>Ga0208246_1000010_pt1 | contig 365789 bp, 336 predicted proteins | sample RifOxyD2_FD_184039 | JGI IMG/M metagenome (GOLD analysis project Ga0208246, IMG submission 184039) | Soil microbial communities from Rifle, Colorado - Rifle Oxygen_injection D2 (SPAdes) | ecosystem: Environmental > Terrestrial > Deep subsurface > Rock core/Sediment | place: Rifle, Colorado... | reverse complement strand
ATTTTTTGTGTGTCCTTAGAACCAAAAGAAAGAATCATACCCGAAAATTTAGATACTTACGTTAAAGGTAAGTACTTTTAGAAAATTAAGAAAATAAATTTATGCCGCATAACGTTTTCGGGCTTGGCGAAGGTGGCGATTTTACGCACCAACTTTCATACGAAGAACCAAAGTTCAAATATAGGAAAAACTGTCCTACGAAGCACTGCACCGCCACTTTTGCCAAACCCGTGTTACCGCCAGTGGTTCTGTCTTTCGATGCACTGTCCACCGTGCTTTCAGCGATTTTTACAGTCCAAATACTTGTCTCGAAAAACGATTTTTTGTCTGTCGGCAATGAGCGGTCGGGAAAGATTTAATTTTTGCGAAGCGAGGGATTTTTTTCTGTCCCTGTGCGATTGCTTTTGGCATAGCTTTTTGTTTGCGTGTCGGCTTTAGCTCTTTGCCGCCCACAGGAACGAGGACGGCAATGTGCTAAAAGTGTGTCGGCACAAAAAGTATGACAAAAAGAAGCGTTGAATACTTAGAATTTTTCTAACCATTTATTTGTCCCACCACAAAGCCAAATTGCATTCAGTCCAAACTCTTTCAACAATTTTGCTCCGTCTGCTGACCGTCCGCCACCTTTTCCACACGCAGTAACAAATTGAAAGTTTTTGTCAAGCTGTGAAACGCTATTTTTTAATTCTTGAAGTGAGATATTCAAAGCATTTGGAATGTGTGCCTGTTCATATTCTTCTTTGCTTCTTACGTCAATGATTTGAATTTTTTTGTTGGCTTGAAGTGCTTGTTTTACTTCGTCCACTTCAATACATTCTTTGATTACTTTTATTTGTTCGGGCATACGGAATTTGATTATAAGTGAAGATATAATTGTTACGCCACCAATGAGAAAAATGGCGTATTCAATACCGAATAAGTCGGCAGTAACTCCTGATATTACAGCACCAAAAGCGTAACCTAAATCTCTCCAAAGTCGGAATGTGCCAATGCTCTCGGCTCTTTGTTTCGGACTTGTCGCTTGGGCAATGGTTGATAAAAATGTAGGATAAACCAATGCAGTTCCTAATCCTAAAATTGCTGAAATGGAAGCCAAAACATAAAAGTCGCTACTGAATGGAATAAGTAAAATTGCTAAACCTTGCAGAAGCATACCCCAAAATAGCATTGCTTTTTTAGAGTAATGGTCAGACATTTTGCCTGTAAATAATTGTCCGATACCCCAAACGGTTGGATAAATAGCAGTGATTATTCCAATATTCGCATTGTCAAAGTTTAGCGAAAAAAGAACTATTGGAAGCAAACCCCAAATCATTCCGTCATTCAGATTGTTTACAAGACCTGCCTGTGTTACTGAACTTAATGTTTTGTTTTTGAAAGTTGTTTCAAAAAATACATTTTCAAGTTGTGTTGTATTGTCGGTAGCACTTTCCTTATGAACAAAAACTCTTGTGTCTTTTACCCAAAGTGCAGTTAAGATAAAGCCGACAATGGAAATGAAAATTCCAATGTAAAACGGATAAGGTGTTATACCGTAAGTATTGGCAATATAACCTGTCAAGAATGCAACAATACCAACTGCAAAATATCCTGCAAATTCATTTAATCCCATTGCAAAGCCACGGTCTTTTTCGCCAACAAGGTCAATTTTCATTACTACTGTGCTGCTCCAAGTCAAGCCTTGGCTAACTCCTAAAAGCACATTTGCAAATATTACCCAACTCCAACTCGGAGCATAAATCAGCATAAATGGAATTGGAATGGCTAAGAGCCAACCAAACAGAAGCAAATTTTTACGTCCGAATTTATTGGCAAGTCGCCCTGTGAAATAGTTTGCAATCGCTTTGGTAATTCCAAATGCTGTAATGAATGAAAGTATAGCTGTCTTTGAAGCAACGCCAAATTCTAACTCGGCAAACTGCGGAAAAATAGTTCTTTCCATTCCTATCATTCCACCAACAAAAGCATTTACGATTACCAAAATGGTAAACTGCTTCCAATTTTCTTTAAGTCCGAGTTTTACTCCATCCATTTTATTACTTCTTTTATAAGATTGAGTGTATTGATACTTCCGAAATGCTCACCTTTCTCAAAATCTCCTTCTTGTTGAGCCATTGTGTTTGTAAGGTGAGCAAAACATACTACATTTTTATTTTTTGCTTCTGCAAAAGCATAAAGTGCTGCTGCTTCCATTTCTACGCAAGTAACCCGTTTTGATTTCATTGCTTCAATAGCAGGAAGCGTTTCACGGTAGGGGGCATCAGTTGTCCAGCTTATGGCAGTGAACCAAATATCATTATTTGGTAATTTTCGCAATAGATTATTTGATAATCGTGAAGGTAATTCCTTTGGTAAGTAATGATAACTCGTTCCTTCATCCCTAATAGCTTCCGTTATTAAAGCAAAACTTTTGAATTCAGAAGGTTGAGTAATAATACCTGCTGAAGTAATGCTTATGAGCAACTCGCAACCTGAAACAAACAATTGCTCGGCAACCAATACCGCATATGATGCACCAACAATACAAGGAACAATTCCGACTTGAACACCGCTTAAATCAAAAGTATAAAGATGGGAATGATAGCAAGCCCAACATTCATTTTTTTGGGTCAAACTGTGCTTGATTAAATAAGTAACCAAATCTCCGTCAGGGTCTAATACACAAATTAAAGGAACAGGACAATCGGGAAGCTCTTTTTGTCTCCTTGCTTCACGCAACAAATTTTCGGGCAAAAAAACTAAATTAGAATTGTAAAATTTGTTAGCGAGAATTGACGGCTCTTTTTCTTCCTTCATAACTAAAAAGTCAACACTTTATCGCTGTCCACAACCCAATTAGTAAGTTCTGCCATTGTGCTCATTTCTGCCCCTTCAACTAATTGAGAATTTTTTAGTCCTCTGGCATCTGCACAACTTCCGCATATTTTTACTTTTGCTCCTTTGTTGAGTGAAAGTTTCAACATTCTTTCAATGTTGTAATATCCGTTAGGCGTTGTTTGATTGACAACAGCACAACTGGTAGCATCTGCCATCAGAAAAATTCTGACTTCAACCGTTTCGTGGTCTTTGTTTAATTGGTTTGCAAGTCTTAAAGCATTGTATGCTTTTTCTGTTCCGTATGGAGCGTCATTAATTAAGATTAAAATTTTCATTGTGTTTGTATTTTTATGGTTAAACTATATTTGCTTTGATTACTACAAAACTTCCTTGACCGTAGCCCTTTTCAGGTTTTTCAATTTCATTTTCTTTCAAACTTGTCAATGTCTGCCAATATTGAAAATTTTGAAAACGGGATTGTTGTAAGAGTGCTGTTAATTCTTCGGTGGAATGAAAATGTGCATTACTGTAAAACTTGTTTGAGGATTTTTCTTTTTCATATTTTCTGCCGAGTTCACTGTTTTTGTCAATGATTGCCAAAATGATTTCTCCGTTAGGTTTCAAAATGCGATGAACTTCCGAAAAAGCTTTTGGAATGTCGGAAAGAAAACAAACAGTTGTTACCATCAATACAAAATCAAAAGTTGCGTTGTCAATCGGAAGATTTTCTGCAAAAGCTCTGTAAACTTTAATTCCTCTCTGTTCCGCAAATTTTGCCATATTTTCTGATGGCTCAACACCGAATTTTATTTTTAAAGGTTCAGCAAATCTTCCAGTTCCAACTCCGATTTCAATTCCCTTTTTGTTCTGCGGTATTGCTTGCTGAATAGCCAAAATTTCAGATTGATAAACGGCAGAATGTTTCTCAAACCATTGGTCGTATTCCAATGTATTTTGGTCAAATGCTGTGGTTGTATCGGTCATTTTATTTTCAATTTAACTTTACGTTCAAAGTAACTGCCTGTCAATCCATCGTGAGCATTATTTTTAGTGGCTTCTCCTTTGGTAAGCATTACCTGTAGACTGATTTCGGCATCTTTTGCATTTTCAAGTGGCTGAATGGTCATCGGTAAACTTGTAATGTCTGCATCTTCATATCCTTTCAGATTGTCGCCAACCAAACGGCAACTCATTTGTAAATTCACTTCCCAATTCGGAGCAAATTTTGAAAGTGTGTTTGTTCCGATAGTTGTTGGGTCAATGTAAAGCCAAGCATTTCTGTAAGATGCAGGAATAGCATTGCTTTTTTTGCTGCCTACCACAGTAAGAACGGTTTTTGGTTCGCCTTTTTTGGCTTCAATCAAAAATGTTCCGTCATTTTGTTTCAGTGATTTTTTGGTGTCTTTATCCAGAATATCAATAATTGTGTTTGCATCGTCTTTCCAAGGTCCGTTATTGGCGTGGCAACTCAAACAATTAGGTGAATTGGTTAATATTCCAACACCTGGTGGATAGGCATAAGCTGTGCTGATACCAAATGATGCTGATGTTTGCTTTTCTGCAAATTCAGGATGATAAAATGTTTCCTGTTTTGTCAAAAGGTTTAAGGAAATAATTCCAAACACAATTGCTGATAAGACAAAGATTTTCGCTTTCATATTTTGAATGTGATTTAGTTAAAGATTATTTTCAATTTGTTTTTTTAATTCCTCTTCTGAAATCATCCCATTGTGTTTCCATATTTCTTTTCCATTCTTAAAGAGAATAAAAACAGGAACTCCTTTTATATTGTAAGCATTTCCTACATCCTTGCTCTTGTCAACATCAATTCGCATTACAATGGCTTTGTTTTTATATTCTTCCGCTATTTCATCAATGATGGGAGCCATTTTACGACAAGAGGCACACCATACCGTATGGAAATCAATTAAAACAGGTTTATCTGTTTTTAACAATGCTTCAAAATCGCTCAAACTCACTTCTTGTATTTTCTCATCTTTTTCAATTTTTGTTTTTACTAATGGATAGCCCTTTTCTTCCCATTCAATTATTCCATTTTCTAATTGATAAATTCGATTGAACCCATTTTTTTGAAGTATTTCCGCTGCTTCTGAACTTCTGCCACCCGATTTGCAAGATATATATTTCTTTGTCTTTGGGTATCAGGTTTATTTTTTTCTCAAAATCTTCATCATAATAATTTACAATGCTGGCATTGTTTATATAACCATCTGCGATTTCTTCCGGTGTTCTTACATCTAATGTAATTCCATTACCGGCATCTACAAGTTTTTTAAATTCAGTTGCATTAATGTTTTTCAAAAATATTTCAGCTTCTTTTTGATTTGGTTGGCTATTACTGCAACCCGTAAAGAATAGTATCGAAATAATTGTGGCTGTTATTTGTCTCATAGTATATAATTTTAAAAGTATTTATAGAACCAATATTTCTCAAACCAAACTTTTGTCCAGTGCCAGAAAAAACTTGGTTTTTTCATATTTACAATTGGCAAGGGAGAACCGTAAAAATTGCCTCCTGCATATCCCGCTTTACCGTTACCCATTTCTAAAAAACACTGTCCTTCTCCATTAAATGTTTTATCAGGGGTTTTCCCTGCAATTTTTTGAGCAATGTTGTCTGCAACGGTTTCTGCCTGATAGTGTGCAAATACTCCTGCTTTCGGTAATGGTTTACCCATTTCAAGCGGAATGAAAGTAATGTCTCCAATAGCGTAAACATTAGGAAAATCGGTTTCCATTGTATTACGGTTTACTTCAATCCAACCTGACTTTCCAACAAATGCAGTTTCTCTGATTACTGACGGGCATTGATGTTTTGGCGTGAATGTCAGCAAATCATAATCGAAAGTTTTACCGTTACTGAAACTCAAGGTATTTTCGGTTGCGGTTGAAACCTGATGTTCGGGAAAATATTTTACTCCTTTCATTTCTACCATTTGCCTGACCGCTCCCGATAGTTCTTTTCCCGCAACTCCCATAGGACCAGGTTCAGGAACATAAAGCGAAACTTCCGTTTTGTTGGCTAATCCTTTTTGTTTTATAAAACTTTCTACAAGCATTGCAGCTTCATAAGGTGCAGCAGGACATTTGAAAGGAAGTGCAGATACCAAAACGGCAATTTTTCCACCTTTGAAACTTTGTAATTGTTCATTGAATTTTGTTGCACCGTCAAGCGTGTAAAAATCGTGTCCGTAGCTGTTAAGGTTATGTTCCGTGATTTGTTCAACTCCAAGAGAAATAACCATATAATCCCCTTTGTATTCCTGTCCTTTTATGGTAACAGAAATTTGTTCAGGATTTACTTTTTCAATTTCTCCGATTACAACTTCAACTCCTGCACCTGCAATTTTTCGAGTGTTTCTGTAAACTTGTTTGGGTTTCCGTTTGCCAACCATTAACCAAAGAAGGGAAGGAGCAAAAACATTTTTTTCTTCTTTTTCAAAGACAAGGATTTTGGCATTACCACCAACCTTTTTACTTAGTTCTTTGGCTGTAATAATTCCACCAGTTCCTGCACCTAATATTAATATGGTCTTACTCATTTTTCTTTCGTGGTTAAAGTTTGTCAATAAGTGTTTGATGTTTTTTTAAGTTGTCTATAAGTACTTCTCGCATTAGTCGGCACGCTTGTGCTACTTTTTTGGAAGAAAGCGAAAAGTAAGTGCATTGTCCATCTCGTCTTGATTTTAAAATACCCTTTTTTGTCATTACAGAAAGATGTTGAGATAAGTTTGATTTCAGTCCGCCTGTTACTTCCAAAATATCAGTAAAGCAAAGCTCTTTGTCTTGAAGCAAGTCAATAACCTCAATACGCAAAGGGTGTCCCAATGCTTTACAAACATCTGCGTGTAGTTCAAAAATCTTCTTGTCGGTCATTGTTTAAATGTTTAATAGTTCACAAAAGTATGAACTATATTTGTAACTACCAAATCTTTTTTTGTGGGGTGGAAAATTTTTTGGCATCGGTTTTTGTTTGCGGGTAGGGTTTAGCTCTTTTGCAGGTGGTGCGAAGCAAGTTTTTAAAATGCGTAATTTTTTCTACGCATTTTAAAAACTAACCTGCAAATGTGCTAAACGAAGCGAGGGATAAAAACCGTGACAAAAAATTGTGGGTCGGCTTGTCCCTTTTTTTCTTTTTTAAGTGCGGTGGGGCAAAAATTAAATCTTTCTTGGGTCGGTCTGCGTGTCGCCCGTTTTTTTGTCAACCGTAAAGTTGTTAAATGGTCGGTCGGTTTAAATTTTCTCCGTCATTGTCAAGGTAGCACGGTCGTTTTTACCATTGGCGGTAACGGCCAGGGCTTTACGTAGTTTGGATAATCTGTGATCCTAATACTAGCTTGGCCATCCCGCAAGGCGGGAACCCGATTAGCTAAAGCCAAATTACTGAAGCTCATTTGAAATACCAAAGCCGATGGGCCATTGCTGAAACCCGAACTTGTGTAAAGCCTTTTGTTATGCGGCTGTATTACTGTATCTCGATATAGAAGCTAACTCGGATTTAAGCAAAAAATTCTCTTCTTCAATATCAAAATCATCCTGTAGTCCTAACCAGAATTTAGCTGATGTCCCGAAGTATTTTGAGAATCTCAGAGCGGTATCTGCTGTAATTCTACGATTACCTTTAATGATTGCAGAAATCCTTGTCTGTGGAATTCCTGTGTCCTTACAAAGCCTATATGCAGAAATTCTAAGTGGGATTAGAAATTCTTCTTGCAAAATCTCTCCAGGATGGATATTTTTTATACGTTTCATTTTTCCACTTTTAGTGATAATCTATGATTTCAACATCGGAAGAATTACCAGAATCCCATTTAAATATTATTCGCCACTGGTCATTTATCCGAATTGAGTAAAAGTCCTTTAGGTTACCCTTTAGTTTCTCCAACTTATTAGATGGTGGTATCTGTAAATCCGTGAGATCTTGAGAGTTATTAAGCATTCTTAACTTACGCCTAGAAACCTCTTGAATCGTATTAGGTATTTTCTTAACCCTTTCCCCGTCCCAAATTTTTTGTGTGTCCTTAGAACCAAAAGAAAGAATCATACCCGAAAATTTAGATACTTACGTTAAAGGTAAGTACTTTTAGAAAATTAAGAAAATAAATTTATGCCGCATAACGTTAAGGTATTGATGCTGTCGGCTAAAATTAGTTAATTAATTACTTTAGGCTTCGCCGATAGTATCAATACCAATGTTGGGCGAAGGTCGTCTGCGGCGCCTTCGACTAAAGGCTTGCAGTATTAAGACTTTTTAACTTAACTTTTTTCAACATAAAAATCTAAATATCTATCGAAAAATTTTAATCAGCTGACGAATTTCGCCTCAACACTTAAAAGTACGCACTCTAATAATTATAAAAAATTTTAACTCAATCATTTATTGTCGCGTTTTTAAGGGTAGCTATTCTAATGATACTTAACAAACTGCGGGGTGCTACTTAATTTTCCGCGGTTCATTTTCTTTATACTACCATTTAAGTTTATCTAATGGACTTCCTATTTTACCTATTGCAATTTTACTAACATGAGTATATAACATGGTAGTCCTAATACTATTATGACCTAAGAGCGTTTGAATTATTCTAATGTCTGTTCCTGCTTCCATCAAATGTGTTGCATAGCTATGCCTTAACATATGAACGCCACCTACTTTGTTGGTCACTTTTTGTTTGGCTACTTGTAAAACCTCTTGAACTGATCTTGCGCTATATGCTCCACCATTTTGTCCTTCAAATAAATATTCTTTTGGATGATATTCTTTATAATATTTTCTAAGCATTGTTAATAATACATTTGAAAGTGGAACCATTCGATCTTTCTTTCCCTTTGCACCCTGAATATGAATCATCATCCTTTTATTATCTATATTTTTTATTTTTAGTGATACAATTTCACTTACTCTCAAACCAGCTGAATAAGCAGCCATAATCATAGTTTTATGTTTTATATTTTGTATATTTTTGATGATTTCAACTACTTCTTCTTCCGCTAAAATTGATGGTAATTTAAAAGGCTTTTTGGGTCTTGGTAAATCATAAAACTCTTTTTCTCTTCCCAACACATGCTCAAAGTAAAATTTTATTGCATTAACTGCAGAGTGAACTTTTGTTTCACTGCAGCCCTTCTCTTTCAACAACCATAATAAGTAAGACTGTATATGTGCTTTACTTAAATTATTAATAGAATTATCTTTTAGTAATCTTAGTAATGATTGAAATTCAAATAAGTAATTCCTAATTGTATTATTACTATATCCCTTTAAAATCAGCATGTTTCTCATAGCTTCTAATGCCAATATATTTTCTATGCATAATGGATGGGATATTATTTTATTTGCCGTTACCGACCTGATGGGCTTTTCTATTGGCCCAACTAAGGCTTTCTTTTGTAATAAATATTGTCTTAGAATAGTCGTATCTAAATAAAAATGAATTGCAACTTGATTTTTAAAATTTTCAAAAGCAGTTCTCGTACAATCTATATAAAAAATTCGCTGATTATGGTTCCATTTAATTCCCTTAATTTTTTTAATTGTTGAATTAAATTGCAATGTATCTGGTCCGTATATTCCAATGCATTCTTTTCCTTGATAAAAAAATGGCTTCAATTCTACTTTATACATCCTTCTAAGTACACAATTCATGCATAGAATCAAAAGCGTATTTTCAGAATAGGTCTTCGTCTTTTAACGGTAAAGCGAAGCCACCTGACTCACAGGTCAAATTTATAAGACATGGATACCAATTACTATTCGGAACTTAAATTATATAGTAAAACATTGTCTTAATAAATATAATAAAAGTAATGAATATGATTTAAAAATAATATTATTATGAACACCATCCTGTCTAACTGTGAGTTCTAGTAGGGGGGAAGAGTAACAGTTTGCTTATTTGTGTGTAAGAATCAATGCTTCAATGTATTTTCTGCTTTTCATTCTTTTGATTGTAGCTTCTCTTGCTCTCGCTTCTTTTAGGTTTTCAAATTCTTCCAGATGTTTTAGTATCCAAGGGATACCAGGCTTGGTAGATTTATTCCTGCCTGAGTTATGCTGTGCTAAGCGAATAGTAAAGTTTTCACAAGAACCAGTGTAGTACTTGTCTAACTTTTAAGAGTAAATAATATAAACTGTATAGTGCATAAAAAAAGCCCCTATAAAAGGGGCTTTGAAGTGGAGAGTATCGGGGTCGAACCGACGACCTCTTGCATGCCATGCAAGCGCTCTAGCCAACTGAGCTAACCCCCCATAGGAGTGCAAATGTATAGGCTGATTGTATTATGGCAAAATATTACTTCTGAAAACCCTTTAGACCCCCAAATCTGACCATTCACCTCAAAATTGGGTCACAAATGGGTCACAAAAACCAAAAAGGAACAGTTAGCGTCATTAATTACAATGGGAGAATCAGGTTAAGATGGAGGTTTCAATCAAAAAGATATTCCTTAAACCTCGCCTCTTACAACAAGATTAACCTTTTACCTGCTCGAAAGATTGCACTTTTGATTGAACAGGATATTTCACTTGATAAATTCGACTTTACTTTAAATAGGTATAAATCCAATACTTCAAAATCAAATCCCACAGAAAAAAGTATAGTTGAATACTTCGAGGAATGGACAACCACCTATAAGCAAATGGATTGTGAAAAGCATACAAACTATAATTCTGTGAGAAATATGCTCAGAAAATGGGATAAGGTGGCACAAACAAACATTCATTTAAAGCTTAATGCAGAAACCTTTTGTGGTGCAACTTATAATAGGAGGCTTACCATGTTAAAGGATTTTGTAAAATGGCTTGTAAAGGCTCAAATTTGGACGTTTAATCCATTAGAGGATATTAATCCTAAGAAGTACAAAAAAGCCAAACAACCCAAGCGCAAGCCTTTTACAGAAGATGAAATCAGCAGTATTTTAAAAGCTTTTAGGAATGATACATATACGCCTAAATTTTCTGCCTATAAACACTCTCATTATTACCCTTTTATTTATTTTATTTTCAAAACTGGAGTAAGAAACGCAGAAGCCATAGGCTTAAGAGTTAGTAGTATAGATTTGAATAGCAAACAGATTCATATTAAAGAAGTTTTGGCAAGGTCATTAAAAGGAACAAGTGCAGCACTTAGAATCAGAAAGGAAACAAAAAATGGTAAAGAAAGAATATTGCCATTAACTCCTGATTTACTCTATATCCTTAATCCACTTTTAGATGGAAAGCAAAAAGATGACCTAGTATTTCAATCCCCAAATGGGTTGGCAATAGATGATAATAACTTTCAACCAAGGGTTTTCAAAAAGGTCTTAAAAGGGTTGAATATAGAAGAAAGGGTTTTATATGCTTGTAGACACACTTTTGGGAGCAGATGTATAGATTCAGGGATTACACCAGTTATGACTGCATTTCTAATGGGAAATAACCCTGAAACTGCATTAAGGAACTACACGCATCAGATAAATATTCCTAGCAGTTTGCCAGAGATTTAAATGTACAAATCTAGCTTCTACAGCTATAGTAAGTAATGTTTATGATATTAATAGGCAGAAAAGAACAATCAGTAGGGCAATCGCTTTGGATAATGGGTTTGTTTAGGCTTTATTAATAGCCAGTTTAAAATAGTCTGAAATAAGTTTTTTAACTTACTTATTAAAATTTAAATAAATATGGAAGCGATATTATTTTTATCGAGCATTTTGTCTTTAGTAATATTATTTGTAATTACTTATTCTGTTTATCAAACAAGTAAGTCTAATGAGAAGATAAAAATTTACCAGTATATGCAAACTAGGGTGTTGATTGAAATGGCAAGAAAAGAAGGAATTGTTATTAGTTCAGATGAATTGTATACTGATGCAAAGAATGCTTAGAATGAGTAATTTTTTCGAAAAATATAATTTAGAGTTTTAGTAGTTTAATTTTTAGAATAATGAGTGAACCTACAAAAGTCACCTATTTATTGGGTGCAGGTGCAAGTGCTAATGCATTGCCAATAATTAATGAACTTCCATCAAGATTGAAAGAATTTAGATTCTTACTATTTGAGAGGTGTGATAAAGGATATGATTCATTTATTAGTAGTGAAAAATTCCAGACTAATATTCAAAGTATTGCGAGAAAAATAATAGTTGAAATAGATTGGGTTTTAGAAGAGCTTATGCATCATTCGACAATCGATACTTTGGCAAAACGACTATATTTAATTAGCTCAAGACATCAAGACCTAATTAGATTAAAGAAAGTATTATATACTTATTTCCTATTTGAACAAGGTTATAATGATTCAGAAATTAGAAAGGGATTTCAAAAAGAAGTACCAGATAAGCGTTATGATAGTTTTATTGCTACATATATTTCTTCTGTTATTGATTCTTTGAAGATTCCTGGGAACATAAAAGTTGTTACTTGGAACTATGACATACAGTTTGACATTGCATTTTCAAAATATTTAACTGATTCTAACATTGATAATGTTAGTGCAAAAGTTCAAATATTACCAAGCTTATCAAATAGTGATGCTTTATTTGATTATGAAAAATTTGGAATTTTACACTTAAATGGAGTAATTAACAGTGTTTTTGAATGGCAAATTACTAATGACTTACGAGATGATTTTGATTCAAGGGAGATAGTAAAAACAGATTATCTGTCTAAGTTGTGTATTACATTTGCAAATCTTAATGAAGAAAAGTTACGATTTCTCACTTATTCTTGGGAAGACCCACAAGTATTTCCATATACAATTCAGGAAAAAAGTATTATTAAGTCTACAGCAATAGAAATTTTCAAAAGGACAGATATTTTAGTAATAATTGGTTACTCTTTCCCAGTATTCAATAGAGAAACAGATAGAGAATTAATGAAAAACTTAAACAAAAATGTAAGACATGTTTATATTCAAGATACAAAAGATAAGGTTGAGGACATAAAAAATATCTTTGTCAATTCTTTTGCAGGAGATATTGAATTACCTAAAAGTAAATTATCAAGGAGGGTTAGTACAGTTAACTATATTAATCAGTTTCATGTACCTCCAGAAATAATTATTTAGTTTGCAAAAAGGTATTAATTTATATTTTATTAAACATATTCTAAGCAAGTTTGATTTTTTCTGTTCCCATTCAAATAGTTTTTTAGGGTGGTATGTTCAAGATTTAAATCTAATGCAGCTTCGTAGCTACTGTTGTAAGTTCTCCCTGTACAATTATCAATAATCTGTTTGTAAGTTCTTTTGAGAAGCCCCATTCTGCTTGCATGTTGCATATTTTCCAATCTAGTACACCATTCTAGATTTTTTATTCTATTATCTGACTTAATGCAATTTAAGTGGTTTACTTCAGGTTTATTGAGGGGTTTGCAATGAACGCTTTTGCAAGTATAATATGTAGGAATGTAGTTGATTGTTTGCCATGTTTTGTTAATCGAACTTCTATATATCCACGATTATTTATTCTAGTTTTAGAGCCTTACCCTTTTGATAGTTAATCCTAATGATGTTACTTGCATTTTATCCATCCTCTTAATTACACCATTAAGTGATATTTCGTATTGCTCCTCGAAACCTACAACTGGTTTCCATACTTCTATAACTGTATTCATTGACTCATATTTTTATACGTCCATACCTGTAACGTGATTTGTTTTTTGATAGACACAAAAAGCCCTAAAGCGTTATAAAACACTTTGGAACATCTTGTTTAATAAGATTTTGCAATAAAGGGATTTCGTATTCGTAGGTCTTGCTCTATGCTTTACCCTGTGATGCTACTTTTCCCCACTGACCTGTTCTCTCAGGTAGTAGCACGATACTTTTAACCTTTATCTTTTTTCCTGTCAGCAATAACTACTTTCACGATGATAGGGGCGAACCTCACGCTACTTTACAAGCCAACTTTTGGCTTCCTCTATTTCCTTTTATGGTTGTTGAAAGCCTGAATTCTGGAATTTTTGATGTAAAAAGTACTTATCTGTAATGGACAAGTATCCTGTATTCTGGTAAAAAGTAGCTCTTTGCTACTCTGAGGATTTGTTCTTTCTTCTACAATTTTAATATAAATAAAATAAATAAACTAGTGAAGTTTGTTTAGGCATATCACCCCCTGCATTTAGAATTATATCATATACATAATAATTAAAAAGATTAATTATTTTCTTGAAGTTCATCAGTAGTTAAACTCATAAAATTAATTCAACTATATAGCAAGCTTTCGAATCTCTACTAAACAGAATAAACATTATATAGTTATTTCAAAAGAACAGTGTTTTAACCCATTATAAATAGGAATTTGTACTCTATGATTTTAATGTAAATAGTGCAGTTTGGAAAATGAATATACACCCAGATATAATTACTTTAAAATTATACCCCCTCTTTTTTTGATACCCCACTTCAAAAAGTACCCCCTACCTAATTTTTCTTTAAATGACTTTCTAGAGTACACTCCCCAAAAACCATGCTCAGCTTTGGGCAAACCTTGATATACCCCCTATACATGTCATGGAGGGAAACAAGGCTACTATACATTGAATAATCAGTGTATTTATTTATTCATCACTAAATACAAAGAAAGATGGTAACAGTTACAAACTATGCAGTTCGTAAAACAAAAGATGACAAGAGATTTATCACTCTAGAGTTATCTGGAAAAGTCGAGTTAGTTCAGTCCCAAGAAACTGGTAAATTTTATGCTACTCGTAGAAGGTGTTCAATCCCTTCAACCTTTGATGAGCATGTTGCAAAATCAATTATTGGTACTGAAATAGAAGGAGAAATTGTTCGTGTACAATCAGACCCTTATGAGTTTACCAATCCCCAAACAGGCGAAGTAATGTCATTAGCCTATAGTTGGGCATATCAACCAGTTGGAGAAACAGAAACCATTGGAGAAACAAGGGTTACTATCATGGATGAAGCTTAAACAAGACAGAGAAAGCAGGACTGAGAGGTTCTGCTTTTTTATTTTAAACATTTCAAATTAATAATTTATGCAGTTAATTACAGCTAGCAGAAAGAATGCTAAAATCAAAATGGCACTTCAGGGTCCAAGTGGCTCAGGGAAGACTTATTCCTCATTACTAATTGCTTTTGGTTTGTGCAATGATTGGAGTAAAATAGCAGTCATTGATACAGAGAACCATTCCTCAGAACTATACTCTCATTTGGGAAAGTATAATGTATTACATGTAGAAGAACCTTTTACACCTGAAAGGTATATTGAAGCAATCAAACTTTGTGAAAATGGGGGTATTGATGTCGTAATTATTGATAGCATCACTCATGAGTGGATGAATATCCTTGAGGCACACAGTAAGATGACTGGTAACAGTTATACCAATTGGAGTAAGCTTACCCCAAGGCACAATGCTTTTGTGAATTACATATTACAAAGCCAAGTACATATTATTGGTACAATTCGTTCTAAACAAGAATATGTATTATCTGAAAAGAATGGTAAGCAAGTACCTGAGAAAGTTGGATTAAAGGGAGTGACCAGGGATGGAATGGATTATGAGTTCACTTTAGTTTTTGAAATTGATATTAAGAACAATGCAATTGCTACTAAGGATAGAACATCCATTTTTAAAGGAACACCTGAGTTTGTAATTACTTCTAAAACTGGCAAAATGATACTGGATTGGTGTAATGAGGGAGATAAAGTATCAGAATCAAATAAGGAAGTATTCAAAAGAATAAATAGCTGCAAAAGTCTAGATGAATTATTACAGTTGTATTATCAGCAACCTGTAGACAACCCAACTATCCTTAGTGCGTTTACTGAGAAACGAACAGAACTAGAAAAACTTGCTACTCCATCCCAATTAACTGACCCTACAAATATCAAACCCAATGGAAAACTTAAAACTGCTCAATCATAGTGAGAGTGAGTATATCGAGCATGAATTGCTTTTACCTATTACCAATCTTCCTGTAGAAGTAAGTACAGATAATCCCTTTATACAAGCAAATACCACTCAAATCCCTTTTAGTGAGCTAAATGAACAGCATATAATTCCTGTTTTTATTAAGGATAATGAGCCAGTAATTAGTTGCCATGATTTTATTAGTGTCACTAGTGATGTGGTTCAGGATATATATGGGCATGAAACGATCCTAAGCCCCAATATCAGGGTTTCGCATCCAATAAAGGGACGAGTACCAGAAGCTAGAAATAAGCCTGCAAATGAACTGTTAGAGCATGAAAAGACCTTGTATTATGAAAGGATGGCTTTTATAATTGAAATTCCCACTATTTACGATGTAATTGATGGCAATAAACTATCATTAACAGTTGGTGGAGTAAAGTCTTACCATTTAGATAACCTCAATTCAAAAAAAGGCAGTGATGAGCATTTTAAAGTGTTCATAGGATTCAAGAATCAGGTATGTACCAATTTATGTGTTTGGTCTGATGGATTATATGCTGACTTAAAAGTCACTTCTATTGGTCAATTAAAAGCGCTTATTAGAACCCTTCTTGAAAAGTACAATCCTAATTTCCACTTAAGGCAAATGGAGCTATTAACAAAGTATCATTTAACAGAGCACCAGTTTGCAACACTAATTGGAAGATGTAGAATGTATCAACATTTATCATATTCCATGAAAAAGGATGTTATTCCTATGCTTCTAGGTGATTCCCAAATTGGAATGATTTGCAAAGACTATTATAGAGATAGTAGTTTCTGCAAAAATGAGGATGGTACTATTAACCTCTGGAAATTATACAATCTATTTACAGGTGCAAATAAGAGTACTTATATCGACAGTTTCCTAGACAGAGGTGTAAATGCTTATCATTTCATTGAGCAGTTACGTTTTGCCCTCCAAAACCAAACCAATAACTGGTATTTAAATTAGTAACTAGTCCTGTAGGTAAAAACTTACAGGACTATTATTTTATTAAAAATGAGTAATTCTTTAAGATTAAGATTTGTTACTGATAGCTGCTTATTAGTTGTAAAGAAAAATGGTAAAATGGTGGTTTTATATACCCCATTTAGGGTGTTAACAATTGTTCCTGTAGAAGGTCTTACTATCCATACCCAAGTTTATGTTGATGCTGTATTTCATCACCAACAATACAAATTGTGCTTTCTTATCAATGGGAAGCTTTACCCATACAATTATTTCCAAATTAATGTATCCTTTTAAAAAAAATTATGAATGCCTATAATATCGAAAATGTCGCTGAAATACAAGTAAGTTATAATCCAACTTGCTGTAATAATCCTTTAATATCACGAAGCCAAGATGCTTTTAATGTATTAAGGAAGTTTATACCCAATGAAACAATTGCACTACAAGAACATTTTCTTGTTATGTTTCTTAATAATTCAAATATGGTATTGGGTGTTTATATGCTATCTAAAGGTGGAATAACAAGTACTTCAGTAGACCCAAGATTGATATTAGCAACAGCATTAAAGGTTGCTGCAACTGGTATGATTTTATGCCATAATCATCCTTCAGGTAATTTGAAGCCCTCAGAAGCTGATAAAATGCTTACAAGAAAATTAACAAATGCAGCAGCATTTATGGATATTAAAATTGCAGACCATATTATTATTTCAGGAATAGGGGATGAGTATTTGAGTTTTGCTGATGAAGGACTAATTTGAAATTGAATCTTTTTTCTTAAATTCAATCCTAATAAATGAAAACGATATTTTTCTTACTTTTATTAATTGCACAAGCGTTTATTGTAATATTACCATATCAAGGTAAGTTGACTGACAATCGCAAGAAATTTCCAAAAAACTTTACTAGGTATGGATGGGTTTTAATTAGTTTAAGTGCATTTAATATTTTACTTACTATTTGGATATTTACCATAAGTGAGAGAGAGAATACACAAAATGCTTTAGACTTAAAAAAAGCTGTATTAGAAACTACAAATCTCGCTTCCTCAAACTATGAAAAAAAGCTCGATAGTAATAATCTAAAAACGATTGAATTACTGGCAAAATATGGATTAAAATATGATTCAGCTCAAAAGATAATATCGAAGCTAATCATTGATTCAAGTAGAAAAACAATTATTCAAAATGATGTCAATCCTACTTTGGATTTTGCCAATGACGTTGGGATTCAATTTGTTTCTAGAAGTAAGGATAGTTATGATTTCAACATTGTAACTTACAGTTTCGAATCATCAACTAAAAATTTAGATGCTAAACTTTTGGCAGTTATTAAATTAAAGAATGGTAATTTAAGTCTTATATCTCGTGGAATCATTTATGGGCACAAAAATATTGACGTACCCTTTAATACATTCTTTGAATATGGGTGCAAATTTCAGAGTAAACTAGATTTTGATGTTGTATATTTTATTCTCATTGGCACTTATTTTAATACTTCTGGAAATAAAAAATTTGAATTAAATTCTATTAGAGGATTTGATATGAATAGGAACAAATTAATTGCCCCTCTAAGTGATGATGAAGAAGAAATCAGAAAAATTATCAAAATGTAGAAAGAATTAAGATAGCAATTCTTATTGTATGACCTTCAAAGCATCCATTTTTATAGAATTACTAGCTATTTCATTTAAATGCTATCCAAATGTAAGTAAGCATTATTTTCAAATATATTATTGATTTTAGCTTCATTGCCTATTTCATGAGGGAATATAAAGTGGGTAATTCCTTTTCTTGTTATGAAAACACCAAAGTTCTTTTTTTCGTTACGTATTATTTGCTCATCTAGCATTTGTTTTGGAGTTGCACCAGGGAATTTACCATCTTCTGTAAAATAGATACGTCTAGCTCGAAGTTTTGATACTTCGTCTTTAAATTCACAGACTATGAATTTCTCCCCTGTTTCTTTTATCAAATTGAGTTTTCCATGTATCCCTTCTTTTGAATCTACAATTAGTATTCTTTTATTAATTGAAAGTCGAATATTTACTAGCATATCCCATTGATTTTACACTGATTTCCAACTTAGCTGTAATATTTAATTGCACTAAGTTGGTATTTTTATAAATTTAAAAATGGACCTAATATTAATTTTTCAAGTGAAGGTCTGGTTCCAATAATTTTGAAATTTAAAGGATTTTCTGAAACTATCAAATGAGCTTTTTCAGCTTTTTTTCTTCTAGTTTTAAAATGAAGTTTTGTTATTCTAACAGCATGTGTCTCAGAAGTAACTTTTACTTGAAGTCCAGATAGAACAAATATGTTTACCCATTTCTTCAATAAATCTTCTTTTGTGAATGATGATTTTAGAGGAATATGTTGACTTACTATGCGTTTATAGTTTTCTGTATGAGGAAGTGTAAGATAGAAGGCTGCAAACATTAAATTATTTAATCCTCTACTATCTCTTTCCCCAGCTTTTTTTTCAATGTGCTCTAACAGTTGCTTATTATCTATATACTTATATAATTGGCTAAATTGGTTTACGATATCTTTTTGGAGCATTGAAAGCTTTGTTAAATCAATTTTGGCAGAATCACTTGGGTCTTCATCTGCAGGTAGGTTTCTAAGAATTTCAATTATCTCTAAAATATCAGCCTGCCTGTTTATTGTGGCTATATCATTGAATTCGACAATTACATTTGAATAAATATCATTAACATCAACAATATGCCCTTCAGCTTTTAATGTATCAGGTAAAGTATCTTCTTTCTGATAAAGTCTATTTCTGACACTCATATTCTCATAAAATGCATCAATATTGAAATAGGATAATACAGGTTCATTTCTGTTGCTCTTTCGCACAAATTGATATCCTTCTGTTTGTGTATTAGATAGTATTAAGTCTCTAATTACATCTAGATTCCTCTTAAGAAGTGAATTACCCTCATAATTCCTTTTAATACATGAGAGTGCTGAAATTTCTTTATTACCTGTTTCAATTAACTCCTCAATAGTGTATGTTTTTATAGGTTTATTATTAGTGATGGTATTATATATTATTGTTTCTGATAATAAAGTTTCTCTGCACCTACCTGCGATTTGTTTTAACCTTTTCTCAGAAAGAGATTGGATGGCAGAATTACTTCCACTTATACTAACTAAGTGATAGTTTTCATCTAAATCAAATCCTGTGAAGTATGCTGAAGTGATAAAATTTATTTTACCAGGTAATTTGGATTCTTCTAACTCTGTATAATAACCCTGAACACTTTTCTTATTACTACTGCTGCAAAGTATTTTGATATTACTTTTCACTATTTTATGCTCAGTAGTTAAATGATGAGCTATATCATAGCAACCAGAAACTGAATTAAATGCTATGAGAATCTTATCATCAGGAAAATTCTTTAATAATTCCAGAGTCTTTACTACTGCTGCACCATTTAAATCACTAGAATAACTTACAGTAATATTTCTTTGTAATGGTGTATCATATTTAATATTTACAATTGATTCATTTTTTAATATTGGGTCTGAAAATGCTAATGGTGTAGCAGTAACCATTGCTCTAGATTTTTTAGGGAAAGCTTTGTAATAGTCAATACATCTCTCCATACTTGCTCTAAATGATGAATCCATCTGAAAAGAATCAATTTCATCAATTAGAATGAAATAATCAGTAAAAACAGATTCCCCAATAGCATTAATTACTTTGTAAAGACTATCAGCTACAACTATTATCTTTTTATACTTAATTTTAGGATTTGTAGCGTATTTATGTATGTCATTTGCTGTGATTCTTTTTGGAAATAGATTGGTTTCACTCCCAACATATAAAGCTTTATGTTTTGCTGCTTTACTTGCAGCTGTCACTTTTAATGGTTGAACTATAATAGAATTGCGATTGGTAATTAGTTCAAGATGAGTTGCACCCATTCCTGTTTCTTCTTTATATACTAATCCATTTGGTAATTCTCTGAATACATCACCAAGTTTGGTAATTCTATTATGTGCAGATGGATTATCTTTCTTTAAAATATATTCATGACCATTTAAGAGTTTCCTTCTCTTAGCAATTAAGGATTTGTCTTTAATCATATTTTATTTTTCAGAAAAAGGAAAATCAAGTAATTCTTGTGGCTTTACTCCCAATGCTTCAGCAATTAAAGACAGATAGGATATCGAAAAATTAACTTTTCCTAATTCGACTCTATTAATCTGTGAGTAATCTTTATCATTACACTTAAAGGCTAAATCCATTTGAGTTAGCCCTCTTTTCAAACGTAATTCCCTAACTCTACTGCCAATTTTCAATAGAAAATCATTATCCCTATAATATGGCTTCCTTGTCTTCTTTTTCACACACTAAAGGGAACAAATAAGGATAATTTGTCATAGGGATAATTATCCTTAATTTTAATAAAACAAAAATTTTGAAAATGGAATTATTTAGTGGTGCTTGGTGGGATAACTATAAAAGCATGATAAGCCATTCAAATGAAAATACAAAGGATGCCTATAAATATTTAAATCAAAAGTGGTTATTACATGTAATTAATAGAAATGTAACTAGAGATGAGTACAGGGAAATACTTGAGCAGAATAATATAAAACACACAGAGAATTATAAAGGATTTAAATTTCGTGAAATTCTTGAGATAACTGATGGAAATAAAGTAATAAAATTATTCCCAGATGTTTTAGTATTAATTGGAGAAGAAAATTTTAGTCAATCACTAACTTTTACCAGTGGGAATATTGAAGATGCCAAAATAATTCAAGAAATTTTTATACGTTCAGATTCATGGAAGATGGTAACTGCATCTTCTCGAAAGACTGAATTAAGCAATATAGATAAAACAATAAGTGTTTTTTTCTCTGAATCTTTTGGTGGAGAATTCTATGACAAAGAGGAATATGATATATATTTCAAATTTCATGAAGAAATGCCCCATTTAATTGAGGGAAGTGATAAATATTTAAATTCTATTATTCACTCTGAAAAAGCCATTGAGACAACTCCTGAAGACATTGGGGACTATCCATTTAAAATATTTTGGCTTCAAATGAACATTGTACATTGTTACATGAAATTAGAACAATGGGTAAAAGCATATTCTATAATTAGTAAATTAATTTTGCCTTCTCGTGATTACAAATATCATAGAGATATTAATAAGGCTGAAGTTCTTATTAAATTGGGAACTGTGGAATTTGCAGATTTACTTGTATATGAACTTATTCATGATATTTCTCCTAAAAATGGCGAAGATTATTTCAGATTATCTGAATTATATAACTTAAAACTGAAAATTGACATAATATTAAATAAGGATGAAGAATGTTTAAATGAGGATAGAGAAAAAATTAGTGAATGTCTTTGTTTAATGATAGAAAAATAGAAAAATTATGCTAAAATTTGATACACTAGAATCAAGTGGGGCAAATGCATCTTGCAAAAAATGTGATATTTCAACTTGGGTTACAAATTACATGGAAGGGACTGAAGAAGGGGAAGGAGTTACTTATTTGGGATTTCAATGTCAAACTTGTGGGAATATTGAAACTGTTAAAGCTAGAGAAACTGAAATAAATGGAGGATGTAGGGAATGTGGTGGCATATTAAGTAGAGAAGAACCAATTAAATGTCCTGCATGTTTAGGGAGTGGAAATATATCTGATAAGGTAAAAGCTAAAAAAAGGTTTTTACTTACTATTAAAAAAGGTGCAGATTATACAATACCACCTCTTGACAATAAAATAGGATTTACAAAAGAAATCATTTCATCACTATTAAGCCTCAATTTAATATTAGCTAATATAGATGCTGATGGGAAAGATATTGTACATACTGGTGAAGCAACTGTTGCAATAAAAATGCTTAATTTCTTTGAAATAGACCCTAGTACTACATTATTTGAATATGATATTTCCATGGAACTTGAGGATATCTTAAAGAACTTGAAGCAATTAAGGAAAGAGCAAATTGATTGGCTAATAGTTTGTCTTCATGAACTTATGGTTTATGATGAAGATTTGAATGAAATAGAATGGAATTTCATGAAAATCCTTTTAAAAAACTTTGGAATTGATGAAGAGTACTATTTCAATTGTCTTTTAGAAGCTACCAAAACTGATGGAACTTGGATAATCAGAGTTTCTGATTAAATAGTCAATATGAATACATTTCCCTTCATTAGTAAGAATGGCTTATGGCATTTAAATAGGCCTGAATTCTTTGGAAGAATTCAACACAAATTTATTCTTTAGAAAGGATGTAATGCTTATGATTAAATTAGAAAGGTTAGTAACCTCGAGGAGATATATCAAGTTGCATAACAAATACTTCCAGTTCTGGCCCCTTATAGGTCTCTTGGATATGTTCATTAAGGTATTCAGACAGGAACTTATCATCTGTCTTTTGAGAAAACTTTGCAAGGCCATTTTTATACTTTGAGAATTCTTTGCTATTGAGAAATTCCATTATTGCTACAAAAAGCTCATTATTGTACATAGCACTAACTTCCATCAAATTAAAACCTTTCTCCCAGATGTTGACTTGTATTGATGCTTGCTTTGTTTTTGTGTCATAAACCAAAACACACTCATGTGGTTTATATCCTTTTTTCAAGACCCATATCTTATAAACGTGATTAGTAAATTCATCAAATAATTCTAATAGCTTCGACATAGGATAAAGATAACTTACATTAAATTTTAAACGAAATTTCAAAGAATTTTTAATGCACATGGATATATTGCATTTTGTTTGTAGAAATGGCTTATGGCATTTAAATACAGAAGAGTATATTGATAAGTTTGATATTTATCATACTCCTTTAATTATTGTAGAAAGAGGCTTTGTTGAGATTCTAGATGAACTTTCAACTGGTATATTTAAATATTTGATTCTTGGTTTCCATTATCAACCCATATATCCATATGATGTTTTGATTATTCGAGAAGAAGCAAGTTATAAATGTGTTTCACTTTTAGGTCAGGATAAGGATTCATTTGTTTGGTTTCCTGATTACGTCTACAAGGCTATGGAGAATAATTATAACTCTGATAGGATTTATATAGAAATTGGTGCTGTATTTATTTCTTGATGTTTGAATTCTTAATTAATAAGCATGGATATAATTCCCTTCATAAATAGAAAAGGTTTATGGCATTTAGATAAACCTGAATACTTAAATATGGATATTATTGGCTATGCTCCATTAATTATTGTAGAAAGAGGCTGTGTTACGATACTCGATGAACTATCAACTGGAATGTTTACTTCTTTAAATCTTGAATTCCATTATAAGCCAATTCATCCACATGAAGTATTGCTGATTAAAGAAGGGGTAAGGTATAAATGCGTTTCATTACTTGGACGAGATTGGGATTTTTTTGTTTGGTTTCCCCATTATGTCCATAAGGCTATGGAGACAAACAATAGTCCTGATAGGATTTATATCAAAATTAGTTCAGTATTAATTTGACATTTTAAAAATATTTATTATATTCATACTACCCCAATTTATTCCTCCCCCAATTGTTTCGTTTGTAATTGTTTACTGACCTATAAACTTATGTATGGGATTCAGGTGGCATTGCCATAAAATCTGTAAAACAACAATATGGATTTCAAAAATCAAACTAAACAGTTAAAAGAAAAAGCTTTAAAATTATAGAATCTGTAAACAGGTACACTAACAAAGAATCTGAAAACTTATATATTTTTTCGATTAATCAATTAATACAATGAAAATGAATCTTAGTAAAATTAGCTTTGATATACTATTCAAGATTACTCTTTTAGTTTTTATTGCTTATTTTCTATTTATATTAACGAACATTACCAAACAATTGAAGGAAAATGCTGATATAGGTAGGTATCAATTTCATACAGAGCAGAGGTATATACTTGACACAAAAACTGGCACTGTAAAAAAATATTCAATACCTTGAAATTGCTTAAATAGTATTATGTAATTATTTGGACATGCCACTTTTCAAATTCGATAACATAAGTTTCCATTAACCTATGTCAGCACAATTTAATTCTTATACTTAGAATTTACAATGATTTTTCTATGAGAAAAGTTTATTTAATTTTATTTTTAATATTCTTAATATCCTGTAATGATTCAATGTTAGGTGAAATCGAGTATCGAAAGGACAATGTAGATTGTTATGGCAAAAACTTTGATGGTAGTAATTCATTGTCTTTGGACAAAAATTTAAAACTGAACCATGAAAACAAATCAGCTTATTTAGTCAACAAGTCTACTAATAAAGCCTTTGAGTTTACAGTAAAAGTTATTCAAACACTTGATGATACAATTTCAAGCCATAGAACATTTAAAGTTATGCTTGCACCTGGAGAAGAAAAATGGCTTGGATGTACCAAATATTTTGGAGATGTGAATTTTGCTAATGCAATAGTTGATACGACTATTCCTAAAGTAGTTAACAAAGTCTTTATACAATATTTCTGTAAAGGGCAGAGAAAATTGGAAAACACTATGGACTTAGATGATAAATAATTTGTTAACTCTACAAAATGCTAAAAAAGTTTGTAATTACTAGAAAGTTCTAAACTTAAGAATCTTCATTATCAATATAAAGTTTAAAGGATTACTTTTAAAGTCATACTATCCTAAATGTTAAACTATAGCCCAGTTAAAAATCTAATGGCTTAACTACCTAATCAAGTGCTAAACCAAAAATATTACACTTATTACTTGAACTTAGAAATTAATAGGATGAAAAAATTAAAATATTTACTTATTCTTTTGTTTATTGTTTCGTGTGGAGAGGATAAGTCAGAAGAAAAAACAGCACAAGAACAAATCGATGAAAGGGCCAAGATTATTTATGATTCAACACGAATACAAGAACGTAAATTATTTTTGGAAAAATATAATCCTAGTTCAATTTCAGATAGTACGTTTAAGTACACTTATCAACTACAGGAGTTAATTTCCAATACATATGGGTATTATAAAGTGAAAGGTAATATTGTTGATATTCTAATGAGGGAGGATGTTTATGTATTAAAAATTGTAGGAGATTTTTCTAATGAAATTGCATTTTTAGAATTGGATATGACTACAAATGTGTTTGAAAAAGTTAAAGAATCATTGGTTAAAAATAAAAATTTTATGAATGCAGAATTCATTTTTGAATTAATAGATTTTAATGTATCTACTGGGTTTAAAGCAAAGTCTGATGATTCTGAAGAATTTTCTTTTGATATTCGATATGATTTTATGTCAGTAACTTATTTCATTAAAGGAAATCTTGTAGATTTATTTCCATTAGACAAATAGGTATCTTTTTTTGTTATTTGACTTTATCTAATCGAGTGGTTTTGGATAAGCCAGTAATTGCAGCATACAATATCCAACCAGCGAATGTGATTTATTTTTAAAGTTTTATAATGTACACTTTTATCACCAATAATTTTATGAAAAAGTATATTTATTTATTCATTTTCGTGGTTCTACTTGAAGGAAGAATTGAATCTCAATCTTGTTTTGACTTACCTAAAAGGTTTTATTCGTATAGCCAAGCTATTAACGAAATTCAAAATGCAATATTCAAATTCAAAGACAAATTACCATATGGCAAAAGTTCATGGATTTCAAGTGCTTTCTTTTATTCATGCGATGGAGTAAATGGTTATATAGTTATTTCTACTGATAAGGATAAAGAATATATACATGAAAAAGTGCCTAGTCGCATTTGGACAGAGTTTAAAAATGCAATTTCCAGTGGTTCATATTATGTCAAAAATATTAAAGGAAGATACGAATTGATACTTTCGAGATAAACTTATATTAGCATATTAATTTATAGATTCAAGTGATGATGAATTCAATAGTTTAGGTAGAAAAAATTAAAAATATTTAAAATGACCAATGAAGAAATAAAAAATCAATTCCTTATTTTAAAAGATAATATGTATGGCAATTATGCAATTTATCATGAAAGAAGTACTTTCTTAATCCAACTTACAAAATTTGAAATACTTGATTTAGGAGTAAGGTTTAGAGCTAAATTGATAAAACCATTAGATAAGAAACAAGCAGAGAAAACTACACTTAATAATCACTACCTTTCTAATACTGAATTTACATTTGCTTCTGCGTATTTATTTCCTGGCCAAGAGAACAGCTCTATCCTAATGGGCAATAAACTCATGAGAGCATATTGCCCTTATATACTATGGCTAGACCCTGAATTAGTGAAATTTGTTATTGAGAATGATGAAGAGGTTACAGAAAAAGTTGCTGAGTATATTGTGTTTAATAAAGATTGGACTGTCTTGAAAAGATAACTTAAATTTATTTTCGTTTTGTAATAATTACCAATAAGGAGTTAGATTTAATACAATAAAATGAATTCAAATAAAATTAGAAATGAATTTAATACCTAAAATATTAGTCAATTAATATGGATTACTAAAACTTAATATTCTGGATAGCTGAAATTGCTTTAGGGTTTACAGATGAGGAGTTAAAACAAGGTAAAACAGATTCTGGTACATGGGGTGTCTTGAGTAAAGATGGTAAAAAGGTATTAATTGCGTATCCTTATGAAGTGGCTTTTAAGGATGGAACAAAATGGAAGCTAAATGAATGATATGACATTAAATAATTTATTGAAACTATATTATTGTTATGAATAATGAGATTAATTTCCTAAAAGTAAAATCTGCGTTAATGATGAAAGATGATTATGTCATCTCAAGAAATCCTGATGGAAGTTTTAATCCATCAGATGAATTTAGTAATATGATAGCTGATTCAGATGAAAGATTTAGGAGTGCTATTTTAACCTTTATTGACGAATCTATTTTAGGAGAATGGGCAGTTAGGTTCACCCCTTTCACAATCAAAAATTATGATGTAAGGATTTTCTGTGAAAATGAGTTTGATTTTGTTAAAATCCAAAATATTATACAAGAAAGATTACCATTCGAAAACTTCAATTCATTCTTGCACGTAGGTACTGTTAGTGATATTGGGAAATTATGGTAGTGGCTTTATAATGGAGGGTATATTAATTGCAAATTTTTGAAATTATTATTATTGAACTAGATGCGAGTTATTATTAGGTATTAAATAAATGAAAAGTAAGTAGCTTTTTTATTCATAATACTGAATTGAATTAAAGGTTAAAAGATAATCTTGCCACTAGTATTGTAGTATTTATATTTAAATATTGAATTCACATTTGGTTATTATTGCTCTAGAATATGCATTTTAGGGGCTACCAAAAATGCTACCAATTTCCTTATATTTGGTTTTAAAGAAAAAGTTTAAAATTTAGTTCACAAATACACATAGGAATTATTAAAGGAGCTTTAGACTTAAATGGTTTAATTGGTTTCTGGTCAGTCAGCTAATTCCTTAGAAGTTTGATTGACTGATTAATATTTTCGAGAAAACAATATTTTGGGTCAGGTTTGGGTCACAAATTACAGTCAAAAAAGATGGAAGTGCTGTATATAAAAGGTTTCAGAATAATTTCAATTTGCATGCCATGCAAGCGCTCTAGCCAACTGAGCTAACCCCCCATTTATTTTTATTTCAAAAGAACAATCAATTCTGTGAACCATGACCTTCCCGATTCCATCGGGACGCTCTAGCCAACTGAGCTAACCCCCCATGAGATTGCAAATGTATGTTTGAGGAGGCTAACATCAAAAATAAGTTTTAATCCCGCTTAGGGAAGCGCTAAAAGCTAAATTCTAACTAAAAGCGCTTAAATATCACAATAAAAAGCCCTATTTCTCGTTGTACTTGTCAGATAAGTTAAGTGAACACCATGAGAAATAGCCAACTATTCATAGTCCTCTACCTTTCAACTGCTATTGTGCTATCGGCATGTAAAAAGGAAGTAGACAAACCTGCAGATCAGCAGGAAACCACTGAAGATAATAGCCCGCCCATTGGGGGTGCTACGGCGGTGTTTAGAGACACTGTTTCGGTGAAAGATGGGGAAGTAACCATTACTTATGCAAAGTCTGATGCTTGCTATCCTAGTAATGAAATTTTTTCTTTTACTGCTTCTGCTGCCGGCATTCCTGCTGGGGCTAAGTATGTGTGGGAATTTGGAGACGGCAAATCACTTACAGGAACAACGGTAAGAAATATGTATCGTAATCCTGCAACTTATACCATTATTTTACAAATCAAGAATTCTGCAGATGTATTGATTCATAAAGCTTCTGTTTCAGTTAAAGCTTTGGGGCAACAAGTAACCCCGACTGCAATTTTTTCAAGTGCTTTGCCCGACATCAATTACTTAAACAACATGACTTTTACCAGTAGATCTACAGTTCCTACTGGTACAATTGTAGACCATTTATGGGATTGGGCCGATGGTACTACCAACAATAGTTCTAATTCTTTCATGCCAAAGAATTTTCCTAAAGTTCCAGAAGATAAAACCTATAATGTTAAGCTGATAGTTTCTGCTAATTCAGGTTGTAAAGACACGGCTTCTTTAAACGTATTCGTGCCTGCTTCCTATAATATTAGTGGGAACTTTACTGCTGAACAATTTGATGCTTGTACCAATGAGTATTTTGTTTTCACTCCAACGGCAACAGGTGTTCCCGCAGGTGCGGTGTACACATGGGATTTTGCCGATGCTACTGGTTTAGTTACGGGCAGCCCTGTTAAAAAGCAGTTTACTTATCAGAACGATTACGATGTTAAAATGACCATTACTTTAAAAGGTAAAATTATTTATCAAACCCATAAACCTGTTCGTGCATTTGGTCAAAACATTAAGCCCAAAGCCTTGATGTTAAAGAACGTAGTGAGTTCAACTTCTACCAAAGAAATATGGGCGTTCTATAGTCAGTCAAATATTCCGCACGGGTATTTAACTGGATACAGATGGGAAATGCCTTTTAACAGAGTAGATGATAATTTCAACACTATTGTAGAACAAGAATATACCAAAGCAGCAACGCCTACCAATTATTCTGTTCTTTTAATTGTAACTAGTAATACCGGTTGTAAAGACACAGCCGTTGCTAATATAACCGTACCGGCTAAATAGGCCTACCCAATGAAGCAGTTAAGTGTTTTGTTCCTTGTTGGCTTTATGGCAATCCTTCTTTTTTCTTGTAAAAAAGAGGCGGATATAGATTTGGATAAATTGGTGCAAGTAGACTCTGTTCAAATTACTAAAGGAGCAATTGTTACCGTTGCTCGCGATACCACAACAGTTACTTATGGAAATGTGGAAGCGAAGTTCAGCCAAACTTCTACCTGCTATCCTTCTAAAGAAGTATTCACTTTTACTGCATCAGGTGTTGGCTTGCCTGCAGGTGGTTATTATAGTTGGAGTTTTGGGGATGGGAATATCGCCAACGGCGCAACCACTACCCATTCTTACCAAGCCGCTGGTTCTTTTGTAGTAACTTTAATGGTGATGGCCAATGCCAACAATATGTTGGCTAAAGTGAGTTTTGGTGTAAAAGCCTTGGGTCAGCAAACCAAGCCAGAAGCCATTTTCACGACCAAGTTCGATTTTCCACAGAACATTAATTATGTCACATTCAATAGTGCCTCCTCCATTAATCAAGGAGATATTATTCAATTCAAATACAATTGGGGTGACGGAACCGAATACATTAGTTCAGTGGGTTTGGTTCGTCATGAGTTCCCCAAAAAAGTGAATGATACTACTTATGCTGTTAAGCTTACTGTACTATCTAATTTTGGTTGTACCGATGATACCACTGTTCAAGTAACTATTCCAGGTATGTATAGTATTAAAGGAAAGTTCAAAACAGTATCCATTGATGCATGTATCAATGAAAGAATTTTATTTACAGCGGAAGCAGAGAATGTGCCTACTGGGTCAGTGTATGAATGGGATTTTTCGGATGGTACAGGCCCTAGAACAGGTAATCCCATTCTTTACAAATACAAGCACCCCAATGATTATGATGTAATCATGACCATAAAATTAAATGGAAGAGAAATTTATAAGACCAATAAACTAGTGAACTCAAAAGGAGAGAACCCTAGGCCTAAAGCTGTTTTTGAAGAGACCCTTGTTTGGGATTATCCTACTTCGCAACGATGGTCGTTTAATAGTAAATCTACCATTCCTACCAGTACCATTGATTCTTATCAATGGAGTTTTGGAAATGGCAATACCAATAATGAATTCTACAGTTTCATCGAAACTAGCTACAATAAAGAGTCCACTAGCAAATCTTACACTGTTCAATTAATTGTAACAGGTAACGGTTGTGCGGATACTGCTAGAAAGACAATTACTATTCCGCCTAGATAATTGATTTCTTATTCAATTAAAACTGCTTAAAGTTTAAATCAAGAAATTGCTGAAATGAATCTTTATACGATTCGCTTATTGGAATAATTGCATCGCCAATTTTAACGGAAGACTTTTCTATACTTTCTAAATGCATTAATGAAATAATAAATGATTTATGTATGCGTATAAACTGATATGGCATTAATTGTTCTTCAAAGCTTTTTAAATTTTTTAAAACAAGAAATTTAGACTTTCCAACATGAATGGTTACATAATTCCCGGATCCTTCAATAAAAGAAATATCCATGATTCTTATTTTTTGCGATTTATTATCTGTCCGAACAAAAATGATATCTTGAATATCTGGGATTAATTTGGCAAGTTTTTTTTCTGATTCGCTTTTTATTAATACTCTTACTTTTTCTATTGATCGGTTGAACCTATTCAAAGAAAATGGTTTTAATAAATAATCTGCTACATCAAGTTCAAATCCTTGTAAAGCAAAATCAGGATATGCAGTCGTAAAAATAATTTTTAAATTTCGATTGATTTTTTTAGCAAGCTCTAGTCCATTCAGTTTGTTCATTTGAATATCTAGAAAGACACAATTGATTTCTTTATTTTGTTGAATATATTCAAGCCCTTTTAAAGGGTCTATAAAAGTTTTATGTAGTTTGAAATCATGGACAGATAAACTGTACTCGTTTATGATGCCAAGTGCATTTTCTTCGTCATCTATTGCTATTGAGTGTATCAATTGTTTAAATTAATTTCTAGTTTGGCGAAATAGCTTGAGTCTGTTAAATTATTTTCTAGTTTATGTTTTTTTGGATACAAAAGGGTTAGTCTTTTTATCAAATTAGGAATACCTATTCCACTACTGTCGTTTTTGGATATATTTTTCCCGATTTTATTTTTTACTGAATAGGTCAACTGGTTTTCATGAATGGCTAATTTTATTTCAATTGGTGATTCTATTTCTCCAGCATCCCCGTGCTTAAACGCATTTTCTACAAAAGTGATTAATAGCATTGGAGGAATTTGAATATTAGCAAATTCCTCTTTTCCTCCAATTTCCAAAATTATGTTGTCGTTAGGAAATCGAAGTTTATGTAATTGTATAAATTTCTCTAAACACTCATATTCTTTATCTAAGGTTACTAAATTTTCTTTTTCTGATAAGACATACCGAAGTAAATCTGAAAGTTGTAATAATGCATCTGCTGTTTTTGTTGATTTAATAAGTGATAAATAATATATATTATTTATGGTATTAAATAAAAAGTGTGGATTAAGTTGGTTTCGTAAAAGCGTTAATTCTGCTTGTGCTATTTCTTTTTCAAGTTTTAATGATTTTCGATCCTTATTTATCCAATCTCTAGCAAATGCATAACCAAGTCCTAATAGATAATAGGTTAGTGCTGAAATGAAATTTTGAAAATAATAATTTTGTAATTGAATGTTATTTGCTTCTTTTTTTACGCTTGGTCCTAACAAAAGGAATATTGGATTTGATAAAAATAGTCGTGATAAATTAAATAACTCTGTAAATACAAGAATTGAAAAAAGCGATAAAAGTATAAAATGAAGTCTTTGCTTATTTATTGCATAGCGTGGAAAAATCAAAAAGGCAGAAACACAAAATGTTGCACATTGAGTTAAATGTTGAAAGACTCTATATTTTCCAACATTATCATTTGGCCATATTTTTCCGAGCATTAAATAATATAGCAGCCAAAATAGCAAGAAGCTAATGATTACAACAATAATCTCAACAACTTTAGTATAAATATGCTTTTTCATCTTTTGACACCCTAAATTAAATATATTATTTGAAGAAAGACTGGCAATAAATTTCACATATATATATTGCCAACTCGTCATCCTTTTATAGGGTTTTGCATATTTAAAAATTCCTGTAATTGTAAATTCATTAATATGCTACTAGTTAATCACTTAAAGCATACTGCATGAGTAAACTTAAAAAATGGTGCATCTTAGTTTGGATGATCTTAATATCATTCACACTAAACGCTCAATTAAAAACTATTACAGGGGTATTAAAGCAAGAGACAGATGGCTCCCCAATTGTTGGTGCAACCATACGCATAAAGGGTACTAATATTGTTACAACTAGTGACGAAAAAGGTTTTTTTAGCCTTCAAGCGACTTCTCCTAATTTCATATTGCTAATTTCTTCAGTAGGGTATGAAGAAAAGGAAGTGCCTGTTTTAGAGTCTAGAGCACCAAAATTTATCCAATTAAAGCCTAAGACAACATCAATCGAAGATATTGTTGTAATTGGTTATGGTAAAGTTGATAGACGTAAATTAACAGGCTCTGTTGGAACCCTAAAACCTAATCTTGTTGGGAATAATCCTATTTCCATGGACAAGATATTACAAGGAAGAATTGCTGGAGTATTTGTTCAACCTTCTTCAGGTGCACCTGGCGCAGCCTCTTCAATTACTATTCGGGGCGTAACTACTTTAAGTGATGCTGGTAATGCTCCTTTAATTGTAATTGATGGAGTCCCTATGTATGGTCAAGATAGAAATACTAATTCTACTAACTATAGTTCAAGCAGTCAACCAGCATCTTTTACACAACCAATTACTGCAAATAATTATAGGCCCAATAACCAATTTGAACGAAATCCTTTAGCTAATATTAATCCAGATGATATTGAAAGCATAGAAGTGTTAAAAGATGCTTATGCAACATCCATTTATGGTAGTAGAGGTGCAGCAGGAGTAATTTTAATTACTACAAAGAAAGGGATGCTTGGTAAAGCTCGAGTTAATGTAAATTTTTCAACAGTTGCTCAAAATGCATTTAGATTACCTGAGTTAATGACGGGAGATCAGTATGCCCAATTCTATAGTGACTATTTTGACACATTAAATGCACGCAGACCAACAGCAGGATGGCCTCCACCTAATCGTGCATTTAAAAAAGGTTTCAATACAGATTGGTTAGATTTAATCAATAGAACTGGCATTGGCTATAATTTATCTACTTCTATTAGTGGCGGAACAGACAAAACACGTTATTTCATTAGTGGTGGATATGATAAAGAGTCCTCTTATATCGTTAACAATGATTTTGAAAGGTTTCAAGGAAGAATTAATGTAGAGTCTAATTTATCCAATAGTATAAAAATTGGTGTTTCTACTGCCATTAGCGCAACTTTAAACAATTCGCTCAATGCACAAAGAGCATATTACGATGCAGTGATAAAAGCACCTAATATTCCGGTTTTTGATTCAGTAGGCTTATATGCATGGCGAGCGGTGGTTTCTCCTACTAATATAATCAACGGTAGTGCTCCTTTGCGTGATATTAACCCAGTAGGCACAATTAATACAGGAAAAAATCATGTAAACGACTTGCGTTCTATTAGTAATGTTTTTGCTGAACTTAAATTGGCAAGCTGGTTAACTTATCGGTTAGATTTTGGGGTTGACTGGTATAATACAAAAGCTTATAGCAGAGAAATTGATAAACAAGGAACACTTCGTGGTTCCGCAACAGAAAGTAATATTAACAACTTTAAAACTGTTATTAATAATCTCTTAAATTTTAATAAGCGGTTTGGGGACCATACATTTAATGGAGTAGTAGGTCAAAGTTTTGAAAAATCAAAAGAAAGTGCCACAACCATTACTGCAACTAACTTTATGGACAATCGTGTCTTGAGTATCATTTCTGCTTCTAATCGATCTATAACTAATGCGCTTTCTCAAGAATGGACATTGGTTTCTTTTTTAGCCAGACTTGACTACGGTTACAAAGACAAATATTTAATAGGTATCACTAATAGAGTAGATGGTTCTTCAAGATTTAGTACGAATAATCGTTACGTAAGTTTCCCTTCTATTTCTGCAGGATGGGTTTTATCAAAGGAAAAGTTTTTGAAAAATATCCAGTGGATAAATGAATTAAAACTAAGAGGAAGTTGGGGTTTAACAGGTACAGATGGTGGTGCAGGCTATTATGGAAGTTTAGGTCAGTATTCCTTTACAACTACTGGAACTACTTATGCAGGAACAACTATAATAAGTGCCACAAGACCAGCAAATCCAGATTTGAAATGGCAACAAACTACTAATGTTGACTTTGGATTGGATGCCGGGTTGTTTCAAAATACGGTTAGAGTGAGTGCAGAGTATTATAAGCGGACCACTAAAAATCTTTTAGTGAATGGAGGCCTACCTGGTTTTGTTGGATTCACTTCACAACAGCAGAATATAGGTGAAATGGTAAACAGAGGTTTTGAGTTAACTATTACTTCTAGAAACATTGAGAAAAAAGATTTTTCTTGGACCAGTAGTTTCAATATTGCCCGAAATGAAAATATTATTACTAAACTAAACTTCGCAAATAAATTAGATGCTTCTCTTGCTGCTGAGCGAAGTGGTGGACGTTTCTGGACCGAAGGTGGTTCTGCAACTGCATTTAACTTAATGTATTGGGGTGGCGTAGATGCTGCAACAGGAAATCCGCTTTGGATTGGTTCCAATGACACCGTTTCTATGGTTCCATTTGAAATTTTGTACGCAGGAACTTCTAGAGATTATAATAGTCATCGTAGAAATATGGGGGATGCATTACCTAAGTTTTTTGGCGGATTTGATAATAGATTTCGGTACAAGAATTTTGAATTTTCTTTTTTCATGACTTTTGCAGTTGGTAATAAAATATTTAATGGAGCCAAAGCGTCTATGTATGCTTATAGCTCAGTAGATGCGCCCAATCTTTCTAAAGATGTTCTTAACTCTTGGAGAAAGCCAGGGGACATAACTGATATGCCAGCATTGATTAATAGATCTAATACAGCTTTTACTCCGGGTGGAAGTACTGCACAGTTTCAGGATTTTACTCTTGGTAGAAACTCTTCACGTTTTTTAGAAGATGGTTCATTTTTGAGACTAAGAAATCTTACAGTAGCTTATAATTTTGGAGAAAAACTACTTAAAAGAGCAAGAATTGATGGCGGCAGTATTAAAGTATTTGCTGAAGCTAATAATCTATTCTTGATTACTAAGTATACGGGTATTGATCCAGAAATAAGCGCTTATGGTTCTTCTGTATTGCAATCTGGATACGATGAAATTACTATGCCTAATCCTAGAACTTTTCGAGTTGGATTTAAAATTGGTTTATAAATTAAAAAATGAATTGTATGAAATTTTATAATAAAATATTTTATATCCTCTTTCTTGCTTCTTCTGCTTCTTCTTGCAATAAGCAGTTAGATTTACCACCTGAAAATATTCTTATTGAATCTCAAGTAGTGGGTAATGAAAATAGTGCTCAAGCATTGTTAGCCAGCACTTATTTTAAGTCTTATACAGCAATTAGGAATTATTATTACATGAGTGGCGATGTGGCAACGGGTATTTCAGTAACCTTAGCTACTAATGGATTTATTTCTTTGTGGAATGGCACATTAACCCCAACTTCTGGATTGGTACAAACTCTTTGGAATAATCATTATAGTGCTATAAATGAAACTAATATAATAATCAATTTGATTCCTAATGCAACCTTTAGTAGTGCCGTAAAGAGTAGATTAATAGCTGAAGCTAAGTTTGTAAGAGCCTTGAACTATTTTTTCTTGCTCAGAAATTTTGGGGAAGGTGCACTTACTGGTAATTTGTCTGGTGCTGGTTTGCCAATACAATTGGTAAACTATTCCAATTATGATCCAAGTAAAAATGTAGCTCGTTCTTCCACTTCGGATGTTTACAATCAGATTTTTAAAGATTTAGATGAAGCGGCAGAAAGCTTAATAGATTTAACTAATGCTACTCCACAAGTATTTAGAGGCAGAGCACAAAAAACAACTTGTTATGCACTTGCATCAAGAGTTGCATTGTATAAACGAGATTATGCTAAGGCTATTGATTATTCTACGAAAGCTTTATCCAATACTACCCAATATGTATTGGTTAGTTCACCCGCTTTGGTTTTTCCTGTAACTACTGCTACTTCTAATATTCCATTAAGTACAGAATTAATTTTTGCCTTTCCTGTAAGTTATAATTCGGATATAGCCGATAATAACCTAACTGGTTATTTTTCGAAAACTGCCATTTGGCCTGATCCAATCTTTTTAGCAACCTATGCCGCTAATGATATAAGAAGAAGTGCTGCAATGATAGTTGTAGGGAACCCTGCAGGACCAGTTACTAGATTTTGCCCCTCAAAATTTTCTAACCCATTTGGTAGAAACCATTTGCCAATAATAAGGGTTAGCGAAATATATTTAAATAAGGCAGAAGCGTTAGTACGATCAACGAACAGTATAAATGCTGAAGCTATCAGTTTGTTAAATGCAATCAGACAAAGGTCATTCCCAATAGGTTCAAAGCCTGCTCCATTTACTATTACAAGTTTTTCCTCTGTAAATGCTTTATTAACTGCAATATTACAAGAAAGAAGATGGGAACTTGCTTTTGAAGGTCATGATAAGTTTGACAAAATACGAACTGGTGTAGCTCCTAACACTTTTTTGACTAATCCCAATAAATGGATTTATCCAATACCAAGAAGAGAAATCGATTTGACAAGTGGTCAGATAACTCAAAATCCTGGGTATTAAATTTTTTGTTTCAAAAGACATAAGCAATTAAAAAAAGAAATTATGAAGAAGACGATATGCATATTATTGCTGTTTATAAATATTTCCGTTTTTGGGCAAGATTCAAATTTGGGAGTGAAGCTTAAAGGAAAAATCACCAACTCTATTTCAAATGAAGTAACTATTTACAAGTTTGATAAATCATTTGAATTAAGTATTCCTGTAGACAATCGCGGAAGTTTTTCAAGTAAGTTTACAATACAAGACCCTGGCATATATTCCATTAAGCAGAATAAGTCTTACACCACTTTATTTCTTAAGAATGGATATGATTTAACTTTGAGTATTGATTCAAAATCTTTTCCAACTTCTCTTAAATTTGAAGGAAATGGAGCAGTATTTAATACTTATCTTAAAGCTAAAAGCAAATTAGATGGAGATTTAGTAGGCGATACAAAAGTTTATTTTGTAGTACCTGTTGAAGATTTTCTGAAAAAAATTGCTTCTGATAGTACTCAATTGTATGAACAATTGCGTAATGCTAAACTTGAGCAAGAAGACGCTAAGCTAGCGCGTAAATTGATTTTATATGATTATTTGTTAAAACGAAATAATTATCGAAAGTTTTACGTGTATAACGCTAAAACAGAACCATTTATTCCTGAAAATTATTTAGATCCAATTAGAAATTTAGATATGAATGATGCGGATGCTTATAACAATTCTATGGATTACCGGTATCTTTTTATAGACAAGTGGAGATTATTAGAAGCTGAAGCAAGGAAAAAAGACTCCACTATCTCCATCATTGATTTTACCAGAGATTTTGCTAATAAAATTACTTATGAACCCATAAGAGACCAAGTGGTTAGAATGCTATTTAATAAAGTAGATGCTCGGAATCCATCTTTTGAGTCCGACTATCAAAAAATAAAACCACTAATTAGAGTTGAAAAAACAATCGCCGAAATTGAAAAAAGATTAGCTACAGCTAAATCAAATAAATCTGGTAACAAATTAGCAGATTTTAATTATGAAAATCATAAAGGGGGGCTTACTGGACTTGCTTCTTTAAAAGGGAAGTATGTTTATATTGATATTTGGGCAACATGGTGCGGACCTTGCATTAAAGAATTCCCTGAGTTAGACAAATTAATCAAAGATTATAAAGGGAATGATAAAATTGAATTTGTATGTATTTCAATAGATAGTAAGTCAGATTATCAAAAATGGCGTTCGTTTGTGACAGACAAGCAACTTGGTGGAATTCAGTTAATTGCAGATAAAGGGCTTGATTCAGATTTTATGCGTTTCTTAAATGTTAGTTTGATACCTAGAAATGTGTTAATTGACCCACAGGGAAATATTATTTCTAGTGCTGGGTTAAGACCTTCAAGTAAAACCACTCGCGAAACTTTGGCTAAATATGTAGGAGCTCCGATTATAAAGTCGGTCAAGAAATAAGCAGTAATTCTGATTTTATTAAAAGCAACTGTTACTTTATATAGTTTCAGTTGCTTTTTTATTTTCTTATATTTAGGTTCTGAGGCACACTTAAATCACTCTTTTATGCAAAAAAGTTTATTTTACGTTATTACCTTTTTCGTGTTAATTTCTTGCTCTTCTAATAAAAGTAAATTTACCGAAGGCGATGGCCTTGCTGCTTTCAATGCAGATTCTCTTAAAAAGCATATTTCAGTATTGGCTTCTGATGACTTTATGGGACGAATGCCTTTTACAGAAGGTGAAACCAAAACAGTAGCTTACCTGCAGGAACAATTTAAGCAAATGGGGCTAGAGCCTGGTAATGGGGATAGTTATATTCAAGAAGTGCCCATGGCCAATATTTTAGCAACTGCTGCACCTAGTATGCAAGTAAAATCTGCAAAAGGAACTTTCAATTTAAAAGCCTTTGATGATTATATTATTTGGACAGATAAAACCGATTCAAGCATCAGTTTAGACAATGCAGAATTGGTTTTTGCAGGATATGGCGTAGTGGCTCCTGAATATAATTGGAACGATTATGCAGGCTTAGATGTGAAGGGAAAAGTGGTAATGGTGATGGTGAACGATCCTGGTTTTTGGGTAGGAGATACTTCTCTCTTTAAAGGGAAGGCCATGACTTATTATGGTAGGTGGACTTATAAGTTTGAAGAAGCTGCAAGGCAGGGTGCTAAAGGTTGTTTAATTATACATAACACTGCTGCAGCAAGTTATCCGTTTAGTGTACAACAAAACAGTTTTAATACCACTCGATTGAAATTAGACAATCGCGGTAAGAATATTCCCAATTGTGATGTGATAGGTTGGGTGCCAGAAAAAATTTCACACCAATTATTTGCTGCTGCAGGTTATGACTCTAGTTTGTTGGTTAAAGCCAATCAACCTGGCTTTAAAGCGGTGCCGCTTGGTTTACAATTGAGTACTACCATGAAAGTGAAAGCCAGCTTCAATAAGTCGAGCAATGTGATTGCAAAAATCACAGGAACTAAACGACCCGATGAGGTAATTATTTACACTGCGCATTGGGACCATTTAGGTATTGGACGTCCAGATCAAACTGGGGATTCAATATACAATGGAGCTTTAGACAATGCATCAGGCACTGCGGGTTTATTAGAAATGGCGAGGGTATTCAAAAATATAAAAGCAAAGCCTGAACGTACGATTGTGTTTTTAGCAGTTACTGCAGAAGAGCAAGGGTTATTAGGTTCTGCTTACTATTCAGAAAATCCAATTTATCCAGTTAATAAAACGGCGGCCAATATCAATATGGATGGGCTCAATCGTTTTGGTAAAACCAAAGACATGGTGGTAGTTGGGCAGGGCCAATCGGAGTTAGAAGATTATTTAAAAGAAGCCATTGAAAAAACGGGTGGATACCTTTCATTTGATACGCATACTGAAGCGGGGTATTATTATAGATCTGATCACTTCAATTTTGCTAAAGTGGGCATTCCTGCCTTATTTGCCAACAATGGGGTAGATGTGGTTGGTAAAGGAAAGGAATATGGGGAGACTTTAGAAAATGAATATACCAGTAAAAATTATCACCAGCCTTCTGATAATTATGATGCAACAACTTGGACGGGTGATGGTGCCATTAACGATTTAAAATTATTGTTTACCATTGGCCGTAGAATGGGTTTTGAAACGAGTTTTCCAAAATGGAAAGAAGGTTCCGAATTTAAATTGATTAGAGAAAAAAGCAACAAATGATTACCCAAGCAGCCATAGAAAAAGCACATGAAAAAATCAAGCCATTTATTCATCATACGCCTGTATTAACCAATAGCAGTATAAATGAAATGGTAGGTGCGGAACTTTTTTTCAAGTGCGAAAATTTTCAAAAAATTGGGGCGTTTAAAATTAGGGGTGGAATGAACGCGGCCCTCAGTTTGAGCCCCGAACAGATTAATAAGGGGTTGGCTACTCATTCATCTGGCAATCATGCACAGGCTATTGCGTTTGCTGCAAAAACATTAGGTACCAAAGCATTCATAGTAATGCCCGAAAATTCTCCTTCAGTTAAAGTGAATGCAGTAAAAGGGTATGGCGCACAAGTTATTTTTTGTGCACCTAATCAAGCAGCTCGTGAAGAAGCCCTAAATAAAATTGTTGCGGAAACGGGTGCTGAGTTTATTCATCCTTATGATGATGATAGAGTAATCACTGGGCAAGCAACTTGTGTGAAAGAATTAATTACAACTGTTCCAACAATTGAAATTGTTTTTACACCTGTTGGTGGAGGCGGTTTATTGTCGGGCACTGCATTGGGTGCTCATTATTTTAAATCAACTATACAAGTATATGCCGGTGAGCCAGAAGGTGCCGCAGACGCTATCTTAAGTTTTAAGTCGGGTAAAGTAGAAAAAGCTCCCTATGTAAATACGATTGCTGATGGCTTATTAACTACTTTAAGTGAACGAACCCTTTCAATCATTCGCGCACATGTTACCGATATCTTTTTAGTAACGGAAGCGGAAATAAAAGCGGCTTTGCGATTGGTATATGAAAGAATGAAAATTGTGGTAGAACCCAGCTGTGTAGTGCCTTTAGCAGCAGTAATTAAACACAAAGAATTATTTAAAGGCAAGAAAATAGGCATTATTTTAACGGGGGGTAATGTAGACTTGAAAAAATTTGCTGATTGGTTTAATGATTAAATAGTATGCCTGAACAGAATACGCAATTTGATGCTATAGTTATAGGGTCCGGAATCAGTGGAGGATGGGCTGCAAAAGAATTATGTGAAAAAGGATTAAAAACGTTGGTGCTCGAGCGTGGTAGAAATGTGGTGCACAAAAAAGATTATCCCACCGCCAACTTTAATCCTTGGGACATGCCGCATAGAGGAAAAATTCCTCCCCCCGAAATGGACCTTGATCCTATTGTAAGCAATTGTTATGCTTATAAAGAAGACACCAAGCACTTTTTTGTAAAAGACAACGAACATCCATACATACAAGAGAAACCGTTTAGTTGGATTCGTGGCTACCAAGTAGGTGGTAAGTCTTTGTTATGGGCCCGGCAAACACAGCGATGGAGTAAATACGATTTTGAAGCGCCACTTAGAGATGGCTTTGCAGTAGACTGGCCAATTCGTTACAATGATATAGATGCATGGTACAGTTATGTAGAAAAATTTGCTGGTATTAGTGGTAATAAAGATGGATTAGAAGTATTGCCTGATGGTGAGTTTTTACCCGCATGGGAAATGAATTGTGTAGAGAAAATTCTACAAGAAAAAATCATGCAAGCTTACCCTGATAGGCATGTAATTCAAGGAAGGTGTGCACATTTAACTGAGCCCACTGCTGAACATTTAGCTCAAGGAAGAGGTCAATGCATGGCCAGAAAATTATGTGAGCGTGGATGCCCTTTTGGAGCTTATTTTAGTTCAAATAGTTCCACTATTCCAGCTGCTGAAAAAACGGGTAATATGCTGTTGAAAACCAATGCAGTGGTTGAATCAATTGTATACGATGATCAAACCCAAAAAGCTTCGGGGGTTAGGGTAGTAGATGCAATTACACATGAAGTAACAGTATACAATGCTAAAATTATTTTTGTTAATGCAGCTTGTTTAAATACCAATTTAATTTTACTCAACTCAAAAAGCACTCGTTTCCCCAATGGGTTAGGAAACGACAATGGTTTAATGGGCAAGTACATTGCATTTCACAATTACCGTGGTAATATCACTGCACAATTTAAAGGTCCATTAGATCAATATTATTATGGAAGAAGGCCTACCCAAGTGATGATGCCTAGTTTTAAAAATGTATTGAAGCAAGAGACTGATTTCTTAAGAGGCTATATGGTTCATTTTAGTGCATCAAGAGCGGGAAGGCCAATCGTGGATGGGGTAGGAGCAGCATATAAAGAAGCAATAACAGAACCAGGTGATTGGAGTATTTATATGATGATGCAGGGGGAAACCATACCCAAAGAAACCAATCATGTTTCATTAAGTGAATATGAACGAGACAATTGGGGTGTTCCGCAGTTGGTAGTATCAGTAGATTACGATGAAAACGACGAGAAATTACTCCAAGATTTTTTTAAAGAAGGGAAAGCCATGTTAGAAAAAGCGGGTTGTACAAAAATTAATACATGGGATAGTAAACAACCCCCTGGTTTAGATATTCATGAAATGGGTGGTGTAAGAATGGGTAAAGACCCTAATACTTCTTTACTGAATCAATTCAATCAATTGCACCAATGCAAAAATGTTTTTGTGACCGATGGAGCTTGTATGACTTCTACCGGAAACCAAAATCCTTCTCTTACTTTTATGGCACTCACAGCAAGGGCTGCTGATTACGCGGCTGAACAGGTAAAACTTGGCTTATTATAAAAGCCCAATTTTATTTTAATTTCCATAATTGTCCTTCGTAAAAAAAAGGTTTAAGTTGAATGTAGTATTTATCTGGGTCTGCAATAAAATCGTATACAAGGTTAAAGTGTTGATGCATATACCCATAAAATTTGGGCTTACTATAAAACCAACAAGTATATGAAGCAGGTACACCATAAAACTCAGGAGGTACATGTTGTATAGCTATTCTATCTCGGTCTTCATCATTAAAAGCGATATAGTCGATGTATAAATATTTTACCCCGCTCATTCGTATCTGATCTAATAACTCGTAAGTCTTTTCTATATATTGTATAACTCCAGAAAAAATGATGATATCAGGTTGATGGTGTTGTAAGCATTCTTCTAATGAATAATAAAAATGCAATCTTTCGTGTTCAAATTCTTTTCTACCTATCTCTACATAATTGGGTTGTTCAACAATGCACCAGTTCAAATTATGCACAGATTGTAGAAAATGCTTTTTATGATTATAAGTAGTACCTAAGGAACCACCAAAATCGAGCACAGTTAAATTGCTATTGTTTTCTGCAGCAACGTGTAAAAGGGTTGATAGCATAGCAAAATTCATCTTAGGATTATCGTACACAATCCCGTCTCGCTCATAAGCCACTTCACCATTCACTACTTTTTTGGTAGTTTCTCTAATTTTCTCAACAATGCTTTGCTCATCATAGCCTTTGGCTATTTTATTGGCTTCTGCAAAGTTTTCATAATCTCCCTTCCAACCATATTTAAAACTATACCAGTATAGGGTTCTGAATATAGGCGGTATAAATTGCTTTAGTAAATAATACATAACTGTGTAAAAATAACACAGCTAATCCTATATGAGAAATAAATTATATAACTGGTAGTTTTAATATCCAGCAACAGAGTCATCTCCTCTTCTGTCTGCGGCTGCTTCTCTAATTTTATTCGGTAATATTCTAATACCATCAGTTCTACCAATACTGCTTCTGTCTTTTAATATATAGCCCATTTTTTGCAATGCCTCTTTGGTTTTGGGATTGAAATTGGTTTCAATCACTACTTCATCAGGCAACCATTGGTGATGAAATTTCGGGAGGTCAATGGCATCTCCAATCTTCATGTTGAAATCTATGATATTCACCAATGCTTGGTAAACAGATGTTGGGATGGTTGTTCCACCTGGTGTGCCAATGACTACATACGGTTTTTTATTTTTTAATACCAATGTAGGGGTCATTGAACTCAACATCCTTTTACCTGGAACAATAGAATTGGCTTCTCCGCCAACAGCACCAAACATATTGGGTACACCGGGCTTTACACTAAAATCGTCCATTTCATTATTCAATAAAAAACCTGCACCACCCACAACAACTTTAGATCCATAACTACCATTTAAGGTGGTTGTTACAGAAACTACATTCCCTGCCGCATCCACTACACTTAAGTGGGTTGTTTCTTCGCTCTCTTTAATTATACCAGCATTGATTTCCTTACTACTGCCTGCTTTATCAGGGCTATAATCACTCATTCTTTGAGCTAAATAAACATCACTAATCATGGTCTTCACAGGAACCTTCCAAAAATCGGGATCTCCCATATGTTCAGCTCGGTCTGCAAATGCCCTTCGCTCTGCTTCAATCATTAGTTGAACAGATTGAATAGATTGAAATCCCATTTTAGAAACTGGATATTTTTCAATCATTTTCATCATTTGTGCCAATAAAATGCCTCCACTGCTAGGGGGAGCAAAGCTGACTACTTCGTGGCCTCTGTAATTGAACACAATTGGTTCTCTAAGTTTTGCAGTATAACTTTTTAAATCAGCATGTGAAATAATTCCTCTGCCTCTTTCCATTTCTTCTACAATCAAGTCGGCAGTTTTACCACCATAGAAACCCAATGCGCCTTCTTTTTGAATTCGCTCGAATGTTTGCGCCAACTCTTTTTGAATTAAAGTGTCGCCTACTCTCCAACGGTTGGGTCTATAAAAAGCGGTAGGTTGAGTACTAAATCTTGCAATGGCATCTTTTATACTATTAATACTGGCTGCTTCTTTTTCTGTTAATACAAATCCTTTGGCAGCAATATCAATGGCAGGTTGAATAAGCACCTCAAAGGGAAGTTTAGCATATGCATGTGAAGCAAATAGCCCTGCAATGGTACCGGGAATGCCAGAAGCCAAATGGCCATGTTGCGATAAATTGAGTTGGGCATTGCCGTTTTTATCTAAGTACATATCCCTAGAACCTTTTTCTGGAGCGGCTTCTCTATAGTCTATGCCTATCAACTCTCCATTCGTTTTTCTTGCTAATAAAAAACCACCCCCACCAATATTGCCAGCATTGGGGAATACAACCGCTAATACCAATTGAGTGGCTATAGCTGCATCAAATGCATTGCCTCCTTTTTTCATAATAGCTGCACCAACCATACTTGCAAGTGGATGGGCACTACTTACTGCGGCCTGTTTAAACTCGGCCCTTTTTACAACTGTATAATGATAAGGATCAATTTCTTTATTGGGACCTACAATGGAGGCAATTTGTTGTCCGTTTGTTTGGTGGATACTGCCCAACAAAACGAAACCTATTAAATATTTTCTCATACGGTAATTTACATTTTTTATCGGGTTTTCATTCCCTTTCTTCCTATTTTCATGGTTCATTAATGAACATATGAAGAAATTATTATTTGGACTTTTAAGTCTTGCCTTTTCATTGGCAACTATTGCTCAATCAGTACCCAGTCCAGAACAATTTCTGGGTTACAAAGTGGGCACCCGTTTTACGCGTCACCATCGTATTGTAGAGTATGTTAAAACAGTTGCAACTGCAAGGCCAGATATGGTTAAAGTAGAAAAATACGGGGAAACCAATGAAGGCAGAGAACTGATGTTGGCTTTTGTGAGTACACCCGAGAATATGCAACAATTAGATCAAATTCGCATCAATAATTTACGCATGGCTGGTTTGGCAAAAGACAAAGCAGCTCCTCAAACGGAGAAGGCGCCTGCCATTGTTTGGTTAAGTTATAATGTGCATGGCAATGAAGCTTCTTCTTCAGAAGCATTCTTGTTAACCATTCATGCTTTAACTGATCCAGCCAATGCACAAACCAAAGAGTGGTTAAAAAATACGGTAGTGGTTTTAGACCCTTGTATTAATCCAGATGGAAGAGATCGTTATATTAACTGGTATAATTCAGTTGTAGGAAAAAACTACAATGCCGATCCCGCTTCTAGAGAACATGCAGAACCATGGCCAGGTGGAAGAAGCAATCACTATAATTTTGATTTAAACAGAGACTGGGCTTGGCAAACACAAGTTGAAACCCAACAGCGTATTAAAAAGTACCAAGAGTGGATGCCACAAATTCATGTGGATTATCATGAGCAGGGATTTAATGAGCCTTATTATTTTGCACCTGCGGCAGAACCCATCCACGAAGTGATTACTCCTTGGCAGCGCGATTTTCAAGTAATGATTGGTCGTAACCATGCAAAGTATTTTGACCAAAATAATTGGTTGTTTTTTACCAAAGAAAGATTTGATTTATTGTATCCTTCTTATGGAGATACTTACCCGGTGTACAATGGTGCAATTGGTATGACTTACGAACAAGGTGGTATTAGAGCAGGTTTGGGTATTTTAAATGAAGACAACGATACCTTAACCTTGGTAGACCGAGCAGCCCATCATTTTACTACAGGCTTGTCTACTATTGAAATTGCTTCAAAAAATAAAAACAAATTATTAGCTGAGTTTCAACAATTTTTTGATGACAGTAGAGCAGGAAGAATTGGTGAATACAAAACCTATGTTTTTACTGCAAAGGATGAAAATAAAATGGCAGCATTAAAAAAATTGCTTAATCAAAATGGAATTGAATACGGTGTATTGAGTAGCAAAACATTTAGAGGCTTCAACTATTTTACAGGAAAAGAAGATGCCTTTACCGATGAAGGAAATCATATTGCAGTTAGTTCATTTCAACCAAGAGCAGTAATGGCTAAAGTATTATTAGAGCCAAGAACAGTAGTAACCGATTCCAATACTTATGATATTACCGCATGGGCTGCATCTTATGCTTATGGAATTAAAGGGTATGCAGTTAAGGAAAAATTAGCGGTAAACCCTGAATCAGCAGGCACTTCAGTTGCTTCAATCAATAGCAGCTATGGAGCATTGGTACCTTATACATCATTCAGTAGTGCAAAAGTATTGGCCTATTTGCTGAAGAATGGGGTGAAAGTACGTTTTGTTGAAAAACCTTTTACCTATAAAAATAAAAATTACGATAGGGGTACATTGGTGGTATTAAAAACCAGTAATCAACAAAATTGGTTAACGGTGTTAAACAATGCATGTGCGCAATTTAATGTTCAAGCCGATGCCGTAGAAACTGGCTTTATGGATAAAGGTTCAGACTTTGGCTCGCCAGATATAAAAAATATAGCAGCTACACCTAAAGTTGCTATGTTAACTGGTGAGCAGAGCTCTTCTTTAGCGGCAGGGGAAGTTTGGCATTATTTTGATAAAATTTTGGAGTACCCAATTACGCTGTTGAATGCAGTAGATATTGCCCGTTATAATTTAAAAAATTATGATGTGCTTATTATACCAGATGGAAATTATAGAGGCTTGGGCGAAAAAGCAACAGCAGACAAGTTGAAAGAGTTTGTTCGTGGCGGAGGAAAATTGATTGCTTTAGAAAACGCAATGGCGCTCATGAGCAGATCAGACTGGGGTATTAAATTAAAAGAAGCAAAGGCAGATAAGGCAGAAGATTCAGTGAAAAAATATGCCAATAGAGAAACTGATTACATCACTAACTCTATTCCAGGTGCTATTTATAAAGTTGACTTAGACAATACACATCCTTTGGCTTTTGGATACCCTGAATTTTATTATACGCTTAAGCAAGATGGCAATGTATATGAAATGATGAAAGATGGTTGGAACGTGGGTACTATTAAAAAAGATGCGTATGTAACTGGTTTTGCTGGAGCAAAATTAAAACCCAATTTAAAAGATGGGATGTTGTTTGGTGTGCAAGATATGGGTGCAGGAACAGTGGTATATATTGCTGAAGATCCATTATTTAGGAACTTCTGGGAGAATGGTTATTTGTTAATTGCGAATGCTGTTTTTTTAGCTGGTAAATAATTTATAGCTATTATAGTAAAAGGGTTAAGGAACGCCAATTGGCAGTATCCTTAACCCTTTTTTCTTTTGATTCAAATCGATGCTTTATATCCGAATATTCAGTGCGAACATAAAGTTTCTTCCAGCCATTGGGTAATAGAAATTTTCTGTGATAACCCCTCCTCCAGCAAAATAGCTAAAAGTATATCCATTTGGTTCATACTTTTTATTGTAAAGATTGTTCAGCTGAAAAATCAGTTGTACTTCTTTTAAAAATTTATTCTTGATGGTATAAATGGCTCTAAGGTCTTGCGTGTAAAATCCATTTATTTTTCTTTGTTCGTTTTGGGTGTTGTCTAAGTATTGTTTGCTTACCCATTTATTTAATACACTCAATTCAAGTTGTTGTATCGGTATAAAGTTGATTCCTAATGCAGCAACCAATGTAGGTGAAAAAGAAATGTCTTTATTACGGTGCTCAAAACTGAGTTGTCCACCATTATCATAATCGTCTATATATTCAGTAAAAGCGTTGATTTTATTTTTACTAAGGCTAATATTCCCGTTAATATTTAACCAATTTTTTACTGTAGCTGCTGCTTGTATTTCTATACCTGCTCTGTAGCTATTGGGTATATTGGTTCTGGTATAGGCTCCCACATCATTAATAGCACCTGTTAAAACCAATTGGTTATTGTACTTCATATAATAGGCAGTTAATCCCAAAGAATATTGGCTATTTTTTTGTTCAATTCCTAATTCCCAATCGTGTAAAGTTTCATGTGTAGGTTGATTTATTTGACTAGCCTGAAAATCGTCTCTATTCGGTTCTTTACGGGCAATAGCATAGCTGATATAACCACTCCAATTATTTTTGTTGTAGGCAATACCCGCTTTGGGGTTAAAGAATGTAAAAGATCTATTGATATTTAAAGTTGGGTTATCACTAAATCCATTCATGCTGTGTTTTACTGTTCTTAGTTGTAAGTCGGTAAAAAGCGATATGTTTTTTGCAATAGTATATTGCCATTTTGCATAGATATTGGCATCGTTTTTTGTTGCTGGTAAATCATAATATTTATATCCTGTAGGAACTGTTCCTACTTCTATAAATGGAATGGTTCCGAAATGACTTCCTTGGTAAACAGACCATCCTCCCCCTAAAGTAAATTCTTGTTTATTTTTCTTGTATTGTAATGAAATGATTTGTCCATAAAAATCATTATCCAGCCAACGTTGTCTTACTAAATTGGTTCTGGTAATGGTATTGCCAGCTAAGACAACATTCGGAAGCCCATATCTAGAAAATCGTTGATCTGCTTTATATTCCTCATAATAGCCATTTCCCTTAGTTAAAAAGAATGCAGTGTTAAATGACCAATAGTCGTTGATGGCAGTATTATAGAATAATTGATAATGTGTTTGGGTATAATTATCGGTTTGGTTTTCGTAAGGGCTACCTATTTTTTCGGTTCCTGCAGGATTATTCGTACGATCGGTTTTTAACAATGATTCTGCAACACCATACCATGCTTGATAGGTTTTTTCTTTTCCAGAAAATACATTTAATCTAAGCGATGATTTTTTGTTTAAGTAGGCTGCACTTATATAAAATGATTTTAAATCACTGTTGGCCCTGTCTATAAATCCATCACTAGTAATTTTGCTAATTCTGGCATCAATAGTAAAATGATTACCGATTAATCCTGTACCTGCTTTGATGGTATTCTTAATGGTATTAAAGGAACCAATACTATTGTTGAATTCTGTGTATGCTTTGCTGTTAAATTCATTGGTGCTCATATTGAGTGTTGCACCAAATGAACTAGCTCCGTTAGAGGATGTTCCTGCTCCCCGTTGAATTTGAATACTATTAACCGAAGAAGAAAAATCGGGAAGATTAACAAAAAATGTACCCATACTTTCTGCGTCATTATATGGGATGCCATTTAGTGTTACGTTTATTCTAGTGGCATCTGTTCCCCTGATTCTAATTCCAGTATAACCCACCCCATTTCCTGCGTCTGCATTAATTACTACTGCTGGTGTTTGGTTTAATAAAAATGGAATATCTGTGCCCAAATTTAATTTCGTAATAGCCGATTTATTTAAATTGGTTTTAGTAAAAGGGGAGCGGTCGCTTGCTCTGATGGCTTTTACTTCTAATGGTTGTAGAAATAATGGAAAGGGCTTTAATTCAAAAATATGTACTTTGTCAAAATTGGAAGGAATGGTAAAGCTGCCATTCTCAAACCCCATACTACTAATAGTAAAGCTCTCAGATTTAAGTACCGTTATTGTAAATAATCCTTGCTCATTGGCACTGATTTGCCGGTTGCCAATGCTGATGGTGGCTCCTGCAATGGGATTGCCATTGCCTTTTTCTACTACTTGACCTTTGAATGTGTTGGAACTTGTTTGTGCAGCAATCAGTAAGCTAAATAGCATGATTGCTGTTGTTCCCATAATTTTTTTCATTTTTTAAATGCTTTTAAAAATTAAATAATGGGAACAGGGAAATGCAATAGGAGAGGTATCCGAAAAATGTATCACCTTCCCTTCGCAGGAATTACCCTGTTCAGGTTCAACGGGTATTTCTCAGCCGAACAACTATTGCGTTCAGCACCCCGAGGACAGTACAAAAATAGTTCTTTCTTTTTTAAAGAGGGTGTAACTTTCTGCTTGTTCAACCGTTTTTATAAAAAATCTCACTATGAAGAAACAAATTCTACTCATTGTAAGCGCTTTCATTTTTGCAACAGGCTTTGCACAAGATGAAAAGAAATTGGTATTTGATGAAAATGCTCAAGAGCGTAAAGTTGGATATTTTAATAATATCGAAATATCTGGGGCTATTAATTTGTTCCTTTCTCAAGGAAAGGATCAAGCTGTGGCAGTTAGTACTAGTGAAGCAGATTTATTAGATAAAATTAAAACTGTTGTAAGGAACAATACTTTGTATATATCCCTTGATACCAAAGGAATGAGTTGGAAAAAATGGGGCAATAATCAAATTAAAGCCTATGTCACTTTTACCGATTTAATGAAGTTAGAAGCTTCAGGTGCTTGCAATATCAAATCGGCTGGCAAAATGAAATTAACTGATTTAAAAGTGGAGTTGTCTGGTGCAAGTGATTTTACTGGAGACCTTGAAATGGGCAGTATTCGCATAGATTTAAGTGGTGCTTCACAAGTAAATTTAAAAGGTACGGCCAATCAAGCAACTTATTTAGCCAGTGGTGCAAGTAGCATTAAAGCATTTGATTTTGCTGCAAACTTTTGTAAGATTGATGCAAGCGGTGCATCTTCTGTGCGGGTTCTTGCAAATAAAGAAATTAGCGCAGAAGCAAGTGGGGCAAGTAGTATACAATACAAAGGGGAAGCAATGATTAAAGATTTTAATAGTAGTGGTGCTTCTTCTGTTAAACGTAAAACCGACTAAAAGTTAAATAATATTTGGTTGCTAAGTTTCTAAAACCTACTTTTGCAACCCATTACATCGCGAGATAGAGCAGCGGTAGCTCGTCGGGCTCATAACCCGAAGGTCGGAGGTTCGATCCCTCCTCTCGCAACAGCTTAAAGGCCCTTATGGGGCCTTTTTTTATGGGGTTAAGTTATAATAAAAATAAACAGTTATTTGAACTGCCCTTTTTGGCAGCAAGGAGATTGCCTAAATAATGATTAAATTGAATTGGTGAAAGCAGGTTTTGTAAATATTTTTGGTAAGCCCAACGCGGGTAAAAGCACACTCTTAAATGCATTGATAGGAGAGAAGATGGCTATTGTGTCTCCCAAGGTTCAAACAACCAGACATCGTATTAAGGCCTTTTTAAATAAACCCGGAGAATACCAGATAATATTTTCGGACACTCCTGGTATTATTGATCCTAAGTATAAGTTGCACCAAAAAATGATGGATTCGGTTAAAGGTGCATTGGAAGACGCAGACTTAGCCTTATTGATGGTTGATGCGAATGATAACTTTGAAGAATGTGATGCTATTTTTTCTGCTTTAAAATTAAAAGTACCTGCCTTACTTATTTTAAATAAAATTGATATTGCAGGGAATGGAAAAATTGCAGAAGCTGAAGCATTTTTTTCAAATAAACCATATTGCAAACAATTGGTAAAAATAGGTGCACTTCAAAAATTGCACCTCAATAAATTATTAGCAGTAATTGTTGGGATGTTACCTGAAGGGGTTCCATTTTACAATGAAGACGATTTAAGTGATTTGCCTACTCGTTTTTTTGTTTCTGAAATGATTCGTGAAAAAATATATGAATTGTTTGCAGATGAAATACCTTACCATACTGCTGTGCTGGTAAACGAGTACAAAGACAAGGGGAATATCGTAAAAATTCAAGCCGATATTATTGTACATAGAGAAACACAAAAAGCAATCATAATTGGCGAGAAAGGATCAATGATTCGACAGATTGGCATTCATGCAAGAAAAGACATTGAAGCTTTTGTGCAGAAGAAAATATTTTTAGAGTTATTTGTAAAAGTGCGTCCTAAATGGCGCGACAATGACCTTCAATTAAAAGAATATGGTTATCAATAAATGATAACTGATTACCTCAATAAGAATTATACAAAATGAGTTACACCGTTGCAATTGTTGGAAGACCCAATGTAGGGAAGAGCACTTTCTTTAATCGTTTATTAGAACAGCGTAAAGCCATTGTAGACGATATAAGTGGAGTTACACGTGATCGCCAATATGGTGTTGCCGACTGGAATGGGAAATCTTTCAACCTTATAGACACAGGTGGATTTGTTCCACAAAGTGAAGACATTTTTGAAGTTGAAATTCGCAAGCAAGTTAAAATTGCCATTGACGAAGCCAATGCCATTATTTTTATGGTAGATGTTGCAACTGGTATTACTGACTTAGACGAAGCAATGGCCGATTTGTTGAGAAGAAGCAGCAAACCAGTATTTGTTGTAGTTAATAAAGTAGACAATGGAACAAGAGAGTTAGAAGCAACTGAGTTTTATAGTTTAGGTTTCGAGCACACTTTTTTTATTAGCAGTATTTCTGGAAGCGGAACAGGCGATTTGTTAGATGGAGTAGTTGCTAATATTACAGATGAAGAAGGCCAGGAAAGTACCATAGACAGTGAGCTTCCAAAGTTTGCTATTATTGGCCAGCCAAACGTAGGTAAATCTTCGTTGTTGAATGCGTTGGTTGGAGAGGAAAGAACGATTGTAAGCAATATAGCTGGAACAACTAGAGATACGATACATACTCATTATAAACTTTTTCAGAAAGAGTTTATGCTCATTGATACTGCAGGTATCAGAAAGAAGAGTAAAGAGAAAGATGATCTTGAGTTCTATTCAATTATTAGGGCCATCAAAGCAATGGATGAAGCAGATGTTTGCCTCTTAGTGATTGATGCACATAAAGGAATTACAGCACAAGACATTACCATATTTAGTTTAGCGGCAAGAAAGGGCAAGGGTATTGTAATGTTGGTGAATAAGTGGGACTTAATTGAGAAAGAAACCAATACCGCCCGCGATTACGAAAAATTACTCAAGCAAAAAATGGCTCCATTTAGTGATGTGCCCATTTTATTTATATCAGTAACAGAGAAAACTAGAATATTCAAGGCAATCGAAACTGGCTTAGCTGTTTTTGAAAACCGACACAGGAAAATAGCCACTTCTACATTGAATGAAGTGATGCTTAAAGCGGTTGAAAATTATCATGCTCCTGTAGTTCGTGGCCATTCTATAAAAATCAAGTTTGTGACCCAGTTGCCTACTCCGGTCCCTTCTTTTGCTTTTTTTACCAATTTCCCCGATGATATTAAAATGCCTTATAAAAATTACTTGGAAAACCAATTAAGGGCCAATTTCGATTTTAAAGGGGTTCCAATTCGCATTTTCTTCAGAAAAAAGTAAAAAAACTGGAATTTTCAGGAAATTTTAGGAAAATTTTGGCTTTAATACCCAAATTACCCTATTTTTGCGACCAAATAAAAAACCCAAAAACAAGTACAATGAAAAAAGTATTCGCAATTCTAGCTGTAGCAGGTTTAATGACTGCTTGTAACAACGCTGAAACAACTGAAGCAACTGCTGACACTGCTGCTGCAACTGTAGACACTGCTGCTGCAACTGTAGACACATCTGCTGCAATGGTTGACACAACTGCTGCTGCTGTTGATACAACCAAGAAATAAGTTAATACAAGTACTCGTTACTAATATTACTTCTTGCAAGAAGGTCCTCCCGATAATAATCGGGAGGATTTTTTTTGTGCCAGTTTGTACCAAATATTGGGTTGTTGAACAGATGGCATTAATATTGTTTTAATACTCCTTTTATTAATGGAAATTTTTCCTTTTCATTTTTGTGACAATTTGACCCTAGTAGAATATGGATAAGCGTAAATTAATTTTTAAGTCTGAAGATGAGACCGATTTTATGCCAATTATTCCCATCAATGAACAAGAGGGGGATCTAGACAATAATTTGGTCATTCCCGATGAATTACCCATTCTCCCCCTAAGGAATACGGTATTATTTCCTGGAGTAGTTTTGCCTATTACAGTTGGCAGAGATAAAAGCATCAAAGCGGTGAGCGATGTATATAAAACAGACAAGCTCATTGGTGTAATCGCTCAAAAAGACGCCAATATAGAAGAGCCTGAGCCAAAAGATCTTTGCAAAATCGGCACGGTAGCAAAAATTGTAAAGCTCATAAAAATGCCTGATGGTGGAACTACCATTATCATTCAAGGTAAAAAACGCTTTGAATGGCTGGAAATGTTGAGTGATGATCCATATTTCAAAGCCAGCATTCAATTATTTACAGAAGCGGATGCCCCAGATACAGAAGACTTCAAGGCTTATGTAAGTACCATTAAAGACTTGGCCGCGCAAATTATTCAACTCTCTCCCAATTTGCCAACTGAAGCTTCTATTATTCTAAAGAATATTGAGAACCCTGCTTTTCTAATCAATTTTGTAAGTAGTAATTTAAACAGTGATTTACTAGAGAAGCAACAACTTTTAGAAATCAATGACGTAAATGAAAGGGCCATAAAATTGGTTCATATTCTTCAACGCGAATTACAATTTGCAGAACTAAAAGATAAAGTAACCAATAAAACCAGAACGGAATTAGATAAACAGCAACGCGATTATTTTCTTCAGCAACAATTAAAAAGTATTAAAGAAGAATTGGGTGGCGATACCAATGAGAGAGAAATTGCTGAGATGAAGAAAAAGGCCGAGACAAAAAAATGGCCAGAAGCAGCAAAGAATGCATTTAAAACGGGCATTCAAAAGTTAGAAAGAATGCATGCGTCTACTCCTGATTATTCCGTGGTGTATAATCATTTAGACTTAATGTTAGATCTTCCATGGGATGAATATACCAATGATAATTACGATTTAAAGAATGCTAAAAAAGTTTTAGACATTGACCATTATGGAATGACAAAAATTAAGAGCAGGATTTTAGAATACTTGGCAGTTTTAAAATTAAAGGGCGATATGAAAAGTCCCATCCTTTGCTTTTTAGGCCCTCCAGGTATTGGTAAAACTTCATTGGGAAAATCAATTGCACATGCAATTGGGAGAAAGTATGTTCGATTAAGTTTGGGCGGATTACACGACGAAAGTGAAATTAGGGGGCACCGAAAAACCTATATAGGTGCGATGCCAGGTAGAATTTTACAAAATATTCGGAAGTGTAAAACCTCTAATCCAGTGATGATTTTAGATGAGATAGATAAGATTGGTTCAGATCATAGAGGAGATCCGTCTTCAGCATTATTAGAGGTATTAGACCCTGAACAGAACCATACTTTTTATGATAATTACTTAGAATTAGAATATGATTTAAGTAAAGTGCTTTTTATAGCTACTGCAAATAATCTACAAAATATACAACCTGCTTTAAGAGATCGCTTAGAAATCATCGATTTAAGTGGATACGCAATTGAAGAAAAAGTAGAAATTGCTAAACGTCATTTGGTGCCTAAGCAAAAAGAAGCCCATGGGTTGGCCAAAGTAAACTTTAAAATAAACGATAAAGTTTTAGAGAAAGTAATTGAGCAATATACTAGAGAGAGTGGGGTAAGAGAATTAGATCGTCAGCTTGCATCTATCATGCGTTTTCAAGCAAAGGAAATGGCATTAAAGGCAAAAGTAAAATTGAATTTAACAGCAGCTGATGTAGAAAAGATCCTGGGGCAACAACGATACAGCAATGAGATTTATAAAACAGCCAATATGGCTGGAGTGGTGGTAGGATTAGCTTGGACTTATGTTGGAGGAGATATTTTATTCATAGAAACCATTCTAAGCGATGGTAAAGGTGAGTTGAAATTGACTGGTAATTTGGGTAATGTAATGAAGGAAAGCGCAACAACAGCTTTAAGTTATATTCAAGCCAATTATAAAAAATTAGGTATCGATCCTGAATTGTTTAAGAACAAGAATATACATATTCATGTTCCTGAAGGAGCTGTTCCTAAAGATGGTCCTAGTGCAGGTATTACGATGTTAACTTCTATTACATCCGCATTTACTGGACGAAAAGTAAAGCCATTTTTAGCAATGACTGGTGAAATCACTTTACGTGGTCAAGTATTACCTGTTGGTGGAATTAAAGAGAAAGTATTGGCTGCAAAAAGAGCCGGTTTAAAAGAGATAGTGCTTTGTCACCTCAATCAAAAAGACGTGGCTGAAATTGACAGCAGCTTTATTAAGGGGTTACATTTTCATTATGTAAAAACCATGCAACAGGTTGTTGATTATGCGCTTGTATAGTTGTAGTTTTAATATGGAATGACAATTAAAAAATTTGTAATAAGCCTATTTTTTTTCGTTGCCACTGAGTCTTTAGCACAAACACTCGGTGGCAATACTGTTTATAATTTTCTGTCTCAACCTGGTTCTGCGCAAGTTTCCGCTTTAGGGGGAATCAATATCAGTAATCAAAGCAATGATGTTTCAATGGGTTTAAGTAATCCTGCTTTGTTAAGAAAAAGTATGAACCAACAAATAGCCACTTCTTTTAACGGATTTTTAGCGGGCATCAGTAATTATAGTGCAGTAGCCTCTTTTTTTCAGGAACGACATCAAATAAATTGGGGAGTTGGATTGCAATATTTGCACTATGGTAATATTACCCAGACTGATGCAGCTGGATCTATCTTAGGTACTTTCAAGCCCAATGATTTTGCCCTTCAGTTTTTGGTGAGTAAGCAGTACAATAACTATTTTCATGTAGGAGCAGCAGCCAAGTTTATTCAGAGTAATTATGGGTTATATCGTTCTTCTGGGATTGCCATTGATATTGGGCTAACTTATTCTGATACTGTCAATCAAATTCAAGCATCGGTTGCGATTAAAAATATGGGTACCCAATTAAGTACCTACGGTGGTGCAGCCAAAGAAGAATTGCCTTTTGATTTGCAAGCAGGTGTAAGTAAAAAATTGGCCAATGCCCCGCTTCAATTTTCTTTAACGGCCCATAATTTGCATCGATTAAATATATTGTATAACGATACAGCATTTAATGCATCGGAGGGAGATTTAAGGACTGCAGGATTTTTACAGAAAACATTTGCCCACCTAGTTTTTGCTACTCAAATTTATTTGAATGAGAAAGTTGAAATTAGCTTGGGGTATAATTTTTTAAGAAGACAAGATCTGAATATATTCAATACAACAAGCGGATTGAATGGACTTACTGCTGGTGCTGACTTCCTGCATAAAAAACTACATATTCGTTATGCAACAGGCTTTTACCAGCAGAAAGTATTTCATCAGTTTACCCTCAATTTCAACTTTGCAGGGAGTACACTTTAAGAAGCCATCTTTTTAATAAAGAGTTGATTTACTTAAAAATCAAATTTTATTCCTTGCGCTAATGGAAGTGTATTACCATAGTTGATGGTATTCGTTTGTCTGCGCATATAGGCTTTCCATGCATCGCTTCCACTTTCTCTACCACCACCTGTCTCTTTTTCACCTCCAAATGCACCTCCAATTTCTGCCCCACTCGTACCTATATTCACATTGGCAATACCACAATCGCTACCATTTGCAGAAAGGAATAATTCTGCTTCTCTCATGTTTAAAGTCATGATAGCTGATGACAATCCTTGTGGTACATTGTTTTGCATCGCAATTGCTTCCTCTAAGTGGCTGTATTTCATTACATATAAAATAGGGGCAAATGTCTCGTGTTGAACAATAGACAATTCATTGGTAACTGCTGCAATACATGGTTTTACATAACAACCGCTTTCGTAACCAGCTCCATTAACTACTCCACCTTCCACTATAAATTGACCACCTTGTGCTTTACATTGTTCTATAGCATGTAAATACATGTTCACTGCATCTTGATCAATCAATGGGCCTACATGATTATTGGCATCTAACGGATCTCCAATTTTTAATTGCTCATAAGCTTTTACTAGTTTGGCTGTAAATGCATCATAAACAGACTCGTGTATAATTAATCTTCTGGTACTGGTACAACGTTGTCCTGCAGTACCCACCGCTCCAAATACACAACCAATTAATGACATATCTAAGTCGGCATCCTTAGAAATAATAATGGCATTATTGCCACCTAATTCTAAAATACTTTTACCTAATCTTGCTGCTACTGCTGCACTTAATGCTTTACCCATTCTGGTAGAACCTGTTGCTGAAATCAATGGAATTCTGGTATCATTACTTAACCATTCACCTACTTCTCGACCACCTTGAATGAGGCAGTTTACACCTTCAGGAACATTGTTTGCAGCAAAAACTTTTGCAATAATATTTTGAACGGCCACTCCGCATAATGGTGCTTTCTCACTTGGCTTCCAAATAGTTGTATTTCCGCAAATCCAAGCTAAAGCTGCATTCCAACTGAATACTGCAACTGGAAAATTGAAAGCTGATATAATGCCCACAATACCCAATGGATGCCATTGTTCATACATTCTATGTTGTGGACGTTCACTATGCATGGTTAAACCATATAATTGACGTGAAAGACCAACTGCAAAATCACAGATATCTATCATTTCCTGAACTTCACCATATCCTTCTTGCAAGCTTTTGCCCATTTCGTAGCTCACCAATTTACCTAGGGGCTCTTTATTTGCTCTTAAAGCATCTCCAATTTGACGCACTATTTCTCCTCTTTTAGGAGCAGGCCAGTTTCTCCATAATTTAGCAGCAGCTAAACTCGTTTGAATTAACGACTCATAACTGTTTTTATCAACAGACGTTACAGAACCAATTTTCTTACCATCAACTGGTGAAAATGATTCAATATTCATTCCAGTTGCATTAATCCAAATGGTACCTGAAGAAACACCTTGGTTATGTTGTTGTAAACCCAACTGCTGCAAAAATTCCATGATATGTTATTTTGCTGCAAAGTTACATCCTAAATTGTAATTGAAGTGTATTAGCCAAGTTTTGAAACCGATAAAAGTTGCTCATAAACATTATTATAACTACTACCAATGGGCACTTCCTTCCCAGAAATCCAAATTTTAGATTTACTGAATTTTTCTATTTTATGAATAGGAACAATAAATGATCGATGTACCCTTAAAAAATCCCTAGCTGGTAGTTTATCGCTGATGCTTTTTAAAGTCATTAAGGTTAAAACAGGGGAGGGCTTAATATAAATTTTAATATAGTCGTCTAATGCTTCAATTAACTCAATATCTTTTAAATTGATTTTCATTATTTCGTAATTCACTTTTACGAAAATAGAATTGAGCTGAAGTTCTTGCGAGCTTAAAAATTCTAAATACTCTTTTGCTTTATAGCAGGCTTTTAAAAAACGGTCGTACTCAAACGGTTTCAACAGGTAATCCACTGCATCTACAGAAAATCCTTCTACTGCAAAATCTTTGTATGCAGTTGTGAAAATAACAATTGGCTTAACAGATAAACTTTTATAAAACTGAAGCCCATTGATATCAGGCATTTGAATATCTAAAAATAAAACATCAACTTTATTCTGCTGTAAATACAATCTCGCTTCATCGGTGTCTGTAAAAGTTTTTTCTAATGATAGAAATGATATTTTACTGCAATATTCTTTTACAACTTCTAACGCTAAAGGCTCATCATCTATGGCTATACATTTAATCATGAAAGGGTATTAATTTCAAGGTTAACAATATAATAGCCATTTTCAGTTAGGTGGCTTAATTGGTGCTTTTCTGGATATAATAATTCTAATCTCCTTTTTACATTGTTTATGCCAATACCTGTGTTTTCCATCATATTGTTTTCTGAATGAACAATATGATTTTTAGCATAAAAATAGATAGTATGCTCGGTTACCTTCAGGTTGATTTCAATGCTGCTTTGTTCTTTGGTACTAACGCCATATTTAAAAGCATTCTCTACAAATGGAATGAAAATTAGAGGGGCAACCAATAGGGGAGCAGTATTGCCTTCAATGTTAAAATTTACTTGAACCTTATCTGTTAATCTTACTTGTTGTAATTCTATATAGTTATGAATAAAAGCAACTTCATTTTCTAGGGGCACCAAGTTTCTTTCTGTTTCAGTAAGTATATACCGCATAATAGCAGAAAGCTTTAAAACGGCATGGGCGGTTTTATCACTTTTTACAATTGCTAATGAATAAATATTATTAAGTGTATTAAAGAAAAAATGTGGGTTTACTTGCGATTTTAAGAAAGAGAGCTCGGTGTTAATTCTTTCATGTTCTGTTTCTTTTCTATTTTGTTCTGTTTGTAGCCAACGTCTTACTACTTCTATGCATGCACCAAATGTGATTACTAGTAAAAATAAAACGGTATTAAAAAAATCAGCGTAAGGTCTTCTTCTTATTCTTCCAATTCTAGTACTCCTATTAATGCCTCTAGTGTTCTCAGTTACATTTAGTGGAATTTCTGGAGGATAAATCATCATCGCCAATGTACGTGGCACATAAAGAAAGAAAAGTAAACAACCTACCAAACTAAGAATATATAAAACCCATTTTTCTTTGATCAATAGTTTGGGTATTAATACCATGGTATTTAAATAATAGAACACCATGAGCATAATATTATTCAGTACAATTACGGTGAGCATATGATTGCTCATACTAAAATCTCTTAGTCTGGGAAAAAATACTAGGTATGGGAGAAAGAAAAAGCAAAGCCAGGCAGCCAAATGTGCTACATATTGTATGGTCCTGTTTTTGTCTGAAATGGTTTTAATCATATTGTTTGGTACCTATAGGTATATCCAAATGTAGGGTGTATGGGCTTTATTTAATCAAAAATGGGCCGAAAATAGGCTTATCATCGGTGAATTTCAGCGTATAAATGTTGAACTAAACCGTCGGCAAGCCCAATTTTAGGAACATAAATCTCATCGGCATCAGCCCAACGCATCACATTAATATAAATTTGTAAAGCAGGAACAATAACGTCTGCACGGTCGTTTCTAAGTTTATAAATATTGATACGATCCTCTAAAGAGAAGTTGGAAATCTCTTTATAATAATCTTTTAGTAAGTCTAGACTTAGTGGTTTCCCATCTTTTTTCTTGCTCAATGAAAAAACTTTATTGATATTTCCTCCAGTTCCAATGGCAATAATTTTCTTGTAACCCTTGGTGGCCGATTTTATATAGTCTTTCATTTCATTCCATTTATAATCGTTTACCATATCTTTTAAAAGTCGGATGGTTCCAATATTAAATGAACGTTTAAAAGTTAATTTGCCATCTGTAAAAAAAGTGAGCTCGGTGCTACCACCACCAACATCAATATACATATAGCTATTGGCTACATCCATATTTTCAGCTATATGGTTTTCATATATTATTGAAGCTTCTAAATCACCACTGATGATTTCGATTCCTAATCCAGTTTCTAGTTTTACCTTCCTGATAATATCTGCAGAATTAGAAGCGTCCCTCATAGCACTTGTGGCACATGCAATCACTTCTTTTACATTATAAGCATTCAATAAATGACTATAGGCTTTCATAGTTTGAAGAATCATTCCCCTTTTCTCCTTGGAGATTTCTCCATTGGCAAATACATCAAAGCCTAACCGTAATGGAACCCGAACCAAATTCAGTTTATTGAACTGCGGTTTTCCATTTTTATCATTGCTTACTTCAACAATCAATAATCTTGCTGCGTTACTTCCTATATCAATTGCTGCTAGCCTCACTGGTGGTATTGTTTTTTCTGAACAAGTAATGATAGGTCTCAATTTGTGACCTAATTTTCTTTTTTCCTACGAAAGGTACATAGTTGTTGGCTAATTCACTGTTCAGAATTCTGGCCTTTACATTGTCTCTTAACTGAATGTGGATAATATCAATCAATTCCTGTTTGATGATAGGGTCTGTAATTGGAACCGCCGCTTCTACGCGGTGATTCAAGTTTCTTACCATCCAGTCTGCACTAGATATATACACTTTTTCTTTTCCTAGATTATGAAAAATCATTACCCTGGAATGTTCTAGATATTCATCTACAATGCTGATGGCTTTAACAGGCTGTTTAAATTTCTTTCGATCAATCTCCGCACAAAATATACCCCTAACAATCATTTCAATTTTAACCCCTGCAGCACCTGCAGCATATAATTTATCAATCAGGCTTGCATCACTCAACGAATTCACTTTTAAAATTATTCCAGCTGGTTTGCCTGCTTTTGCGTGTTTAATTTCTGAGTCAATAAGTGCATATAATTCATTGCGCATATTGGTTGGGCAAACCATTAAGGTTTTGCAAGACTTTAAAAGTAATGGTCCAGCTTTCCAGTTTTCTAAATATCTAAACATCTTATTGATGTCGTTCATGATATTTCTATTAGATGTAAGTAAGCAGTGGTCACCATATACTTTCGCGGTTTTTTCATTCAAGTTGCCGGTGCTTACAAACCCATAGTGGGTAGATCTTGTTCCTCTTTTTTTATTAATTACGCAAAGCTTTGCATGAATTTTCATTTTTGGAACTCCTAATAAAACTTTAACTCCTTCTTCTTCCAATATTTTTTTCCATTCTAAATTGGCTTCTTCATCAAATCGGGCTTTAAGTTCTAACATGACCACCACCTGTTTCCCATTTCGTGCAGCATTTATTAATGCATTGATGACTTTTGAGTTTGATGCCAAACGGTAAGCTGTAATTTTAATGGATAGTACTTCCGGATCCATCGCTGCTTCTCTTAGCAAATCGATAATGGGGTCAAAAGCATGGTAAGGAAAATGAAGCATTACGTCTTGCTTCAAAATAATATCGGTAACCCTTAAAGAAGTTTGTAAAGATTTAGGAATAAAAGAAGCCCTACGGGTACTCTTATTATTGAGTATATCTGGGAAATCCATAAAATGCCTAAAGTTGTGGATTCGGGCGCCAGGAATAATATTGCTTTTCCTATTTAGGCTAAGTCTTCTGATTAAATACTCTAATAATCCTGGGTCCATTTCTTTGTCGTAAACAAATCTGACTGGTTTACCCTTTCTTCTGCTTTTTATTCCTTTCTCAATTTTTTCTGCAAAGCTGGTACTAATGTCGTTGTCTAAATCTATCTCAGCGTCTTTAGTTACTTTAAATACATGCGCTTCAAAAATATCATAGCCAAAATAGGAGAAGATAACAGGGAGGTTAAATCGTATGACGTCTTCTAATAAAATAATGTTTTTCTCTTCTTTTCTAGAAGGTAATTGAATGAATCTTCCAACAGCTTTGGTGGGAATTTCTATTAGCGCATATTTTTGTTGATAAGCAGAATTCTTTTTGCGCATGACAACCCCTAAAAAAATACTCTTATCTCTTAAGTAAGGAAGCTGCGGTAGGGTTTCTATCATCAAAGGAATAATATTCGAGCGTACTTCTTCGTCAAAAAATTTTCTTACAAATTGCTGTTGCGTTTTAGTTAGTTGCGTTTCAGTAACAAGGGTAATTTTTTCTTTCTTTAATTCTTTTTGAATACCATCCCAAATGCGATTGAACTCATTTTGTTGTTGCAAAACGGTCATTTGTATTTGGTCTAGAATTTTTTGTGGATCTTCTTCCATATACATATTGAGTTTCTTTCTTTTTTCGGAAAACTCAATCATGCGTTTTAAGGTAGCTACCCGAACCCTAAAAAACTCGTCTGTATTATTTGAAAATATTCCTAAGAATCGAATACGTTCTCTCAAGGGAACTGTGGAATCGTTGGCTTCCTGCAATACGCGTGCATTAAAACTGAGCCAACTTATATCCCTCTGAATTAAATGATTTTTTGACATGGTCAAATATACTTTATACAATAAAAACCTTGTGTTAAGTCTTTGCTACAAACTACGAGTAAGACTTTTTAATATGCGCTATGATGCCTGTAGTAGAGAAGCCTTCCACAATTGGGTTAATGACTACTCTCCCTCCATTGGCAATGACTTCTTTTGAACCTACAATTTGATCAATGGTATAGTCTCCCCCTTTTACTATTACATCGGGAAGCAGTTCTTGAATTAATGCTAAAGGGGTGTCTTCTTCAAAAACTACCACCGCATCAACCACCGCTAAATTGCTGAGCATAATGCTTCTGCTTTTTTGATTATTAATTGGACGTTCTGGGCCTTTTAACCTCTTTACACTATCGTCGCTATTGACACCAATAATTAAAATATCTGCTTCTGATGCAGCTTGGTTTAAAGAGAAAATATGCCCCTCATGCAGAATATCAAAACAGCCATTGCTAAATGCAATCTTCTTATTGTTTACCCGCCATGCTGCTACTTGCTTTTTTAAGTTTTCGAGGGTAAATATTTTATTAGATATTGCGTTAGTTGCTTTCATGTGTTGTTTTTTTATTGAACCAAGGAAGTAGCCCCAAGCTGATGAAGCCAACAATTAATACAATGATGAATTGAGCAAACCACTGTAGGGTTCCGTTGGCAAAACCCAATTCAAATCCAACCCCATTCTTCTCTAAAACTTTCGCAATAAAGTAGGCATAAGCACCAATTCCACCTGGGGTAATAATCATTCCGATGCTGCCAAAGGCAAGTGCAGAAACAGCGGCTGCTATGCCCAAATTGCTGGTGCCTGCAGTTGCATAGAGTCCAATCCAGGTGCCTAAAATATAAAGCCCCCAGATGAGCACGCTGTAAATAATAAATAAGCCTTTTTGTTCTAATTGTCTGATGCTACTCAAGCCTTCCCAAACCCCTGCAATAATTTTGCTAAAAACTGATACAATCTTATTATGGGGTAATTTTTTAATGATGACAATAGTTCCTATTAAAATAAATAGCAATATAAATACAATGATACCGATTTTGAAAAAGGGGATAGCAGCTTGATCCGTTTTAAATAAAGGCCTTAATAGCTGACCAGCATATTCTCCCACTACATCAAATTGACTGATTAAGGCAATTACAAAAACCAATCCAAGCGAAATCACATCAAATGCCCTTTCTACTAGTATGGTCCCCACTAATTTGTCTGCAGGCACTTTTTCGTATTTGGCTAAAAGGGTACATTTAAGCAATTCTCCCAATCTGGGAACAGCTAAATTGGCTAAATATCCAACCATTACTGCAAAAAACACATTCGGTGTTCTGGGATTATAACCCATGGGTTTCATCAAGATTTTCCATCTTAATGATCGTATGAAATGACTAGCGGTAAGAATTAAAAAAACGGGGATCAATAACCAATAATTGGCATTTTGGAGGGATTTTTTGAAATCTCCCCACTTTTCTGGGGGTATTTGTTGCATACTCCACCAAACTAAAAACAGGCCTAAGCCTAGAAAAAACAAGTATTGAAGTATAGAAAACCACTTTTTTCTCATATTTCAAAGATACCATATTTGGCTTTCCTAAGTTAAAAATGGCAGGGGCAGGCTCCGTTTACCGATTTTAATAGTTGATTATCAATCTAAAACGAATACAGTAGTGTATTTCACGCTATATTTCGTAACTTTGCAAACTTATTCAGGGTCAGGTTCTAAAAAGAAGTGTTCATGTCTACAAAGAAAAGGATATTATTTATTGCCACTGAAATGTCTCCGTATTTGGAATTAACGGAGTTTGCAGAAGTAATAAATAAACTTGCTATTAAAAGCAACGACAGCGGTTTAGAAGTGAGATGCATCATGCCGCGTTTTGGGGTGATTAATGAGCGCAGACATAGATTACACGAAGTGGTAAGATTGTCTGGAATCAATGTAACCGTCGACAACGATGATCATCCATTACAAATTAAAGTGGCTTCTTTACCAAATGCAAGATTGCAAGTCTATTTTTTGGAAAATGAAGACTTTTTCAAGCGAAAGCAAATTTTTCATGACGACAATGAAACTTGGTTCGACGATAACGATTTAAGAACAGTATTTTTTTGTAAGGGGGCATTAGAAACTGTCAAAAAATTTGGATGGCCTCCTGATATTATTCACTGCAGTGGATGGATGAGTGGATTAATTCCTGCTTATATTAAGACCGCCTATAAAAAAGAGCCTGTTTTTGGGAATAGTAAAGTAGTATTTACCATTGGTCAAAATACCTTTGAGGAAAGCCTTGGTGCTGATTTCTTAAAGCGAGCTGTAATCAATGTAAATATAAAAGACAAAGACTTAGATGCTTTTAAAGACAGCAACAATACAGCTATGTTTAAAGGCGGTGCTCATTTTGCAGATGCCATTTCATTTGGTTCAGACATTATTGATAAAAAACTGACTGATGAATTCTCTAAAGTAAAGGGCAAAAAAGTAGTTCCATTTAAAGGATGGGATTCTGATTTAACAGAGTATTTAGAATTGTACAACGACCTTGCGGGTAAGTAAAACCAGAACATGTTAGCTAATTTTAGACTGCGTTTATCGCATATTTTTTTCTTACTTATTTTGTTTGTTTCAGCAGCATGTACCAGAATTACTACCACCGAATTAGGTGGTGGACTAATTCCTATTGTAGATGGCGTGAATACTTTTGACACCATCATGGAATTACAAACTGATACTTTTGAAGAAACCGATACTACCAGGGTATACAATTCTGATAATATGGTAATTGGTGCTATTACCAATGATCCACTATTTGGAAGAACTTCAGCTGAATTAAATTTCGAATTATATCCATCTTTCTATCCCTTTTCTGTGCCAGGATCTAAAGATAGCTTAGTCGTAGACTCTGCTGTGTTGATTTTGAGTTACAAAGGATTTTATGGAGACTCTACCCAACCGCTTCAGGTAAATGTACAAGAGATTAGTCCTGCAACTCCTTTAAGTCCATTTACTAGTTATCCGGTTAACCATCCTTCGGTGTATCCTATAAATACCATTGGGAATTTAGGTAATACCGCTACTATTGATATAAGAACCTTGGGTGATTCTGTTAACAATCGATATGAAAATAGCAACAATCAAATAAGAATCCCTCTAAGGTTAGATGTTGCAAGAAGATTTTTGAAAGATTACGATTCAACCAATGCCTACAGAAACGATAGTACATTTAAATCTTTCTTCAAAGGATTTTCGGTTAAAGTGCAATCGACCAATCCAGCCAATGCATTGCTATACATTAATTTATTAGATACCAATACCAAGCTTGCTCTGTATTATAATACCAGCAGTACTGGTGCTACTGTAAGAGATACTTCGGTTACTTATTTTAAGTTCAATTCTGCTGCAAGTGCTTATGCCAATTATATTGTAAGAAATACAGCTGGAGCAGAAATCAATAACCATATCACTACCACATCAAAACCAGATTCATTGGTTTATGTGCAAAGCTTTCCAGGTACTTATGTTCGAATTAGAATTCCCAATTTACAAGGCTTAAGTAATCGTATTATTCACCGTGCTGAGTTAGTAGCCGAGCAGGTTCCTGATGATAATAACATCCTAACACTAGATCGTTATTTTCAAGCTCCTCGTTTATTATTGTTAAGTGCTTATGATTCTGCAAAAAAGCAAAAACGGAATATTCCGAACGATTATTTAGTGAGTACACAAGGCCCAAACACGGTTGATTTTGGTGGATTTAGAACCTTTAAAACAGTCAACGGATACGATAGAGTAGCTGCTTACAATTTCATTATCAGCAGATATATTCAAGGAATTGTTACTAGAAAGGATTCATCTTTTACTTTAAGACTATCTGCACCATCCAATGATTCTTTAAACTTTACTCCTCCATATCCCAACAACTTAGTTTCTCAAATGTATTACCTCAATGCTGCTGTTGGTAATGAAGTTGCCAATGGTAGAGTTAGATTGGGTGGCGGAACGCATAGCAGATTTAGAATGCGTTTAAGGTTAGTATATTCAAGACTTTAATCATCTACAACCATTTAAAAACTATATTCAATGCCTTATTTATTTACTTCTGAGAGTGTTTCTGAAGGACATCCGGACAAGGTAGCGGATCAGATATCTGATGCGCTGATCGACAATTTTTTAGCGTTTGATCCACAGAGTAAAGTGGCTTGCGAAACCTTGGTAACCACTGGTCAGGTGGTATTAGCGGGTGAAGTAAAGTCTAAAGCTTATTTAGATGTTCAAGAGATTGCTCGTGGGGTAATTCGCAAGATTGGTTATACCAAGAGCGAATACATGTTCGAAGCAAATAGCTGTGGTATTTTATCTGCTATTCATGAGCAGAGTGCCGATATTAACCAAGGGGTAGACAAGAAGAAGAAAGAAGAGCAGGGTGCAGGTGACCAAGGAATGATGTTTGGTTATGCCAGCAACGAAACCGAAGACTATATGCCATTGGCACTAGACCTAGCGCACAAGATCTTGATTGAACTAGCTGCATTAAGAAGAGAGAACAAAGCCATCAAATACCTAAGACCTGATGCCAAGAGCCAGGTGACTTTGGAATACGACGACAACAATCAACCCGTAAGAATTGATGCGATTGTAGTATCTACACAGCACGATGATTTTGATTCGGAAGCCAAGATGTTGGCCAAGATTAAGAAAGACATCATTGAGATCTTGATTCCTAGAGTAAAAGCGAAGTACAAGAAATATGCGAAGCTATTTAACAAAGACATCAAATACCATATTAACCCAACCGGCAAGTTTGTAATTGGTGGTCCTCATGGAGACACTGGTTTAACAGGCCGTAAAATCATCGTCGATACCTATGGTGGTAAGGGTGCCCATGGTGGTGGTGCATTCAGTGGTAAGGATCCAAGCAAGGTAGACCGTTCTGCAGCTTATGCTACGCGTCATATTGCGAAGAACTTGGTAGCTGCTGGTGTGGCGGACGAAATATTGGTACAAGTGTCTTACGCGATTGGCGTGGCACAACCTACTTCTATCAACGTAAACACTTACGGTACTGCTAAAGTAAACTTGACCGATGGTCAAATTGCTAAAATAGTAGAAGGCTTATTCGATATGCGTCCTTACTTTATCGAGCAACGTTTAAAGCTGAGAAACCCTATCTACAGTGAAACTGCAGCCTATGGTCATATGGGTCGCAAGTCTGAAGTAGTTACCAAAACCTTCAAAACCCCAGACGGTAAAGAGAAGAAAGTAAAAGTGGAATTGTTTACTTGGGAGAAGTTAGACTACGTGTCTAAAGTGAAGAAAGCGTTTGGGTTGAAATAATCTTAGAAAGACTTTTAGTAATAAATCGTCAAAGGCTGTATGTAAATACAGCCTTTTTTTTTATATTCAAGGAATGAAAACCAGACTAATCGTATTTGGTTCGCTGGCAGCCTTGTTTTTCTTTATCCTACAAATCCAAGGTGCGAACCTAAAAACCGATGCCACTCCATTAGGTATAATTGATTTAGAATTTGCCGATACCGGCGAAAGATTGAATGCCGTTTTGTTTGGCTGGTCCAATGCAGACGTAAAAGCCAATATTTATATTGACTTTGTATTCATTCCTTTTTATGTATTGTTTTTTTCAACTGCAGCGTTGGCTTGTTCTGCAGCATGGACGAGTATTTCAATGAAGCATGCTGGAAAGTCTTTGTCTAAAGCGGTTTATGTGGTTGGAGTATTAGATTTAATAGAAAATAAAATAATGCTAGACAGTTTGGCTGGTAGCTTTTCAGACTTTACATTAATGTTAACCAATTGGTGTGCAGGAGCTAAATTTTTATTGCTCTTAGTGGTTATACTGTATATTGTAATCAGTATGCCATTTATCTTTTTTTATAAAAACAAATGATGGAATCCAACCCTTGGAAAATAAATGCCGAGAAACTTATTTACAATAACCCTTGGATAGCACTTACCGAATATGATGTTATCAATCCTAATGGAGGTAAGGGAATTTACGGAAAAGTTCATTTTAAAAATATTGCAGTTGGCGTTATTGTATTAGACGAGAACCTCCATACTTATTTAGTAGGTCAGTACCGCTTTACTTTGAATGCGTATAGCTGGGAAATGCCTGAGGGCGGTTGTTTGGTAGGATCTGAGCCGCTGGATAGCGCAAAGCGTGAGTTATTAGAGGAAACTGGCCTTATTGCCGAGGAATGGACTGAATTGATGCAGATGCATTTGTCTAATTCGGTAAGCGATGAATTAGCCATCATTTACTTGGCCAGGAAATTACACCAAGGTGAAGCAGAACCTGAAGAAACAGAACAATTGGTGGTTAGGAAAATTCCTTTTGATGAAATGGTTAAAATGGTAGACGAGGGCATCATTACAGACTCGATGACTGTAGCTGCAGTATATAAAGTTCAACTCTTATTGTTGCAGGGAAAATTGAATTAATACATTTGCAGATGGCATTGAAAAAAACATCCTTAATTATTGGCCGTCAGCCCTTGGTAGAAGCTTTACAATCTGGCAAAGCCATCGACAAAATTTTATTGCAGAAAAACGCAAGTGGAGAAGTGGTACACCAAATTCGTACTTTATCGCGTGAACACAATATTCCTATACAACTAGTTCCTATAGAAAAATTGAATGGACTAACTAAGGCCAATCATCAAGGTGTGATTGCCATTGTTGCATTGGTTCAATACTTAGATTTACAACAAGTAATAGATCATGTAGTATCTGAAGGTACCGTACCCTTGTTTTTGATGTTAGATGGAGTAACCGATGTGAGAAATATTGGAGCAATTGCTAGAACGGCTGTATGCTGTGGCGCGCAGGCAATCATCATTCCAGATAAAGGTGTAGGGGCATTAAATGAAGAAGCCATGAAAAGCAGTGCAGGTGCGTTAGAGAAAATTCATATTTGCAGAGTGGGTAGTTTGTTGAAAGCAGTAGACGATTTGCACTTAAATGGAATTGCAGTTTATACCAGTGAAATGAGGGCTGAAAAGAATGTCTACGATTTAGACTATACAATTCCATGTTGTGTAATTATGGGCGATGAAGGTAGAGGCGTTCAACCTTATTTGGCAAAAGCAGCAGATGCATTTTTTAAAATACCCATGGCAGCAAAATTTGATTCATTGAATGTTTCTGTGGCAACAGGAATGATTTTGTACGAAGGCATGAAACAAAGAATGGGAGTAAAATCTGTATCCAATTAATACCATGCAACTGAGCAATACAAATAAAATCATTTTGGTAGAATGTCCTAGGGATGCCATGCAGGGCTGGAAAAATTTCATACCAACCGAAAAAAAAATCACCTATCTCAATGCATTGCTAAAAGTTGGTTTTGATGTGTTGGATTGTGGAAGTTTTGTTTCAGCTAAAGCAATTCCACAAATGGCAGACACTGCTGAAGTTATTAATGCATTAGACCTAAGCAATAGTTCAACCAAATTATTAGTAATTGTAGCTAATCAACGAGGGGCAGAAGAAGCAGTTGCTTTTGAAAAAATAAGTTATTTAGGATTTCCTTTTTCAATTTCACCCAGCTTTCAGTTAAGAAATACCAATAGTACTTTAGAAGAAAGTTTTGAAAGGGTTAAAGCAATTCAGTCATTATGTGTGGCGCACCAAAAAGAATTGGTTATCTATTTGAGTATGGGTTTTGGAAATCCATATGGAGATCTTTACAATCAAGCTATTTTATTAAAATGGGCAGGTGAAATGGCTGCATTAGGAATTAAAACAATTTCATTAGCAGATACCGTAGGCTTAGCAAGCCCCGATCAAATAACCGATGCATTAACCATATTAATACCTCAATATCCACAAGTTCAATTTGGTGTGCATTTACACGCAAGTGCGGCTAATTGGGAACCAAAGTTAGCTGCTGCTATAAATGCTGGATGTAATAGGATAGATGGGGCTTTAAAAGGCATTGGTGGCTGCCCAATGGCACAAGATGATTTAGTTGGCAATATGGATACCGAAAATATTATTCAGTATTTGAAACAACAGCAGTTACTGAATCATATTAATACAATTCAATTGCAGGAATGCAGCAATATGGTTTCGACTGTTTTTCAATAGCGCTAATATGAAGTTTCATTACGAATTCCCCATTCAAAAAATACCTACTCCTTTAATGCATTACCATAAAGTGGTAATGATGGGATCTTGTTTTACTGAAAATATTGGAAACTTATTGAAGAGTCATGGTTTTCAGGTTTTAGAAAATCCGAATGGAATTTTATTTAATCCAATAAGTGTTGTAGAAGCAATTGATAGTTACATCAATCAAAAACAAATTGTGGAGTCCGATTTGTTTTTATTAAATGAAACCTGGCATAGCTGGAAACACCATAGTCGATTCTCTGGTACAACTCCTGCTGAAGCAGTTGATAAAATAAATGCATCTACAACAACTGCAGCTCGATTTTTGAAAACGGCTAACCATATCATGATTACTTTAGGATCTGCATGGGTTTATCGGTTAACTGATGTCGCAGATGGCATAGTAAAATCAGTTGCGGCTAATAATCATAAAGCTCCTGCTGCATGGTTTAATAGAGAATTACTTACTGCAACCCAAACTCAAGAAATACTGCAGCAAATGGTTAATCGCTTGCTTGAATTTAATCCTCATTTGCAAATCATTTTTACCATTAGTCCTGTGAGGCATTTGCGGGAAGGGGTTATAGACAATAATAGAAGTAAAGCAGTATTAATTCAAGCAGTTCATGATGTAACAAAGAACAATGATGCTGCTTATTATTTTCCTGCTTATGAATTGGTAATTGACGATTTACGCGATTATCGTTTTTATGCAGAAGACTTGGTACACCCCAATTATCAAGCTACCCAATATGTTTGGGAAAAATTTGTAGATGCTTGTATAGACAACAATGCGAGCATGCTGTTTAAATTAATAAAGGAAATTAAATTGGCTTATCAGCACAAACCATTTAACCCTGCAACCAATCAACACCAGCAGTTCTTAAAGAAGTATGCAAATGAAACAACTCTCTTAATAGAGCAGTATCCGCATATTGATTTAAAGGAAGAATTGAATTATTTTAATACGGGAATTAGAAATCTGCAATAGGAGGGTTAAGTAGTGCTTCTTGTAAAGGAATCAAAGTACATAAGCTGGCTAACTCTTTTCTTTTTAGAAAGTTTTCAATATCACTTTTGTGTAATAAACCTGTTATAATTAATATGGTTTTATTGCTATTGGCATTTAATTCTTTCCATATTTTTTTATTGATGGCATCGCTTCGTTCGTCCCAAAAATCTACATGAGCATTGTACCAGTTACTAAAAGGTTGTAATGACGGATAGTTCATGGTTATTCTTCTTATTGCATGTTTTTCTTTATAGATAATTGTTTGGATGGTATCGGTTAAGCTGGGGCTATTCATCCTTACTAGGGAACTATCTAATAAACCTAAGAATGCATTGTTGATATTGGTATAACTAGTAAAGTCTTCAGCATCTCCTGCATTTAAAAGTCCTTCGTTGTACACTCTCAATAAAGTTTCTTGATGCGATTTTTCCATTAACCTTGTATAGGAAATATAATTTTTTCTATTGGGGATATAAATATCAAAGGGAGCCAGGCAAACCGAATCTTTTAATTCTTTGAATTTTCTTGCAGCCCTGTATTCAATGGGATTATTCCAGACTCCTAAAAATTCTGCTGTTTTTGCCCCCCACACTTTATTTATGGTACAATTTTTAATAACCGAAGAATCAAACTCTAATAATATAATGTCTGGATTAATTCGCTTGATTATTTGTAACATACTCCCAACTGTTACCAGTTTATTTCCGTTGTGTTTGGTGCCCAAAATGATGACTCTATTGGGAGAAGGTTCTGCAATTACAGCATTAGTTGCAATCATAAAAAGAATGATTGTAACTAGTTTTATCCAATTAGAATAAGGTTTGTACGCCATGGGCAATTTTAAATTCATGTTGTAATAACCATTTTTTTCGCCACATGCCTCCAGAATATCCCGTTAAGGAACGATCACTCCCAATAACCCTATGACAAGGAACAATGATAGCAATTTTATTTTTCCCATTTGTGGTAGCTGCTGCCCTGATTACTTTTGGATCTCCTAATCTTTTCGCCAAATCTAAATAACTGATGGTCTTTCCATATTCAATATCCATTAGTTTATTCCAAACCCTAACTTGAAAATCGGTGCCATCTTGGTGTACGGGCAAATCAAATTGTTTTCTTTTCCCGTGAAAATATTCAATTAACTGTTCAGTACACTGGTGCATAATTTCGGTTATGCCTGGTTCGCCATGGGTAAACTGATCTTTGTTATCTACAAAGCTTAATTCACCAATATAATGATTGGTGCCTCCAATTTGTAAGAGTCCAATAGGACTTTCATAATAAGTATAATGTAGCTCGCCCATTTAACCGTTCCTTATATCGTGAATAAATATACAGAACTAAATGGTTTATTATCCAATTTTAAATCCATTACTCGTAGCCTTATCTGGTTGTAATAAGATTACTTGATTATTTTCATCATATACTCCTAAGACCAAGCATTCACTAAAAAAATGGGCAATTTTTTTAGGAGGAAAATTGACTACTGCTATAATTTGTTTGCCAATTAATTCTTCAGTAGTATAATGAAAAGTGATTTGTGCAGATGATTGTTTAATGCCTAATTCCCCAAAATCAATGATGAGTTGATAAGCAGGTTTAATAGCTTCAGGAAATGGCTTGGCTTCAAGGATGGTACCCGTTCTAATATCTATTTTTTCAAAATCTCGCCAGCTGATCATACTATGAATTCATCAATAAGCGCAACTAGTTGCATCAACTCTTGCTGTTTATATTCTTGATCTTCTTTACAAAAACATTTAGCTACTTCTCCAACTAAATGCTTAATAATTTGTGGATGCGTTTTAGGTCTAAAATAAGCTGGTTCTAAGGATGCTCCAATTCTTTTTAGATAGGTTTCAATATCAGTATGCGAGTATGCTTGGCCGTTGGTTGCATCAACAAAAAAGTGGATTTGTTCTCTATACTGGGCATCGGGTCCAGCCAATTCAAATTCTGAATTAAAGAAAGCAATGATTGATTGTTTGGGTATATTAATGACCCTCGCGTTAACTTCTAATTTTTCACAAATGATTTGATAGATAATGCTATTGGCAATAGCATTTCCTTTTTTTGCTTCTAATACTTTATGCAAAAAAAAGTCGTCGGGGTTTTCATATTTAAGTTCAATACCCTTTAAATGGTAATAATTATAAATGATGCTACTTAATACATTGGCCTGCTCTAATGGGGTAAGAAAACTATTCAATTCTAACCACACATTTCTTCTAATTTTTTCGATGTCTTGTAAAACAGGAGTAGTTTGTAAATCGGGATATTGAAATTTTGCTACCAATAAAGCACCAAATAATAAATCGGGGCATGGGCTATTCACCCATTCGGTAAAATCGTTTTGTAAATCGGTAAAATGTAGTCGATGAATAATCATCTCAATTCTTTCCTGAATTTCTTCATTGGGGGTTGTTTCCCATAAATGTTCCAGGTTCGGGATAACTGGTTTTCCATAGCCAACCAGTTTTTCTGTAACAGTTGTATAAACAACTTCATCTGGATCGTCTATGAGCGTGAACAGGGCATTTAATTCTTTGGTCTCCTGCATATTGAACTTAAATTCTCATCAAACTAAATTAATTTTTGCTGAATAATCAAGCATAAGTTATTCCCCTCTTGTGGATATATGTTTCATTTTATGCATAATAATTTGAACAGTTAGTCGTTCAATTGTCATTTCTGCCTTAAATTAGTAATATTAACACCATAACTGATTGTTAAGGTTTACCTTTGCCACTATTAATTTTTTTGAATGAGTACATTTACTATCCCCAAATTTCCTGCTGTAAAGCAATCCCTTCACTTAGAGTTGAAAAAAAGAGTACAAGCCTATTTTGATGAAAGAGGCATTGATGCAACTGGAACCCCTAAATTATTTACAAAGGCAATCATTATGGTTATTGCTTTTGTGATTGTTTACACCCACTTAGTATTTTTTACACCAGCTTGGTATTTTGCTGTTGCTGAATGTATCTTATTAGGAGGATTGGTTGCCGGAATCGGTTTTAATGTTATGCACGATGGTAGTCATGGAAGTTTTAGCACCAATCGTTGGGTAAATAAAATTGCTGCATCATCTATTAGTTTACTTGGAGCGAATCATTTTATGTGGAATATGAAACACAATATGATTCACCACAGTTTTACCAATATAGACGGTGTAGACGATGATATTGAAGTGGGTATTTTAATGCGCATGGCGCCTACTCAAAAAAGAATTGGTGCGCATAAATTCCAACATTTGTATTTCTGGGTACTGTATATGTTGTTGTATGTATTTTGGATTTTCTTTACCGACTACAAAAAATATTTTACGCAAAAAATTGGAAATGTTCCTTTGAAAAAAATGAGCCTTTCTGATCATATTGAATTCTGGGCGGTTAAAGTATACCATGCCGCAGTATTTATAGTAATACCAGTTGCCATTGTTGGTTGGGTAAATTGGGTAATCGGTTTTGTTATCATGACTTTTTTTGCCGGATTTGTGTTAAGTATTGTATTTCAATTGGCACATACTGTGGAGCATACTGAGTTCCCGGTTGCAGACATTGAAACCCATAAATTGCCGGATGAATTTGCTGCTCACCAAATTAAAACCACAGCAAATTTTGCAACTAAAAACAAATTGATTAGTTGGTTAGTAGGCGGATTGAACTTTCAAATTGAGCACCACTTATTCCCTAAAATTTCACACGTTCATTATCCTGCAATTAGTGAGATCGTGAAGTCTGTGTGTAAGGAATACCAGTTACAATATATTGAGTATCCAACTATGCGTAGAGCAGTTGTAGCTCACGTTCGTTTCTTGAGAGAAATGGGACGAGCTTAAAAAAAAACTCCGATCATTTGGTCGGAGTTTTTTTATGCAATTTCGGAGAAAGTTAGGATTATTTTTTTGCCGCTTTTTTGGGCGCTGCTTTCTTTGGAGCTGCTTTTTTAGTGGCTGCTTTTTTGGCTGGGGCTTTCTTAGTAGCCGCTTTTTTAGCTGAAACTTTTTTGGTAAATGCTCCTGGAACCTGTTCTTCTATTAAGCGTTTAACTTCTTCTAACTCAATATTGGCAATGGTTTCAGGGGTGTATTTATTTCCGTCGGCCTGCTTTCCTAACTTCAACATCTTCTTCTGAAAACGAATGAACGGGCCCCATCTGCCATTTTCTATGGCTATTTTTTCTGATGGCCATTGTTTAATAAAACGATTGGCTTCTTTTTCCATTTTCTTTTCAATCAATTCATTAATGTCTTGTTGACTTAAAGAATCAAAATTGTAAGCCCTTGGAATATTGATGAATAAATCGTTCCATTTAATGAAAGGTCCAAATCGCCCTTTTCCTTTTGTTACAGGGAGTTCATTGTAGTAGGCAACTGGAGCATCAGCTGCTTGTTTCTCTTTCAATAATTCAATAGCGCGATTCAAGTCCATTTCGTGTAAATCTTCTCCCTTAGGAATGGAAATGAATTGTTCTCCTAATTTAATATAAGGACCAAATCTTCCAATATTCACAGAAAGTTCAGCGCCTTCGTATTCTCCCAATGTTTTAGGCAATGAAAAGAGTTCCATTGCTTCTTCCATAGTAATGGTTTCAATGCTTTGAGATTGTTTTAGTTTTGCAAAACGAGCTTTGTCGTTTTCATCACTGGTATCGCCAATTTGAACCATTGGTCCATAACGCCCCATTCTAGCGATGACTCTTTTTCCAGAAACAGAATCAATGCCCAATTCTCTTTCTCCTTTAGCACGTTCCGCATTTTCTAGGGTATGTTCAATGGTTTCATGAAAGGGTTTATAGAAACCATCAATCATATTGCTCCATTTTAAATTGCCACCGGCAATTTCATCAAACTCTGCTTCAATTTTAGCCGTGAAACCAAAGTCCATTACTTTATTAAAGTGTTGCTTTAAAAAGTCTGTTACCACCATTCCTAAATCGGTAGGGAATAACTTACTTTTTTCGGCTCCTGTATTTTCTTGAATAATTTCTTTTTCAATTTGATTATCGGGTGTAAGCTTTAAAATGGCTGCTGCCCTTTTTATTCCTTCTTTATCACGCTTTTCTACATAGTTGCGTTTCATAATGGTTGAAATAGTAGGTGCATAGGTAGACGGACGTCCTATGCCTAGCTCTTCCAATTTTTTTACCAAAGAAGCTTCTGTATACCTGGCTGCTGGCTTAGTGAATTTTTCACTGGCATTCATGTATACAAAATTCAATTGCTCGTTAACTTTAATGGGGGGGAGCATGCCTTCGGTGCTTTCTTCATCTTCTTCGTCTTTGCCCTCCATGTACACTTTTAAAAACCCGTCGAACTGCATCACTTCACCACTAGCAGTGAGCAATTCTTTATTGGTACTTATTTCAATTTTAGCAGTAGTTTTTTCAAATGCTGCATCACTCATTTGAGAAGCGATGGTTCTTTTCCAAATAAGCTCGTACAATCGCTTACATTCATCGTCTTCTACTGTATGGTTACTCATATAAGTAGGTCGGATGGCTTCGTGTGCTTCTTGCGCATTTTCATTTTTGTTTTTGAATTTGCGTGGTTGGTGATATTTAGCACCGTAGCTATGATTAATTTCTTTACTGATATCTGCTAATGCTGTTTCACTTAAAGCAATACTATCGGTACGCATATAAGTGATCTTACCACTTTCATACAACTTCTGTGCAATCAACATGGTTTTGCTTACGCTGTATCCCATTTTACGAGATGCTTCTTGTTGTAGGGTAGAAGTGGTGAAAGGGGCTGCAGGCGTTCTTTTAGCTGGTTTTACTTGTATATCTTTTACGGTATATCCTGCGTTTTTACAAGTTTCAAGAAATGCTTCCGCTTCTTCCGTTGTATGTAATCTTCCAGGTCCTTCCGCTTTAAATTGAACAGGTTTGCCATTGATATCTGTTGCACTAAAAATGGCTTCAATTTTATAAGAACTCTCTGTAATAAATTGATTGATTTCGCGCTCTCTTTCTACAATTAATCTAACTGCAACGCTTTGAACCCTTCCCGCACTCAAGCTTCTTTGCATGCCAATCTTACGCCATAAAACGGGGCTCAGCTCAAATCCTACCAAACGATCTAAAACCCTTCTTGCTTGCTGGGCATTTACCAAGTTCATATTGATGAGCCTGGGGTTGTCTACCGCTTTTTTAATGGCTGGAGCAGTAATTTCATGGAAAACGATTCGCTTGGTTACTTTGGGATCTAAGCCCAATACTTCTGCTAAATGCCAACTAATGCTTTCTCCTTCACGGTCCTCATCCGATGCAAGCCATACTTCGTCTGCTTTTTTGGCCATTTGCTTCAATTCCTTAACAACTCTTTCCTTGTCGTCGGGTACTTTGTACCTAGGTAGATAGTGATTGTTTACATCTATGCCCATATCGTCCTTTTCAAGGTCTCTAATATGACCATAACAGCTTCTCACATCAAAATCCTTACCTAGAATTTTTTCAATGGTTTTTGCTTTTGCGGGCGACTCAACGATCAATAAATTTTTAGCCATGTACGAAATCCGGTCTACGGTTTTACTTCAATTATTAAGATCAAATGCATTGCAATATTAGGGTAAACCGTTAAATCACAAAAAATCTCCCTCTGAAGGGGATTGAATAAAGTGTAGAATTCGGTCTCTGGTGCTGGCTTCTTTATACACTTGATTATGGCCTAAACCCTTGGTAATAAAGAATTCTGTAGAGGGAATGGTTTCTGATAATAGGGGTGCTACGTCTTCAAAAGTACAGATGGCATCTGTTTCATCGTGAATCCATAAAACCCTTGCATCCAAGGTTCTGACTACCCTTGCTACAGAAAAATAACTGATGGGCTTACCTGCCAAAGCAGTTACATATTGGTCAAAAGCTTGCTTAACAGCAGGTTTAACAGGAATTTGTGTGAATAGATTTTCAATGGCCCTTTTCGTTTCAGTTGCAGGGGCAATTAGTACCAATTTTCTTTCTTTAGTATTGCTCATTGATTCCATGGCTAAAGATGCAGCCAAGCCACCCATTGAGTGGGCTATAATACCATACAATGGTCCAAATTGGGCTTCAATGGCTAAAATGGTGTCTCTATATATAAGTGCATTAATTCTTTTGCCATCACTGATGCCATGGCCAGGGGCATCGAAGGCCAATACTTCAAAACCTTCTTTTTTTAAGGATACGATGTATTGCTCAAATTTGTAAGAATAGCTGCTGAATCCATGTACAATCAAGACTTTTCTGGCTTGTGCCAACTCAGACTTCCAATGAAATCCTCTAACGGTAATTCCCCTTACTTCTACTGAAGCAGGCAATGATTGATGAAAAATAGGGGGTATTTTAGGGTTTTTCTTCGATTTAAAAGGGGTACTGAACAAGTCGAAAGCCTCGGCAGCTGCTTTTTCCGCAGAAACCATTCCGATGGTTCTAATTTTTGCTTTGTAGTATTTCAGCATGAGCCGCTGACTCAATTTCATCTTCATATTGCAAAGGTATTTAAATAAAATCTCTAAACTTTTTAGTAATAAATCGGTTAATACAAGTTTTAAAATACTTTTGCCACCCAAACAGTGATTATGTATACGATTAAAATTGATTTTGAACAGAAAGGACTAGAAAACATTGTCTTGACCAATATTGCACCCGATCAAAGCTTATTAGAAGTTTGTTTAGACAACGGGATTGAATTGCACCATAATTGTGGAGCTGTTTGTGCATGCAGTACTTGCCATTTATATGTGAATAGTGGCGCAGCGCATTTAGAAGAACTAAGCGATAGGGAAGAAGATTTCATTGATAGAGCAGTAAATCCTAGAATCAACTCTAGATTGGGCTGTCAGTGTGTGTTACAAGCAGGTTCTGGAGAAGTTAGTATTACTTTGCCAGATCAAACCCAGTTTTTGGGAGAATAATGAATTGATAAATTTTTAAAGAACTACCATGAGTCATTTTGAACCACCCATTAATTGGAACGACCACGAAGACATTGCGATGAAATTATACGAACGTTTTGGAGATGATTTTACTGAAGCCAAAATATATCGGATTCGTTTTACCGATTTATTAGAATGGGTTTTAGCTATTCCTCGATTTGAAGGTACCAAAGAACAGAGCACAGAAGGTCATTTAGAAATGATTCAAAGTGCCTGGGTATATGAGTGGAGAGACAACCAAAAATAATTATGCTGGAGCAATTCAACAATATCAATACATTCATTTTTGACGTGGATGGGGTTTTAACCGACGGTACATTATTAGTGATGCCGAATGGTTTGATGGCCCGAAGAATGAATATTAAAGATGGGTATGCATTGCAATTGGCTATTAAAAAAGGGTATCAGGTTATTGTTATTTCTGGTGGTAATTCACCTGAAGTAAAAGAGCGTTTGAATAAATTAGGGGTAGATGCAGTACATATGCAAGTAACCGATAAGCTGGGGTTACTCAAATCAATTCTGAATGAAACCAATACTGCTCAAAATAGTTGTCTATTTATGGGCGATGATATTCCTGATTTGGAATGCATGAAATGGGTGGGTCTTCCGGTTTGCCCTGCTGATGCTGTTTCCGAGATAAAGGAAGTTGCGCTGTATATCTCTGCAATACCAGGTGGAATGGGCTGTGCAAGAGATGTGATTGAAAAAGTAATGAAGCTAAGGGGTGATTGGAACGAAGACTTTACAGTGAGAGCGCAGTAGTAGTTATGATGCCGTAGTTGTTGAAAAAGGAGTCAATTTTTAATACCATTTCAATTCAACCTTTTGAATTTAATCGCTGCTTTTTTTCGTTTGGTAAGATGGCCCAATTTGGTGTTTATCATCATTACCCAATATTTATTTGAATGGTGTATTTATGCGCGCGTTTATCCTGTTGAATTTAATGCATCCAATCATTTTCAATTTTTATTGATTTTACTTGCCTCAGTGTTTATAGCAGCTGCAGGATATATTATTAATGATTATTTTGACCAGAATATAGACCAAATTAATAAGCCAGATAAAATGGTGGTGAATACCATTATCAACAGAAGGTGGGTTATTTTTTGGCATATGGTTTTGAGTTTAGCAGGACTATTCTTTACCATGTTGGCCCTGCCTATTCAAGTTTATTGGCATTTGGTATTAGGTAATTTATTGGCCATACTATTATTGTGGTTTTATTCTACCAATTTCAAAAAACAATTATTGATTGGAAATATTATCATCTCCCTGCTTACTGCATGGGTTATTCTGATCTTGTTTTTTGCAAAATTCCCCTTGTTGATTAATGAGCTTTTATTGGTAGATCACGATAAAATCAGGTTTTTCCGTTTATCTATTTTGTATGCTTCATTTGCATTTATCATTTCTCTTGTTAGAGAAGTGGTAAAAGACATGGAAGATATTGAAGGGGATCAAAAATACGGTTGTAGAACCATGCCTATTCTATGGGGGATTAGAGCAAGTAAGGTATTTGTTGCTGTATGGATGGTAGTGTTAGTTGCGGCCTTAATTATTTTGCAGATTTATGTATTAGGGCTTGGATGGTGGCATAGTGCATTGTATTGCGTTTTGTTGATTATTGTACCCTTGCTGGTAATACTAAAAAAATTGTATCATGCCAATAGTGCAAGCGACTATCATACAGTAAGTAGTTGGATTAAACTAGTCATGTTTACCGGAATTTTATCTATGCTTTTTTTTAGATTTTATTTATAATCAATATGATTAAAACACCTGTTATTCTTGCTTCTCAAAGTCCTAGAAGAAAAACATTGTTAGAATGGGCAGAAGTGCCTTTTAAAGTTGAAGTAGTGGCTACTGATGAAAGTTTTGATGCCAATATGGAAGCAGAAAAAATTCCGATTCATATTGCAAAAGCCAAAGCAATTGCAGTAAAAAATAAACTGAATGCATCAGGAGAACCCACCAATAATATTATTTTTTTAGCAGCGGATACAGTAGTTGTTTTAGAAAATGAAATCATCAATAAGCCGGCAAACAAAGCCGAAGCCATCGCAATGCTTCAAAAATTGTCGGGTCAGCATCATCGGGTAATTACAGGAGTAGTCATTTTATTAAATGACATAGAAGTTGCTTTTTCAGAAACTACCCACGTGCAATTTCATCCCTTAACCTTGCAGCAAATTGAATATTACGTAGACCATTATAAGCCCTATGACAAAGCAGGGGCATATGCCATACAAGAATGGATTGGGGTGATTGGAATTGCCTCCATTACGGGAGACTTTTACAATGTAATGGGACTGCCAGTGAGTAGGGTGGTAAAAGAATTGACCACCCTGGATCTGCTTGCAAGTTAAAGTAGCCCTATCTTGGCTTTTATTGGGCAGCAAATAAGGTTTTGCCAGTATCTTTTACCAGTTAAACTGAAGGTCTAGCTCTACGTCTGGATGTAATGTTCTTTCTACTGGGCAAGTTCTTGCAGTATTTTCGAGTATTGTTTTTTCTTTGTCGCTTAAGTGTTTAAGTGATGCAGGAAATTGAATATGAATAACGATTTTACCGATTCTTCTAGGGTCACTGTACATGACTTTAGTAACATCGGCCTTAGTGCCATCTAGTACAATATTATCCATTGATTGGGCTTTAATACCCATGGTGGTGATCATACAAGAGGCCAATGCAGTAGCCACTAAGTCGGTTGGAGAAAACCTTTCGCCCTTTCCCTTGTTATCGGTAGGTGCATCGGTTTCAATAGCAGATCCGCTTTGTAAATGGGTGGCTGTGGTTCTAAGGTCGCTGGTATAAATAATTTGTGAAGTCATTGCATCAATTTTGCTTTAAATTTACCTATAACAAACCAAATGGAAGTGAAGAAACTATTTTTTGTGGTTTTCCTATTGTCAGGAACAGGATTAATGGCTCAGAAAAAACAACCTTCTGAATCTGCTGTGCAGCGTGCGCAAAAGAAGGAAGAGCGCAGAGAAAAAATTAATCAACTTATTAAGCAAGAAGAAGAGGGGGCGCTGATATTTAATAAGCAAAATGCGTTTAGCATTAATTTGAATACAGACGGATGGGGATTGAAGTTCGAAAAAGGGAAGTATAAAACCATTACCAGTACCAACTTGATGTGGTTAGAATTTGGAGAAAGAAAACATCCCAAAGAAGAGCGTATTCCAACCTTGTCTTCTTCCGGTGGGTTTATTTTAATATCCAATTACATCTATGGAAAGCAGAATAATTTTTATTACCTCAACCTAGGTTTTGGGCAACAAAAATTAATTGGCGGAAAGGGAAATAAAAATGGAATTGCTGTTTCAGCTATTTATGGTGGCGGCATTACTGCCGGATTACTGAAGCCTTATTATTTAGAAGTGCAGAACCAACAAACAGGTTTGAGAGAGGAAATTAAATACGATGGAACCAATGAAGCTTTATTCTTAGACCCCAGTGCTATATTGGGGAAAGGCGGTTTGTTTAAAGGATTTGGTGAAATGAAATTTGTTCCAGGTGGACACGCTAAAGTGGCCCTCCGTTTTGACTATGGTAGATACAATGAATTGCTTTCTGCCATTGAAGTAGGTGTAAATGCTTCTTTTTATTCACAGAAAATGCCCATTATTTTACTAAATAAGGAAAAAAACTTCTTCTTCAATGCCTATGCTGCATTCACTTTCGGTAGAAGAAAGTAGTTAATTTTGTGCCCAATTATATTTCTCGAGCATGCAAGAATTACCTGTAGTACCCAAAATGCCTACCGATACCATCGTTACTGCTGATGCGCCCTTAAAAAAGCCCAACTGGCTTCGTGTAAAACTACCCATTGGAGAAAGTTATAAGCATGTTAGAGGCTTAGTAGATACCCATAAATTACATACTATTTGCGAGAGTGGCAATTGCCCCAATATGGGTGAATGCTGGGGAGAAGGAACGGCCACTTTTATGATTCTAGGTAATATATGTACCAGAAGTTGTGGATTTTGTGCAGTAGCTACCGGAAGGCCATTAGCTGTTGATTTTGATGAACCGCAAAGGGTTGCAGAAGCCATTCACTTAATGAAAGTGAAGCATGCGGTTATTACTAGTGTAGACAGAGATGAATTGAAAGATGGAGGCTCTATTATTTGGTACAATACCATTAAAGCAGTTAAAACACTTAATCCTACTACTACTTTAGAAACATTAATTCCTGATTTTAGGGGATTTAAAGACCAGATTCAACGCATCATTGAAGCTGCTCCAGAAGTAGTGAGCCATAATATGGAAACGGTGGAACGCATTACGAAGCAAGTAAGAATTCAAGCAAAATATAGAAGAAGTTTAGAAGTATTAGAAACCTTGAAGAAAGGAGGGATGCGCACTAAAACGGGGATGATGTTAGGGCTAGGTGAAACCAAAGAAGAGATTATTCAGTCAATGAAAGATTTAGTTGCCGTAGGAACCGATGTATTAACCTTAGGACAATACCTTCAACCCACTAAAAAACATTTACCTGTTCAACGATTTGTACATCCCGATGAGTTTGCCGAGCTAAGAGAAATAGGTTATAGCATTGGCTTTGATTATGTAGAAAGTGGTCCATTGGTACGATCATCTTACCATAGCGAGAAACATGTGATACCTGGATATGGCGTGAACAAATGGAAGTTGGAAAAAGCAGTTCATGCATAAGCTGCTGTTCTTATTAATTCTAGCACCGCTAGCGCTGCTAGGGCAAATGAATTGGATAAATGTAGATAGTGTATTTGGTCCATTGCCTAATAATGTTCATGTTTTCTACTCCAACGATTCCATCAATGGAAAGCCTAACAAAGCATTTTATTTAGTAGCCCCTTTAAACGAAAAGGCACTTGATTTTTCTGTTGCTATAGGAAATGGCAAGCGATATACTCCTACCGAATATCATCAACAAAATAATGCTCCCTTACTAGTAGTGAATACTACTTTTTTTGAATTTGTTCATAATCGCAATCTTAATGCAGTAGTGAATAATGGACAGCTCTTGGCTTATAATATTCATAGCACAGCATTAAGAGGAAAAGATACTTTCACCTATCGTCATTCTTTTGCTGGTGCCATTGGTATTAGCAAAAGAAGAAAGGCTGATATTGCTTGGTTGTTTACAGACAGCGCAGCTAAATATCCTTTGGCATCTCAATATGCAGTGCCTCATTTTAAAGACAGTATTCCTGTTTTAACGCGCGCTCAATTACCCACCACTGCAATATTTAAAAAATGGAAAATGCAAACTGCAGTTGCCGGAGGTCCTGTATTAATACAAGAGGGTCAAATCAAGATTTCTAATAACGAAGAACAACGTTTTGCTGGTAAACAAATCAACGACAAACATCCTAGAACTGCCATGGGTTATACTGCCGATGGACATATAGTAGTAATGGTAGTGGAAGGAAGAAATCCAGGCATTGCAGAAGGGGCGAATCTTACTCAATTAGCACAATTAATGCAATCGGTTGGCTGTGTTGAAGCGTTGAATTTAGATGGAGGCGGTAGCAGTACCATGCTGGTAAATGGAAAAGAAACAATCAAGCCCAGCGATAAAACCGGGCAACGCCCGGTTCCAGCTGTATTTATTATTTCATCTCCCATACAAGGGCAGAAGCGCCTAAAATAGCCGCATCCGATTCCTTTAAATGGCTTACCAATATTTTTACTTTATTTTCAAAAACCTTGATAAGGTTTGCTTCCATATGTTCACGCGTTGGCTTTAGAATAAAGTCTCCTGCCTTGGTTAATCCACCAAATAATACAATGGCTTCTGGGCTAGAGAACATGACAAAATTGGCCAATGCCATTCCTAATATTTTACCTGTGTAATCAAATATTTCTTTGGCCAATTCATCGCCTTCCAAAGCTGCTTCATGTACTTTTTTAGAATCAATTTTATCGGTAGGGATGGCTCTTAATAAGCTTGGCTTTGTACTTTTTTCTAAGAACTCTAAAGCGTTTAGTCTAACGCCTGTAGCGGATGCATAACTTTCTAAAGAGCCTCTCTTTCCTGTGCCTTCGTGATATCTTCCGTCTGGTATAATGATGGTATGGCCTAATTCTCCTGCAAATCCATCGTGTCCATAAATTAATTTTCCATTGGCCACAATGCCACTACCTACACCTGTGCCAAGGGTAATCATGATAAAGTCTTGCATGTCTTGTGCAGCACCATACATCATTTCTCCAAGGGCAGCAGCATTGGCATCATTGGTTAATACAACTGGTAATTTGAATTTATCTTCTACCATTTTGCCAAACGGAATAATGCCTTTCCAAGGTAAGTTGGCCGCATACTCAATGGTATTTTTATAATAGTTTCCATTGGGTGCACCAATGCCTATTCCTTTGATTCTTCCAGGTCCACCTGCTTGTTCAATTAGCGGAGCTATATTTTCATAAAGCTCATCAATATATGGCATCACTTCAAGGTGATTTCGGGTACTCATTTCACCAGAAAACAATAAGTTTCCTACTCTATCTACAATTCCATACTTGGTACCAGTACCACCAATATCTATTCCTACGGCCAATTGCTCCATGGCAGTAGAACCAGTTCTGTTGTCTTTTTTACTATTCATATATCGTTCTTTCAAATGATTAATGACCACCACCAACTTGGGCATCAAAATCTAAGCCCTGTGCTTTTAATACATTTTTCATTTTGATGGCTAAGTAAATTAAAAATGCAAAACATGCAGCAGCTAATAAATAAGATTGGTGCATGCCTATTGCAGAATTGTCTCCAATGGCACCTTGCAATGGTGGAATGATGGCACCACCTAAAATCATCATGATTAAAAATGCCGAGCCTTGGCTGGTGTACTTTCCTAATCCACCCACACCCAAAGAAAATATACAAGGCCACATTACAGAACAACAAAGACCACCTGCCATAAATGAATACACAGAAATCAATCCATTGGTAAATACACCAATTAACATTGCAGTAGTAGCCAACGCAGAAACCGCAATCAACGTTTTAACGGGCTTTTCTTGACCATAAAAAAAGGCTGCAATGGCTAACGCTATGTATACAGCATATCCAAACAAATCGGATACATCGCTGCCGTATAAATTGTTTACATATAACACTACACCAAATGCAAAGAAGGGAACAATAATGGTGGCAATGGTTTTACCCATGCCCTTTAAATTAAATACGCTGATGGCACCAGTCCATCTACCAATCATTAAGCTACCCCAATAAAGAGAAACATATTTAGAAATTTGACTTTCTTCTAAACCCGCTTCTGTTAAGTATCCTGGAATTCTTAACAAAGCCCCGAAGTTGTTGTCGATGGTCACTTCTACACCCACATAAACAAAAATACCAATCATACCATAAATCAGTTGTTGGTATTTCATTGCACCCCAACCAGTTGGATTTTTTACCGCTTGATTATTGGAATAGAATAAAATTCCTACCACTGAAATAAGCGATAACAATAACAAAGTTAATTTAGGTACTTCAGTAAACTGTCCAACAATAATGATAAGGCCAATTAGAAAAGTCATCATCAATAAAGAAGAAGCTGCTTTATTGGCTTTCTCAAATTTTTCATCGTTTTTGCCTTCAGGTAATTTTGAAAATGCAAAGAATAAAGCCACTGCCGCAAATACGCCCGCAACAATCAAATACAAAGTATTGATATTGGTGACAGTTACTTCTGTGTTGGCATTACCTACCGATCCAAACAAAAAGAAACTCACGATAATGGGCCCCAGTGTGGTTCCCAGCGAATTGACGCCACCTGCTAAATTCAAACGGTGTGAACCAGTAGATGGATCACCCAATGTAATGGCAAAAGGTTGTGCAGATGTTTGTTGCAACGAGAATCCTAATGCAACAATAAAAAATGAACCAAGAATGGCTGGAAAAGAATTGGCATTGGCAGAAGGTATAATCAACAACGCACCTACCACTGAAATGCCTAAACCATAAATGATCCCTTTTTTGTACCCTATTTTATTTAAAATATCATAACCAAAAAGATTAGATAAAATGAATAGAATCAACGACCCTATAAAATAGGCGCCATAAAATGCAGAACCAATTAATTGAGATTCAAATTGGTTTAAATTAAAATGATTTTTGGCAAATGGGATAAAAATGCTGTTAGATGCAGCAATAAAACCCCAGAAAAAAAATACAATTACCAGTGTAGCAAGTGCACCGGTGTTAGTTGGTTGTTTAGCTTGACTCATATCAATCGTTCGTTTTTAGAATAATGGAAAATAGGAATAATTGATTGAAGGAAAAATTTTAAAATGGTAATTTGATGGAATCGCTTTATTGGTTATCTTGAAAATTGAAGTTTTAATGTATTTCTATGGAAATTATACATGTTAGTGCCGAGTGTTATCCAGTTGCTAAAGCAGGTGGATTGGGCGATGTAGTTGGCGCTTTGCCAAAGTACCAATGCAAGTCGGGGGATATTGCCAAAGTGATTATGCCCATGTATAGAACCAAGTTCTTGTATGAAAATGATTGGACCGTCGATTTCAAAGGCAGTGCCAATTTAGGCAACTGGTATTTTGACTTCACCGTAATTAAAGAACCTACCAATAAATTGGGCTTCGACCTTTTTTTAATTGATATCAATGGGTTATTAGATCGACAGAAAATATATGGCTATGATGACGATGCGGAGCGTTTTACCGCTTTCCAAATAGCAGTGGTAAGTTGGATCAGTAGTTGGGAGCATCAGCCTGATGTAGTGCATTGTCACGATCACCATACGGCATTGATTCCGTTCATGATGAAATATTGTTACGACTTTCAACACTTGGCAGCTGTTTCAACGGTGGTAACCATCCACAATGGTCAGTACCAGGGTTGGATGGGGTGGGATAAAAGTCTCTATATACCTCGGTGGGATCTATGGAAGCGCGGAATGCTTGACTGGGCAGGTAGCATTAATCCCCTTGCATCTGGCGTAAAATGTGCCGATAAAGTAACCACGGTTAGTTGGAGTTATATGGATGAGCTAAGAGAAAATGCCAATGGATTAGAAGCTTTGTTCGAGTTTGAAAAAGGCAAATGTGTAGGCATTCTAAATGGTATAGACAATGAGGTTTGGAATCCATCAACCGACACTTATATAGAGAACCGCTTTACTGTTAAAACAGTAACCAAGGGCAAAGAGCAAAACAAAAAAATACTCTGCGACCAATTTGGTTTAGATATTACCAAACCGCTCTTTGTTTTTATTGGAAGATTAGTGGGCGAAAAAGCTGCAGATATTTTACCAGCTGCCATTAGAACAGCCATTCATCAAACCCAAGGGAATGCTTGTTTTTTAATTTTAGGTAGTGGTGAAACCAGCATTGAATGGGAACTGCAGCAAATGACCAATGAATACCAAGGCATTTACAATGCCTATATAGGATACAATGAACAATTGAGCCATTTAATTTATGCCGGTGCCGACTTCTTGTTGATGCCAAGTAGGGTAGAACCCTGTGGGCTTAATCAAATGTATGCCATGCGGTATGGAACAGTACCTGTAGTAAGAAGTACTGGTGGATTAAAAGATACAGTAACCGATATGGGAGATACCGATGGTTTTGGTATACGATTTAACAATGCCACCATTGATGATTTGGCTTATTCTATTGGAAGAGGCGTATCTGTTTATCAAGACAAAAAACATATGGAGTGGATGCGCAAGCATATGATGCAGATAGACCATAGTTGGGAGAGCACTGTGTCTGAGTATAGACAAGTTTACCAAAGTTTAAAATAAATAAGTTAATTTCAAATCAACATCAAATAAGCAATCAGTCATATGAAAACATTTTCGCAATCCGTTTTGGCAGTAATATTAGGGGGTGGAGCAGGTACGCGACTTTTTCCACTAACAGCTAGCAGGTCTAAGCCAGCCGTACCTATTGCAGGTAAATACAGATTAGTTGATATTCCCATTAGTAACTGTATCAACAGTGGCATCAACCGCATGTTTGTATTAACACAGTTTAATTCTGCTTCTTTAAATAAGCATATTAAAAACACGTACCACTTTAGTGCGTTCAGTACTGGCTTTGTAGATATTTTGGCGGCAGAGCAAACACCTGATAACCCAGGATGGTTTCAGGGAACAGCAGATGCGGTAAGACAATCGCTGAGACATATTTCTAATTTAGAGTATGATTATATTTTGATTTTGAGTGGTGATCAATTGTACCAAATGGATTTTGGTGATATGTTGAAGAATCATATCAGCAGTCAAACCGATATTTCAATAGCAACGATACCTGTAGACGATAGAGATGCACCTGAATTTGGTATTTTAAAAACCAATGAAGAAAATGTGATTACTTCTTTTATTGAGAAGCCTAAGAAAGATATTTTACCAGACTGGGTAAGTGATACTGGTGCCGATATGCAAGGGCAGGGAAGAAACTATTTAGCATCTATGGGTATTTATATTTTCAATAAAAAGATCCTAGATAAATTATTGAATGAAGCGCATCCTACTGCTACCGATTTTGGAAAAGAAATTATTCCAGACTCTATAGAAAATTACAAAGTATCGAGCTTTCAATACGATGGTTATTGGACCGATATTGGTAATATTTATTCTTTCTATGAAGCCAACCTTGCTTTAACACAAGAAGTACCTCTTTTTAACTTATTTGATAATAATAAAACAGTTTACAGTAGAGCAAGAATGTTGCCCCCGGCTAAAATCAGTGGCACTACTTTAGAGAAAACCATTATTGCAGAAGGCTCTATTATTCATGCGAGCCGAATAGAACAAAGTGTAGTAGGTATCCGTTCCAGAATTGGGCATGGTACCACCGTAGTAAGCACTTATATTATGGGTAATGATTATTATGAAACTCTTGAAGAGATGGAGCTAAATACCAGCAAGGGTCTCCCTAAAATTGGAATAGGAGAGCGTTGCTATATCAAAGACGCCATCATCGATAAAAACTGTAGAATAGGCAACGATGTAAGAATTAATGGCGGCAGTCATTTAGCCAATACCGATCATCCACTCTACACCGTTAAAGATGGTATTGTAGTGGTTAAAAAGACGGCGATATTGCCTGATGGGTTTGTGATTTAAATTTTCCCATAGTGATTAAATATTTCTAAAGCATCCTCAATTTGAGGATGTTTTTTATTGTATATTGAGATGTGTATTCAATACACAATCTTATACAATAAAACGATTGCTATGTCTACTAACCCTAAAGCGGTATTGCCTAAACTGAGTTTCTGGCAAATCTGGAATATGTGTTTCGGATTCTTTGGAATTCAGTTTGGTTGGAGTTTGCAAATGGGCAATATGAGTGCCATTTATGAATACTTAGGTGCTAGCCCTGAACAAATTCCTGGCCTATGGCTAGCTGCTCCTATGACGGGTTTAATTGTACAACCTATTATTGGTTATATGAGTGATAGAACCTGGCACCCTAAGCTAGGTAGAAGAAGACCTTATTTTTTGGTAGGGGCTATTTTAAGTTCATTGGCATTATTCATCATGCCCAATTCATCGGCTATTTGGATGGCTGCTGGTGTGCTCTGGATTTTAGATTCTTCTATCAATATTAGCATGGAACCCTTTCGTGCATTTGTTGCAGACAACTTAGATAAAAAGCAACAACCCATGGGCTTTGCTATGCAGAGTATGTTTATTGGATTGGCTTCTTTTGTTGCAGGTTATTTGCCACAAAAATTGGTACAATGGTTTGGGGTGTCTAGGGATAAAACAGCTGGTGGCATTCCTGAAAATATTATGTATTCTTTTTACATAGGGGGATCTGTTTTTTTATTGGCTGTTTTGTACACCGTTATTAAGAGCAAAGAATATCCTCCTGCTGATCCTGATTGGAAAAATAAATTGGATGCAGAGGGTAAAGGTTTTATGGGTGGTGTAAAAGAAATTTTTAGTTCTGTTACCAATATGCCCGATCAAATGAAACGATTGGCCTTGGTGAATTTTTTAACCTGGCCAGGATTATTTTTGATGTGGTTCTATTACAGTACTGGTGTTGCTTCGGATATTTTTGGAGGCAATACCACTACTTCCAGTGATGTGTATACCCAGGGTTTGGAATACGCTAATACCACATCTGCTATTTTAAATTTAGTCACTTTTGGATTTTCGTTTACCCTTCCTTTCTGGGTAAATAAATTGGGTAAAAAATATACGCATACCATTTGTTTGTTATTGGGTGGTGCAGGATTGATATCAGTGAACTACGTTACTGAGCCTTCTTACTTGTATTTATCGATGGGCTTGGTTGGTATTGCTTGGGCTTCTATTTTATCCATGCCTTATTCTATGTTAGCGGGTTGTATACCTCCACATAAAATGGGTATTTATATGGGCATCTTTAATTTCTTTATAGTACTTCCAGAAATTATTGCTTCCTTGTTTTTTGGAAATGTAATGGAAACAGTATTACACAATGATCGCTTATTGGCGGTACAAGTTGGGGGCGGTTTACTAATTGCTGCTGCAATTGTATGTGCCATTGTGGTTAAAGAAAATGAATAATTTCAAACGTTTCATATGTATCAAATTGTAAAAATAATTGGTTGCTTATTGTTGGCCTTTAACTTACAGGCTCAAAGCAATATTGAACTATATCCTACTAATTGGTTTGTTGGAATGAAATGGAATAAAGTACAGTTGATTGTTCGCAATACAACAACTGATTTCTCCAATGCAAAACTAAGTGTAAACTATGCAGGTGTTCAATTAATCAAAGTACATGCATTTGAAAATAAAAAATATATAGCCCTAGATTTAGTGATTAATCCTACCGCTAAACCAGGTAAAGTCAAGATTAAAATAGCTGATTCAGATAGTGCAATTTCAATTGCTTGGGAATTAAAACCAAGAAGAACAGGAATGGGAAAAACCTTTGCAAAAGGAGTGACTGCCAAAGACTTTATTTATTTATTAATGCCTGATCGATTTAGTAATGGCAATCGGTTGAATGATGTTGTTCCTGGCTATAAAGACAATTTAGTGAATCGGAAAGATCCCATCAAAAGACATGGTGGCGATTTAGAAGGGGTAGCAAATAATTTAGATTATTTGCAGGATCTAGGTGTAACCGCTATTTGGATGACTCCTGTACTAGAAAATGATATGCCTTTGCAAAGCGAGCAAGCAGGTATGATGGCTGGCTATCATGGGTATTGGTTTACCAATCATTATGCAATTGACAAAAGACTAGGGGGTGAAAATGCCTATAAAAAATTGATTGATGCCGCTCATGCAAAAGGCATTAAAATTATTCAGGATGCAGTGTACAACCATGTAGGAAATGAGCATTGGATGTACAAAGACGCTCCCGCTAAAGATTGGATTAATCAATGGCCTGCTTACACCAATACCAATCATAGAGACGAAGCCATTTTTGATTTAATGGGAAATGCTGCAGATAAAAAAGTGATGTTAGATGGTTGGTTTGTTCCGCATTTGCCAGATATTAATCAACGCAACCCATTTGTGGCTAATTTTTTAATTCAACATGCATTGTGGACAGTGGAAGAATTTGGTATTGACGGTTGGAGAGTGGATACTTATAAATATTGCGATGAACAATTCATGAACAATGTGAACACAGCCTTAGAAAAAGATTTTCCGACCATCAGCATTTTTGGCGAAGCGGTGGCCAATACCGTTGCTGGTAGTGCGTATTTTACCAAGAACAATATGCAAACTACTTTTAAGCATAATGCGCCTGGCACTACTGACTTTCCTTTGAGTTATGCTATGATGGATGCCATTAATAAACCATTTGGTTGGACAGAAGGTGTCAATAAATTATACATGACCCTGTCTCAAGATTTATTGTACCATGCACCTGAGAAAAATTGCATTTTTTTAGACAATCATGATATGGAAAGGTTTGTATCAATGATTGGATCAGACATGAATAAATACAAAATGGGAATGAATTTATTATTCACCCTAAGAGGTATTCCTCAGTTGTATTATGGAACCGAATTGTGGATGAAAAATTTTAAAGATCCGAATGATGGAATGGTTCGATTAGATTTTCCTGGGGGCTTTCCAAATGATGAAAAAGACAAACGAATGGCCAGCGGCCGTGATCAAACCGAAAATACTGCATTCAATTATGTAAAAACATTGGCCAATTTTAGAAAAACCAATACTGCTTTACAAACAGGTAAAATGATGCAGTGGCTTCCCAATGATGGGCTTTATGTTTACTTTCGGTATGACCAAGGTTCAACAGTAATGATTTTGATGAATACTTCCAATAAAAATAAATCGGTTTCTTTGGCCAATTATAGGGAAAGAACCAATGGATTCAAGGGTTTCAAAGATGTGGTGACCGGCGTATTGGGTGTGAATAAAATAGACCTTGCACCTATGGAGTCTAGGGTAGTTTTGTTAACCAAATAAATATAATATGTTTAACTTTGTGCAAAGCCGACTGAAGAGATGAAGAATAATGGACCCATTGAGACTAGTTGTGTGCATTGTAATGTGAGGCTAAACTCTGTTTTCAATGTATTAGACGAAGATCAAGTAAAGGATTTATGCATTCATAAATCTTGTGCCGTGTACAAGAAGGGACAATATGTGTTTACAGAGAATGGCTTACCTGCAGGATTATTTTGTATCAATAGCGGTAAAATCAAATTAACCACTACTGGTTACGATGGAAAAGAGCAAATTTTGCGATTGGTTAAATCGGGTGATATAGTAGGGTATAGGGCTCTTTTGTCTAATGAGCGCTATCATTGCTCTGCTGTTACATTGGAAGACGCTTCAATTTGCATTATCGATAAAAAGTATTTTTTTGATGCTATTGAGTCTTCACCTAAACTCATGTTTGAAGTAGTTAAGAAAATGAGCCAAGATTTAAAAGTGGCAGAAGATCATATTGTTTCTCTCTCTCAAAAAAATGTAAGAGAAAGAATGGCAGAAGCTTTGTTGTTCTTAAAAGCTACCTATGGTTTTGAAGAAGACAACCAAACCATTAATGTGAGTTTAAGCCGAGAAGAAATAGCCGATTATGTTGGAACTTCTACGGAAAGCTGTATCCGTTTATTATCAGAATTCAATAACGACAAACTGATTTCTTTGAAAGGTAAAAAAATCAGCATCGTTAATTTACAAAAACTGATTCAAACTGCCAATATAGAGGACTAAATAAATTATATGATTTATATCATATAATGCCACAGCAAAACTCATTCATTCCCTGTTGTTCTACATACATCTTTGTAGGGTAAAAATCTACAAATGTGTAAACACGCAGACCAAACAGAAGAATTCATTCACCATCTCTTGGAGAATGTTTATCCCTGCTTAGAATTAAAACTGCAAAACGCCATCCATTGCGTTTATTTAAAAGATTACGACGAAGAGCATAAAGACTATTTAATAGAATTGATGCAAAATCTCCGTAACGATTTTAGTTCCTTGGTTACCTGCGAACAAAAATTGGTATTCCCCTCTGTAATGAAAGTGTTTAATGCTAAATCGGCAAAAGAAGTGCCTTTGCCTAATTTGTTCGATTTAATGCAACTTACCCGAAGCAAGGAACATAAAATTATGTCTCATGTGCATAATTTGACCAGCTTATTAGACACCAATACATTTAAAAACGGGGCGATTAAACAGCACGATTTAGCCGATTCATTCAATAAAAATTTTGTAAAGGAAAAATACCGTTGGAATAAAATGATTGAAGACCGATTGAATGCTTGTAGTTGTTTTAGAGCAAATGTTTTTAGAGGATTAGGTCTTGATCCAAAAGAACAACAAAAAAAACAAGCCTAAACCACCAAATTTGTTCAAAATAAACTAACTTTTAACAACTATTTATAACTATGCAGCATAAGACCATCGAATCAACCAAATGCTTTCACTGCGGAGATTATTGCGCAGGGGAACCAGTGGTATTTGATGAAAAAGCTTTTTGTTGCAAAGGGTGTAGCTCTGTTTATCAGATTTTGAATAAAAGCAATCTTTGTGAGTATTACAATATTCATGATGCTTCAGGGGTAAAACTTCCTGAATTGCAAGATCAAGAGAAGTTTGGTTTTTTAGACAATGCAACCATTGCGGCTGCTTACATAGTTTTTTCTAAACCCAATCAAATAGCGGTTAAATTTTATTTGCCTCAAATTCATTGTAGCTCTTGCATTTGGTTATTAGAAAATTTGCAAAAAGTAAACGAGGGAATTCATTTTTCTACAGTTCATTTTCCAACCAAGGAAGTGACTGTTTATTTTAATCCGGATGCAATTACTATTAGAGCTATTGCAGAGTTATTGGCTTCCATTGGATACGAACCTTATATCACTTTAGACGATGGTCAAGGGTCTAAAAGGCAAGAAAAAATGGTGTCTCGTAGCGCTATGGTGAAAATTGGTATTGCAGGTTTTTGTTTTGCCAATATCATGATGTTGAGCTTTCCCGAGTATTTAGGATTGGAGACTATTACTGTAGATGGCTTAACAGCTAATTTGTTCCGATATGTTAATTTATTATTGGCTTTACCTGTATTACTTTATAGTGGGTCAGAATTTTTTATTAATTCTTGGTTTAGTGTAAAACAAAGAAGGCTCAATATAGATGCGCCCATTGCTTTAGCATTGGCAGTAACATTTAGTAGAAGTGTGTATGAAATTATTTCTGGAACTGGGGGTGGATATTTAGATAGTATGTCTGGTATTATTTTCTTTATGTTATTAGGAAGATCTTTTCAAACAAAAACTTTTGCTGACCTATCTTTTAATCGAGATTTTAAATCTTATTTCCCTGTTGCTGTTTGTTTAGTAGATAAAAATGGAACAGAGTCTTATATTCCTGTTCAGGAAGTTAAGATAGATGATACTATTCGCATTAGGAGCAATGAAGTGATTCCTGTTGATGGCATGCACTTATTAGGAAAGGGGGAGATTGATTATAGTTTCGTAACGGGTGAAAACGAACCCACTTCTGTAGCAATTGGAGACTTGGTATATGCAGGTGGTAAACAATTGAATGGTTCAATTGACTTATTAGTAGTAAAGCCTTTTTCTCAAAGTAATTTCACTCGTTTATGGAATAATGATGCGTTTAAGAAAACAGATAAAAATGTTTATTCATTCACTACTGTTATAAGTAATTATTTTTCTTTAGCCGTATTAACAGTTGCCTTTAGCAGTTTTGCATATTGGTATCCATCTAATATTGCCAATGCTTGGCAGGCAATGACTGCTGTATTAATTGTTGCTTGTCCTTGTGCTTTGTTAATTACGGCCACTTTTACAGAGGGCTTTGTCTTGAATATTTTTAGCAAGCACGGTCTATTCCTTAAAAATGCGCAAGTGTTACAAACTATTGCCACAATAGACCAGGTAGTTTTTGATAAAACAGGCACACTCACTTATCCGCATGCTTCTTCTGTTGAATACAGCGGCGAACCTATTTCAGTAAATCATTTGCAAATTATTGCATCAATGGCTGGGCAATCTTTACATCCATTGAGTAAAGCAATTACTCATAAAATTAAAGTTACACCATGCCATTTGGAACATATTAAAGAAGTAGCTGGTGCAGGAATTGAAGCATGGGAAAATGAAACCCACTATAAATTAGGTTCTTCTAGTTTTGTAGGCAATGAATCTGCAGTGCCAGTGGCTTCAGAAGTTTGGGTATCTATTGATAATAAAATATATGGCAAGTTTATTATTCAAAATATTTTAAGGGCACATGTAAATCGGCTTATTCATGAATTGCCTTACCCAGTATCTGTGTTAAGTGGAGACAATAATAATGCGGAACATTATTTAAAGCAACAACTACTGCGACCTATTTCTTATCATTTTAATCAATCACCTCAAGCTAAGTTGGCTTACATAGAATCATTACAGTTAAATGGTAAAGAAGTGATGATGGTAGGTGATGGCTTAAATGATGCAGGCGCTTTAAGTAAGAGTAATGTGGGTATTGCAGTAGTAGATAATACTATTCAATTTTCTCCTGCTAGTGATGCAATCATGTTATCTAATCAGTTGCCTTTATTGGATCAATACATTAAAGCGGCTAAATGGTCTAAAAATTTAATTAAAACCACTTTTGTAATATCCACTTTATATAATGTGGTGGGATTGTATTTTTCTGTAACCGCTCAAATGTCTCCCTTGGTAGCGGCCATCTTAATGCCATCCAGCACTTTCACCATTGTGATTTCTACTATGTTGGGTGCAGCACTTATTGAAAAGTTTTGTTTTAAACCTATTGCTGATCTTAAAAATATACATCAATGATTGTGATTGTTTTTTTACTCATCATTAGCCTCCTAGTTGCTTCAGGATTCCTGATTGCATTTATATGGGGTTCTAAAACAGGGCAGTTTGATGACCATTTTACGCCAGCGAATAAAATTTTATTTGATCAAACCAATCAACCAACAGAGAATAAATAAAACACCATGCAGTTAGAAAAATTCAGTTTCGACAATTCCATCGTCCGGAAATTCGCTTTTGCCACTGTTTTGTGGGCAATAGTAGGGATGCTGGTTGGGGTAATTATAGCTTTCCAGCTAGCTTACCCTGCACTCAATTTAGGTATATCCTATACTAGTTTTGGACGATTAAGACCATTGCATACCAATGCAGTCATTTTTGCATTTGTGGGCAACGGTATTTACACCGGTGTATATTATATGATGCCCCGGTTACTCAAAACCAGTATGTGGAGTAAAGCACTCGGATTAGTACATTTCTGGGGCTGGCAGTTAATCATTGTTGCAGCAGCAGTAACACTTCCTTTGGGTTTAACGCAAGGAAAGGAGTATGCTGAGCTAATTTGGCCTATTGATATTGCTATTACCCTTATTTGGGTTGTGTTTGGTATCAATATGTTTGCAACCATTTTAACCAGAAGAGAAAGACATTTATATGTTGCTATCTGGTTTATTATTGGTACTTGGGTAACTGTTGCTTTATTGCATATTGTAAACTCTTTTTCATTGCCTACTTCTATGACGCATAGTTATAGTTGGTATGCAGGGGTTCAAGATGCATTGGTACAATGGTGGTATGGTCATAATGCAGTTGCATTTTTCTTGACCACCCCTATGTTGGGTATCATGTATTATTTTGTTCCTAAAGCGGCCGGAAGACCAGTGTATTCTTATAAGTGGAGTATTATTCACTTCTGGGCCTTGATCTTTATCTATATCTGGGCAGGTCCTCACCACTTGTTGTATACTGCATTACCTGATTGGGCACAATCATTGGGAGTAGTATTTAGTATCATGCTGATTCTTCCAAGTTGGGGTGGTATGTTAAATGGAATTTTCACTTTACGTGGTGCTTGGGATAAGGTTAAAGAAGATCCCATTTTGAAAATGTTCATTGTAGCATTGACTTGTTATGGTATGAGCACTTTTGAAGGCCCAATGCTTTCACTTAAAAACGTGAATGGATTTGCACATTATACCGATTGGATTGTTGCACACGTTCACGTAGGAGCACTTGGATGGAATGGCTTCTTGATTTTTGGTATGTTATATTGGTTAGTTCCAAGAATATATAATACCAAATTGCATTCTGTTAAAATGGCCAATACCCATTTCTTAATTGGAACTGTAGGTATTTTACTTTACGCAATTCCTATGTATTGGGCAGCTATTTCTCAAGCATTGATGTGGAAACAATTTACTCCAGAAGGACAGTTGAAGTTCCAGTTTTTAGAAACAGTGACCCGCATCATTCCGATGTATATTTTAAGAGGATTGGGTGGTACCATCTATTTAACTGGGGTAATCATCATGGTAGTTAATTTAATCAGAACTGCAAAAGCTGGATCATTTGTTTCAGAAGAATATGGGGAAGCACCTGCACTAGCAGCACAACCATTACCAGAAGGAAAAGCTTACTGGCACTCAATCATAGAAAGAAGGCCAGTACAAATGTTGGTGATGAGTTTGATTGTTGTTTCTATTGGAGGCGCTATTGAAATCATTCCTACATTTATTGTGAAAGAGAATGTTCCTACCATCAGCACAGTTAAGCCATATACACCGCTTGAATTGCAGGGTAGAGATATTTATATCAGAGAAGGTTGTTACACTTGTCACTCACAAATGGTTCGTCCATTTAGAGATGAAGTAGCTCGATATGGCGATTATTCTAAAGCAGGAGAATCTGTGTACGATCATCCATTCCAGTGGGGTAGTAAGCGTACCGGTCCAGATTTGGCTCGTCAAGGAAATAAATATCCCAACAGCTGGCATTACAGACATATGAATGACCCTGAAGAAATTTCTCAAGGTTCTATTATGCCTCCATATCCTTGGTTATTAGACAATGATTTGGACATAAGTACAACTCCTGGTAAAATTAGGGCCATGCAAACTTTAGGCGTTCCTTATCCTGAAGGCTACGATCAAAAAGCAAACAACGATTTAAAAATGCAAGCAGATGAAATTGCTGCAGATTTAAATGCCAATAGAATCAAAGCAAAAAGTGGTAAAGAAATTATTGCATTGATTGCTTATTTGCAAAGATTGGGTGCAGACTTGAAGAAAGCGCCAGAGGCAGAAATTAAAACATTGCACTAAAATTCATCTGTATGAAATTTAAAAATTATGTAACCAGTATTGAAAACGTCAATATTTATCCAATGGTTTCATTGGTGATATTCACAGTGTTTTTTGGGGTGGTTACTTGGTATGTTATGTCTGCCAACAAAGAAAAAATGGAAAAGAATAGCCAAATTCCAATCAATGACTGATAAAAAATTGTATATGTTAACTAGTATATCTTATTTCAACAAACAAAAAGCATTGATGCAAAAATTGCTCCTGCTTTTACTTGCCAGCTTAGCTGCAAATATTATCTGGGCACAGGATGCTGCTAAAGAAGAAGCACCTGTTGCCAAAGAAGTATTTTATGATTCTACTGTTGCTTATGTATTAATCACAGTAATTGGCTTATTAGCCATGGTGATTTTTATGTTGGGCAATGTATTTATCTTAGCAATTAAAAATAAAGTAGAGCAAGAAAAACAAAGTGGTGCTTCAAAAGCTGCTGCTTTAACTGTTTTGTTTGTGTTGATTTCCGCTGGATCATTATTTGCTCAATCTGCCAATGTTCCTGCCGGAACAAAAACAGTAGTATCTGAAACCATCATACTAATGTTGGCATTTATAGTGGTATTAGAAATGATCATCATTGTTTATTTTGCCAATGGTATCAGAAGCTTTTTGAAGAAAGAAGCCATTCAAACTGCAGTTGCTGCTGGAGCTACACCTGTTGTTGAAAAAGAAAAAATCGCATGGTTTGATCGATTGTACAACAGAAATACCAATGAAGATATTGCTCGTTTAGATTTAGGGCATGATTACGATGGAATTAAGGAATTGGATAATGAAGTGCCTGTTTGGTGGAGATGGGGATTTGCACTTAGTTTAATTTTTGGTGTTGTTTATTTATACAATTATCATGTTGCTGGTACTAAACCATTACAACAAGCAGAATTAGCCATGGATATGGAACAGGCTGCTATTCAACAAGCTGCTTATCTAGAAAAATCTGCCAACAATGTAGATGAAAATACCGTAAAAATGATGGGTGCAGATGACATTGCAAAAGGGAAGGAATTATATATTAAACCTGGAGCTTGTGCAACCTGCCATGCTGAAAATGGAAGTGCCATAGTAAATGGTGCACCTGGAATTGGACCTAATTTAACCGATGATTATTGGTTGCACAAGGGAGATATCAAAGCCATATTTTATTCTATTAAATATGGTTGGCCAGAAAAAGGAATGAAGAGTTGGAAGGATGATTATTCACCCATTCAAATTGCACAGATAGCTAGTTATGTAAAATCTTTGCAGGGTACTAATCCACAACCAGCCAAAGAAAAACAAGGAGAATTGTTTGTTGAAGCAGGAGCAGCACCAGCTGCTGATTCAACAACAGCACCTGCAATGAAGTAGGTGGTATAAATGAATATTATGAGTGAGTCGAAGCAAGCAGATTTTAGGAGTTTACATTCTACAGTAGACAGTAAGGGAAAAAGAAATTGGGTGCATGCCCTTCAGCCCAAAGGCAAATTATACCAGTACAGAACTTATTTGAGTTATGTTTATGTTGTTTTGTTTTTTTCGATGCCATTTATTCGAATAGATGGCAATCCCTTGTTTCAGTTTAATATTCCGCAAGGAGAATTTACTTTTTTCGGCTCACTCTTTACTCCACAAGATTTTATCATGTTCGGGTTGGGCATGATTATCTTCATGCTCTTCATTGTCATCTTCACCTTGATTTATGGTCGTTTTTTTTGTGGATGGGTTTGTCCACAAACCATATTCATGGAAATGATTTTCAGAAAAATTGAGTACTTCATTGAAGGAGATGGTAATAAGCAAAAAATCAATAATGGGAAAAAATGGACTACTGAATTATATGTCAGAAAAACCATTAAGCATATTGTTTTTTTAGTGCTCAGTTTTGCTATTTCAAATACTTTTCTTGCCTATATAATAGGAACAGATCAACTGTTTAAAATCATCACAGATCCTTTGTCTGAACATATTGGCGGCTTTATTGCCATCATATTTTTCACCTTGGTTTTTTATACAGTTTATGCTTTCGTTAGAGAAATTGTGTGTACCGTTATTTGTCCTTATGGAAGATTACAAGGGGTTTTATTGGATAAAAATTCTATTGTAGTTGCTTATGATTATTTAAGGGGGGAACCTAGAAATAAAAAGAAAGCAACAGAAGGTGCAGGGGATTGTATTGATTGTGGTATGTGTGTAAATGTATGCCCTACTAATATAGATATCCGGAATGGTACCCAGTTAGAATGTGTAAACTGTACAGCTTGTATTGACGCTTGTAATATGATGATGAAGAAAGTGAACAAGCCAGAAAATCTGATCACTTTTGCGTCTGAAAATCAAATAGCATCTGGTAAGAAGTTCGAGTTTACTTATCGCATTAAAGCTTATTCAGGTGTATTGGTTATTTTAATGGTGTTATTAGGGATTTTAATTGTAACCAGAACTACTTTTGATGCAACCATTTTGCGTGTGCCAGGTCAAGGTATGCAAGAAAACAAAGACGGAACTATTAGCAACTTATTTAGAATTAAAGTAACCAATAAGAGCAATAGAGATCTTCCTTATAGATTGGTTGCAACAGATCCTGATGTGCAAATTGAACGAATTGGTCAAACCTTAGATACATTAAAGGGTAGACAATTGGCAGAAGAAACTTTTTTCATTAAAGTAGACAGCAACAAGATTAAGAACAGGAAAGAGGAATATGAAATAAAATTACTCAGTGGCGATAAAGTGATTACTACTAAGAAAGCCATATTTATTAGCGACCTTTAATACAAAAAAATGAATTGGGGATATAGAATTGTAGTGGCATTTGGATTGGGCGTAGCATTTATATTATTTCTGGTATGGAAAACCATGCAAGTTGATATTGAAATGGTAGAGTCTAATTATTACGAAAAAGAAATGGCTTTTAATGGTAAGCTACAAGCTACTGCCAATGCAAATGCGCTACCTACAAAAGTTAGTGTTGTGAAACAAGACCAGCAAATTATTTTAAAAATTGACTCAACTACAGCCGCTGCTATTACCAAGGCAGAAGTTCATTTTTATAATCCAGCATCAGAAAAATCGGATAGGAAATTGAACTTAGCCGCATCCAATAATGGGGTTTATGTTTTTCCGGTTGCACAATTCAATAAAGGAAAGTATATTGCTAAAATCAGTTTTACCAGTGCAGGTAAAAACTACTATGCCGAAGAAGTGATTTTTATTCCTTAATTATGGAAGTACTGCTGATATCTGCTTTTGTGCTGGGCTTTGGGGGCAGTGTTCATTGTATTGGTATGTGTGGTCCATTGGCATTGTCTTTGCCCTTCCAAGCTTTTAATGGTCTGTACAAATGGCTGGCCGTAATCTTCTATAATATTGGAAGAGTAAGTACTTATATTGGTATTGGTATTGCAGCTGGTTTATTGGGTAGGGGAGTAAATTGGTTTGGGGTTACCCAAATTGTTTCAATTGTGCTTGGCCTTGTTATTGTTTTTTCAGTTTTATTACCTAGACTATTTCCACAAACATCAATGCCTTTTTTAAATGGTTTTAAGCAATGGCAAATCAATGCCATGCAGAAAATTATGCAGAAACAATCTGTAGGATGGATGTATATTTTTGGTGTATTAAATGGGTTATTGCCCTGTGGATTGGTTTATACAGCTGTTGCTGCATCATTGGTTGCCCATAATATATATGAGTCAATGTTGTTTATGGGATTCTTTGGATTGGGCACCATACCTGCTATGATATTGTTGGTGGCAGCTGCACATAAATTACCCAACCAGCTACGTCAGCAATTTAGAAAATTGGTACCGGTGTTTACCTTTATCATTGGCTGTTTGTTGATACTCCGTGGACTAAATTTAGACATACCTTTTGTTAGTCCCTATTTAAATTCGGCTATACAAGGAACCGATGCTATTGATTGTTCGCACTAAACATTTTTAATGATCCATTCTAAATGATTATTACAATTGCGCAACCCACATTCTTCTAGCCCCATCTTTTCCCCAGTCTTTTAGTCCTTTTGACAATTCCGCAGTTAGTTGTGCCCGGGTTACTTGCTTTCCCTTTTGTTTTGGATTTAAATCTGCTGGAGTAGGTTCAGTCAATTCTACTTTAGTGGCAAACCAAGTTGTATATAATCTTGGAACAGCTAATCCCAATATCATACCTGGTAAGCCTCCAAAACTTTCTGGGCCCGCACTTACCGGAATTTGATCGGTATAAAAAGCTACTACATAAACAGAGTCGCAAATTTTAGTAACTGCTTTTCTGCATTCAAAGCCAGCAATTTCTCTGGTTTCATCGGCAATTTTCCATTCTAAATTTCTTATACTGTCTTTGATGACATAAGTATTCTCAAAAATTTCTTTTTGTGCACTAGTGTTTGCGTTTTGAAGGTCTTGAATAATTGCATCTGTATCAACAGGCTTAGAACCCCACATCATATAGCGATTGGTAGGGTTTTCTTTCGCTAGCTTATAAACAGATTTATTATTAGTAAACTTTAATTCATAAGTGTCTGAAACAAATTTGGGCATTTGCTTTAGCATTTCAGCAGTCCACAAATTTTCGGGCTCGTCTAAAATAGGTGCATGTTGGTTAATTTTCTTTTCGAACTCAATTTTACCTGAATTAATAAACTGTACCTGTGCATTCAATTGAACAGATACAAATAATATTGCGATGATTGCGATTGTCTTTTTCATATTAAAATCCTTGAGTAGGTTTACCGTTTTTACTAAAATTCCAGATTAAAGAAAATAAGAAATAGCGCTGAATGCTTTGATTTGTTGTTTCTGTAATAAAGTTGCTGCTAGCATTTCTGTTAATGCCCAAGTTTTGATTAAATAAATCGTTTACGGAAGCTTTTAACTCCCACTGGTCGTTTTTAGAAATAATTTTTCTTACAGAAGCATTAATAATATATACATCTCTTTGATCGGCAAATACAGCGGTCTTCTGATAAATATTTGCATCTATATTAACGTCTATATAGGTTTTAATTTTCTTTAGCTTGAACTGTAAGTTTCCGTAAGCTTCATAAGACCAGAATTGGGTAACAATATCGGGCCTAATAGAAGTAGTAGATTTATTCTGGTTGGCATTACCTTGAAACCAAAAATTGATCCATTTGTCGCCCCAATAACCAGCATTGATGCTATATGATGTAGCAATATTTTGGGTAGTATTATTGATTCCATTTACTCTGTTAGCAAATCGACTTTTTCTGGGGCCAATATCGAAATTTAAATTTAGGGATGGTATTATTTCAAAACCATATCCCACTCTTGCACTAAAATTATAATTCCCATCTACGTTTATGGCTTGGTTGATTCTTCTACCTTCTGAGTCTACAAAACTTGAATTAGAAATGGCATTTTCTGTTTTAGAATAGTTCACGTTAAAACTTACACTTCTGCTTTTCAATACTTTGTAATCGGAACCGCCTAAACTAAAACGATGAACAAAAGATTGTTTTAAGTTGGGGTTTCCAATGGTTAAATTCAACGGATCAATATTGTCTATAATTGGTTGTATTTGAGAAAGGGTAGGGTTTTGAGTAGAACCGTTATAGTTGAAATAGAATCGGCGTTGTTGTTTAGGCGTAAGATTTAGCGAAACAGCAGGTATGAAGTTGTTGAAAACTACATTGCGATTGGTTTGTTTTACCAAATCATTCAATCGATAATTAACTGTTCCTAAACCAGAACCAATAGAAAAATTGAATTTTTTAACACTGTACCGAATATTAACACTACCGTTATGCCCTGTTGTGTTAAAAATAAAATGGTTACTTAATGTGTCTACCAAATTATCGTATTTATTATTGGCGGTGTTTTTTGCAAAGGTATTACGCTCCGCATCGTTTCTACTAACACTTAATTTATAGTTCATCACTAAGAAAGTGTTTTTCCAAAGTGGCTCCGTATAATTGACAGTAGAATTGATGGTCGTAACAATTTGTTTATTCATCTTTTGCTGATCAATATTATCTCTACGAACAATATTTCCCAATGCATCATAAAAAATATTGTCGGCTGTTAAGAATCCATCATCTGCTCGGTCGTTATAGTTGATTTCATTATTTAAGGAAATGGTTCTGCCTATTTTTTTAAAACGTTTCCGATAAAAAATAGTAGAGTTCATGGTTTTATTTTCATCTACAGTGGAAGTAAGTCTATTACTCTGGTTTAGTAAAACACTATCACTGGTGATGGTTCGCCCAAAATAGTTAGAAGCATTGTTGCTATTTACAATGGAGCCTCTTGCAGTAATTTTTAAAGAACTACTTGAGTCTATTTGCCACTCATAAGTGCTGGTTAACTTATTTCTTTTTCTGCTGCTGAATTGATCTTGAACACTAGTGCTAATTAAATCTGCACCAGGTAGAATATTCTGGGTTTTATTAGAATTGATACCACTTACGTCCAATTGATTGTACTGGTAGGTATTATTAGAATTGTGCTTGTCTTTATTCCACTTATTGCTAAAATGAAATCCACCTGTTACCGATCTTGGGAAACCGTTACCATAACTGAATTCATCACCAGTAGACCAAATACTCATACCACCATCGTCGTTTATTTGGGTAGTAGTATTAGCATCGCCCCCATAGTTTCTGTTTTCGTCCCAATTCAACGATTCAAATTTGGTATTATCAGTAGTAAGGTATCCGGAGATTTTTCTTTTACCCTTGAATGAATTGGCCAATAATTTTCCATATCCATATTTGTCAAAATCACCACCAGCTTCGGCTTTACCGAAATAGCCTTTTTTCTTGTCTTCTTTTAAAGTAAGGTTTAGGGTCTTTATTTTTTGGCCATCATCAATCCCTGTAAAAACAGCCTGGTCACTTTTTTTATCGAAAGCTTGTACTTTCTCCACTGCATCTGCTCTTAAGTTCTTTGTAACAACCGCTGGGTCATCACTAAAAAACTCTTCCCCATCTACCAATACTTTTTGCACTCTTTCCCCTTGTGCAGTAATTTCTCCTTTGCTGTTTACTTGAATACCTGGCATTTTGCGCAACAATTCTTGTACATCGGCATTGGCACTTACTTTAAAACTGTCTGCTTTGTATTCTGTAGTGTCTCCCTTCATACGGATAGACCCAATGGTTTGTTTTACTATTACTTCTTGTAATAATGTGGCTTTGGTTATCACCGGAACTTTACCTAAATCGGTTACTGATCCCTCCGTTACCGAAATAATATCTACATAATCTGCGTAACTAGGATATGTGACCATCACAATATATTTACCCGCACTTATATTGGGTAAATTAAAGCTGCCCTCTTTATTGGTCCTGGTAAATTTTACCAAAACAGAGTCTTTTGCTCTTAATACAGATACTACTGCATTCGTTAAATTTTGTTTGTTTAAAGTGTCGGTTACTAAACCTTTCACAGATCCATTTTGCTGGGCAAAACTTGTTGAAATACCTGCTATTAAACATAGCAGTATTAGCGTTAGTCTGGTCATAAATGCAGTTGAATTCGTCTTTAGATGAATTTTGTTGTAAATTCCATAAATGTTCATGAACAATTTTTACCGTTCATACTTTTTTCAGTTAATAAAATCATAATATGTCCGGTATATCATCAAGAAACAAGAAAACGATAAAAGTTGTAAAGGCTGATAAAAAAAAATACGAAGACATTCATTTTGTTGATACACAACAAGCTGTGTGGAATTATTCATTGTTTACAGAAGAAGCTGTGCGGAATTTTCAAAATGGAACGCACTATAGTTTATATGAGTATTTTGGAAATAAGCAAATTGAAGTTTTAGAAACTAAAGGAACTTATTTTGCCGTATGGGCACCCAATGCCACATATATATCAGTAACAGGTTATTTTAATAATTGGGACAAAACAAGCCATCCACTCAAAGTAAGATTAGACAATTCAGGAATTTGGGAAGGCTTTATTCCGAATGTATTAGAAGGAGAAGCATATAAATACCATATACACGGATTCAATGGAATTAAATTAGACAAGGGAGATCCCTTTGCACATTTTTGGGAGAAGCGACCATTTACGGCATCCATTACTTGGCAAACCAATTATGAATGGAAGGACCATGAATGGATGAAAAATAGAAAGACCAAGAATTCATTAAAGAGTCCTTACAGTGTATATGAAGTGCACTTGGCCAGTTGGATGCGCCCAGATAAAAACGATGAAGAGTCTTACAATACATATGAGCAAATAGCAGAACGAATGGTTCCTTATGTGAAAGAAATGGGTTTCACGCATGTGGAGTTTATGCCTGTGATGGAACATCCATTTGATGGGAGTTGGGGTTATCAAGGCACGGGCTATTTTGCGCCTACATCGCGGTTTGGATCCCCGCAGGGATATGCTTATTTGGTAGACGCTTTTCACCAAGCAGGCATTGGTGTGATACTCGATTGGGTACCTTCTCATTTTCCATATGATGCACACGGATTGTTTATGTTTGATGGAACGCATACGTATGAATATGCAGACATGCGCAAAGGCTATCACCCCGATTGGAACTCCTATATTTTTAATTATAAAAGAGGAGAAGTAAAATCTTTTTTAATCAGCAGTGCGCGTTTTTGGTGTGATCAGTTTCATACCGATGGCATTCGCGTAGACGCAGTAAGTTCTATGTTAAGGTTAGATTATAGCCGCGGCCAAGGTCAGTGGGAGCCGAATGAATACGGAGGTAATGGAAATTTAGAAGCCATTGATTTTATCAGAGATTTGAATGAAACACTCTACAGAGACTTCCCAGATATTCAAACCATTGCAGAAGAAGCAACGGATTGGCCAAAGATTAGTAAACCTACTTTTGAAGGTGGGCTTGGATTTGGTATGAAATGGATGATGGGTTGGATGCATGATACCTTGGACTATTATAAAATGGATCCAATATTCAGGCAGTTTCATCAAGATAAATTCTCCTTTAGTATGATGTATTACTATGATGAGAATTTTATGTTGCCCTTAAGTCATGATGAAGTGGTGCATGGTAAGAGCCCCATGCTGTATAAAATGCCAGGAGATGAATGGCAAAAATTTGCCAACCTGCGGATACTCTATACGTATATGTTTACCCATCCAGGTGCCAAGTTATTATTCATGGGCAATGAATTTGGGGCAACCAATGAATGGAATTATAAGTCTGAATTACAATGGGATTTATTGCAACATCCCAGTCATGGCGGCATGAAATATTGTGTGCAACAACTGAATCAGTTATACCAAGCTGAACCTGCTTTGTACGAAAAACAGTTTGAACCAGGCGGATTTGAATGGGTTGATTTAAACCACCGCAGTGATTCGGTAATGGTGTACAAGCGCAAGGGCAAAAAAGAAAAAGATGATGTGATCGTGATTTTAAATGTAACACCTGTTGTAAGGCATGATTGGGAAATTTACGTGCATGGAAAAGGAAAATGGGCTGAAATATTTAATAGCGATAGTAAGGAGTTCTGGGGTACTGGCGACGTGTATAATCCAACCATTCAGAGCAAATTGGTAGACAAAGCTTCTAAATGTTACCAGTTAAAAGTGCATCTACCGGCATTAGGAGCTGTTGTATTGCGATAAAGAATGATGAACGGTTGTAACATTCTTTTTTGTATATCGTTTAACACAAAAAACAAATATGAAAAAGATACTACTGCTTGCTTCTATTATTCTTCTTTCAATGGGCGCTTATGCTCAAAAAACTGTTGCTGAATCCAATGCACAAAAAAGATCTGTAAAGTCTTTCCATAGTATTGACGTGTCTTCGGGCATTAAAGTGTTGCTTACTCAAGGTGATAAAGAAGAATTGGCTGTTGCCGCAGGCGATCCTGCTTATTTAGAATACATTGAAACTACAGTGAAAGACGGAGTACTAAAAATTACCCGTGACCAAGATTGGAAGTTTTGGAACCAATGGAAGAATTGGAAAGTAACCGTGTATTTATCCTATAAAGATTTGAAGTCTATCAAAGCTAATAGTGGTGCACATATTAGCGGATCTAATTTAAGTTTCAATAACCTAGACGTGAAAATGAGTAGTGGCGCATTTGCAGAATTGGAAGGCAGTACAACCGATTTAAGTGTAGATGCGAGTAGTGGTGCCATGTTCAAAGGATATGAATTAACAAGCACCAAATGCATGGCTGAAAGTTCTAGCGGAGGTGGTGTACAAGTAAATGTTTCAAAAGAGTTGAATGCAAAAGCCAGCAGTGGTGGTTCTATCCGTTACAAAGGCGAAGGCTTAATCCGCGATATTAAAGTGGGTAGCGGCGGAACGGTTAGAAGGTTTTAAGATAATTCATTAAGTTTTTAGGGGGTTTCGTGAAGTTTTTAGGGGGTTTCGTGAAATTACTTACCTATTTTCAAAAGACTTTTTTACATTAGGCATAAATTATTTGTATGTCTAATAATAAAATCAATATAAAGCAAGCTCTTCCAATCGCAATTATTTGCGGAATATTGGGAGGGCTTCTTTTTATTTATACTAAGAGCTTACCTATTAAGGGCTATTATTCTATTCTGACTTATGTAGCAGTTTTGATAGGTTCTATATTGGTGGTGCGATTCCAGAATAAGATGGAATTCAATTTTTTAAATATCGTTTCATTTGGAACCATTGTTTTTGTCTTAATGACTTATGTGAACACAATCAATATTTATTTTATTCAATATCCCGAAAGAGACTTCCTTACTTTAGATAACTTTTTGCGATTTTGGGCTATTCTTGCAGTTGGCTTATTATCTAGTACTCTATTGGCTTTGTTGTTTAGGGGGAAGAAGATTGTAAAATTATAATGGGAGCTGTATGCAGAATACGGTTCCCTTTCCTAGTTCACTGGATTGAACAAATAATTGACCGTTGTGGTATTGCTCTATGATGCGCTTGCTTAACGATAAGCCAATTCCCCAGCCTCGTTTTTTTGTAGTAAAGCCGGGCTGAAATACCTTTCTCCATTGACTATTCGGGATTCCCTTTCCACTGTCTTTTACTAGTATATTGAGTTGATTGTTTTCTTGACTCATTGTTATTTGAATACTGCCTTTGCCATCCATGGCATCGAGTGCATTCTTCAATAAATTTTCTAATACCCAATCAAAGAGTGTAGGGGAGAGTAAACATTGTAGATTTTCTACACTTTCACCGTTCAATTGAAAATGCACCTGCTCGCTGCTTCTTTTTTTCATGTAATCCATGGCCGTTTTTATTCGGTCATATGGATTACTTAATTCGGTTTTGGGAGTACTGCCTATTTTACCAAATCGATCGGTAATGAGTTGTAATCGATTAATGTCTTTGGCTATTTCATGGGCAATTTCTTTGCTGTCTGTTTTTTCTTTTAAGATTTCTAACCAACCTTCTAAACTACTCACGGGTGTGCCTAATTGATGGGCCGTTTCTTTTGCCATGGAAGCCCAGAGCTGGTTCTGGCCGCTTTTGTAGCGTGTGCGTAAAGAGTAAATTACAATCAACACAAACATAATCACCAACATCAATTGAACAATGGGGTACCATTTGGCTTCTCTTAATAATTTACTTTGTCCATAATAATAACGGATAGTAGTGGAGTCGCTTGCTTTTAATTTTACTTCAATAGGTGTTTTGCTGTATAGTTTAAATTCTTGTAGACGCTGCCCTAAATAATTGGTGTCTGCAGTTATTTTTGATTCATCAATATTTACATAGTTCCCAGTTGGTTGGTCCTGTTCATTGGTTTCTATGATGGGGATGCTTTTATTTTCTGTAATAATTTTTGAAGCTAAATTGATGGATACAGAATCTGTTGAATTAAGGATGGTTCTTTCTGCTTCTACCCATGACTCTACCGCTGCTCTTTCTTTATTGGCTATTTGTTGTGCAATGTATTGGGAGTAAACGATGGTGCCACTTACAATTAGAATGGCCATTAATAATATTGCGTTGGTAAAATTGAACCAGCTCTTTAACATGCTACTAAAATACACTTTTGATTGAGTAGTTTGCCACTATTGCCCAAAATGTGATTGGTTCCCAAAAAAGAAACCGCCCCATTTGTTTGGAGCGGTTCTTTATGATTGCTTGCTTAAACTAACTAACTAATTGGCTAACTGAATAGCCCACCTTTTTTCAAAGTCTTTACACCTTGGCCTATTTTAAATCCATTGTTGTAAATCTCAATTTTATAGTCTCCTTCTTTGTAAGCGTCTTTTTGTTTCCAATCAAAACTTACAGGGATCATTTTGTTTTGCTCATAGTTAACTGATACCTTATTTGTATAAGGACGGCTTCCATCTTCTCTGGTATTGAAATTGGCTCCCTCGGTGATTACTTTTCCATCAGGTGCAGTAACTACTACATAAAAGTCTTTGGTGCCTGAAGGAGTGATTCTATTTTCATCAATTACAAATGAAATTCTGATCAGGTCTGCGCGTTTTGCGGTAGTCGTTTCTTTTTCTTTACCAGTGCCCTTGATATTGATGGCGTTGATGCCAATATTAGATGCATGTAGGGTAGATGCTACATCCACTTTTTCTTCTAATTGTTTTTTCTCGGTTCTGGTTGTATTTAAATTGCTTTCAAGATTTTGCTTTTCAGAAGTTAATTGTGTTTTCTCTGTATTCAATTGCTCATTGGCATTGGTTAACTGTAGGTTCTCGCCCTTTAACTGTTGAATCTCTGCGAATAATCCATCAATTTTTCCATTTAATTCGCCAATCAATTGTTTGGCTTCAGCTAATTCCTTTGCTGTTGCGTTGCGCTTCTTTAAAATTGCACCAATATTGCCTTTTAGTTTTTGGATATCTGCATTTTTATTAGCTAAATCTCCTTGTAACTCAATATTGTCTTTGGTTAATGAGTCTGCTTTTGCAGATACATTCATGAATTCTTGCTGAATAGCTAATCTAGCACTGTCTACATTGCTGATTTTAGTTTCTAAACCAATAATGGTTTCTTTGGTTTGGCTCTTATCATAGAAAATATAGCCCCAGGTTAGTACCAATGCTGCTATTAGTATTCCGTAAATTGTTTTGCGGTTATCTGGTGCACCGCCATTGTTAACTGTACTCATAAAAATGGTTTTTTAAGATGTTGATTGCTTCTTCGCTCTTATTTTCCAAAATCGTGCCAAAACTTTATTCAAATCAAATTTTGTGTACAAAAAAGGGGTTTTCCATATGGAAAATCCTACGAGGTGCAGCATCTTTGCGGCATGTCTGCTGAGAAAATTTTATCTGATTGGAAAAATAATAGTTTCAAGCCCGTTTATTGGTTAGAGGGGGAGGAAGCCTATTTTATTGATACTTTGGTTGATTATGCCGAGAAAAAGATATTGACTGATGCAGAAGCAGAATTTAATTTAACCATTTTTTATGGTAAAGATGCCGACTGGACCGAAGTAGTGAATGCTTGTAAAAAATATCCCATTTTTGGGGACAAGCAAGTAGTTCTGTTGAAAGAAGCCCAGCAAATGAAAGACGTGGAGAAATTGCTCGGCTATATTGAACAGCCTTTAAGCTCCACTATTTTTATAGTAAGCCATAAAGAGAAAAAGCTAGACGGTCGTGGTAAATTGGCGGCTGCACTTAAAAAGTCTAAAGCAGAAGTATTCACTACTAAAAAACTATACGATAATCAATTGCCCGATTGGGCTGGTCAAATGGTGAAAAACCATGGCTTGACCATTTCTCCTAAAGCATTGGCTATACTTGTAGATCATATTGGTAATGATTTGAGTAGGATTGAAAATGAAATTGAGAAGCTAATGCTTAACCTTGGTACGAGAAAATCTATCACCGAAGACGACGTGGAAAATTTTATTGGGGTGAGTAAAGAGTTCAATGCTTTTGAGCTGCAGGCAGCTATTTCTCAGCGCGACCTTGCAAAAAGTATTCGCATCATTCAATATTTTGAATCGAATCCCAAAGCTGGTCCCATTCAATTGGTATTGCCTTCTGTGTTTAATTTCTTCAGCAAATTATATGTGTTGCTCTCTTTGAAAGATGCCAATGAAAGCAGCGCTGCGGCGGCGTTGGGTGTTTCTCCTTTTTTTATAAAAGATTATTACGCCGCCGCGCGCAAGTATGATTTCCCTTCTGTAGAAAGAGTGTTGCTTTTATTACACGAATACAATTTAAGAAGCTTGGGGGTGCACAATGGTTCGGCCAATGATGCGGGACTCATGAAAGAATTAGTTGTAAAAATAATGGCATAGCAACTGTACTTGCACAGTGTTCGAAAATGCTAATGAGAAGATAAAGCCTGCATCGCTTGTGTTCTGTCTGCATTCAACTGCGCTTTTAATTCGTCTAGCCCATTGAACTTGACTTCGCCGCGCAGAAATTTTTCTAAACGGATTACTAATTTCTTTCCGTAGATATCTCTATTGAAATCAAAAATATTTACTTCAATCACTCGCTTTTTGCCATCCACAGTTGGGCGAACCCCAATATTCATCATGCCCGTAAATGATTCTTCATCCATTGAAATGGAAACTGCGTATACGCCATTAGCAGGAATCAATTTTTCTTCGCTGCTGATATGCATATTGGCAGTAGGAAATCCAATGGTGCGACCAATCTTATTGCCTTCCACTACCAGGCCTTCAAAAAAATAAGGGTATCCTAAAAAATGATTGGCAGTATCAATATCATTGTTCAATAATGCTTCTCTAATGCGGGTTGAACTAATGACTACTTGATTCAGCATTTCCTCTGAAATTTCTTTCACTTCAAAACCGAGTTCGCGGCCATATTGTTCCAGCAAGTGATAATCACCCGTTCTGCCTTTACCAAATCGATGATCGTAACCAATAATAATAACGCTTGGCTGAAAATATTTGAACAAAAAGTCACGAATATAATCGTCGGCAGTTTGGTTAGAGAATTCATGGTCAAAAGGAATGACTACCAAATGATCTATCCCAGCTTTTTCTAATAATTGAATTTTTTCGGCTAATGTATTAATGAGTTTGATGTCTCCCGGAACCGAGGAAACAATTTTTCTAGGATGGGGATGAAAAGTGATAATCACCGTTTCGCCATTCACCTTTGCCGCTTCGGCTTTCATTTGAGCCAAAATCTGTTGGTGCCCTTGGTGCACGCCATCAAATGTACCAATGGTAATTACCGCATGGTTAAAATGGGGGAGCGAGGGGGCTAATTCACGATGTACCTTCATAATCAGGCGCAAAAGTAAGTACTCCAAGGCAAAGTTCCTTCCCTTTGCATACCCCCTTTTTGTACCTTTGCGCCAATTCTATACTTAATAAAAAGCGATACATGTCTTTATATGCTCAACGTGGGGTTTCTGCTCAAAAGGAAGAAGTGCACCAAGCCATTCAAAAATTAGATCAGGGTTTGTATGCCCATGCTTTTTGTAAAATTTATCCCGATTTTTTATGCAATGATCCAGCATGGGTAAACATTATGCACGCAGATGGAGCAGGCACCAAGAGTATTCTGGCTTATTTGTATTGGAAGGAAACCGGTGACCTGTCTGTTTGGAAAGGAATTGCCCAAGACGCAGTAGCCATGAATTTAGACGATTTGCTTTGTGTGGGTGTTACCGATCAACTCTTGTTTTCGAGCACCATAGATCGCAATAAATTGTTGATCAATGGAGATATATTAGAAGCCATCATTAATGGCACACAAGAATTTTTTGATACACTTAAAACCTATGGGGTTAATATTCATTATTTAGGAGGAGAAACGGCAGATGTAGGAGATGTGGTTAGAACCGTTGCAGTGAATGGTACTATGACTTCAAGGTGGCCTAAGAATAAATTAATCACCAATGATTTAATTGCGGAGGGTGATGTAATTGTTGGTTTTGCAAGTGCGGGTAAAGCCAACTATGAAACAGAATACAATAGTGGGTTAGGCAGCAATGGATTAACCAGTGCAAGACATGATGTGTTAGATAAAATGTATGCCCGCCAATATCCTGAATCCTTTGAGCCTAAGTTGCAAGACAAAGTGGTGTACATTGGTAAAAACAAAATGTCGGACACTATTAATATTGGCGGAAATTATATTTCTATTGGAAAGCTTTTATTGTCTCCAACTAGAACTTACGCGCCTTTAATGAGACAATTATTGGATGCGCATTTTGATCAAATACATGGAGTGATTCATTGCAGTGGCGGTGGCCAAACCAAGTGCATGAAATATTTGCCAAAGCCTTTGCATATTGTTAAAGACAATTTGTTTACCCCTCCTCCAGTGTTTGAATTAATCAGAGAGAATTCTGGTGCAGATTGGAGAGAAATGTACCAGGTATTTAATATGGGACATCGCTTAGAAATTTTCACCAATGAAGCAACTGCCAATAGCATGATTGAAACTGCGGCAAGCTTAGGCATTGAAGCGCAAATTGTAGGAAGGGTAGAAGCAGCAAATGCAGGCCATTCTTCCTTATTGTTAAAGGGTTCCTTTGGAGAAGTATCTTATCAATATTAACGATTGCTTATTGGCTGAGCACTTATATTTGTAATACTATATTATGTACAATATGTCTGAAACAGTAGTCTCTATAAAGAATGTAAATATATACCAAGGCAATAGCCTGATTTTACAAGACGTCAATTTTACCATTAATAAAGGAGAGTTTGTTTACTTGGTGGGTAAAACCGGAACAGGTAAGAGTAGTTTATTAAAAACTTTATATGGAGAATTAACGCTAACCGAAGGAGAAGCTTCTGTAGTAGGGTTTGATTTAAGAGGAATGGATTGGAAAAAAGTTCCTTTCTTGCGCAGAAACTTGGGCGTTGTTTTCCAAGACTTTCAACTCTTAACCGATCGTAATGTGCATGAGAACCTCAAGTTTGTATTGAAAGCAACGGGCTGGAAAGACGAACGTTTAATGGAGGAAAAAATAGCCGATGTATTAGAAAAAGTAGGGTTAAAAAGCAAGGGCTTTAAAATGCCCTTTGAAATGAGTGGTGGCGAACAACAAAGGGTAGAAATAGCCAGAGCACTGCTTAACTCCCCCAAACTCATATTGGCGGATGAGCCTACCGGAAATTTAGATCCAGAAACCAGTGATGAAATCATGCAATTGCTGTTTCAAATTGCCAAAGATTATGGCACTTCTGTGGTAATGGCTACCCATGATTTTATTGTAATCAATCGTTACCCAAGTAGGATGTTAAAAACAGAAAACGGAAGGGTAGCGGATAGTGCAACCAACTAACCCCAGATCCAACCAATTTGTTTTTTTGCATTGGCTTCGTTGTTGAATCGGGGCACTAAAATTTTGTTGCGTAGCCTTATTTCGTCTTCTGTAAAAGGCTGGTGATACAATTGCGCCACCAAGTCTTTAAATGCATTGGCCGTGGTTCCAATATGGCAGAGTGGTTCTAAGCCAGAATCGGCAATGGTGGCTTCATTTACTACCACATGCCTTCCATTAAACAACGCATTCAATAACTTTACTTTCATGCCCGTTTTTATATAAGAAGGCAGTAAATGAATATGTGCTTTGGCAATCATATCCTGCATTTCTTTTTCGGTGGGGTTACCCACTAAGCAAGAATATTTACTGGCGTAAGCTAGTTTTTGTAGTTTTTCGGAGGGATTTTTGCCGGCTATTACGAACGGGATTGCTAGATTTTTGAATACTTTCTCTAATAGCCAAGTGGCTGCTTTTTCATTGGCTTCTACACTTAAATCGCCATGGTACAAACAATAAGATCCAATGCCTTCTTCTGCACTTAACTTCCAATCGGGTATATATAAAGAGAGCTCTTCAATATTCTTACAACCAAATTCATGGCGATACACATCGTTGTCGGCTTCTTTTACCCCCCAAAAAGTGGCTTTTCCCGCTAAATTGGCTTCGTATTTTTTTAATAACCTAGACTCATTCCAATAATATGCTTTCTTTATAGGAGAGCTGGCATTTTTATACAAGTCTCGGTAGTATTGGTATTCTACATTGTGTAATCGAACAAAACAAGCCCTTTCTTTAAACCGATCATCTTGTAGTAAATACGTGCAATGTACTCCTTCCATGAATATGGGGTGATTGTCTTGGAGTAAATTCTGGTAGAGTTCTTCATTAATGCGGCTACTAACAATATAGGGCAGCTTGCTCGAAAAACCTTTATGCCCTTCGGTACGTTGGTAATAATGAACACTGGCACAATACTGATCCAATGCTTTTTGTTGACCCCTGCCATAGTCAAAACAATGAAAATGTACTTTGATCCCCTGCGCTTGAAAAGCAGGTAATTTATAAAACACATCACTAGCACCCCCATAATTAGCAGGGTAGGGAACGTCGAAAGAAATAATATGTAAGTGTTTTTCCAAAATTAGAGACGGCTATAAAAGGAGATTAATTGATTGGACTCGTTCTCCCAGTTCAACACTTTTGTTGCTTTGGAGCATTCTTGTTGGAGTCTGTTGTAAAGAACATCATCTGATAGTAAATTGTTCAGAGCCGTTGCAATTGTGGAAGGTTTGGTGTCATTTACAAGAAAAGCAAATGGATGTTCTTTTACAATCTCGGCATACATTGGATAGTTCACACATACTTGGGGAATACCCGCAGCCATATAATCGAAGAAACGGTTGGCCAAAGAATAGTATTGATTAATTCCCTCTGGTTCAAATAGGGTAATCCCAATATGGGCCATTGGGGTCAGCATTTTTAATTCGGCAGGGGGTATGGGGGGATGGATAAAGACCTTTTGTTCCAGACCGTACTCCTGAATCAAAGCGATAGTTTGGGCTAAAAAGTTTCCTTGACCTACAATTAAGAGCGGAGCGTTCACCCATTGCATAGCTGGAATAAGCTGTTCAAAAGCCCTTCCGTGGTTCACAGCCCCTTGATATATGATAAATTTAAATTTAAACTGATTATTAATTAATTGTATCAGGTTATTTGAAGTGAAAGTATATAGTAATTGAACCTGTTTATTGGGTTCTTCTGCCAAAACGGCGCCTTTTTGAGTGGTATTTGTGTGCCTCGAAATTGGCTGGTTTTGGCCGGAAGGAAGGTTTCTAACTACTTCAAGTTTAATTTGAAGTCGTTCGTAAAATAGGTCGGCCAAGTGTTGGTTTACGGTATAACCCTGTTTAAAATGAGGGACCGCTGTACGTTCAATCCATTTCCAAACGGCTTGTACCAATGGTCTACTGCGAACCTCTTTCATTTCTGTAAAATACTCATGGGCATCATATACCCTTTTCTTGCGCCTGAGCCAGGTAGCTACCCATACTGGGAGAATGGTATCTAAATCAATTGCACATGCTATATCGTATGATAATGAGCATAATACAATCAGTAACTTAATATTAAATTCTAAATAAAATAAGGGTCCTTTTTGAAAAATACAGTTTAAGCGTTGTTGCTGGTAGGAGGCGCCATAAAGCGGTGGAATAGGCAGCTGAATAGATCCCCGCCTATTCACCCCTATAATCCTTACCCGATACCCATTGGCGGCCAAGCTGCTGCAAATTCGATGCATCCGCTGGTCGTAGCTGATATCGTTCGTAACGGTGAAAACAATGGACTGCATCAAACAAATATAACTTCAATATTAATTTGAAGTCTATTCACATTTTTGGTGGATAACTGGCTTGTTATTCACAATAGCCCTTCAGCCCTATAAATTCTTCTTCTTTTACCTTATGTTCGCAAGTACTAAACAACGATAACGTGAGATTAAAATCATTAGAAATCAAGGGGTTTAAAAGTTTTGCTGATAAAACAGTGGTAAGCTTTGACGAAGGCATAACGGGGATCATTGGTCCAAACGGTTGTGGAAAAAGCAATATCATCGATAGCATTCGTTGGGTAATTGGAGAGCAAAAGATTTCTGCTTTAAGAAGTGAGAATTTAGAAGCATTGGTTTTTAACGGAAGTAAAACCAGAAGTGCAAGTGGATTGGCTGAAGTGAGTTTAACTTTTGAGAACACCAAGAATTTACTGCCCACCGAATTTAGTACAGTAACAGTCACCAGAAGATTTTATAAAAATGGGGAGAGTGAATACAGACTAAACGATGTCACTTGTAGATTAAAGGATATTCATAATTTGTTTTTGGATACTGGGGTGAGTACAGACAGTTATGCCATTATTGAGTTGGGAATGGTAGACGATATCATCAAAGACAAAGAAAACAGCCGTAGAAGAATGTTAGAACAAGCGGCTGGAATTACCATTTACAAAACCCGTAAAAAAGAGGCTAAGAATAAATTGGATGCTACCGAGCAAGACTTGGCTCGTATTGAGGACCTTTTATTTGAAATCAATAACCAATTAAAAACCTTGGAAAGCCAGGCTCGAAAGGCGGAGAAGTTTTATGAAATAAAAAAAGAGTACAAAGAAGTAGCGGTTGAATTGGCTAAAGCTGCTTTGGAAGGATTCAATATTTCTTATCGCGAATTAACTGAACAACAAGAGTTAGAGTTAGATAAGAAAATGCAACTTGAGGCGGAAATTGCCACTGAAGAAGCGGCTATTGAGCAAGAGAAAGTTGCATTTATTACCCAAGAAAGGGCCCTTCAAAGTATGCAACATGGGTTTAATGAATTACAACAAAACCTGCGTTCAACAGAGAATGATAAAAACTTAGCCAGCCAAAAACTTCAGTACCTTAAAGAAAAAGAAACCAACTTAAAGGATTTCTTAGAAAAAGCCGAAGGCCAATTAAAAACCATTGGGGATTCTATTGAATATTCTCAAATGCAAGTAGGTGAAGAGGAAGCAAATTTGGCGGTTTTACAAGATCGAGTTACCGAAGCAAAAGTAGAAGTGGAAACCAAACGCCAAACATTTGATGAAAAGCGTTCAGGAGTTGATGCGGTAAGAAATCAATACCAACAATACCAGCGCAATCAGTTTGATGCAGAGAAAAAAGTAGCTGTTGCAGATACTTCTATCCAGAATTTGCAACGTATGCAGTTGCAGTTAACCGATGAGCGTACGAATCGATTACAACAGTTAGCTCAATTACAAGCCGAAAGTGCAGAGAAGGAAGAGGCTTTAGAAATGAAGCGGGTAGACCTGGTTCAATTACAAGAACAGCACGAAAAAACCAAAGAGCAGATTTTTGAAACCCAGCAACAGTTAGAAGTGTTGAGAGGAGAACTGGCCGATGAGAACCGTAAATTAGACGCCAAGCGCAATGAATACAATTTGTTGAAAAGCTTGATTGATTCTATGGAAGGTTATCCAGAGAGCATCAAGTTCTTGCACAAGAACAATGACTGGAACCATGCAGCTCCTATTTTATCGGATATTATTTATGTAAAAGAAGAATATCGTACCGCTGTTGAAAATGTATTGGAGCCTTACCTGAACTATTATGTGGTGAATAATTTAGGGGAAGGATTAAAAGCTGTTCATTTATTAGACGATAACAAAAAAGGCAAAGCCAATTTCTTTTTACTAGACCAATTTGCCAATTTCCAAAATAATACCCACCAGCCAGCCAATACGCTAAAAGCATTGGATGTAATTGAAGTGGATGACCAATATTATAAACTAGCCGAATACTTATTGGGCAATGTATATATTGGGGAGAATGAAGAAGCCATCCATCACTCAAATGGAGCAGTTGTTCTAGAAAAAACGGGCAAATACGTTAAAGGAAAATATACCCTAACCGGAGGAAGCGTTGGATTATTTGAAGGTAAAAAAATTGGTCGTGCTAAAAACTTAGAAAAATTAGCAGAAGAAATTCAAGACCAAGAATCGGTGGTTAGTTTATTAAAAGCAGATATTCAAGCCAAACACAATGAAGTCATCACTTTTAGTGATCAACTAAAAGAGCATGCCATTAGAGCAACCGAGCAAGAAATTAATCAATTGACCAATCAGGTTTTTGCGGCTAAAAATAAAATTGAAAACTTGCAGGCTGCCCAGCAAAACGGCGAACAGCGCTTAGCAGATATTGAAGGTCGTTTGCAAGATGAGCAAGATGCTATTGCCGAAACTAGAGAAGTATTGATTGAATTAAATGTTCAATTGCAAGATACGGCTGAGCAAATGCGCAATTTGGAGCAAGACTACCAAGAATCGGAGCAAGCTTATCATTTTGCTTCGGGTCAGTTTAATGAAACCAATTTACAGTTGACACGTCAGCAAAGTAAATTGACTACCATTAAGCAGGAATTATTATTTAAAGAAAATCAATTGAATGATTTGCACGAGCAAATCAAGACCAATACGGCTCAATTAGCAGAGGCAGAACAAGCAATTGTAGATGGAGTTGCTTCTTTGCAAGAAGTAGAGCAATTATTGCTCGAACTAATGCGCAATAAAGAAGCAGAAGAAATCAAGTTGAATGAAGCAGACCAGGCTTACTATAACTATAGAAACGCTTTGCAGGAAAAAGAGAGTGCGCTTAGGATGAAAGTGAAGAGCAAGGAAATGATTGATCATTTAGTAAATGAGTTAAAAGATAAACTCAATGAACTCAAATTGCAATTAGCTGGAATGAAGGAGCGCTTGCATGTTGAGTTTAAGATTGAGCTAGACGAAATTCTTGATCAACCTAGAACTTCTGATACTCCATTAGAAGAATTGCAAGCTGCTTCAGATAGAATGCGCAAGCGCATGGACAATATGGGCGAAGTAAACCCTACCGCCATTGAAGCTTATACTGAAATGAAGAAGCGCTACGACTTTATTTTAGAACAGAAGAACGACTTGGTTACTGCTAAAGAAAGCTTGTTGCAAACCATTTTAGAAGTAGAAGAAACAGCCAATCAGTTGTTCTTAGAAACCTTTAATAAGGTTAGAGAGAATTTCCAAAAAGTATTTAAGGCCTTGTTTACCGAAGAAGATACGGCAGATATGTTGATGGTTAACCCAGATAACTTAGCAGATACCGGAATTGAGATTGTGGCCAAGCCCAAGGGAAAGCGTCCGAGCTCTATCACCCAATTGAGTGGAGGAGAAAAAACCTTGACTGCCACCGCCTTGTTATTTGCTATTTACCTTATTAAGCCAGCACCATTCTGTATCTTGGATGAGGTGGACGCTCCATTAGATGACGCCAACGTAGGTAAGTTCACGCAAATGATTAAGAAGTTCAGTGATAATTCTCAGTTCATTATTGTAACCCACAATAAGCAAACCATGGGAGCCGTAGACGTGATTTACGGGGTAACCATGCAGGAACCTGGGGTGAGTAAGCTGGTCCCAGTAGATTTCAGGAGTTTGAACTAAAGCTATAAAGTTTACCTTTGCGCCTCCATTTTATTATTGGGGGCGCTTTTAGTATATATATGAAGTACGAGAAAGAAATCAACAGAAGAAAAACATTTGCTATCATCTCTCACCCAGATGCTGGTAAAACTACCTTAACCGAGAAGTTATTGTTATTTGGTGGTGCCATTCAAGTGGCTGGGGCAGTAAAAAGCAATAAAATTAAAAAAGGTGCTACTTCCGACTTCATGGAAATTGAACGTCAGAGGGGTATCTCGGTGGCTACTTCTGTAATGACTTTTGAATACCAAAATATCCTTATTAATTTATTGGATACGCCCGGCCACAAAGACTTTGCAGAAGATACTTATCGTACCCTTACTGCTGTAGACAGCGTTATTTTGGTCATTGATAGCGTAAACGGGGTAGAAGCACAAACCAGAAGATTAATGGAAGTCTGTCGTATGCGCGACACGCCGGTGATTGTTTTCATTAATAAAATGGACCGTGATGGAAAGAACCGATTTGATTTATTAGAAGAAATAGAAAAAGAACTTGGAATTTCCCTGCACCCAATGACTTGGCCCATCAATAGTGGTAAAGAGTTTAAGGGGGTATATAATTTAGATAATAAGAGCTTACGTTTATTTACGGCTAGTACTAAGGCCGAGGAAGAAGACGTGATTGCCATTACCGATTTAGCTGATCCGGTATTAGATGCTAAAGTAGGTGTTAGAGATGCCAATCAATTAAGAGAAGATGTGGAATTGATTGATGGGGTTTATGGAGACTTAAATCCTGCCGATTATTTAAGTGGATCCATTGCACCTGTCTTTTTTGGATCGGCGGTGAATAATTTTGGAGTGAAGGAAATGCTCGACACTTTTATTAGAATTGCACCAGTACCTCGATCTCGTGAAACAACTACACGAACCATTGAAGTGGGTGAAGAAAAATTCAGTGGATTTATTTTTAAGATTCATGCTAACCTAGACCCTAAACATAGAGACCGTATTGCCTTTATGCGGGTATGTAGTGGCAAGTTCGAGCGCAATAAATATTATCACCATGTTCGCTTAGACAAAGACATGCGTTTTAGTAATCCCTATAGTTTTATGGCTCGTTCTAAAGAAGTGGTAGAAGACGCTTATGCGGGGGATGTGGTGGGTTTATTTGATACGGGTAATTTTAAGATTGGCGATACCATGACCGAAGGAGAGAACTACTATTTCAGTGGTATCCCTACTTTCTCTCCTGAAATCTTTAAAGAGTTGGTCAATAAAGATCCAATGAAAACCAAGCAGCTCGAAAAAGGAATTAGTCAGCTTACGGATGAAGGGGTTGCTCAATTATTTACCCAACATGGGGGCAATAAAAAAATCATTGGTTGTGTGGGTGAATTACAATTTGAAGTAATTCAGTACCGTCTTTTACAAGAATATGGCGCAGCTTGTGAATTCAGAACCTTGCCTTTTTATAAAGCCTGTTGGTTAACCAGTAAAGACCCAAAAAAGTTAGAAGACTTCTTAAGATTCAAACAACAGAACGCAGCTGCAGACAAAGATGGTCAGCCCGTATACTTAGCACAAAGTGAATGGTTCTTGAATACAGAAATCACCAATAATCCAGATATTGTATTCCACTTTACCAGTGAAGTGCATAAGTAATGCTTGTAAAAGGAATACATTTAAGGAAATTGTATCTTTAAGTGTATGAACAAATTACTCGGTTTTATTGATTTGCATAACGGGGAAGAAGAAAAAGCCAAAGTACTTGAAAATGTTGTCAGCAATATTAGCTTCCGAGGTGCTAACCTTTGGATATTGGCTTGCGCTATTGTGGTGGCATCGGTTGGCTTGAATGTAAATTCTACTGCTGTTATTATTGGTGCAATGCTTATTTCTCCTTTAATGGGTCCTATTGTGGGCGCGGGTTTTGCCTTAGGTACCTATGATTTTGTTATTTTAAAAAAATCTGCTAAGAATTTATTGATTGCGACTGTGGTGAGTTTAATGGTTTCTACTATTTACTTTTTCATTAGTCCATTTAAAGATGCACAGAGTGAATTATTGGCCCGAACTTCTCCCAATATATATGATGTATTGATTGCCTTTTTTGGAGGTTTAGTAGGCGTTATTGCCACTACAAGAGCAGAGAAAGGCAATCCTATTCCTGGCGTTGCAATTGCTACCGCATTGATGCCTCCTTTGTGTACCGCAGGATATGGCTTGGCCATGGGGAATTATACTTATTTCTTAGGTGCTTTGTATTTATATACTATTAATTGCTTCTTCATTTGCTTGTCAACTTTTGCCATTGTAAAATATTTGCAATACCCAATTGTTAATCATATTAATAAACAAAAGCAACAACAAATCAGGTATATTATTTCTGCTCTTATTGTTTTAATGATTGTACCCAGCACTTATTTAGCTTATCAAATGATTCGCGAAAAGAAACTCAAAGCACGACTGGAAAATTTTGTGAAAAAAGAGTTCATGGATAAAGGGCAAATGGTGGTGCATAAAAAGACAACTGTTTTCCCGACTACTAAATTGGAATTGGCTTTCTTATCAAAAAAATTTAGTGATAGTGAAATTGCTGTGTTGATATCTAAGTTTCCTGCATACAATTTGCCGAATACAGAATTGGTTATTCTACAAGATTCAATTCCTACAAACAATAGTAATACAACAGAACTTGGCTATTTATTATCCATGCAAAAAGAAGTAGAAAAACGTTCTCTTAATCAGGAAATGGTTTTTAAAGAAATGGCTATTTTATTTCCAGAATTAACGCCTGTTTCAATAGCTAATCATGCGTATTTTGTTGGTTCCGATAGCAGCAAAATGGTTACTGTATTATTATATCAAAACAAGAACGAGTTAGATTCTACAAGCGCTTCTAAACTAAATGCTTGGTTAAAACAAAAATTGCAAAAAGAGCATGTTGATCTAATTCGAAAATAAATTAGTTAGTATGAAAAAATGGATGATTTTTTGTGGTAGCTTATTCTTATTTGTGGTAATGACTTTTGCTCAACCCCAAATGCACTACACGGTATCTATGCCACAAGCTGCAAAAGGGAAGTTCCATATAACCCTTGATGTTGCTGGGTTTAACAAAGATTCCATTGTGCTTAAAATGCCCAACTGGATGCCTGGTTATTATCAGTTAATGAATTATGCCAATACGGTAGATTCTATTTCTGCGAAAACCGCAAATGGAGCTGTACTTACGATAAATAAAGTCAATGCTAATACTTGGATGGTTCTGAACAAAGCAAACAGCCCATTCCGTGTTACATATCAAATTCAAACAAAGCGAAAATTTGTAGCCAATAGTTTTATTGATAGTGCCCACGCGTATATTGTACCTGCCAATAATTTCTTTTATGTGGAATCTATGTTGCAACTGCCGGTGCAAGTACAAATCAACAGCAATAATCAACCTCTATTTAAAAAAATTGCTACGGGATTGGAAAAAGTAAAAAATAAAACCAATGTTTTTACAGCACCCAATTTTGATATCTTATATGATTGTCCCATTTTGGTAGGAGATTTAAAAGAGCTACCTGCGTTTACTGTTCGCGGTGTGCCGCATCGGTTTATAGGCTATAATATGGGTAGTTTTGATGAAGTGCTTTTTATGAATACACTGCAAAAAGCAATTGAGCAAGGGGTGAATATCATTGGTCATATTCCCTTTAAGGAATATACTTTTATTGGGATTGGACCAGGTAGGGGCGGTATTGAACACTTGAATAATACTACCGTAAGTTTTAGTGGGAACGAATTAAAAACACCTGCGGATATCAATAGAATCATGAACTTTTTAAGTCATGAGTATTTTCATCATTATAATGTAAAACGAATTAGACCTGTTGAGTTGGGGCCATTTGATTACGATAAAGGAAGTAAGACCACTCAGTTATGGATCAGTGAAGGACTTTCGGTTTACTTTGAATATTTAATGGTGAAGAGGGCAAAAATTGTTGATAGAGAAACTCTTTTAAACAACCTTGCCAATAATATTACCGCACACGAAAACAATCCAGGCAAAGCTTACCAAAGTTTATTGCAAGCTAGTTACAATACATGGTCCGATGGACCATTTGGTACCAGCGGTATCAATAAAAACAAAGCCATTTCTTATTATGATAAAGGGCCAGTGGTAGGTATGATATTAGACCTTGCTATTCGTAATGCTTCTAAAAACCAATACAGCTTAGATCATGTAATGCAATTGATGTACCAAGAATATTATCAGCGATTGCAAAGAGGTTTTACCGATGCGGAGTTTCAAGCTGCATGTGAGCAAATGGCAGGTACTACTTTGGCGAGTGAATTTGAATATATTTCTACCACCAAGCAATTAGATTATCAAAAATACTTGGGATATGCTGGCTTAACCCTTACTAGTACTGAGCTTGAGAATTCAGGGCAAAAAAAGTTGCAATACAAAATTAGTGCATTGCCATCGGCAAATGACCATCAATTAGCCATTTTAAATAGTTGGTTGGGGGATTAAAATCTCCGTGAAAACACGGTTGTTTATCTTTTCGCGAAACCTTATTTTGTTTCATCAATAAAGGCGTATGCGAATAATGAATTTATTTAGTGCCAATATGCTGGCGCTGATTTTAGGGATAATTTGCAGTTTGGGGTCTTGTACAAGTATTCCTTTACAAAGCATTACGTTATCAGAAAGAATTCAGGAGGAAGGTGCTAGAATGCATCAATTAAATCTATTGCTGATTCAACATTTATTTGCAGAGAAAAAAGCAAGAGTAAATGAGTTTATAAAGAACGATTATACTCCCAGCATCATCCATAAAATGACCAGTGATTTGGAAGATGATATAGATATTAAATTAGAATTGCCGCAAATGATGGCGGCTGCACTTCCATTAATTAATGAGCGCCAGTATGCCATGCAAATGGCTTTGGATTCTGCAAAAATTAAAATAGTTAATCAGCTCAATACCGATTTTGTAAAATACAATATGGCCAATACCGAAATGAAACGATTATTAGAATCTGCCGTTAAATTAAATGAAGAAAAAAAGCAATTATTAAATCAGTCTAATTGGTTTAAGAAGAAAGGAATTGATTACGACCAGTTGGCTGAATTATTAGATCGCTTTGTTTCTTCTTCTGGGAATATGGGTGGATTGATTGTTAATCTAAATAAGGATTTAAATAAAATTTTGAACCAATAATTGTGTGTATGAATAACCAATGGCAAAAAAAAGCGAAGCAGGCTCAAAAAGAAACAGACGCAGAATTGGCCCATCAAATTAATGAACTCAGTGGCTTTGATGCTAAAGATATTCAAGCTTTGATAGCTGAGAATGGCATGAATACTGCCGATTTTAATCAACTCATTAAGCTTATTAAAGACCAAACCAAGAGCAATAACGATAAAATTAAAGCCCTTTCGAATATTCAAAATGGATTGGAGCTCCTGGTGGGCTTGGTGGGCAAATTGATTTAGTCTCCTATCTGTTCCCTCCAAAATCCTTAATTTTGCCCTCTCATGAAGGCAAAAACACTCAAAAAAGACAAGGTTAATATCATCACACTAGGTTGTAGTAAAAATTTAGTAGACTCAGAAGTATTGAGTGGTCAATTGGCTGCCAACGATATAGATGTAGTTCATGAGAATGCTAAGCTAGATCACAATATTGTAGTAGTGAATACCTGCGGATTCATTGATAAAGCCAAAGAGGAAAGCATTAATACCATTTTAGACCAGGTAGAATTAAAGCGCAGAGGTAAGTTAGATAAAGTTTATGTTACTGGTTGTTTAAGTGAACGTTATCGTGGAGATTTAGAAGCAGAAATGCCTGAAGTAGATGCCTGGTTTGGTACTTTAGAATTGCCCTTGATTTTAAAGCAGTTTGAGGCAGATTATAAAGCTGAATTATTGGGTGAACGCATGTTGAGTACCCCCAAACACTATGCTTATTTAAAAATTGCAGAAGGTTGTAATAGAACTTGTTCTTTTTGTGCCATTCCTTTAATGCGCGGTAAGCATATTAGTAGATCTATTGAAGACCTTATTGCTGAAGCCGAGTCTTTAGTACAAAAGGGAGTGAAGGAAATCATGTTGATTGCCCAAGAGCTTACTTATTATGGTTTAGATCTGTATAAAGAGCGTGCATTGCCTAAACTTCTAGACGCATTGGCAGATGTTAAGGGAATAGAGTGGATCAGATTGCATTATGCTTATCCTAGTAAGTTTCCATTAGAAATATTAGAAGTAATGCAACGCAGGGATAATATTTGTAAATACTTAGACATGCCATTACAACATGCAAGTAATCGTATGCTAAAAGCCATGCGTAGAAATATTACTCGCGAAGAAATGTCTGAACTAATTCACCAAATTAAAGCAGCAGTGCCTGGTATTTGTTTAAGAACCACATTGATTGCGGGTTTTCCTGGAGAAACAGAAGAAGATGTAGAAGAATTGAAAGCATTTTTGCAAGAACATCGTTTTGATAGAGTAGGTATTTTTAGTTATAGCCACGAAGAAAATACCAGCGCATACGATTTAGTGGATGATGTTCCTGCTGATGTAAAAGCAGCTCGTGCACAGGAAATCATGGAAGTACAGCAGGAAATTTCTTACGAAAAAAACCAAGGAAAAGTAGAAAAGATTTTTAAAGTCTTGATTGATAAAAAAGAAGCTGGTCGTTATTTGGGTAGAACAGAATTTGATAGTGTAGAAGTAGACAATGAAGTAGTTATTCACAGCACTAAAAAATTACCTATTGGTGATTTTGTACAAGTGAAAATTACCAAAGCCTATGATTACGACTTAGAAGGGGAAGTAGTTGCCTAAACAAACAATTGCTTGCTTACAATTTGAATCCAAAAGTGAGCATTATGCTACCTCTGCTTCCTGTTTGTTCTGCAAATGTATTGGGCTTATCATTCAATCGATAAGCAAATACTGCTTCTTTGTTCATGATATGGGAATACGATAAGTCTATAAACATTCCCTTATTTCTATAGCCCAATCCACCAGTACCAATTACCCTGCTGGCTTTTAATGCTTCGTCTTGGTAAGGGCTTCCATAATAAGCTGCTCCAAGCCTAAACATAATGGTATGAAATTTTAATTCACCCCCAATTCTTGCATTAATATTGCCTTTGTAATTATCAATAATGGCTTCATTTAATGCGCTATAGTAGTTGCGGAAACCCGCATCAGATGCATTATCTCCTGCAACAGCAAACCTTGCTCCCTTATAATGCACATATTCAATATCTGCACTAATAAATCCTTTTTGTAAACGGGTGTCGTTAATTTCTCTGAACACGTAGCTGAAACTACCAATAGCTCTCCAAGGGGTTGTTATATTGTATTTGCTGGTGCCTGCTCTTCCACTATTTAAATTATCACTGCTTTCAGAACGTTGTCCTGCATAAGTTTCTGTATTTGCAACAATTGAAGATCTAATGCGGTCGGTCATGGTAATAATTTGCGGACTATGAAATGCAAAGCCGATTCTTACAAATGGAGTGGGCTTATAAATGGTTCCCAACTTTACACCAATACCTGCACCTTGAGAAGAGTAGGTTTCCTTGTATTCAAAAAAACTAAATTGATTGGTAGGATCGTTTGTAGCATCCCTTTCACTGTATAGCAATTCGCGATTGTACTTTATAATAGGAATATTGAAGCTACCTCCCACATACAATTTGTCGGCCATATTGCCCGCAAATCCAATGGCTATTTCGTTGTATCCACCACTAGTTCTGGCATTGTATGTTTGATTTACACCGGTAGAAATGGGTACTAAACTTTGATACCCTGCTACTGCACCACCAATCCCACTTAATGTATCTACTAAAAATGTTCTAAATGCAAGGGATGATCCAAAAATATAATTGCTTAAAGCGGCATTGGTATCTGCTCTATCTCTTGTTAGTTCTTCTAAATATTTTTCGGTAAACGAACTAAAATTATTTCTTCCACTAAAACTTATTTGGTTATTGTAATTGGCTAATTGATTTACTGAAATAGCAACTGCAGAGCTGGTCCATTTGCTGTATCCTGATTTACTAGATCCTGCTAAAACAATTCCAGTAGTTCCGTAACCAAATCCAGTTCTGTTGCTGGATGAATCGGTACCCCTATAATTGAATTTATTACTATTTAATAGAAACCCTGGGGATAAAACCAGTTCTCTTGTTTTGTATAAACCAATGCCAGCAGGGTTGACGTGATTGGCTGTAATGTCTCCACCTAATGACCCCATAACTCCACCCACTGCCATATTTCTTGCGGTACCATTTTGGGTAAACCAAGCAAGTCTTAATGCGTCTTCAGGAGATTGTGCTATTGTTGTTTGGGCAAAAATTACCAGTCCGCTTATTAATAAGCCGAAATATTTTTTCATAAAATGGGTTAATTAGTTTCTACCACCACGTCCTGTGCTGGTACTAGAACCAGTACTTTTAAAGCCACCGCTCGCACCTCCAGCACTGCTACTTGTTGTAGGAATACTGCTGTTTGAGCTGTTGCCAAAAGTTCTGATAGAACGATCGTAACTACTACCTGCTCCTCCAGAAGAATTAGGGCTGGAGAAAACTCTTTTAACTAAGTTGCTAAAATTATTACTTCCTCCATTGGTACCTGGTGCATACCAATTACCGTTTTTAGCATCATTGCTGTTATTGAAAATTCTGTTGCGCAATGCACTTAAATTAGACCCTGAATTATAAGAAGGTAAACTTGCTTTTGGATTAGCGTAAGTAATTACAGAGAACATTGGATTCCCCCAACCAAGTGGATTTCCGAATACACCACCGTTCCATCCACCACCATAAAAGTTATTCCAACCATAAATGCCAGGTCTGAAGCCTAGTCCTATACTCCAAGGGTTAAAATTAAATTGGTAGGGATCTAAAATCCAAGGATTAAAAGTATTAAAGTGATTGAATGTATAAGGAGAGAAATCGTAGCGCATATCATTCCAATAACTAAAGTTGTCTATAGTGCTCCAGCGATCTCTATTAGCAACCCTCATACGTAAGTATCGATCATCCATTGTACTAACGTATTCTTGGTAACGCTCGTCGTTATTTTTATTGTTGGCAACTGCATAGGTTTCTCTTTCTACTCCAGGCGAGAAATATACATCATCTGGTGTTTGCCCCATTTGATAAGCAGTGCTACATCCACTTAATATGGTTGCTGCAACAAAAGCACTTAGTAATAACTTTTTCATGATTTTCCTTTTTAGGTTGATCAACTTGGTTGAGTGAAGTTACATACATTTGCGATTGGTAACCTCTATCAATATTGTGGCAAATTACATGCCAACTAACAATTGTTAGTGTTGAACAGGTTAAAAAAAACAAAATATTTTATGGGCAAAGAAATAACTTCTAGGGAGCAGGATTATTCACAGTGGTATAACGACTTAATTATCAAGGGTAATTTGGCTGATTATTCAGCTGTTAGGGGATGTATGGTAATTAAACCTTATGGTTTTGCCTTATGGGAAAATATGCGAGATGTTTTAGACAAAATGTTTAAAGACACCGGTCATCAGAATGCTTATTTCCCCCTTTTTGTACCTAAAAGCTTATTTGAAGCCGAAGAAAAGAATGCAGAAGGTTTTGCTAAAGAATGTGCTGTTGTAACGCATTATCGTTTAAAAACAGATCCGAATAACAAAGGAAAATTAATTGTTGACCCTGAAGCAAAATTAGAAGAGGAATTAGTGGTGCGTCCTACCAGTGAAGCTATCATTTGGAATACGTATAAAGGATGGATTCAAAGTTATCGCGATTTGCCTTTGTTAATTAATCAATGGGCCAACGTGGTAAGATGGGAAATGAGAACAAGGTTGTTTTTAAGAACTGCTGAGTTTTTGTGGCAAGAAGGTCATACTGCTCATGCAACTGCAGAAGAAGCGATTGAGGAAACCAAACGCATGTTAGATGTATATGCAGACTTTGCAGAAAATTGGATGGCATTGCCCGTTATTAAAGGAGTTAAATCTCCCAATGAACGATTTGCAGGTGCGGAAGATACTTATTGTATAGAAGCGTTAATGCAAGATGGTAAAGCTTTACAAGCGGGTACCTCTCATTTCTTAGGTCAAAATTTTGCCAAAGCTTTTGATGTAAAATTTAGTGATAAGCAAAATAAATTAGACTATGTATGGGCAACAAGTTGGGGAGTAAGTACACGTTTAATTGGTGGATTAGTGATGGCTCACAGCGACGACGATGGTTTAATTTTACCGCCCCGTATTGCGCCTGTTCAAGTGGTAATTGTGCCTATTTATAAAGGGGAAGAACAAAAAGCACAAATAGATGAAGTGGTGCACCAAATGAAGAAGGAAATGGTTGCTTTGGGTATTTCAGTAAAATATGATGATTCCGACAACAGTAGACCAGGTTGGAAATTTGCGGAGTATGAATTAAAAGGTGTTCCAGTTAGAATTGCTGTAGGTGCAAGAGATTTAGAGAACAAAGTGGTTGAAGTTGCCAGAAGAGATACTAAAGAAAAGCAAACAATTCCTTTAGAAGGAATCGCTTCTTTTGTTCATTCTCTATTAAACAATATTCAAGTGTCTATGTTTAATAAAGCCAAAGCATTTCAACAGGAAAATATTAGAACTGCAAATAGTTGGGATGAGTTTGTTCAAATTTTAGATACTAAAGCCGGTTTTGTTTCTGCTCATTGGGATGGTACTGCAGAAACAGAGGATAAAATTAAAGAGTTAACAAAAGCCACTATACGTTGTATTCCATTGGATAATCCTCAAGAAGAAGGTCAATGTATTTTATCTGGAAAAAAATCGACCCAGCGAGTGCTTTTTGCCAGAGCTTATTGATATATTTATTATATGGAATATAATAAATATAGTCTAGTTTTCAAGGGTAGAGGATTTGAGTACTTCAAGATTCTATTAGTGAATATGATACTCACTACCATTACCCTTGGATTGTATTATCCTTGGGCAAAAGCAAGGACGCTTCATTTTTTTTATGGGAATACCCATTTTAATGGCCAGCCCTTTGTGTTTACTGGTACAGGAGAACAAATGTTCAAGGGGTTTATTAAAGCCTTTTTGATTTTGTTATGTCTATATGGTCTTGTGATTTACTTATCATTGAATGAACAAGAATTGGTTGCTGCGGCACTTTTATACATTATCCTTTTGTTCATTATTCCATTGGCTATTCATGGTTCTTATCGTTATCGTTTTGCAAAAACTATTTGGAGTGGAATCCGTTTTGGATATATGGGCAATAAATGGGAATTGCTCATGCTTTGCATTAAAGGAACTTTTTTGACTATTGTTACAATAGGAATTTATGGTGCTTGGTTTGCAATGAATTTACGCAGGTATTTGTTGTGTAATGTAAAAATAGGTGATGCCAGATTTTCCTATAAGGGAGTGGGTAGTGAATACTTCTGGCTTAATGTAAAAGGTTATTTGCTGAGTATTTTCACTTTTGGCATCTATTTTTTTTGGTGGCAAAAAGATTTGTTTGCCTATTTCATCAATAATTTAAGACTCACCAAAGGAGATCAAACAATGTTGTTGAAGTCTACTGCTACTGGTGGAGATTTTCTAGCATTAATCATGGTTAATCTTTTATTATTTGTTTTCACTTTAGGATTAGCTACTCCATGGATTGTGATAAGAAGTATGCGTTTTTTGCTTGCAAATATGGTTCTTGATGGTACTATAGCATTTGATGAATTAAGACAAACACAGGAAAATTTTGATGATGCAACTGGGGAAGATTTAACCGACTTTTTTGACTTTGGTTTTATAATATAATGGACAATATTCAACAGGTCAATTTTTTTGATGGGTTACAAGCTGGTCCCAAGCTTGCATTAATGTATTTTAACGCTGAGGGAATTTCTATTCAATTAGGCGCTTATTGGAATAAAGAAGCAACCGTTTTGTTTTTCCCTTATAAGCAATGTTCTATTCAGCAAACCGGAAACAATCTATTTGTATTCTTAAATAGGAATGCCACTAATTATATTTCATTTAATGCTGATGAAAGTTTTGCAGTTGACCTAAAACAAAAACTTAATCAGAAAGACCAATCATTTGCAGGATCGCTTTTAAGGATGAATGTTTTTTCATTGGTTATAATGGTGGGCATTTTATTAACTGGTGTGTATTGGGGTGTTTCAACCATTGTTCCTTGGGCAGGGTTAAAATTGATAAAACCATCTACAGAAACGGAACTGGGTGAAAAAATGTATCAATCAATGATGCAAGCTGAAACCATTGATAAGGAGAGAACAAAATTGTTGCAAGAATTTGCCCGATCAATGCAACTAAGCAACAATTACCCTATTAAACTTACTGTTGTAAAAAATAAAGAAGTAAATGCCTATGCTATTCCAGGTGGAAATATTGTGGTTTATTCTGGAATATTAAGGGCAATGAAGTCTCCGGATGAATTAGCTGCTTTGTTAGGGCATGAAACTGCGCATATTAATGAAAGACATAGTTTAAGGTCTATATTAAGAAGTGCCGCTACAGGTCTAATTGTTTCGGTTGTGTTGAATGATATTTCAGGAATTTTTTCCATTGTTGTTGAGAATGCTGAGGGATTAAGAACCATGCATTTTTCTAGGGGTATAGAAAAAAGTGCCGATGAAGAGGGCATGAAAATATTGGTTAAAAACAATATTCATCCCTTGGCAATGAAAAAATTAATGGAACGCTTAAAAGAAAATAGTCCTGAAATTCCAGAAGTACTTTCCTTTATGCAATCTCATCCTGCTACCGACGAAAGAATAAAACACGCTTCTGAATTTGCTGTTCCTTATAAAAATAGTTCCTTTGCACCCAAACCAGTCTTAGATTCAATTTGGACTGCGTTAAAATAAAATGAAGCAAAAAGAAATACATCCTGCCTTACAACCCTATTTAGAAGGAAAAACAATACTAATTGATAAACCACTTGAATGGACTTCCTTTGATGTGGTAAGAAAAATTAGAAATATCACGAGAATTGTAAAAGTAGGTCATGCTGGAACATTAGACCCCTTGGCTTCCGGTTTGCTCATTGTATGTACGGGAAAATTTACTAAGAAGATTAATGAGTACATGGGTATGGAGAAAGAGTACACTGGTACTTTTACTTTGGGTGCCATTACGCCAACTTATGATTTGGAATCTGAGCCAACCCAGTTTTGTTCAATAGACCATTTAACAGCCGAACAAATTGTAGCAGCAACCAATGAATTTAAAGGTTTGATCATGCAAATACCTCCTATTCATTCTGCTATTAAACAAGAGGGGAAACCCGTATACTTAGCAGCAAGAAAAGGAATTGATGTTGTATTAGAGCCTAGACCTATAACCATTTACTCATTTGATATAGAGAAAATTGAATTGCCTATCGTTCATTTTAGGGTGGTTTGTTCAACAGGAACTTATATCAGAAGCTTAGCCAATGACTTCGGAAAAGCACTGGGGGTAGGAGGATATATGAGCAGTTTAAGAAGAACCCGAATAGGACATTTTAACGTAGATCAAGCCCTTTCAATGGATGCATTTGAAAAAGAAATTGAAGCACTTAAATCATTAGAAGGGTAATCCAATTCCTAATTGTAGTGCAAAGTTGGGTACTTTAATTCCATTCGGTCTTATATCGTTCCAAGTAAAATCTTTAATGCTCATCCATCCATTATTTGCAGCCCTTAATGGATCTTTTAGCTTATAAGCAAAATCAAGTCTGATTAAAAAATAGGACATGTCGAATCTAAGTCCAGTTCCAATCCCTATAGCCATATCTCTGGTAAAACTATTTAATGAAAAACGGGTATCTGAATCGGTAGAAGCGGCTCTTTTTATATTCCAGACGTTGCCAATATCCGCATACAACGCAGAACCTATTTTAAAACTACCTATTGTTGCCAATTGAAAACGATATTCTACATTGAACTCCAATTGCATGTCTCCAAATCTATCTCGAAATGCATTTGCTGCTGTATCTAATTCACTTTGATTAGAACTGCCTAGCCCTAATTGTCTCAATCTCCATGCACGCATACTATTGGGTCCACCTGCAGAAAATTGTTTGTAGAAAGGTAGGGTAGGACCAATAATGGTATCGCCTCCATAATTGTAACCGATACCTGCAAAAGCCCTATAAGCCAATTCTGATTTTGCAAACTTTACCGATTGTTTATATTCAGTTTCTACTTTAATGTATCTATAAATATTTCCTTGCAAGCCAGGAATAAAACCAAATAATCCTCCCGCTTCTTCTATTGCTAAACGATAAAATTTATTTTTATTGGGATTCTTAATACCATTGGTGGTTCTTACAAAAGAAAGACTTTGACTTACAATACTACCTTCGTTAAATGAGGCTTTTAAGAAAGGATTTTTGATGATTAATTGATCTAGTGAATCGAGCTTATCAATTGAATACAATTCAACGTTAATAGGCTTATATAAAAAGGAGTTATTTCCTTTTTTCCATTCGTATCCAAAACTAGTGGTCAAATTTCTTACCCTATAAAAATTTCTTCTATCCACATAGCCCCCGTTCACCGACCACAGTGTTCTTCTATTGTCAATTTTGTCTAAACCTTTCCATCTTTTGAATGGTTGAATAATTCCTGGAAAAATATAAGTATGCCCTACGTTAATCAAAAATGTTTGTAGCAACTGATCGGGCTGATTACTGCTGCTTAAAATGTTTAATTCAACTCCCGTTCTAAAAGTGGCAATAGATTGAATGGCATTTTTCCAAACATTCCTATTATTATAAGATAAATTGGTAGTAATACCTAAAAGGTTGGTAACGCCAATGTCTGCAATATTTCTACTGGCTTCTAAGTCAACTGTAAAGCTTTGTTTAACTGCCGGTGTCATGAAAAAATACATATCTAATGTATCTCTGTTTCTTATTTCTGGCCTGATATCAATATTTTGCCAAGCGGATAATTGTCCTAATGCATTAGCCGTTTTAAAATATTTTTCTTCATTGTAAACATCCCCTTTTTTAAAATACGTATCTTCTTTTAATGGCCTAAAGTTGAATAATCCTTTTTTGTATCGCATAAAAGTAGATTCACTTTTCTTTTCTAAAAAGGTTTTATCGGTCATTAAGCTATCGGGAACATCTGTAATTTTTGTTTCAGGATAATAGTACAAATTGCCAATATGGTATTTGTATAACCTAGAACTATCTTCCACTTCTCTTTGTCTGATGGCTATATCCCAATTGGGATTTTCTTTTTTTGCTTTTGCTACTTCTGATAATAGTTTTGCTTGTTCAAATGGATCAATTGTTAAAGCGAATAACTTGGTATTATTTGAATCTACATAAGCATAAACATCTTCTCTGGTGATTTTATAATACCCATTTTTTCTGTAAATGCCTACCATTCTATCTAACTCATTGCTGATAACTTGTTTTGAATAGGGTTTATTTTTTTTCAAATAACTTTTTTCTGATTCTGCTACAGCCAAATGTTGAAGGGTTGAATCGTTCATTTCAAAGGAAACCAGATCAATGGTAATATTTTTTCCTGCATCAATATCCATATAAACACTGGCCCTAATTTGATCTTTCACCGTATCAATCGTAAATCGATTGGTTAATATAGAATAATAATACCCCTGAGCATTCAAATAGGAATTCATAAAGAGGGCAGACCTATTGATATTGGTGCTATCAAAAACGGCTGGGTTCTTTATTTTATAAAAAAGACCAAATTGTTGTTGTTTAGGAACTTTAAGGCTATCGTCCCAATAATTTTGCAAATCTGATAATAAACGTTTTTTCTCATCTTTGGTAAAATTACCATGAAGGCTAATTTGGTTATTGTAAACAAATGGAGTGTTTTTGGGATAGTTTCTTACCCAGGTTCTCTTTTGTTCAGAGCAGGAATACAGCATTATCATTGCTGCAAACAAGCCGAAAAAACCAATAAAACTCCTTTTTACCATAAAATGCATACACAATGTTAAGCAAGATTGAGGCCAAATATATTCAAAGTTTATACCACAAAAAACAAAGGGATGCTTTAAGACTATTTATTGTGGAAGGCGTAAAAGGGGTAGATGAACTATTGAACAGTTCTTTTGTGGTGCAAAAAATTTTTGCGTTGAATGAATGGGAACATCCTTTAATGGGTAAATCAACACTCATAAGGGTTTCAGCCGATGAGTTGCAAAAAATAAGTGGTTTGCAAACTGCCAATAAAGTGTTGGCGGTAGCCCAACAACAAGAATTCATTGCACAAAAGCCCCAAAAAGGAAAATTAACATTGGTACTAGATGGAATTCAAGACCCAGGAAATATGGGAACGCTGATTAGAATAGCAGACTGGTTTGGTATTGATACTATTTTGGCTTCTGATGATTCAGTAGAAGTGTATAATCCCAAAGTTATTCAAAGTACCATGGGTAGTTTTATTCGAGTAAAAGTGGGGTACGGTAATTTAGCCCAATTATTGCTGGATACTGATTTGCAGGTGTTTGGGGCTTTGTTGGCTGGGGAATCAGTTTATCGGCAATCGGCAATAGAAGAAGGGGTATTAATTATTGGGAATGAGTCTAAAGGCATCCATAGTGAGCTTCTCCCTTACATTACAGCGCCTATTCATATTCCAAGAATTGGTGGAGCTGAATCACTAAATGCTGCAGTTGCTGCGGGAATACTACTTTCTCATTTGATTAAAAAATAACCGCTTACCTAAATTGAATTGCTTTAATAGGATTCACTTTTTTAACCAATAATGCGGGTATCAACATTACTACAAATGATACCATAAATGTGGTAATACAAACGGTAATGATTTGCCACCAAATAATTTGAACTGGTGCTGTTTTTACATAATAGGAGCTTTCGTCTAAGCTAATAAATCCTGTATACTGTTGTAATAGCACTAAGCCCATACCAATAATAAATCCTCCTATAATTCCCCTTAAAGCAATAACTGCTGCATAGTATAGAAAAATTTGTATGATGCTCTTGTCATTTGCCCCCAATGCTTTAAAAACACCAATCATTCTTGTTCTTTCTAAAATTAAAATGAGCAAACAGGATATCATATTAATTATGGCCACTACTGCCATAATGATGAATATTACATTTCTATTCATATTTTGAATATCTAGCCAATCAAAAATATTGGGGTAAATAGAAGCTACTGTTCTACTCATCCATTCAGTAGGTAGGTTGCTCATTAGTTGTTGATTAACCGAATCTTTATTGAATTGTTGGTCAATAAAAATTTCGTAACCCCCAATCTGATCCTCGGACCAATTATTAATTCTTGCAATTAATTTTAAATCGGCTAGCAAAAAAACTTTGTCGTATTCTTCAATACCTGTTTTATACAAGCCCGAAACAATTAATTTTCTATAACTCGTATTGGTTTCATTGGATCCAACAAAATAAACAGTGACTGTGTCTTTTAATTGAATATTCAATAAGCTGGCTATTTGTTCAGACACTATTATTTCCTTGCTATAACTGCTATCCGAGAAATGAATCCATCTGCCGTGGGTAATAAATGGTTTAATTCTGCTACTGTCGTAGTTGGCTTCAATCCCCTTTAACAATACCCCTTCAATATTTTTATGAAATTCTAAAACGGCCGACTTTGTGGCAAATGCCTGAATTTTGGATACTTCTTTTTGAGATGCAATCAATTTTTCTACGCTGGTATCCCTATTAATGGAAACTTCTTCAGCCATCATAGATTTATCTGGCTCAAAATGTTGTACCCGAATATGTCCCCAAAAACTATATACTTTATCTGCTACTGTTTGTTGAAATCCATTTACAAAACAGAGGGTTATTATCATTGCCGCTATGCCAACAGTGGTGGCACCTACTGAAAGCCGAATAATAAATCGTGAAAAAGACTGCTGTTTGCTGAAAGCAAGCCTTTTGGCTATGAAAAGAGAAAAATTCAAACGGTACGGTTTTTGACTATATCAAAGCTACTAATAATACAATAGTTTCAGTAAGTTTATCCTTTATGAAATACATCCTGCTTATTTGTTGCCTACTTAGCTCATTTTATGGATTTAGCCAACTAAAGCCCGATCATGTTTTTAAGCCTTCTATAAGAACAGTTAAATTATTTCCGCAAAACAATCAATTGGCTTTACCCATTATTGGATTAAATTCTACCGATCAACTTGAATTACATTTTGACGATTTGGGTGCATATCCTAAAAATTATTTTTATACTTTTCAATTATGCAATGCAGATTGGTCCGTAGCCCAGCGGAGTCCATTTGATTATATAAAGGGGTTTCAACAAAATAGAATTAGTCAGTACAGAATTTCTTCTATTGCCCAAGTTCAATATGTGCATTATCAAACTATACTGCCCGATCGTTCTGCTGTTCCAACAAGAAGCGGTAACTATATTCTAAAAGTTTTTCAAGATGCAGATACTTCCAAGCTATTATTTACCAAGCGGTTTTATGTGGTAGATAATAAAGTGGGTATTGCGGCTCAAATTCAGCAGCCATATAATTCGCAGTTGATTCAAACACACCAAAAAATTCAATTGGGTGTTAATACATTGCCCTTAAACTCAATTAATCCACAACAAATACAAACAGTTATTTTGCAAAATGGGCGATGGGATAATGCTGCACAAAAATTGCAACCAAGCTTTATCAGGGGCAATATGCTTGAATATAATTCTGAACAGGATTGTTTGTTTCCTGCTGGCAAAGAATACAGATGGGTAGACTTACGAAGTTTGCGTTTTGAAAGTGATCGCGTTGAAAAAATTACTAGATTAAATATTCCTGTTCTAGTGTATGTAAAACCAGATGCTATTAGAACAGGACTCAGGTATTTGTGGTACAGAGATTTAAATGGTTTTAGTGAAATTGCTACTACAGAATCTATTAATCCATGGTGGCAATCGGATTACGCTGAAGTAGAATTTACTTTAGCTCCAGAAAACAGACAACCTATTGTAGGTAAAGAAGTTTACTTGGTGGGAGAATTAACTGGTAATCAAATAAGTGATTCTTCTTTAATGGAATTTGATGAACGCAAAGGCGTTTATTATAAGCGTTTAACCTTAAAACAAGGATATTACAGCTATACTTATTCTACCAAAGACATCAACAATGCAGCGCTACCAGCCAATCCTGCATTAACCGAAGGAAACTATTGGGAAACGGAGAACAACTACACTATTTTGGTTTATTATAGACCATTTGGCGGTAGGCATGATGAATTAGTAGGATTGAGACAAATCAGCAGTTTGCAGCCATATTCGAGACTTTAACAATTAACTTTAGGGAGGGGAGCATATTAATTGTATCTTTGCACCCTTATTAATATACAATTTTTACAATGGACACACAAATTCAAGGAACTGTAAAGTTCTTTAACGAAGAAAAAGGTTTTGGTTTTATTAAGCATGATGATTCCAACAAAGAAACTTTTGTACATGCGAACGGTCTTATTGACCAAATTGAAGCTAACGATAAAGTTATCTTTGACGTACAAGAAGGAAGAAAAGGTTTGAATGCAGTAAATGTAAAACGTTTAAGCTAGTCTTAAATTACATACCTTACCTAAGGCCATCAGCTTCTAGTTGATGGCCTTATTTTTTATTTGAAGTATATTTGTCCTCTAATTTTTGAATATGTCCAATTTAATGAGCCAGTTGGCGGAAACCACTGCATTTATACAAAGTAAAGTAAATTCAAAAGCCGAGATAGGCATCATTTTAGGTAGTGGTTTGGGTAATTTATCGAGTGAAATTAAAGTTGAAGTAAGCATACCTTATAGCGAAATCCCCTATTTCCCAGTTAGTACAGTAGAAGGTCATGGTGGAAGTTTAATTCTAGGTGAGTTAAGCGGAAAAAAAGTATGGGTTATGAGTGGTCGTTTCCATTTTTATGAAGGCTATACTCCGCAACAAGTAACTTATCCAGTTAGAGCCATGCATTTATTGGGTGTTAAAACCTTGCTGTTGTCTAATGCTGCCGGGGGTGTAAATCCCGCGTTTAACGTGGGTGATTTAATGGTCATTACCGATCATATTAGCTTATTTGTATTGAATCCATTGTTGGGTAAAAATGAAGAAGCATTAGGTACCAGATTCCCAGATATGAGTGAGCCATATAGCAAGGCATTGGTTTCAAAAGCTTTAGAGATTGCTGCAACAAATGCCATTCATTTAAAACAAGGTGTATATACAGGAGTTACTGGTCCTACATTTGAAACTAGGGCTGAATATAAAATGATTCATGCATTGGGTGGAGATGCAGTAGGGATGAGCACGGTTCAAGAAAATATCGTAGCCGTTCATTGTGGTATGAAAGTATTTGCTACCAGCGTAATTACCGATTTAGGCATTCGTGAGGAAGAAAATGTAATTACCCATGAAGAAGTACTACAAGCAGCAAAAGACGCAGAACCAAAGCTGACTTTGCTATTTAAAGAGTTGATAAAAGGATTGTAAAAAAAATTGGATGCATCCTTCAAAAAATAAATTTTATTTAGTTGTTGCGCTGCTGCTATGCATTGTTGCTAATAATAGCTGGGCTCAATCATTTAGACCAGGTCAATTGAATTCTTTTTCTGGGGCTAATAATATGCAACAGTCTAGAACTGGCAAAGGGAAGAACGACTCTTTACAGAAAAGGGATCAGTTTGCAGATTCTATCACTATATTTTATCGCTTTTTTGATTCTACAAGAAATAGGGTACTAGATTCTTCTATCAATGATTTTACTACACGATTCCCTATGCCTTTCCAAAACTATCATTTAGGAAATTTTGGCACAGCAGCACAATCAATGCGCTTTCATCCATTAATGAAAGCAGGATTTGATGCAGGATTTCATCAGTACGATATGTACAAGTTCACTTTAGAGAATACTCGATTTTATCAAACCACCAGACCTTATACCGAGTTGGGATATTTGTTGGGTGCTAAAGCAGAACAGTTAATAGATTTAAAGCATACCCAAAATAGAAAAAGTAATTTCAATTTTGGTTTTGAATATCGGTTTAGCAACTCACCGGGTAGTTTGAAGAATCAAAATGCCAGTCACAATAATTTTAGGTTTACCAGTCATTATCAAACCAATAATAGACAATATGAAGTGTTCTTTGTTTACTTGGCCAATAAAGCATCCGTTTCAGAAAATGGGGGATTGGTAGATGTAAACAAATTAGACAGTCTTGCTTTAAATGATCCATTTGAATTAGAAACAAGAATGGGTAGGTCGGGTGCTGCAATTCGAAATCCATTTAATACCAATGTAAGTACGGGTAATTTGCAAAAAGACAATATGCTCTTGATTAAGCATCATTTTGATATTGGTAAAAAAGATTCAATTGTTACCGATTCTATCACTTATAAAATATTTTATCCAAGATTTAGGATTGAACATGTATTTAAATTGCAACAGCAGTTGTCGAATTTTTTTGATAATAATGTAGATTCTAATCGATATAAAACTTATTTCAATTACACCACACGGAATGCACAAGCATTTCAGTTTAAAGACAGTTGGAATTTGCTTACCAATGAATTTAGTTTAATCACTTTTCCTGATAAGAATAACCAAAGTCAATTTTTAAAAGCGGGTATTGGTTTGCAAAATATTAAAGGAACCCTTGATACTTTTAATACGGTTTCTCTCAATAATATTTTTGTTACTGGTGAGTATAGAAATAGAACCAAAAACCAGGTCTGGGATTTAGAAGCAAAAGGCGAGTTTTATTTAAATGGATTTAATTCTGGCGATTACAGTGCTTATATAAGTATGAAAAGATTGTTGGGGAAAAAGATTGGATTTTTAAATGTAGGGTTCCATAATGTGAATAGATCACCCTCTTATATATTCAATAGCTTAAGTACGTTCCCTGTTGCCAATAGAGTAGGATATAACAAAGAAAATATCATTCGTGTTTTTGGTGTTTATGAGAACCCTTCAAAAAATTTAACCATAACTGGTGAATACAATGTGGTAAGCAATTATTTGTACTTCGATAGTTTCTTTACCGCAAAACAAGAAGCTACTTTGTTCAATGTGCTACAATTGGGTGTTGCTAAGAAAATTAAATTGGCAAAGCATTTTAATTGGTACGCAGAACTCAATATGCAACAAGTTATTGGTGGTGCCCCTGTGAATATACCTTCTATTATAACTAGAAATCGATTTGCGTTTGAAGGTAATTTTTACACCAATTTATTTTTATCTACTGGTGTTGAAGTTCGTTATAATACTGCATATAAAGCCGATGGGTATAGTCCGTTATTAGGACAATTCTTTTATCAGAATAATATAAGCATTTCTAATAGACCAGACTTGCATGCATTTTTGCACTTTAGAATTAAAAGTTTTAAAGGGTTTATCCGCTTTGAAAATATCAATACCCTTTTCTCAAAAATGAATATGCAAGCCAATAATTATCCTGGTCAAGGGCTTTGGAATAGAGTGGGTATATGGTGGAATTTCGTTAATTAACCAATTGGTCTTCTACTCCATAAAAAGAAGCTATTTTTCTAATGACTTTTTCTACCACGGCATCGGGGCAGCTAGCTCCACTTGTCATAACTATTCTTAAAGGATTTGCATTGGGTAAATAGCCATGAATGGTACTCATTTCCTTGGTATGCCAATTACAATGAATAATATTTTCCTTGCTTATTAATTTATCTGGTCCATCAATAAAATAAGTAGGGAATTTGGCTTCACATAATTCAACCAGATGTGAACTATTACTGCTATTGTGTCCACCAATTACCATGGCAATATCGGCTTCTGTTTCTAGCATGCCTTTCACAGCTGATTGGTTGTCGTTGGTGGCATAACATAGGGTGTCGCGGGTATCTGCAAACCGAGATGCAACGCTGGTTTGGTCTAACTGAAAGTGTTGAAGAATCACTTCTTTTAAATAATCAGAAATGGCCTGTGTATCGGTAGCGAGTTGGGTGGTTTGATTAACCACGCCAATTTTTTGAAGGTCTTTGGTAATATCAAATCCCTCCGAGAAACGGCCTTTGAATTCAATATAAAAATCGGCTGCTGGTTTTTCGCCAGTAATGTATTTGGCCAGTTCTATGGTTTCCTGCATATCATTTACCACAACTGTGGGTGTGTTGGCCGACGCATGCGAAAAAGTGGCTCTGGTTTCTTCGTGTTTAGGTTTTCCATGCACAACAATACTGTACCCTTTGCCAGCTATTTGTTCACTTCTGTTCCAAACCTTTTCTACAAAAGGGCAGGTGGTATTGTATTTCTCCACTGCAATTCCCTTGGCTTTCAGCATGGATTCAATTTCTAGTGTTGTACCAAATGCTGGAATAATCACCACATCTTCTGCAGTTAAAGCATCAAACGGAATTAATTGTTTGCCATAAGTGTCTTGTAAAAATTGCACCCCTCTGGCAATTAAATCGGCATTCACTTGCGGGTTGTGAATCATTTCACTTAACAAAAAAATGCGCTTGCCCTGGTTTTGCTCAATGGTGTTAAAAGCAATTTCAATGGCGTTTTCTACCCCATAACAAAACCCAAAATGCCTAGCCAAATAAATATGTACAGGACCCAAATTTAAAAGGGTTGGCGTAAAATCTTTTTTGAGTTTATCGGCCGCTTTTCTGGTTTCCTTAATCTCGCTGATTAGGTTGCTTCTGTAAATATTGGGAATGGTGAATTGCTTCATGGTATATAAACCACAAAGTTAAGAAATAGTTCGTGGATAGCTTTAATTGCAATTTTAAGCTCCCCTTCAACAGTTTCAATAATTGGTGATTTTTAGTGAATCAAAAAAATCCATTTCTTGAATTTCTTTTACTTGTCCAGGAGCCAAATTGCCTAGTTGAAGGTTTTCTATACTCACCCTAACCAGTCTCTTACATTTGAGTTGAACTGCTGTCAGCATTTTTCTGACCTGGTGGTATTTTCCCTCGGTTAATTCAATACTCAGCCAAGTATGAGCCACTCTTTCAGATTCTATATATGCACCTGGGAACTGAACAATAGGTGGGTTTACAATCGCAACCTCACAGGGGGAAGTTGTATGGTATACGTTGAGACCTATTTTAAATTGGACCCCATTGCTGAGTAGTGTCAGTTGTTCATTTGATACATGATTATTTACTAATACATGGTAACCCCTTTTATGTGGTATTGCTCCTTGAAAAAGTAATCGGGTTACTTTTTTATTTGTGGTAAGTAGTAGTAATCCTTCCGAATGATGATCAAGCCGGCCAATAGCATGCGTGCCTTCTGGAAAAGGATAATGTAAATCGCCCAATAAACGAACAGCATGGCTGCTTTTAAACTGTGAAACCATGTTGTAAGGCTTATTCAATAAAAAATATTGGTGTTGCATTAATCTCCTCTGCTTACTAATGGGAAAAGAAGGTTTACAGTGGTTCCTTCACCATGAATACTTTCTATTTCAATATTACCATTCATCTTATTCATGAAATCTTTACAAAGAACCAAGCCTAATCCTATGCCTTTTTCATTAGCCGTACCAAAGGTTGAATAACTAACATTGTCTTGAAAAAGCTTAGAGAGAGAATCTGCGGTTATGCCAACTCCTGTGTCTTTAATGATTACAAAAGCATTGTATTTATTACGCTTTGTGTTGATGTCTATAAGTCCATTTTCACTGGTGAATTTTATGGCGTTGCTTAAGATATTTCTGATAATAAATGCAGTCATATTCTTATCGGCCCAAATTAGTTGACTATGCAAATAAGTTCTTATCCTGATATTTTTATTGACCGCGCTTTGGTTTAGTACGGTAACTGTGTCTTCAATAATTTGTGCTAAATCTATTGGTTGTAAATTCATCTGAATTTCACCTGTTTGAGATCTAGACCACATCAATAATCCATCTAACATTTCAACCACTTTTTTTACGTGTGTATTTAAATTGCTAGATACAAATTCAATTTCAGCTTCAGTAAAATTCTTAAAGTTGTCTTTATAGTAATCTAAGAAACTAATAATACTACTTAAAGGGGCACGCATATCATGAGAGATAATAGAAAGAAATTTATCCTTCTGTGCACTAATCATTTTCAGTGTTTCTTCGTTCTCTAAAAGCTGTTTATTTTTGGTTTGTAAGCTTTCCGATTTATCCTGAATAATTTTAATACTTCTTCTTATTTTTCTAATTGCTAAGTTAAAATTGATGGCAAGTTGCCCAATTTCATCCATTCGTCCTTCGTCTATAAAGTCGGAGCTAATATCGTCTTTGAATTTTGTAGCAACCACTTCTTTGGTTGCCCTGTTTAGTTCAATAAGTGGACGGGTTATTTCAATTGAAATTAGATAACTAAACAAAAGGCCTGCAATTAAGGTTACTCCTATTAATCCATAAAAAATCCATTCTAATCTCTTAATGTCTTCTTCGTAAAGCGCATTAATTGAAGTTAATGTTGCTTGAAGTTGCTCATCATTGCTTTTGCTCTGTTTAATTAGTTCATTTTGTAAGCCGTCTTGATTACTATTGCCAATACTCCTTTCTAGTTTTACTATTCTTACAAATGTTTTTCTATATTCTTCTAAAATGGTTTCTGCAATTGAATTATTGCTGTATGCAAAAAGCAACTTTCTAGCTAAAGAGTCAAATTGAATGGCCGCTTTTTCGTTTTTATCTAGTAAATAAGTGGTTGCTAATTCATCTAATTTTTTTAAATCGGTTGAAGAAATTAGGTTGCTAGTTATTAGTTCATTCTTATGTTGATTTAATGCCCCAATTAGCCCTTGGTTTCCCATGCCTAATTGTTTAACAGAATCTACCATTCTATTAAAAAAGACTTCCTGCGCATGAATATTTCTGGTTATAGTTACTATTTTTTCAGAAATAGGGGAGTTTCGAGATAATTTGTTTTGATTTATACTTAATAGGCTGCTATCAATTTTTTTAATGAGTTTGTCATAGTCTATAATAGACTCGGTTGTACCAGTTGTATAAAAACTTTCTGTAAATCGGTCTTTTAATAAAAACGATTGCCTTGCCTCACTTTGTTTACCAATATTGTTTCTGATATCGTCTAAGTGAGTCATCATTTGATGCATGAGCAATCGCTTGTCATTCACTTTTACCGATATTACAATGATAATAAGGGTGATCAATAAAATCAGGAAATGCGAAAGGAACAACTTATTGCGTATGCTAAGGTTCCTAAGTGGTGTTTTGATCATTTCTTTTACAACTAGGTTCTTTGTTTCTCGGAATTAGCGTCTAAGATACTTAGTTTTGCAGCATGCATTATGTTTCGGTAGAAGGATTAACCAAAAGCTATGGTATTAATCCACTTTTCAGTAATATTTCCTTTCATATAAACGAAGGTGATAAAATAGCCCTAATTGCCAGAAATGGTATTGGGAAGTCAACCATGTTAAGGATTCTAGCGGGTTTAGAGACCCCAGATGCTGGTAAATATTGGATCCACAAAGACGTTACAGTGGCGCTTTTTGAGCAAGATCCCCAGTTTGAAGAGTCTTGGTCGGTTCTAGAAAATATATTTCACCTGAATCATCCAGTAATCACTGCCATTAAAAAGTACGAAGCGGCCATAGAGGCTGAAGACGCCATTGGCATTACAGAAGGGATTGAAGCCATGGATGACTTAAGTGCTTGGGATTTTGAGGCCAAGGTTAAGCAGATTCTAGATAAATTGAATATTCACCATTTAACCAATCCGGTTAAAGAATTGAGTGGTGGCCAAAGAAAGAGGGTGGCATTGGCTAAAACCCTTATTGATATTGGCTTTGCACACCAGCATACCTTATTAATGATGGATGAGCCAACCAACCATTTAGATGTGGAAATGATTGAGTGGCTAGAGCATTATTTAAACCAAGAAAAAGTAACTCTTTTATTAGTGAGCCACGATCGATATTTCTTGGATGCTACCTGCGATGAAATTTGGGAGTTGGAGAGAGAAAATTTATATGTGTATCGGGGGGATTATGAACAATACATGGAGCAGAAAGCTGCCCGTTTGGAAAGTGAACAAGCTAGTATAGACAAAGCTAAAAATACCTATCGCAAAGAGCTGGAGTGGATGCGAAAGCAACCTAAAGCTAGAACTACCAAAAGTAAAAGCCGTCAAGATAATTTTTATGAAGTAGAGGCAAGGGCCAAGCAAAAAATAGAAGATGCACAGTTACAACTGCAAGTAAAAATGAGCAGATTGGGGGGCAAAGTGGTGGAGATGAAAAAAGTATATAAGAGCTATGGAGACTTGCCCATATTAAAAGGTTTTGATTACAACTTCAGTAAAGGGGAACGTATTGGTATCATTGGAAAGAATGGAGTAGGGAAGTCTACTTTTTTAAATATTTTACAAGGATTAGAGTCGGCCGACAGTGGTAAAATTAATATTGGTGACACGGTCGTATTTGGAAATTTTTCTCAACAGGGATTGGTTTTCAAAGAAAATGTTCGTGTAATTGAATATGTAAAAGGGTTTGCGGAGAATTTTCCTTTAGCAGATGGTACCACTTTAAGTGCTGCGCAGTTCTTAGAACTCTTTTTGTTTACGCCAGATAAACAGTACACTTATTTGAATTCATTAAGTGGAGGAGAGAAAAAGCGATTGCAATTATTGGTGGTTTTATTTACCAATCCCAATTTTTTAATATTGGATGAACCAACCAATGATCTTGACCTACCTACATTGGCTGTGTTAGAAAATTTCTTGGTTGATTATCCAGGTTGTGTTTTAATAGTATCGCACGACCGTTATTTTATGGATCGTTTGGTAGATCACTTATTTGTTTTTGAGGGCAATGCAGAAGTGAGGGATTTTCCTGGGAACTATTCACAGTATAGAATTTGGCAGAAGGAGAATGAAAAGAAAGACAATAAATGGGACGCTTTAGAAGCAGGGAAAAGAAAGGGCGCAAGCACTGAAGATATTGTAACTGCAAAATTAGAAACTCCTAAAGCTCCTGTAAAAAAGGTAATGAGCTTTAAAGAAAAAAGAGAGTTTGAGCAACTAGAAAAGGAAATGCCCCTTTTAGAAAAAGAAAAGCACGACTTGACCAATGAATTGAGCACTGGCACTGCATCTTTTGAAATAATTCAAAAAATAAGTGAAAGACTGGTGCAAATAGAAAAGGCTTTGGAAGAAAAAGAAACTCGCTGGTTAGAACTCAGCGAGTTTCAATAAGTTATTTAAGTAAAACTAATTAGTTCAACTTCAAATACCAGTGTACTGTTTGGCCCTATTTGAGCATTCACTTGTCTATCACCATAACCTAAATGCGGTGGGATAAAAAAGCGCCATTTACTTCCAGTAGGCATTAGCTGTAATCCCTCTGTCCAACCTTTAATAACCATGTTTAAAGGGAATGAAGCTGGTCTACCTCTTTGTACAGAACTATCAAAAATTGTTCCGTTAATAAGAGTGCCGTGGTAATGACAAGTTACTTCGTTATGTGCTGCTGGTTTAGGACCTGTGCCCTCCGTAATTATTTCATATTGTAATCCACTTGGCAATTCTACAATGCCCTCTTTCTGCTTATTACTTGCTAAAAAATCTTGCCCTTCTTTTAAATTGGCAGCTGCTTTCTCTGCTTTTAATTGTGCTAATTGATCTGCTACACCCATAAATATTTTTTTTTCAAAGGTAAGCATTCAATCCTTACTTTTGCGGTGTGGCAGGTCTTGCACGACCAGCTCCTGCTGAACCTCCCCAGGGCAGGAATGCAGCAAGGATAAGCGGTTGTAGCGGTGCGATGTGAGTAGCCTGCCATATTTTTTTAATTATACATATATGAAGTTTTTCATTGACACTGGCAACTTAGCCCAAATTAAAGAAGCAAACGACTTAGGTATTTTAGATGGTGTAACAACCAATCCTTCTTTGATGGCTAAAGAAGGTATCAAAGGCGAAGAAGCCATTGCCCAACATTATAAAACCATTTGTGAGCTAGTTGATGGAGATGTTAGTGCTGAAGTACTATCTACAGACTTTGCAACTATGGTTGAAGAAGGAAAGAAGTTGGCTGCTATTCATCCAAATATTGTTGTGAAGGTTCCAGTTATAAAAGATGGTATAAAAGCTATCAAATGGTTTACCGATAACGGAATCAGAACCAACTGCACTTTAATTTTTTCTGCGGGTCAAGCTATCTTGGCCGCTAAAGCGGGTGCATCTTATGTATCTCCATTTATTGGACGTGTAGATGATAGTGGTTGGGATGGTATGGATTTGATTGGTCAATTGCGTCATATTTTTGATGTACAACAATACAAAACAGAAATTTTAGCAGCTTCAATCAGAAGTCCTTTACATATTATTAAAGCAGCCGAATTGGGTGCAGATATTTGTACCTGTCCATTAGATTCAATTGTTGGGTTGTTGAAACATCCATTAACTGATATTGGACTTGCTAAGTTTTTAGAGGACGCAAAAAAAATGTAGTTATTTCACTACAAAATAAATAAAGTTTAATTGCCCGCTTTGCGGGCAATTTTTGTTTCGAATAGTTTAGCTTCGTTTTACAATTCTTTTACATTTTGCAAACCTCTATGGTATTGAAAAAAGGAATTATAATTTGTTTGCTATGTTTCCTGATATACTCCAATGGGGATGCACAGTCTATTTATCCTTCCACTATAAATATTACAGGGAATTATGGTAGTCAAGGAAATTATCAATTTGAATTAAGTTTTGGAGAGTCTGCATCAATAGTAACTCAAACAACCAGTACACTAGTTGTAACTAGTGGAGTACTACAATCATTTACTTCATTTGCATCTGTTTATAATGCATTCCCTACTTTTTTACCCGATGAAATTAAAATTTATCCCAATCCATTTAAGGATATTTTGGAGATCAATTTGCTGCATACCAATTCCGGAAAAATAAAAATTGAATTATTTGATGTTCAAGGTAAAAAAATGAAAGAGTTATTGTTTTTTCATTTTGGTGTTGGAAGAACAGAACGCTGGGATTTAAGCAAATTTCCACAAGGAGCGTATATGATTGCAATTAATCAATTAGACGGAACTGGAAAATTGGTAATAAGGAGAGGCATATTTAAAGTAATAAAAATTAAGTAACCATTAATAATCAAGTACTATGGCAAAAACACTATGGTTATTCAACCTGATTTTATTCTTTTCAATTTTAAAGTCAGATAATGTTTTTTCTCAAGCACCTAATTTAATCAATTACCAAGGTGTTGCAAGAAATGCTGCAGGTAACCCACTTCAAAATCAAACTATTTATTTACGTGTAAATATCCGAACAGGATCTTCACAGGGTGTGATACAATTTTCTGAAACCAGATCGGTAAAAACCAATGCCTGGGGGCTTTTTGCAGTACAAATTGGAAGTCCTGGATTTATGAGTTCAATAGGAACTTTAGCAGGAGTTACTTGGATGCAAGGGGATAAGTTTATGGAAGTAGAGATTGACCCCACCGCTAGTAATAATTATATAAACTTAGGTTCTACGCAATTATTAAGTGTGCCCTATGCGCTTAATGCAGTTTCTGCTGGCACAGCAAGTCCAATAGGAGGGGCAGGGGGTGATTTGTCGGGCAGCTATCCTAATCCTACTATTGCAAATAATAAAATCACTAGTTTAAAATTAGCTGATAGTTCAGTTGTTACCTCTAAAGTTGCCAACTATAGTATAACAGATATAAAAATAGAATCAGTTAGTGGCTCAAAAATTATTGGTGATATAATCGGAAATGCAAAAAATGTAAATGGTATAGTTGCAATTGCTAATGGCGGTACTGGAGCATCAAATACATCTGATGCTAAGAAAAATCTTTTAATTGATTCAGTTGATAATACCACTGATTTAAGAAAGCCAATTAGTATAGCAACACAAAACGCATTGAATCTGAAGTTAAATATTAGCGATACATTAGGTACTTTTTCTAATCGACTTAAGATGAGTGATACAGCTGCAATGCTATCGAATAGGTTAAAGATTAGTGACACAGCATCAATGCTATCGAACAGGTTAAAGATTAGTGATACTGCAAATTTTGTGTCGAACTTTCGCAGAACGACCACTAAGATTGAAAATACAGATTTATCAAAGAGCACCATCAGTGGGGTTTCATTAGGAGATAATTTAAAGAGTTTAAGTGCTTCTTATGGATTAAGTGGAACTGGTTTTAATGGTTCTGCAGATATATCTAATTGGAAAGTAGACACGGCTGCAATCAGTACTAAGGCCAATGTAACAGCATTGTTGGAGGGTTACACAACAACTGGTTCTATTGCTACAAAGTTGAATATCAGTGATACAGCCAGCATGTTGTCTAATCGATTGAAGATTAGCGACACAGCATCAATGTTAGCGAATAGGTTAAAGATTAGTGATACTGCAAATTTTGTGTCGAACTATCGCAGAACGACCACTAAGATTGAAAATATAGATTTATCAAAGAGCACCATCAGTGGAGTTTCATTAGGAGATAATTTAAAGAGTTTAAGTGCTTCTTATGGATTGAGTGGAACTGGGTTTAATGGTTCAGCAGTTATTACAGATTGGAAAGTAGACACGGCTGCAATCAGTACTAAAGCCAATGTAACAGCATTGTTGGAGGGTTACACAACAACTGGTTCTATTGCTACAAAGTTGAATATCAGTGATACAGCCTCAATGTTAGCGAATAGGTTCAAGAATAGTGACACTGCAAGTTTTGTGTCAAATTATCGCAGAACGACCACTAAGATTGAAAATGCTGATTTATCAAAGAGCACCATCAGTGGGGTTTCATTAGGAGATAATTTAAAAAGTTTAAGTACTTCTTATGGATTAAGTGGAACTGGGTTTAATGGTTCTGCAGATATATCTAATTGGAAAGTAGACACGGCTGCAATCAGTACTAAAGCCAATGTAACAGCATTGTTGGAGGGTTACACAACAACTGGTTCTATTGCTACAAAGTTGAATATCAGTGATACAGCCAGCATGTTGTCTAATCGATTGAAGATTAGTGATACTGCAAATTTTGTGTCGAATTATCGCAGAACGACCACTAAGATTGAAAATACAGATTTATCAAAGAGCACCATCAGTGGGGTTTCATTAGGAGATAATTTAAAAAGTTTAAGTACTTCTTATGGATTGAGTGGAACTGGATTTAATGGTTCAGCAGATATTACAGATTGGAAAGTGGATACATCTGCAATTAGTACCAAAGCAAATGTTACTGGGTTATTAGCTGGTTATGCCACAACGGGTTCTGTTGGGAATTTAGATAAATTAACAGACGTAAAGTCTGGGGGTGAAAACTTTTCTAATAGTATTATTGTTGGACATAAACAAACGGGTACTCTAAGTAATGCTTCACAAAACACAGTACTTGGTTTAGAAGCATTTAAATCAGTAACAAGTGCTACCAATAATACTGTTCTTGGTTTTAATGCAATGAGAAGCAACCTAAGCGGTAGTAACAATGTTGCCTTAGGTTCCCACGCACTATTATCAAATACTACAGGATCAGATAATATCTCTGTTGGTTATAATGCTATGCTTAATAATGTTTCCGCTATAGGAAATATTGCAATTGGAAGTAATTCTTTGAATTCAGGAACTACAGGCAATTATAATGTTGCTGTAGGCCATCAATCTATGGTCAATAATACAACTGGCGACGTGAATACGGCTTTAGGCTATACTTCATTGCATGGTAATACAACTGGAAGATATAATGTTGCACTTGGCGTTCAAGCTTTAGAAAGTAATACTACTGGAAATAATAATACGGCAATAGGTGTTGGGACATTAGATCGGAATACTGGTGGAAATGAAAATGCTATTTTGGGGGCTTTTGCAGGTAGATATATTGCTGATGGATCTACTTATAATACAACAACATCAAATTCTGTTTTACTTGGTGCAAATATTCGAGTAAATGGTGTAGGGCAGAGTAATCAAATAGTAATTGGTCATAACGCAATAGGCAATGGTAGCAACACGATACAATTAGGTAATACTAATATCACCAATGTAAAAACTAGTGGTACAATAACCGCAGGTGCAGTTACATATCCTAACGTAGATGGGAATAGCGGAGATTTATTAACAACTAATGGTTCGGGTGTTGTTTCTTTTATTGCTCCTACTTTAGTTAGAGAAGTGGCAGATGAATTCAGTGCAACTGCTAATCAAACTAGTTTTACCCTTACACAAACAAAGGCAGCTAATAGTAAAGTGAAAATGTTTATCAATGGAGTTAGAATAAGCAATACTGCATATAGTGTAGTTGGTACAACACTTACTTATATCCCTGCTAATAATGGCAATACTAATCTTACGTTAAATGATCGAATTCAATTTGATTACTATTATTGAGTTTTAATTCTTTTCAAGGCCTCTCTTTTACTAAGAGGGGCCAATTTATTTTGCTCAACGAATGATACAACCCACTCTGAATTGGTTTTGCTGTATTCCCTTAAAGCCCATCCAATGGCTTTCTGAATAAAAAACTCTTTTGATGATTTATGTTGTAGAATATAATTAGAGAGTAACTGGGTGTTGGTGTTTTTCTTATAAGATCGTTGAAATAATATGCTACTCCTTTGTAACCACATATTATTCGACTTATTCCATTTTTGTGTAATTGAATTTTGTTTTTCTGGGAATAAAGAAAAATATTTTGGGAACCAATCACTTCCAATTCCATCTACAGCATCCCACCAACTTTTATGGACTAAACAGTATTCAATTAAGTTAATAACATTAGCTCTCCATAAAATAATATGTGAAGCCAATAAATCAATAGCGGCATATTGCCATTCTCGTTCTCTTTGGCTCCACATATATTTAACTACTTTCTCTAATTCAGTATACTTTTGAATTCGGTTGATTTTAAGAAATGCTTTTACTATTGAGTCTCTCTGAGGGGTTTTAATTCCATAAAACTCAAATTGGTTCAGCATATAGGCTTTCATTCCTTTAGCCTCTTTTTCATTTGCAGCTTTTTCAAACGCTAGTATCAGCGGCTTCAAATAAATGCAAGCTTCAAAAGAATCTTTTTTCATTAAATGGAATTGCTTAGTACGATGTTTAGTTCTTAGGTGCCTCTTTTTCTTTCATACGATCTACATAACTAACCCCATCAGTAATCCATTTCTCAGCAGGCTTCCCCAATAGATAATGATCAAACCACTCTCTTTGTCTTTTTTGATAATCAATTTGATTTTCTTTTTTAGTAAAATTGTGGTTCTCGTCTGCATACACCAACATCACAAAAGGTTTTTCCATTCTACGCATGGTACCATACATTTCTATACCCTGATGCCAATCTACTGCACCATCTTTATCCCCAAAAGTTACTAATAATGGGGATTTTATTTTACTAGCATTAAACATAGGGGAGTTGCGAATATGGGCTTCTGTTCTTTCATACCATGGTCCATCGAATCTACCCTGACTGGTTTCAAAAATTTTCTGATCAGGAGTTCCACTATTCCAATAAATGGATAACGACATACTAATTAAATCGGTTAAAGGTGCGCCAGCAATAGCTGCTTTAAAAATATCAGTTTGGGTAATTAAGAAAGAAGTTTGATAAGCTCCCCAACTATGACCCATAATGCCTACTTTATTGGCGTCTATCATACCTGTTTTCATAACTTCTTTTACGCCTGGAACAATACAATTTACTGCACTCATTCCTGGGTCGTTGGTTTCATAAACAATATCTGGTTGGAATACAAAATAGCCGTTTGTTGTGTAGTTAGTTGTGTTATAAGCTCTTCTAATACTTGGAGCTACATAGTTATGTACATTATTAGATAGTATCTCATACATGTAAACAATCATTGGATATTGTTTGCCAGGTTCATAGTTTGCTGGGTAGTACAAAGCTCCTTGCATTTTTTTACCCAACTTATTGGTAAACGAAACCAATTTACTCTTTCCCCAATAATAATTTTGTTGTTGAAGATTAGTTGTAGCTGCTTTTTGCTCTTTGGTAAAATTCTCGGAAATATACAACTCTGGAGATAAATCGTAGTCTTGTTTAATATAACTAAACACATTAGCGTCTTTTGCTTTTGCTAAACGATTTATTTGTAAGTCTTCAAAAATAAGTTTAGCTGTTTTGCCATTTTCATATTGGTAATATCCAAACTTTTTTGTTTTATCTCCATAAGCAGAAAAATAAATTGGCTTTGAATCGTCTAAATAAGGTTCTTCAAATTCAACTCTAGTAACGCGAAATACAATTTCTTCTTTGTCTCCATCTGCAATTTTACGTGCGCTTGATCCATCAGGACTTACTGCCCATATATTGTATTCATCATATAATAAAACCTCTTTATCACCATTTATCCATCCGCCTAATCCAAATGGTGGCTTTGTGGCGGGATGGTCGTCCCTTGTATTCCAAAAATTGCTTTTTATTGTTCGGGTAATATTGGTATTCTGACCAGTAGCAATATTATAGGTCTGCCAATTTTTGTCTTTAAAATAAATTAGGTATTTGCCATCTGGTGAAGATTGAGGTGCTGTATAAAATCCGGCTTGTAATCGAGTATATAATAACTTGCTTTCACCAGTTTTGATATTGACTAAACTATAATCTGCATAATCTTCTTTGAATGCTGGCTTATATTTTTTATCAGTTGCAATCACAGCCATTTTTTGATTACCATTTAATGTAGCAATTGGAAACGTTTCTGTAGCTAATTGATAAAAACTGTTGTTATCTGTATTCCAAACTGATAAATAGCTGGCATTTTTATCTTGAATGTAAGTTACTTTTTGACGCGGTTGAATCTCAGCGTCTTTCCAATGCCATACATCTGCTAATTTATTATCCGATTTTAACGACAATTTTGCAGCAGCCATTTTTAAACTATCCGCTTTTGTTTTTGAACTATCGGTTGATTTTTTATCTTCTTTTTTAGGTTTATAAGTCCAAGCTTTTAACCCAAAAAATACTGATGATAAATCATCGCTCATTCTAAGCGATGATCCATTGTGTATGCGCATTCCAACAGGGAAACCACTCATTGTAGCTGGATTGAGTACTTTTATAGTTGGGTTACTCAAATTTGTACAACTATAAACCTGAGCATTTTCTTCTTCATAATCTTCTTTTTTAAAGGTTTTGAAAAAAGAGAAACCATCGCCTTCTTTTGACCAATTTAATTTAGAAAACTTTAATGTGTCGCTAGCTATTATTTTTAAAGTGTAGGTGTTTAAATTAAAAAGTTCCACTGAATTACCTGCTGTATTAGCTGATTCCACTATATAAGATAGGTGATCACTTTTTTTATTGAATGCATATTCTGTTACATTTCCAATAGTTCTGGTACTACCATCTATCAAATTTTTCAGTAAAAGAACACTTCCTTTATCTTTATTTTCTTTGGGGGGAGTTAAGTATGCAGCCAACATTTTTCCATTTTTGGAGAAACCAAATCTGTTAATATTGGAAATTATTTCAATTTTTCCTGTAGAAAGATTTAGTAATCCCATTTTATATTCAATGGGTTTGCTTTGATCTCTTAATTTCTCCGCTTCTTTAAAAGGTAATCCAATTCTATAAGCAAGCCATTGGTTGTCTTTAGAAAATTCAGGAGTGCTGGCAAAAGCCAATTTATAGGATTTATTAGAAGAGCGATTTATTACATACAAACTGTCGTTGTTTTCCTGCACAATTATTTGGTAGGCAATCCATGTACCATTAGGGGATATTTCAGTTTGTCCTAGACTTTGCCATTTGCCATAATCTTCAGGACTGAGCTGTTTTTTTTGTGCTTGAGCAGAAAAGCCTAAAAATAGTAGGCAAATAATAACCCTCAATTGTTTGTGCATAGTTGAATATTTTGTAACAAGTTATAAAAAAGTTTTAGGCTATACTAGTGTTTTTGCACGTCAACTAATATAATTGAATATTTTGCCCCATGAAGCGAATTTTATTGATCATCATTCTCGCACAGTTTTTTTGTACTTCGGTATGGTTTGCTGGTAATGCGGTTATGACTGAAATGGCCATTGCTAAGGACCTTGATGAGTTATATTTAGTTTATCTGATTAGCGCGGTACAATTTGGATTTATTATTGGCACCCTGGTTTTTGCATCATTTGCTATTGCAGATCGGTATTCACCCTCTTTAGTATTTCTTTTTTCAGCCTTATTTGCAGCCCTATTTAATGGTTTAATTACATTTAACTGGATAACTGGTTATAATATATTAATTTGTAGATTTTTAACTGGCTTTTTTCTGGCAGGAATTTATCCCGTTGGTATGAAAATAGCTGCAGACTATTTTGAAAAAGGTTTGGGGAAATCTCTAGGATTTTTGGTAGGAGCCTTGGTATTGGGAACAGCGTTTCCTCACTTGATAAACGGGTTATCTATAAAAAAATCTTGGGAATTTGTTTTATATGCAACTTCTGTCTTATCTATTTTAGGAGGACTTATCTTGTATGTAGGAATTAAGGATGGTCCTTACCGAAAGAAGTTAGGAGTTATCCAGTTTGCAGCAGTTGGAAAAGTTTTTCGAATTCGAGATTTGAGAAAATCTGCATTTGGCTATTTTGGTCATATGTGGGAGTTATACACTTTTTGGACTTTTGTGCCATTATTGTTATCTCACAAACTAAACAGCCCCCATTATAATTATCCATTTTTAACATTTATTATTATTGGATCAGGAGCTCTTTCCTGTTTTTTAAGTGGTCTATTATCTACGCAATTTAGTATCCACAAAATAGCTTTAGTGGCTGTATCGGTTTCAAGTGTTTGTTGTTTGTTGTTCCCTTTGTTTTATTATTATGCTTCTGAAGGATTATACATTGCGTATTTAATTTTTTGGGGATTATTTGTTGTAGCAGACTCTCCAATGTTCTCTAGTTTAGTTGCAGCCAATGCACCCCCTGAATTAAGGGGTAGCACTTTAACATTGGTTAATAGTATTGGCTTTTTAATAACCATTTTGAGTATTCAAATGATAGGGCAGTTGCTAAACTATCTTCCTTTCTATTTTGTCTGGACTATTCTTTCTATAGGGCCTGCATTTGCAGTGCTACAATTGGTTAATCGGTCAAATAAACTTAAATTGTAATAATCTATTTGTATTGAGTCTATGCCTAATAAAAAATTATTGATTTTGTTTTTTCATCCTCGTTTTGAGGATAGCAGAGTAAACGCTAGATTGGTAGAAGGAGTAAAACAATTACGCGATATTACTTTCAGGGATATGTATGAGTTATATCCAGATTTTAATATAAATGTAGAATTTGAACAGGCTCAATTAATCGCACACGATATAATCATTTGGCACCACCCTTTTTATTGGTATAATTGTCCGCCTTTAATGAAACAATGGCTTGATTTAGTATTAGAATATGGGTGGGCTTATGGTACAAATGGAAAAAAGTTAGCAGGAAAGTGGGCAATGAATGTCATATCTTCTGGAGGTAATTTCAATGTTTATCAAAAAGAAGGAAGAAATAGATTCACACATCGAGAGTTTTTGAATTCTTTTGATCAAACTGCTCATTTATGCCAAATGGAATATTTACCTCCATTTATTGTCCCTGGTGCAAATAAGCTCAGTGCCGCTGAAATTGAAGACTATATGATTCGATATACTCAAATTGTTCATTTCTTAATGAATGAGCAAATAGATGTAAACAAGCTAAAGCTAGTAGAGAACTTTAATATATTAAACGCAGACCAATGGGAGCATCAGTTTTACAAAATGCAATGATTTTTTTAGGAGCTGCATTGCTATTTGTACCTATTGCAAAAAAACTGGGTATTGGTAGTGTATTGGGTTATATCATTGCTGGAATTGTAATTGGTCCGTTTGTACTAGGCTTTATAGGTACAGAGGGTGAAGATATTATGCATGCTGCAGAATTTGGGGTTGTTATGATGTTATTCTTAATTGGACTAGAATTGAATCCCCAATCCTTTTGGAGAATGCGTAGGAGAATTATTGGTATGGGCGGATTACAAATGTTATTGACTGGAATTTTATTTTTTTTGTTCTTCTTTTTTGTAAAAGAGGTTAATATCAATACATCTATAGCGCTATCACTTACATTTGCCATGTCTTCTACCGCAATTGTGCTTCAAACCTTGAAGGAGAAAAATTTGGATAAAACACATGCAGGTAAATCTTCTTTTGCTGTTTTATTATTTCAAGATATTGCGGTGATTCCAATCCTTGCCATTATTCCATTATTAGCAAGTACCGGCAACGAAGTTAAAAATATACGAGACGGATTTTTAGGTATAATTGATCAATATCCAACAATTACCATCATAGTTGCTGTTACTGTAATTATATTTCTAGGGAAATTTGTATTTAGTCCATTACTTCATTGGATTGCAAAAGCACATATGCGTGAGCTATTCACAGCTTCTGCATTGTTTTTGGTTATTGCTGTTTCTTGGCTCATGGATTTAGCGGGAATAAGTGCAGCATTGGGTGCGTTTTTGGCGGGAGTATTGATGGCTAATAGTGAATTCAGGCACGAGTTGGAAAGCAATCTAGAACCATTTAAGGGGATTTTATTAGGACTGTTTTTCACTGCAGTAGGGTCTACAATCAACTTTGGATTAATCATAGATCAACCAGTAAAAATATTGCTCGCAGTATTGCTTTTTATGGTTTTAAAATCTGTTGTTTTATATACTGTTGCAATACTTTTTAAATTGGTCATTCAACAAAAAATTCTTTTCACTTTACTTCTTTCTCAAGTTGGAGAATTCGCTTTTATTCTTCTAGGGTCAATTGGCGAACTCAATATGATTAGTAAACCAATATTGGATTTTTATATGGCGGTAATAACAGTGAGTATGATTATTTCTCCCATTTTATTATTCATTGATGAAAAGTTTCTATCAGGTAAATTGTTTAAATCTGATAAAATGGATAATGAGTACAAAGTTGATCCCAAAGAACATAATGATATCATCATAGCAGGATTTGGGCATTTTGGCAGTACATTGGGTAGATTTTTACGCGCAAATGGAATTGAAGCCACCATTTTAGATAATAATAGTGATCAGGTTTTACTTCTTAGAAAAATGGGTTTTACTGTTTTTTATGGAGATGTGACTAGAATCAATATATTGGAAGCTGCTGGAGCATCACATGCCAAAATTCTTGTTTCGGCTTTAGATATTCCTGAAAAAAATGTACAATTGTCGGAATTGGTTGCAAAGCACTATCCGCATTTAAAATTATTTTTTAGGGCTAAGAATAGAACAGATGCGTATGAACTAATTGATAATGGCGTTGAGAAAATTTACAGAGAGTCTATTCATGCATCAGTGTATATGGGAGTTGATATATTGAGTGAATTAGGTTTTAGAAAATACACTTCTTTAAGAAAAGCAAACGATTTTATATTGTATGATGACAAAGCTTTACACAAGTTGTCAAAACATCGGCACAATTCTGATAGTTATGTTCAAAATGTAAAAGAAGAAATTGCCCAGCAAGAAAGGTTGTTGGCAGAAGACAAACAATTTATGGAACATAAACCTGATAATGCTTGGGATAAGTCTAAAATTGCAGCAAATGATTAGGCGTTAATTGTAATAACTTTTTTCAGATTATTGCTAAACTGGGCAGCTTCAATAATTTTCATCACATTCCAGCCATCTATACCACTAACTAAACAAGGTTTTTTATTTATGATGGATTCATAAATACCATCATAAAAGGCCCCATAGTTACCTTGTAATGTTGGTATTTTCTCTTTTATGATTTCTTCATTTAATTGGGTATGCAAATAGCCCATTTCCTCATTCGGTTCTTGTCCCCAATTTGGGGTATATGGTATTACACTATTAATAAGAGCCGATTCTTGTATATCAGCCCTGGTTTTTATAAATGACCCTTTACTTCCATGAATTATATATGAAGGTATTGGCTCCCTTACCATTAAGCTACTTTTAAGTGTAACACGTAATTGTTCATAGTACAGAACAATTGTAAAATCATCGTCTACTAAGGAGTTCGGTCTAACCGTTCTAATATCTGCCATTACGGCTTGAGGCATTCCAAACAAATAAACAGCCTGATCAATTAAGTGAGGGCCTAAGTCTAATAGTAACCCAGCACCAGCATTAGGTGTTTCTTTATGTGATTTTATGCTAAGGGCTTCTTTATATCGATCAAAATGAAATTCAGCTGAAATAATTGATCCAATTTTTTGTGTATCTACAATTTGCTTTACTGTACTAAAGTCGCTATCCCATCGTCTGTTTTGATAAACGGAAAGTACCAAACCTTTTTCTTTAGCTAATTCAGTTAATATTTTCGCTTCAGCAGCTGTTGTAGTAAATGCTTTTTCAACCACAATATGCTTCCCTTTTTCTAATGCCCTTTTAGCAAAATCAAAATGGGTATATGTTGGAGTGTTTACAACTACAAGGTCTATGCTATCATCATTTAAAACAGCATCAATACTTCGGTAAATTTTTGTATTGGGATATATTTCAGCAGAAACATTTTTAGTTCTTTCTACTATGCCTGATAATTCAAAGCATTTGTGATGATGAATAAACGGAGCATGAAAAACTTTTCCAGACATGCCAAATGAAAGTATGGCTGTTTTTATTGGCAGGATTGTGTAATTATTGTCTTTCAAAACTATATGTTATTTTTGCGATGATGTTTTTAGCTTTATCTCTGGCGGTTTCTGTTTCTCTCAGGCCATTTGAATGATATGTGTAGGTCCAATGAACTACTGCGCTTCCATTAAAACTTATTTGTATCATACTGGTCAATTGATTTTGTTGGTTGTATTCGTAAACAAAGTCAGGAATTAAGCGATTGGCTTTTATGTTAAATCTTACTACGTCTGTTAATTGATTATTTGAATAGTAATAATAATAGGTTTCAATTTTCTTTCCTTTTTTAAACCAGTATTCTTCAATAATTAGCCCCGAACTATCTGATACCAATTCCACAGTAAGGGTGTCCATTCCATTCCCAAATTTAATCATTTTAGAGGGTGAGCCATTGGGTTGATAATACCAAATATGGGTTTCTGTAACGGGTTTTTTTTGTACTGAATCTATAGTGGTCGAAGTTATTTTGTTTAAGGCACCGTTTTCGTTGTAGCCATATTCTGTTTTGGTTTCAATACTCGATTTGTTAACTATTGTTCTTTTTAGTTTGCTTAATTCATAAATATTCGTAATTTTTTCAGGCGAGCTAGACGAATTAGCAATAGTGGTAGTCATTTTTTTCCCATCTATTTGCAATTCTTGGTTTAATATAAATCCTTTTGTATTTGACCCATCTGCTTCTATGCTGTTACCAATGATTTTGTTAATTTTGCTTTTTCTCATCATTTGGTACTTTTCCTGCGATACTTTTAATCCAATAATATCATTTAAATAGAATTGCCCCCAAAGGGAATTTCCATGCATTAATATACAAAAAAGTAAGAGCCACTTCATATTATCTATTTATTCAAAAATACAATCTAAAATGGGTAATCCATACAAGCAGCTAATTGCGTATTTTAGTCAAAAAATAAGCTTTGTCTCATATAAAAGAACGCCAAGAAAAGTCATGTTTAAACTGCAATGCAGTTATTCATGGCAGGTTTTGCCATATCTGTGGTCAAGAAAATGTTGAACCAAGGGAGAAGTTTAGACATATGTTGGCTCATTTTATATTTGACCTTTTTCATTTTGATGGGAAGTTTTTTAGTACCATGAAATCGCTTTTGTTAAAACCAGGCCTTTTGTCTCAGGAACACTTAAGAGGAAGACGGGCAGACTACTTGCATCCTATACGTTTGTATATTTTTACTTCTGCTTTTTTCTTTTTGTTCTTTTTTGCGGTCAAAACTGAAAAGGTAGAGGATAAAAAACCAGTTAATTCTGCAGATTCAATCAGTAATAATGATGTAGTTAATTTTAAACAGAGTTATTCAGGAATTCGCGAGTATGATTCTCTTCAGGCTGGTTTACCCAAAGACAAACGGGATGGTTATATCATAAAGAAATTGACAAGGAGAAATTTGGAATTAAAAGAGAAGTACCCAGATGGTAAAGAAATGAAATCAAAATTATTTGATGTATTTACCCATCAATTTCCCAAATTGCTCTTTATTTCCTTACCCATTTTTGCATTCATTCTATTTCTATTGTATTCCCGAAAGAATAAATATTATTATGCAGATCATGTAGTTTATACCCTCCATTTATACTCCGCTTTTTTTATCATTCTATTCTTAATTATTTGCTTAAATATGCTATTTACAGCAACTGGATTATATACATATAATGCTGATAAGGGTGTTAATTATTTAAATGGCCTAATTTCTTCAACATTGGCCGCATGGTTTTTGATGTTTTACTGGTACAAATCTTTGCGTAAATTTTATAATCAATCGAGGGGTAAAACCATTCTTAAGTTTTTCATATTGTTAGTTACTAACTCTATTGTTTTCGGTATTCTATTTTTGATTTTTATATTTTTCTCATTCCTGATAGTATAATATAATGAATAAGACTGCAGATGCTTTTTTACGATTAGTAAATATTATGGACGAGCTTAGAGCGCAATGTCCATGGGACCAAAAGCAAACAATACATACACTAAGATCAATGACCATTGAAGAGTTGTATGAATTGGTAGATGCGATTGATGCGAATGATTGGCAAGGCATTAAAGAAGAGCTAGGAGATCTGTTTTTGCACTTACTTTTTTATAGCAAAATTGGATCTGAACAAAATCAATTTAAGTTAGAGGAAGTGTTAAATGGAATAGCTGCGAAACTGATTAGAAGGCATCCACATATTTATGGAGATGTTAAAGTGAAAGACGAAGAAGAAGTAAAACGAAACTGGCAAAAAATAAAGTCCAATGAAGGGAAGATAGATAAGTCAATTCTTGAAGGCGTACCAAAGTCGCTACCTGCAATAGTAAAAGCAGCCAGAATACAAGAAAAGGCAAAGCAAGTAGGATTTGAATGGGAAAATAAAGCCGATGTTTGGAAAAAGGTAGATGAAGAGATTGGGGAACTTCATCATGCAGAAATAAACGAAAGCCAGGAGGAAATAGAAGCTGAATTTGGCGATATTTTATTTAGTTTAATCAATTACGCACGGTTTTTGCAGGTAGATCCTGAAGCGGCTTTAGAAAAGACCAATCAGAAATTTATTCAACGATTTAAATCGATGGAAAATATTGCTTTAAGTAAAGGATTACAATTGACCGATTTAAGTCTTGTTCAGATGGACGAGTTATGGAATTCGGTAAAACGAAAAAACTAATCATTTGTTAACTAATATTAGAAATGCAACTTTTAAGCACGGTTATTTAATTATAACTGCGGCTTGGCTGTATACCATCTCGTTCATTTTTTCTAATTATTTTAGTTATAACTCAGGTCCAGATAAAGTTAAACAGAATCTAGAGAACAGAATTCATACTGAAGAAGAGCGCTTTAATTTGTTTGCAAATGATACCAATAGACTATCAAGTTTAATTTTTGATTCAGCAAGTACTGTAGTTGAACTGGCTCTCGAAAAAGGGAAATCTGGTGTATTTGTATACAAAAAATTGGCTCAATCAAAGTTTGAGGAATTGTATTGGAGTACCAATAAAATGACTGTGCCAAACTCATTCCTTTACACGAAATCTACGGTTCAATTTGTTAATAGTTCAAATGGTCAGTTTTTACTTTCAAAGAAAAATGTTCGTTTAAGAAATAAAGATTTCTTAATTGTAAATGTATTGCCCATTAAGTGGTCGTATTTTATAGAGAACAAATATTTTAGTACAGATTTTGTTGATTTTCCTGGACTTGATGAACAATACGCAATTACCAATAATTTAACTCATTCTCCTATATATAACCAAGACGGGTTATTTCTTTTTAGTATTGATTTAAAAGACGGGAAACAGTTTGTATCGTATGATATCATTACCATTTTTTTTAGGATTGCAGCAATTCTTTTATTACTACTCTTTATTCATGCTATTTCAAAGGATTTAATAGATGAGCTTGGTTTTAAAAAGGGATTCCTATTTCTTATTGTTTCGGTCATTTTGCTAAGACTGATTTCATATTTATTTCCATTTCCTTTTGATTATTCTAAGCTTTCGCTTTTTGATCCATCTATTTATGCCTCCAATTTTTTACATCCTTCGTTAGGTGATTTGTTTTTAAATGCAGTCCTGTTCTATTGGATAATGCGGTTTGTAAAAAACAATTATTCAATCAATATAAATATACCTACTACTAATTCGTCCTTCCAAGTAAAAGCTGTTGGAATCTTTATTTATACTTGTACTGCTTTTTTTATAGTAGGAATAATTCAAAGTTTAATTCGGGATGCTAAAATATCATTTGATGTAACCATTTTTTTTAGTTTAACAATTTACAGTACTATAAGTATCGTCATCTTATGCTTTTTAGCATTAGGCTTTTTTTACTTATCTCAACTGATTCTTGTCCCAATTTTAAGCCAAAAACAATCCCTTGGATTGCCAATTGTTATAGTAATATTGAGTGGATTTATCAATATTTTATTTCAATATAATGCATCACAAATAGGATTTCAATTTATTGTTATTGGTTGGTTACTCTTATTTATGCTATTACTTAGGAGAAGAGCTTCTGATTTAAAAATTCAAATTATTAAGTCTTCTTTCTTTATTTTCTGGGTAATGCTTTTTGCAATGTCTATTGCTGCATTGGTGATTCATCAGAACAGATTAGTTGAATTTGAACAACGTAAAAGAATTGCAGAAAAATTAGCTATTCAGTCGGATCCTTCAGGGGAAAACTTATTGAAAATTGCGGCAACTAATTTTAATAATAATTTTTTGAGTGAAAACTTTGATAGATTTCATGAAAGTGAATATGCTAATAAGTTCATAAAAGACAGCTTAATTAACCAAAACTTTTCTGGTTATCTTAATAAATATGATACAAGAATTTACACTTTTGATAGTCTTTTTCATCCATTATTTAATGAGGACTCACTTAATTATTCATCTATAAAAACAATTGTCCTTAATCAATCTGTTAGTACAGACGTACCTAATTTATTTACTTATGAGAATAATTTTGAAGGATTTAATTATATCTATCAAGTAACTGTTGAAAGGAATAATTATCCTATTGGGTATTTATTTATTATAATGAATGCTAAAAGGTATAAAAGCGAAGCGCTTTATCCAGAATTATTTAACCAATCGCAAGATGTGATAGCAGACTTAAATAATAATTACGCTTATGCTATCTATAATAAAGGGAGGATAATCAATCATTTTAATAATTATAATTTCCCTACTCAGCTTAGTTCTTCTGCATTGCCACAATTTGAGTTTGTATATAAAATGGAAGGGGATTTTTCTGAATTATGGTTTAATGCCGGTAATGATAGACAAGTTGTTGTTGTTAAAAGAAACACCTGGGTTATAGAAGCCGTTACTTTATTTGCATATTTATTTTGTTCCTTTTTGTTTATCATATTCATTTTTCATATTGGTGCACTAATTATAAAAGCTAAGTTTAAATTAGATGAGTTAAAAAAATTATTAAGGTTTAATATTCGCACTCAAATTCAGGCCACCATCATTTTTGTTAGTGTTTTTTCTTTTTTGGTAATTGGAATTGCAACCATCTCATTTTTTATATACAGATATAATCGTTCAAATGAAGAGAGATTGTCTAAGTCTATTCAAGTAATGGCAAATGAGTTGAATGCCAAAGTTGTTAGTATTTTGGCTTTAGATGATGAACCTAATAATTCAGGTGTCAAAAATGAATTAGAACAAGTTATTGCTGAAATTTCAGATTTACATAATGTTGATATTAATTATTACAATGCACAAGGAGACTTAATTATTTCTACTCAACCATATATTTACAATAAGAATCTTTTAAGTAAAAAAATGGATCCCGTTGCTTATATAGAAATGCATCGGGAAAATCGAATAAGGTTTATTCAATCTGAAACCATTGGTAGTTTTGGTTATTTAAGTATCTATATTCCTCTCATGACTGATACAGGTGAAACTTATGGGTATTTAAATATTCCGTACCTAAATTCTCAAATTGATTTAAATCAGGAGATATCTGGGTTCTTAGCTACTTTAATTAATTTAAATGCCTTTATATTCTTACTTGCTGGGGCTATTGCATTTTTTATTACCAATCAAATTACCGCTTCATTAAGCCTTATTGGTGCCACTATGAAGAAAATGAATTTAGGGGTTAAAAATCAGCAAATTGATTGGAATAGAGATGATGAAATTGGGGTATTGGTAAATGAATACAATAATATGGTTCGTAAACTTGAATTGAGTGCTGCTTCTTTAGCAAAAACAGAAAGGGAAGGGGCGTGGAGAGAAATGGCCAGACAGGTTGCTCATGAAATTAAAAACCCGCTTACCCCGATGAAATTGAGTATACAATATTTGCAACATGCCATACAGCAGGGAGCACCAAATGTGAATACGCTCAGTGCCAATCTAGCTAAAACATTAATAGAGCAAATTGATCAGTTGGCTAAAATTGCTGGAGACTTTTCTCAATTTGCAAATATTGGTATAGTTAAGTTGGAAAAATTTTCTGTAGCCAATACAATTGAATCCCTGCAAAATCTTTACGCTGGTGATTCTCTAGTCAATTTTCAAGTAATTGATGACTCTACTAATTCCAATATTGAATCGGATAAAGTTCAAATCAATAGATTATTCATGAACCTTATTCAAAATGGAGTGGAAGCTGGTAAGGAATTGAATGGGAAAGCTAAAATTGAGATTCAACTTAATAATTTAAACGGGTTTATTGAAATTACTATTAAAGATTATTCTGGCGGAATTCCTGCAGCTATGAAAGAAAATATGTTCAGGCCAAATTTCACAACAAAGTCAGCTGGTACAGGGTTGGGGTTAGCTATTTGTAAAGGTATAGTGGAGCAGGCCAATGGTACTATTCATTACCAAACAGTAGATGGGGTTGGAACAACATTTACTGTTCAATTGCCAACTACTAATATTAATTAACTTCGTTTATTTTGTTGAATTTGAACAAACTGTTCAAATTGGGTTACATTAAAGCTACTTAGATTTTGATTTTTGCTTAGGCCAGCTTTCTGTGCTACCAATACCCCGTATTTGCAATCTTCATATCCATCAATGGTATGTGCATCAGGATTAATGGAAATCAATACATTTTTATCTAGGGCTTTCTTTATCCATCTCCAGTCTATGTCTAATCTTCTAGGATGTGCATTTAGCTCTATTACAACGTTATTGGCTACACATGCATCAATAATAAGTTCATGATTGATGGGGTATCCAGCCCTACTGAGTAAAAGTCTTCCCGTCATATGACCTAAAATACTCGTATACTTATTCTCTATAGCTTTTAAAAGCCTTGCATTGGCTTTTTCTGCATTCATCTTTAAATTAGAATGAACAGAAGCAATGATTAAGTCGAAACTGGACAATATTTCATCTGGATAATCTAAACTGCCATCATTTAAAATATCACTTTCTATACTTTTAAAAATTTTAAAGGGTGCCAATTGCTGGTTTAGTTGATCTATTTCTTTGTGTTGATCAGCCACTCTTTCAATGCTAAGTCCATTTGCATAAAAAGCAGATTTTGAGTGATCACTAATTACTAAATACTGCATTCCTTTTTCTATTGCAGATTTAGCCATTTCGGCTAAACTATTCCCTCCGTCGCTCCAAGTACTATGCGAATGTATTATTCCTGCAATATCCTCTACGTTAATTGTACTAGGTATAATATTTTGTTTAGCTAGATTAATTATTGATGCAGATTCTCTTTGGCATGGTGGAATAGGACAACAATTATAAGTTGAAAAGATTGCATCTTCCATCGGATATACCGCTGATTTATCCCATTGTGTGGAATGACTCCATTCATTTAAAAATTCTTCACTGCAACTTGTTTCAAATAATACCGATTGAAAATTATCTTGGTTTGCTAACCAAAATTGAACGGTAATATTTTGTTCGTTTTTAAAGCTAAGTTTTGATTCATTCTCTTCTTTTAGTTGGAAAGAAATGGAGTTCATAAAAGCTTTTAAACTCTCTGAATTAGCATTGGTGACCCAATCTATAGAGTCAATAATTTCCATTTGTCTTCTCATTTCTCCCGTTAATTGAAAAGTAAATGGGAGAGAAGTGGTTAAAATTTTTTCTAATTCTTTTGAAAAGCTTTCCACTTGTTGGTATAAATATCTACCCATGGTGCCCATATAAAATTCAATGGACTCTTTAATGTTTTGTTGGGTTTTTTCACCAAATCCTTTGTATAAAGTCAATCTATTTTCATTGCAGGCATAGAGCAATTCTCCTAGTGTTTCAATTTCTAATTCCTTCCAAATGGTTGCAATTTTCTTAGGTCCAATTCCTTTTATCTTAAGCATTTCTAAAATACCAGGAGGGGTATTTTGAATAATATCTTCTAGAATTTGCAGCTTGCCTGTTTGCAGCATTTCAATAATTCTATTACCTGCACTTTCTCCAATTCCTTTTATACTAAAAATAGCATTTTGTGGCATTTCTGAAAGAGGGGTTAAAACTTTATCAACGCTAAAAGCCGCAGCAGCATAGGATTTGGCCTTAAATGAGTTTTCTCCATGAATATCCATTAGTTTGGCTAACAAAGAAAAATTATTGGATATTTCATCATTGCTTATCATACTGGAAAATTATGAACTTGAATGCGTTTAGTCAAATAAAAAACCCGTTCCAAAATTGGAACGGGCATTAAATCTATTTCTGCTTGAGAAATAAGAAGAGAATTACTTCTTCTTTGCAGCTTTCTTAGGAGCGGCTTTCTTAGCAGCTTTTTTAGGAGCAGCTTTCTTAGCGGCTTTTTTAGGAGCAGCTTTTTTTGCAGCAGCCTTTTTAGGAGCAGCTTTCTTAGCAGCTTTTTTAGGAGCGGCTTTTTTTGCAGCAGCTTTCTTAGGAGCAGCGGCTTTTTTTGGTGCAGCTTTTTTTGCAGCTTTTTTAGGAGCGGCTTTTTTTGCAGTTGCCATGTTTTTTAGATTTAATGGTTAGTAAATAATACATTAAAAATAAAAATCTTATTTGGAACTACAAAAAATATTTTTTATGCAGTAGCTTCTGCAGGTAAAACAGATACTGTTGTTCTATCTGATTTTCCTTTTTTGAATTCAACAACACCATCAGTTAATGCGAATAATGTGAAGTCTGTACCAACTCCAACGTTCTTGCCAGGGTGGTATTGGGTTCCTCTTTGACGAATGATAATGTTGCCAGATAATGCAGGCTGTCCACCATAGATTTTTACACCTAAGCGTTTGCTCTGAGAATCACGACCGTTCTTAACACTACCTTCCCCTTTTTTGTGTGCCATAATTGTATGATTTTAAATTATCGGATTACTCCGATAAAGTGTTAATTACTAAGCGATGCTTTCGATTTTAATTCTGGTATAATGAGTTCTGTGTCCGTGCTTCTTACGAAAGCCCTTTCTTCTTTTCATTTTAAAGGCGATCACTTTTTCGCCTTGTACCAGGTCGCTAACGATTTCCGCTTTCACAGTTGCTTTAACAGCAGCTCCTGTTGAAATGTTACCGCCGTTGTCTACGAACAGTACATCGTTAAACTCTACTTTGTCTCCGGTTTTACCCTGCAGGTGGGGAACGTACAAATTTTGACCTTCTTGTACTTTAAATTGTTGACCTGCGATTTTTACTATTGCTAACATAGCTGTCCAAAATTAGGACGGCAAAGGTAAGGTTTTCAAGGGATATATCACAAAGAATTTCGAAATAAATTATTGCAAATTTAGGGACAAAGCAGCCTAAACCGGCGATGATAAGCCTATTTTTGTTATTCTGGTATCAATTTTAGCCTATGAACTTTAAATCTTTGCTGGCAAAACCCTTTGCCAATGTAATATATAATAAGACCCGAAAATCGATGATGCAGGCTGTTCAACACCAGGAAATCATCTTTAGGTCCTTATTAAAACATGGTGCAGGTACCCAATTTGGGAAAGACCATTTATTAGACCAAGTTGCAGACCATGCAGCTTTTACACAAGCAGTCCCTATAAGAGATTATGAATTAATCAAGCCTTATATTGAACAGATTAAGCAGGGTAAAGCAAATGTGCTTTGGAAAGGGAAGCCCATCTATTTTGCTAAAACCAGCGGAACCACAAGTGGAGTAAAGTATATACCAATTACCAAAGAGTCTATACCTAATCATATTCAAACCGCTAGAAATGCGCTTTTTTGTTATATGGCTGAAACTGGTAATACCGCTTTTGCAAATGGGAAAATGATTTTTTTGAGCGGATCCCCTGTTTTGGAAAGAACTGGTACAATTCCTACTGGAAGATTAAGTGGAATCGTGAATCATCATATTCCTGCTTATTTAAGGTCTAATCAATTACCCAGTTTTGAAACCAATTGTATTGAGGATTGGGAAACCAAGCTCGATAAAATTGTAGCGGAGACCATTAATAAAGACATGACTTTAATTAGTGGTATTCCCCCATGGATGCAAATGTATTTTGACAGGTTGATAGAAAAAACGGGTAAAAATATTGCGACTTTATTTCCTCATTTCAGTATAATGGTTCAAGGGGGTGTTAATTTTGAACCTTATAAGGCCAGGCTTTTTGAAAGCATTGGGAAAAAAATTGATTCAATTGAATTGTTTCCTGCCAGTGAGGGTTTCTTTGCGTTTCAAGATACCCAAGACCAAGAGGGTATGCTATTAAATACCAATAGTGGTATTTATTTTGAGTTTATTCCTGCTGGTGAAATTTTCAATGAATTTCCTACTAGACTCAGCTTGAAAGATGTAAAGCTAGGCGAGAATTACGCATTGATCATTAATAGTAATGCAGGACTGTGGGGCTATAATATTGGAGACACTATCAAATTCGTCAGTTTAAATCCCTTTAGGATAATCGTTACAGGTAGAACAAAGCATTTTATTTCTGCTTTTGGCGAACATGTAATTGGAGAAGAAGTTGAAGCTGCTCTAAAATCTACGCTAGAGGTACATCCTGCGAAAGTGACTGAATTTACTGTGGCACCCATGATTCAACAAGGTGAAGGAAAGAGCTATCATGAATGGTTTATTGAATTTGAATCTCTGCCTAATGATATGAATGAATTTGCCCAATATCTGAATGATTCATTAAGTAATAAGAATGTGTATTACCAAGATTTGATGAAAGGGAATATTTTGTTGCCTCTAAAAATAAGGGTGGTGCATAAAAATGGATTTATTGATTATATGAAATCAATTGGAAAACTGGGAGGGCAAAATAAAGTCCCTAGATTAAGCAACGACAGAAAAATTGCCAATCAGTTGGTGCAATTTGTACAACCTGAGAATGAGTAAGGAAAATTTTGGCATATATTGTGTATCTATGCCCAATTCCAATTATAAAGGATAATATACCTATGAGTCAAAAACGCATTGCCATATTTGGTTCCACTGGATCTATTGGAACTCAAGCCCTGGATGTCATAAAAGCCAATCCTGAATTGTTTAGTGCAGAAATTCTTACTGCTCAAAGTAATGATGAGTTGTTAATAAAACAAGCAATGCTTTTTAATCCAAATATTGTAGTAATTGGGGATGAAAAAAAATACCAAACTGTAAAAGCAGCTCTTGCTCAAACAAGTATTAAAGTATTTGCCGGAGAAGATGCGTTAGCAGAAGCAGCTTCCATTGATTGTTACGATATGATGTTGGCTGCTATTGTAGGTTATGCAGGATTGAAACCTACTTTAAATGCAATTGAATTGGGGAAGCCTATTGCGCTGGCTAATAAAGAAACTTTGGTGGTTGCTGGAGATTTGGTTATGCAAAAAGCGGCAGAAAAGCGAGTGGCAGTAATACCTGTGGATAGCGAGCATTCTGCTATTTTTCAATGTTTGGTGGGAGAGGGTAGAAATAAAATTGAGAAAATTATTTTAACTGCAAGTGGCGGACCTTTTTTAGGGAAAAAGCCAAATTTCTTAGTTAACGTAAAAAGAGACCATGCTTTGCAACATCCAAATTGGAGTATGGGAGCAAAAATCACCATTGATTCTGCAACATTGATGAATAAGGGTCTTGAAATGATTGAAGCAAAGTGGTTGTTTAATTTAGAGGCCCATCAAATTCAAGTGGTCATTCATCCTCAAAGTATTATTCATAGTATGGTTCAATTTGAAGATGGAAGTATCAAAGCACAAATGGGCTTACCTGATATGAAATTGCCTATTCAATATGCGTTGGCTTTTCCTCAACGGATTGCTAATAACTTTCCTCGGTATGATTTTAAAAAACCTGGCACTTTAACTTTTGAAGAACCAGATATGAAAACGTTTAGAAATCTTGCTTTAGCAACTGAGGCTTTATATAAGGGTGGGAATATGGCTTGTGTTATGAATGCGGCCAATGAAATGGCAGTATTTGCATTTCTTAGAAACAGAATTGGGTTTTTAGATATGACCGAAGTAGTTGAACAAACCATGAATAAAATTGCTTTTATTGAAAAGCCAACTTTACAGGACTATTTTGACAGCGACGCTGAGGCACGTAACTTTGCGGCTTCTCTATTACATATGTAATTATTAATTGAGCAAAAAAGAAGGGGTTTTATATGATGTTATTAGCTATTGATTGGGCAAGTGTTGGAGTAAAAGCTGGCCAGTTTATTTTATCATTCTCCATATTGGTTGTTTTACACGAACTAGGACATTTTTTGCCTGCAAAATGGTTTGGTTGTAGGGTAGATAAATTCTATTTATTCTTTGATCCATGGTTTAGTTTATTTAAAAAGAAAAAGGGTGATACTGAATATGGGTTGGGATGGATTCCATTTGGAGGCTATGTAAAAATTGCCGGGATGATAGATGAAAGCATGGATAAAGAGCAAATGAAAAAACCTGCTGAACCTTGGGAATTCAGGTCTAAGCCAGCTTGGCAAAGATTAATTATTATGGTGGGTGGTGTTGTTGTAAATATACTCTTAGCTATAGTAATATTTATTGGAATCACTTGGTACTGGGGAGATGAACAGTTGCCTGTAAAGAATTTAAAATATGGTGTTCATGTAGATTCACTGGGTAAGTCTATAGGATTAAAAGACGGCGATAATGTTGTTGCAATGGATGGTAAAACCATTGAAAATTTTGGATCAATCGAATCTGAATTGGTTTTGACTGAAGCTAAAAAATTAACAGTTATTAGAGATGGCCAATCTATTGAAATTGAGGTTCCCGAAAGTTTCATGCAAAAAATTGTAGAACAAAAAAAGTTTAGTGGGATGCTTGTTCCACAATACCCGGTAATTGTTGATTCTGTTAGTAGTACTGCAGTTTTCAATTCTGGGGAATTAAGAAAAGGGGATACTTTGATTGCTATGAATGGGAAACCATTTACCTATTATCAAGAGTTTGATCAATTAAAAAAATCGGCTGCAAATACGGTTGCACAATTAACTGCAATTAGAGGTAAGGATACGGTTCAAATAAAGGCATTGGTGAATGATAAAGGTGCAATTGGTTTTTTCCAAGTTAGCCCTCTTACTATATTAGGTACAGAGCATATTCAATATGATTTAATGGCTTCTATTCCAATTGGTTTTACCCGTTGTTGGGAAACTTTAGATCGTTATGTAACTGGTCTAAAACAATTATTTACTGGTAAAGTAAATGCCAGTGATTCTTTAGGTAGTGTAATTAGTATTGGAAACACTTTCCCGGGAGTTTGGGATTGGGAACGTTTTTGGACTTTGACAGGTATTTTCTCCATTGTTTTGGCATTTATGAATATTCTGCCAATTCCTGCATTAGATGGAGGTCATGCTTTATTTACATTGTATGAAATGGTTTCTGGAAGAAAACCTGGCGATAAATTCATGGAATATGCCCAAATGGCAGGAATGATCCTCCTTATGGGATTAATGGCATACGCTTTGGGGTTAGACTTTTGGAGATTATTTAAATAGACTTACGGGGCCGTTTTGGTTTTGACAGCATAGGTTACGGTTGGTGTAAGCATGCAGTGCGTTGGATAATTAGCACTTTAATCTGAATATTCAACCATTAATTGGCAATACTCAGTATGCCATGGCTGCTTAATCAGTGATTAAGTAACCATTTGGGCCGCCGCACAGGTTCGCTTCTTTCCATGTGCCGCCGCCGACTCAAAACAAAAGGAGATGCTGCAATAGTAGGCTGTGCCTATTGCTTAAGATTATCCAGCTAAGTGATGAATTGGTTTGTTCTTTTCCGGTTCGTCGCCTACAACTAATAAAGAAATAAGCATGTAGAAAGCTAATGGTCACGATGTTTGGACACCGGTTCGAGTCCGGTCGGCTCCACTAAGACAAGAAAACCCAATCAATTTTGATTGGGTTTTCTTATAGTTATCTTACAACCCTGTTGTTTAAATCTGCACTATAAGTAGCAAGAAACTTAAGGATATTTATGGTCTGTAATAAATTTAAATCATCATAAATTAATTAGACAGAATGATTCGGCTTATTAAGAGTTTAATGGTTATTTTTTCATTGGTGGTGTTGCAAAGTTTTTTATTGATTCAAGATGATTCTAGTGCAATTATTGGCGTTTGGAAAACAGGTGATGGAAATGCAATGGTTCGCATTTATAAGAATGGTGAAAAGTTCCAAGGGAAAATAGTTTGGTTAAAAGAACCGAATGATCCAGAAACGGGAAAACCAAAATTAGATAAGAACCATTCTGAGGAAGCCAATCGGACTAGACCTATTCTTGGCCTAGTGAATATTTGGGGCTTTTCTTTTAAGGAGAAAAATATTTGGGACGAAGGAAATATCTATGATCCTAAAAATGGTAATACTTATTCTTGTACCATGAAATTAATCAATGCCAATACACTTGAAGTAAGAGGTTTTATTGGGGTGTCTTTAATTGGTAGAACCGATACTTGGACTAGACAAGTGGCAAAATAGGGTTTAACAATACCTGATTTCTAAGGCGAAACAAGATTGATACTAATATTGAAATACAATGGGTTTCCCAAGTTGCTTGTGAAATAGCGCTGACTACTTTGTTTTGCATTGTATTCATTCATTACATCAAATCTCCAGTTGTATCTTAGCCCGGCTTGCGCGCTGAACCAAATAAAACCACTGATTTTCTTATCCCAAATTATTCTTGGTTTTAATTCTCCTCTTTGAATAAATACTTCTCCGTTTGAACTGTTGGGTAAGTTCATCCAGAATTGATTGCCTTCCAATTCAAAACCCAATTGCAAAATATTGGTCGTTGAAAAATTATATCTTAAATGACCACGTGCAGGAAGTAACAATTCCATGCCCCATCGATCATTAAAGGTTTTATTCCAAAGTAATACTGGGATATGTAAAATTTGTCCTGCGCGATACGTTCTTGACAAGCCTGCACCAATCATATTTTTGTCGGAAGTTTTCCAACCATATATTGCTGTACCACTAATAGTTAGTGCTTTCCCATTAATATCACTAAAGTTTTTAAATATCCCATTAAAGTCTGCACTTGCTTGGAGGATTAAAAATTTTTTCTCATTTAATGGTTTAAAGATAGTTGTGTTAATTCCTGCTGTTATCATTGATTGATTATCTAGCCTGCTTGCAAAGGAGTTGGTTCCTGTATTCTCAATTGAATATTTACTAGACCAATAATTTGCCCCCATTTGCCAAATGAGTTTGTTGGTTGATACAACTGGGATATTTGCTTGTGCACGAATTGCAGAAATCTGATTCACCTGAAAATTTTGAAAGGCTGGTAATAATGCACCGAGTGGAACACTTGGAAGTGCAAATCCTCCTTGGTATTCATAACCAATACTTAGAATACGTTGAGGTGTTTGATTCAATACTTTTTGAGTGGCATATCTTTTTACCCCTTCTGCATCACCGAATTTACTGTAATCATAATTATCTGTACTGTCAATCTGTGCATTTACATGAACAGAAAATAACATCAAACAAGCTAATAAGTAATATTGCATTTTGTATGATTTGTATATCGTAAACAACAAATATACCTTTCCTACTTTTTGCTTGTTTGATGTTTGATTTTCTATTTATAACCGGTGGTTGTATTCTGTTTAAAAAGTGTACACAGCCGCGACTAAGAAATTGGAAGCGCTAGAAACTGTCCCAGTTTTAGTATTAAATACAGGGGCAGTGCTATTATCTATTCTGAATTCAGGAATAAGGGTAAGCTTATTCAACTTAAATTTCCCAGATAGGGTGGTTGCATTTAAATTTCCAATACCGATTGGATTATTTTGTCTGTCGTTAAAAAAATCTTCTCTTAAAGTAAGCCCTATTTTTTCTGAAAAATCATAGTTCAAATAAAATGCTTGAGAACTCCAGTTACTTTTTCCTAGTGGGTTCTTTTGTTGGTTAATACTGCCATCAAAAACAGCACTTATCTTACTCGATAATGATGCACTTAATACAAGATTATATTGAGTGGTGATATCGCCATGCAAGAAATTAAAAAATCCTTTTATTTTATCATTGCTGGATGCGGAACTAAATTGTGCTATAAGGTATTTGGGATTGCTATTAAATGTAGAATAATCTGTGGGATCAACTACCCCAACCATCATTGCAGACTTTCCACCCAATGAAATGTCTGCTTTTAAACCAGTATGAAAGAATGGTCCATATGAAAATCCATACGACATACTGTAATTCCTATTACTTGTTGCATCTAGTAATTCGTAACCAATATGTGTTGAGAATTTCCCAGCTGTTAGTTTTAAATTCTTTGAAAAAGCGTAAGACAGCGTAACCTGTTTAATATTAGTCAATAAATCTTTGTCGTTATAAGAGAATTCGTCTACTCTTTTGCCAACGCCAATATCAAGTGCAGAAGAAAATTTGCCATAGGTTTGATCTACCTTGATACTGGCCATTCCCAAATTAAAAGAATTATACGAATTGGTAAAACTGGTGAAATTATTATGGGTTCCCCCTCCATCTTTTGTAAGGGCTCTGAAATAACCATCTATATACCCTGTAATAGTTGTTGTTGACTTGATTGGTTCTGCTTTTTGACCAAAACCGTTTAGCATTGCACATAAAGATGCGCAAGAAACTAGAATTTTCTTTAACATTGTGATGACTTTTTAGTTAATAAAGGGGTACAGTCTCGAATTCTGATCAGAGAATTTGGTAAAGACTGTACCTTGTTTTTTTATGCGTTTTCTCTTACGAGTAAAGTGCCTTGTACATATTTTTCATCATGCTGAGTAGCGTCTAATCCTAGTTCTTCTTCTTCTGAACTAACCCTTAAAGGGAGCATAACGCTGATTAATTTAAAAATGCCTAGTGAAACTGTAAAGCTGAATGTTACCACTATTAATAGTGCTTTTACTTGGGTAATAAAGAATTCAGTATTCCCATATAATAAGCCTTCTGCACCTGCTCCATTTACAGATTTAGTTGCGAAAATTCCTGTCATCAGCATGCCCACCATTCCACCTACACCATGACAAGGGAACACGTCAAGTGTATCATCTAAAGAAGATTTAGATTTATAATAAACAGCTAAGTTTGAAAGTATTGCGGCAATAAATCCAATAAATATACTTTGTGGAACTGCAACAAAACCAGCGGCAGGCGTAATGGCTACTAAGCCAACAACTGCCCCTATACAAAAGCCTAACACAGAAGGTTTTTTGCCTCTCATTACATCAAAAAACATCCAAGATAAGCCTGCAGATGCGGCAGCTGTGTTAGTAGTTGCAAATGCAGAAACAGCTAATGCGTTTGCTCCTAAAGCAGATCCTGCATTAAAACCAAACCATCCAAACCATAATAAACCAGTTCCTATTAACACATATGGGATATTGGCAGGAGGGATTTCAATTTGGTCTAAATGTGCTTTTCTTCTTTTTAATACCAATGCACCGGCTAATGCTGCACATCCAGCAGATATATGAACAACTGTTCCACCTGCAAAATCCAATGCCCCCATTTTAAATAAAAATCCTTCTGGATGCCAAGTCCAGTGTGCGATAGGGGCGTAAACTAAAAGACTAAATAATGCGATGAATAAAATATAGGAAGTGAATTTTACTCTTTCTGCAACAGCACCAACTACTAACCCTGGGGTGATAATAGCAAACATTAGTTGGAATAATGCAAACAAGCCCAAAGGAATTGTTGGGGCTAAGCTCCATGGGGCACTGCTATTTATTCCTTTCATAAATAAGTAGGTAGTAGGATTCCCGATAAACCCTCCTAATGATTCGCCAAAACAAAGGCTATAACCAACCGTTACCCAGATAATGGTTACCACTCCAGTGGCTACTACACTTTTAATCATAGTAGAGATTACATTTTTTCTATGCACCATTCCACCATAAAAAAAGGCTAAACCGGGAGTCATTAGGAAGACCAGAGCAGTCGCAACTAAAATCCATGCAATGTCTGCTCCATTGTAAACACCTTCTTTATCTTCGAAGCTTAATTCTGGTGGAGCAAAAATGGCAAGAAGAGCCACAATCAGTAAAACGAGAAATGGTGTGACGTTGTAAAAGTTGAGTTTTTTCTGGTACATAATTAAATAACTTTTATTTATAATATTCATTTACTGAGTTCAAAATAGTTAAAATTTTATAAAAAATGTCAGTTTATTAAACATATAAAATATAGTAATGTTTATAAATTCAATTGACAATTTTCAAAATAACATTATATTAAATGATTAAAACCTTTAAAATCAAGGGAATACTTTAAAGTTTACGAAAATTAGATTTAAACATTAAAAAAATGTAAATATAATTTTTTAATGTTTTCTTAATTTAAATATGCGTGAAGAGGGTTAAATAAAAGATATTAATAAATAATATAATTTATAAATATCAAATAATGCTTGCTTCATTATCCTGCCAAACAATCTTTAAATTGAGCTAGTATAATGCTATTCGTATGAATTCAAATTTGAGTGAGACAATTTCAGGTACTAAGAGGTTTAAATATGGGTCATTGATGTTGGTATTTGTATTATTGTCCAACATTTGTTTTGGACAATTGCCTCCTGAATTACAAAATCCCGAATTGGTTTCTATCAATCGAATGCCTATGAGGGCCAATGCATTTGCATTTGAAAATTGGGCAAGCGCAAATGGTTTTGACAAGGAAAAATCGGCGAATTTCTTGTCCTTAAATGGGGAGTGGAAATTCAATTGGGTACAAGACCCCAATAAACGCCCAATTGGTTTTTATGAAAGTAGTTTTGATGATTCAATGTGGGGGGTCTTTAAAATTCCAGCAAGTTGGGAAGTAAATGGATATGGATTACCTATTTATGTAAACCAGCCCTATGATTTTGCTGGTCATAATCTTCGATATGGTAAAATGAATCCTCCTTATGATATTCCAGCAAACAATAATCCAGTTGGTTCATATCGGAAGAAAATATTTTTACCCAAGGGGTTTAAAGGGAAACAGGTTTTTTTGCATGTTGGGAATGCTAAAAGTTGCTTATTTGTTTGGGTAAATGGCAAAAAAGTGGGTTATAGCGAAGACAGTAAACTCGCAGCTGAATTTGATATTACTGGTTATTTAAAAGAAGGGGAAAATCTCATTGCTTTTCAAGTATTTCGCTGGAGTGATGCCAGCTATTTGGAATGTCAAGATATGTTTAGGTTCTCGGGTATTGAGAGAGAGGTGTATTTATTTGCAACGAATAAATTGAATATTCGGGATTTTAAAATTAAAGCTGAGCTAGATCAACAATACGAAAATGGTCTGTTAGATATTAAAGTTGAAGTAGACAATTACAAATTGGAAAAAGGGTATTTAAGTAAAAAAGACAGCTTTAATATTGAGGTTCTACTAAAAGATATTTCAGGGAAAACAATCTTTCAAGAACGGACTAAAGATTTTGCTACAGTTCTTGGTAATTACCATTCTTTTATATCATTTAAAACCAGCATTCCAAATGTAAAAGCTTGGTCGGCTGAATCTCCATACTTGTATACATTGTATCTGATATTAAAAAACAAAGATGGCGATGTACTAGAAATAATTCCACAAAGAGTTGGGTTTAAAAAGATTGAAATTATTGGCTCTAATTTCCTAGTAAACGGGAAACGCATTTTTTTAAAGGGTGTTAATAGACATGAGCATCATCCACGAAATGGTCATGTATTAAGCAAAGAAGATATGTTGAAGGATATGGAAATGATGAAAAAACTAAATATTAATGCAGTAAGGCATTCTCATTATCCTCCTGACCCTTATTGGATGGAGCTTTGTGATAAATACGGATTATATGTGGTGGATGAAGCAAATATTGAAAGTCATGGTTTAGGATATGATTTAAGTGTAACGCTAGGTAACAAATCAATTTGGAAAGAAGCTCATATGCAAAGGGTGCAGCGTATGTATGAAAGGGATAAAAATCATACTTCTGTAATTACTTGGTCTTTGGGTAATGAAGCAGGTGATGGAAGTAATTTTTATACTGCCTTTGACTGGCTTAAAATGCAAACCAGTTTACCCATTCAATATGAAAGAGATATTGATTATGGGAAACCCAATAACACGCCATTTTCTGAAATTTTTTGCCCACAATATATTTCACCGGATGGTATGTTAAAATACGCTAAGTCCAATGCTGAGTTGCCTCATATTCAAAGTGAATATGCACATATAATGGGCAACAGTCTGGGTAATTTTAAAGACTATTGGAAGATAATTGAAAATAATCCTAAGCTGCAGGGCGGCTTTATTTGGGAATGGATTGATCAAAGTATCGACACGGTAAAAAATGGGAAAAGAATCAAAGCTTATGGTGGAGATTTTCCATTGGAGGGTCCAGTTGATGAAAATTTAAGTGACAATAATTTTTGTGTTAAAGGGGTAGTAGATGCATATAGAAACCTCACCCCAATGGCGTTAGAAGTGAAGCAGGTTTATCAAAATATCAAAACCAGTTATCAAGGGAACAATCAAATACTAATTAAAAATGGTTTTTTCTTCAAGTCGTTAAACAATGTTTATTTGAGATGGGCTTTACAAGAAAATGGACTAGTTAAAGAAACGGGTAAAATAGAAGCAATTCATATAGAGCCACAAGAAGAGCACTCTTTCTTAATTGCAACAAATTTTAAACGAAATGCAAATAAAGAGTACCAATTAAATATTTACTACGCTTTAAAAACGGAGGAACCCTTTTTAAGTCAAGACTATATCATTGCTTCTGAACAGTTTTTATTAAATGAATTGCAAGCAAATAATAGTATTCCATCATTCAAGAATGGATTATCAGTTAGCCAATCAAATCAATTCTTGCAAATCAAAGGACGTTCTTTCTCCGTTAAGTTTGATATTGAAAAAGGGGTATTAAAAAGCTATATAAAGAATGGAGATGAAATTATTCAATCAGGTCCTGTGCCCTCCTTTTGGAGAGCACCTACCGACAACGATATCGGGGCTGGATTTAATAAAAGCTTACGTGTATGGCGCAATATTTATGATAGCTCAAACAATACGGAACATTCTATTATAGAGATTAATAAAGGGCTCATTCAAGTAGTTTTAGCTAAAACCTTACTAAATGGAGATGCCAAACACAGCCAAGTGTATTCTATTTATGGTGACGGTTCAATTAAAGTTGAAAATAAGTTTGAAGCGATTAAAGGGAAATATTCGCTTTTGCTAAGAGCAGGAAATGATTTGACCTTAACTGGAGACTTTTACAATATCAATTGGTATGGTAGAGGCCCTGGTGAAAATTATTGGGATAGGAAAACGAATACATTTATTGGGCAATATGCTCAAACAATTGACGAGCAATACTATCCTTATGCTAGACCGCAGGAAAGTGGAAACCATACTGAAGTTCGATGGGTCAGTTTCAGTAATTCAAAGGGCAGAAAAATAAAGTTTATTTACAATGATCGTTTGTTGAGTTTTTCAGCATTACCTTATCATTTAAATGATTTAGATCCAGAGATGAATAAAAAGCAATACCACAGTGGTGAATTGATTAAAAGACCAGAAATTTATTTGCATATGGATTTGAATCAAACAGGATTGCAAGGAATGGATAGTTGGGGTGCTTGGCCTTTAGAAAAGTATCGGGTGCCATTTAAAAACTATAGTTATAGCTACTGGATCAAATTTGAATAGAATGATTTATCACGGGGTATTATTAGTAAGATATAGTGGCAGTTAAAAATTTATCAATGAATAAAAAAGTTCAACAAATTATTGAGTTTTATCAATTGTTACCACACCCAGAAGGGGGTTATTATAAGGAAACCTATCGATCATTGGAGTGTATACCAGCAAATAGTTTGCCTGAAAGATTTATTGGGAAGCGTAATTTTTCAACTGCCATTTATTTTTTATTGGAGGAGAATTCTTTTTCTGCCTTTCATCGAATTCAATCGGATGAATGTTGGCATTTTTATTCTGGTGACGCAGTTGATATTCATGTTTTGCATGATAATGGAAAATATGAACTCATTAAATTAGGAAGTAATATTGAAATGGGAGAGCAATTTCAAGCCATGGTTCCTGCCGGTGCTTGGTTTGCATCAAAAACTAGTGGAAGTTTTTCATTAGTTGGTTGTACTGTTTCTCCAGGGTTTGATTTTGCTGATTTTGAATTGGCAAAAGCTGCAGAATTAGCTGCTCAGTTTCCTGATCAATTTGCATTAATTCAACATTTTTGTAGGGCCTAGCGATAATAATGAATCAAGAAGTAGCCCACAACGCTCAAAAGTAAAACAGCAAGTACTGCCACTATAAGCCATTGTTGGTCTTGAATTTTTCTCTTTTTATTTCTTTTGTGAGATCTGGAAATTTGTTTTTTAAGTTGTTGATTGAGTGTATTTGTTATTGCAATTATATTTTCTTTCGATTTTAGTTGTGCTAATCCTTCTATTGCATCATTTTCAAAATCGGATATGGCCATTTTTTGTTCAATGGCATTCATTTCATCCTCTGATATATCCTTATCAAGGTATTTCAATAATTCCTCGTTGGTTATATCAGTTTCTTTTTTAAATATGTCTTTCCAATTAGTCATTAAAAAGATTGTTTTTTCTCCATTAAAATTTTCAAATTTCTTTTTCCATTCTGAATACTGCTTTTTACTTGCAATAAACTTAATCCGGTAATTGAGCTTATTTGCTGATAACTTTTCTTTTGAAGATAAAATAAAGTTATACAAGTTTTTTGCTCTTTATTGAGTTCTTTAATTGCAGCTTCTAATAAGTTTAAGTTTATTTCCTTTTCAATAATTGAAGTATTGTCTTGTTCTATTGTTTCTGCTAAAATTGTTTCATTATCTATTGATAGATATGTTTTTTGGTCTCTAAGCTTCATTAAACAGTAATTACAAGCAATTTTATATAGCCAGCTTTTCGGATAATCTACTTGGTATTTTTCTAACTCACTAAGTGCTTTTAGAAATATTTGTTGAACCGCGTCTTTGGCTTCTTCCTCGTTTTTGAGGTACTTCATGCATACTCCAAGCAATAACATCGTATAACGTTGAAGCAAAATACCTAACCACTCCTTATTTTGGTCGGTTTGAAACTTCTTTAAAAGTTCTATATCAGTGATATGTTTAAATGTTTGTTGAATCACTTGTTAAATTAACTCATTTTTCTTAAGATGCAAGCTTCGTAAATTTCCATATCTTTCATTAAAAATATTGAATGGCATTTGTTGTAGCAATTGTTGCTGTTGCCCCTTTAAGAGCAGACGCGGCACATCAAAGTGAAATGGTTAGCCAAATCTTGTTTGGAGAAACTGCCGAAATAGTTGATGGTGGCCAGCTTTTACAAACTGGCACATTTACAAAAATTAAGTGCCTGAACGATGGGTATGAAGGATGGTGTCAAAGTGCCCAATTAACGCTGATATCTGATGAGATGGTTATGAGAAGATCCAGTGCAATAATGCCTGCGTATTCAAATTTGATGCTGTTAAATGGGACTGAAATGAAACTTCCATTTGGTGCTTCGTTGGAACTTTTTCAAGAACAGCAACTCTGTCTTCCCAATTTGGTATTTAAATATGAAGGAGAAACTTTTAAACCAGGTAAAATTTCATTTTCGCCAGAATCAGTAAAGCATATTTCTCAACTTTTTATGAATACCCCTTATTTGTGGGGAGGGAGGTCCATTTTTGGTATTGATTGCAGTGGTTTTGTGCAACAAGTGTATAAATATTTTAATATACAATTACCCAGAGACGCATACCAACAAGCCGAGTTAGGAACAGATATTGGGTTCCTCGCTGAGACCCAATGCGGTGACCTTGCTTATTTTGACAACAAAGAAGGAAAGATAACTCATGTAGGTATTCTATTGGATACCCATACAATCATTCACGCGTCGGGAAGGGTTCGCATTGACCATATTGATCAAGCTGGCATTCTAAATAGGGAAACGGGTGAACGAACACACCAGTTAAGAATAGTTAAGCGCCTTGTTTAGGAGAAAACTACATTAAATCCATCCCTTTAGCAAAATAGGTAACAGTTCCAGGAAGCGCTAACCAAAAGAATTCACGGTAGACAAATAGGAGTACAATTAAAGCTGCAAGCCAGAAAAAGAATAACGCCCAATATTTACCAGTGGATTGTTTTGCTTCCATTTTATAGTATTTTATGCAAAGATAAGGGGGCGGAATCAATTCACCCGCTAATGAGAGGTGCTTTGTTGAATTTTTGTTGGTTCAACAGTGGTGCTAATTTTTTTCTTATCGAAAAACAACATTTTGATGCTCAATAACAATAGAACAACAGCAAATATTTTCTTCATTTTATCGTCGCTTAAGCTCAAAGCTAATTTGCTCCCTAAGAATCCCCCAGTAATAAATGCTATAGCTATTAGAAAGACATGATTAAAATTGATTTGCCCCTGTTTATGGTATTGCCAAACAGCAAGGGCAACTACTGGAAGCACTAGAACCCCCAATGAAGTTCCTTGGGCCTGTTTTTGAGTAAGCCCAAGGAAAAACACCAAGGCGGGTACCATAATGATGCCACCACCAATACCTACTAAACCACTTAAAAATCCGGCAGCTAGGCCAATGCATAGTAGCAAAAGTAGGGTAGTAACACTCATTTTATTTGTTTATAAAAGTTTCTTTATAAAATGCGATTGCTTCTTCAACAATGGTTAAGGCTTTCGCTTTGTCACCAAAGTCTTCTACTAAAACTTCTTTCTTTTCTAACCTTTTATATTCTTGAAAGAAATGCCTTAATTCATCAAAGAAATGTCTAGGCAATTCTTCAATATTATTGTAATGGTTTACACCAGGATCAGTTGCTGCAACAGCAATAATTTTGTCGTCTGGTTCACCTCCGTCAATCATTTGCATTACCCCAATTACTTTTGCTTCCATCAGTGTTAATGGCTGAACAGGCAATGAAGTAATGACCAATATATCTAGCGGGTCTTTGTCTCCACCATAAGTTTGTGGAATAAAACCATAATTAATGGGATAGTAGAAGGAAGAGAAGATGACCCTGTCTAATTTTAATAGTCCACTTGGTTTGTCTATTTCATATTTACATCTGGATCCTTGTGGAATTTCAATAACCGCATTCACAATTCGAGGAGCATTTTCACCAAAATGAACACCATGCCAAGGATGAAGAACTGTTTGTTGATTCATAAATTTTAATATTGTTTATTAATTTGTTTGTTTAAAATCGACTTGCCAAATATTGTTTCTTTTAATAATGACTGCTTTTTTAGCACTAGTATCTAAAGAGTTACTATAATATAATAGTACAGTAGAATCATTAGGTTCAACAACTTCTTTAATATTGATAGAAGCGAGTCTTAATTCTTGTCTACCTTCTTTATCCCTTTCTCTATAGGCAGCTTCTACCGTTAAAAGTAGTTGTTTATTCTTTTCATCCTCAACCATATAAAACGAAGCTTTACTAAAATCCCCTTTTAAGCAAGCATCAATAAACTCTCTTCCAGCATCTAATCCATTTTCGGCTGGAGTGAAATTTTTATCAGGATTACCGCATGCTAAAATTAGCATATACAATACTCCTATCAGAACAGTAGACATTTTCATAACGCTAAGTTAGTTAATAATGCGGGTTAGAATATATATGACTTATAAAGCCAAATAATAAGGAGCCAATAATTTGCTGAATTCTTTGCTGTATCCATTACCATCTTTGATGACTATGGTATCATTGCTAGTTGTTGAAGCTTTTTTTTGCAGTAAAATCATAACCCTGAAATAATCGTGGGTAGTACTTTGTTTTACCAAAGTTTCTTTGATAACAAATAGGCCTATTTTTTCAGCAATACCCCTCCATTCTTCCAATCTATTCCATGGTAATAATATGGCAGCTCTTCCAGAATCAGTTAATAGTTGTAAGATACAGCGGGCCAATTCAGTTAAAGTTAATTTGGCGCTATGCATCGCAATATTTCTTTGTGAATCCTTGCTTTTTAATTGTTGTTCAAAGAAAGGCGGGTTTGAAATAATTAAGTCAAATTGCTTTTCATTTGATTGTGCATATTCAATTATTGAGGTTGCATGCACCTGCAATTGATCTTCCCATTTGCTTTCTTTGAAATTTGACCTTGCTTGCTCTACCGCCAATGGATTAATTTCTACCGCATCAATGCTAGCTTTGCTATACTGTGCCAACATTAATGAAAGTAACCCGGTGCCAGTTCCAATATCAAGTATATTTTTTAGGCTAGGCATATCTATATTATCTACCACCCAAGCTCCAAATAAACATGCATCGGTGCATACTTTCATTGCTGTTTTATCTTGATGAACAGTAAATTCCTTAAATCTAAAAAATTGATTACTCATTTACTTGCTTTTATTCTGATATTCCTTCTAAAGCAAGCAAGAAAGCAAAATTGAGTGCTGTTTCTTTTAAGTAATCAAATCTACCCGAGGCACCGCCATGTCCATAATCCATATTGGTCTTGAGTAGTAGTAGATTTTGATCTGTTTTCATTGTTCTAAGCCTTGCTACCCATTTAGCTGGTTCAAAATATTGAACCTGACTGTCGTGTAATCCCGTGGTAACTAAAAGGTGAGGATAGTTTTTCTTTTCTACATTCTCATAAGGTGAATAACTTTTTTGATAGTCATAATAAACTTTATCTTTTGGATTCCCCCATTCGTCAAATTCATTCGTTGTTAAAGGGATACTTTCATCAAGCATGGTATTTACAACATCTACAAAGGGAACTTCTGCTATTACCCCTTTCCATAATTCAGGTGCCATATTGGTTACGGCACCCATTAGTAAACCACCGGCACTTCCTCCATTGGCATATAAATGATCTTTACTGGTATATTTATTATTTACCAAAAATTCTCCGCAATTAATAAAGTCGGTAAACGAGTTTTTCTTCTTTAATAATTTTCCATCTTCATACCATTGTCTACCTAAATCTTCTCCGCCTCTAATATGGGCAATTGCATATACAAATCCTCTATTTAATAAGCTTAGCGTTGTGCTACTAAAATCGGCGTCAATACTATATCCATATGACCCATACGCGTATAATAATAGGGGGGCATTCCCGTCTTTTTTAAAGCCCTTTTTGTACACTAGCGAAATAGGAATTTTAGTGCCATCATTAGCAGTTGCATATATCCGTTCGCTGGTATAGTCTGATGGATTATACCCTCCAACTACTTCTTGTTGCTTTTTAAGCGTTTTAGTTTTTGTAGACAGCTCATAATCAAAAACGGAGAATGGGGTGGTTAATGATGTGTAAGTATACCTAAGGGAAGTACTATTAAATTCTGGGTTGGAACCTAGATTCGCAGAATAAGCAGGTTCATCAAATTGAATATAATGTTCTGAAGAACCACTGTTTTGTTTAATCCTAAGTTGAATTAGTCCGTTTTTTCTTTCAGTTATAACTGTATAGTCTTTAAATGCTTCTACATTTTGCACCAATACATCTGACCGATGTGGAACAAGTTCTTTCCAGAATGTATGGTTTGTTTTGTCTAATGGGCATTCCATCACTTTAAAGTTTAGCGCATTTTCATTGGTTCTGATAAGGAATTTATCATTTAATGCAACTACATCATACAATACATTTTTGAGTCTAGGCTGAAAGGATTGAAATTTAGCTTCAGGCTCATCGGCTTTAATATAAAATTGTTCTGAAGACAGTGTTGCTTGCGAACTGATAAAAATATACTGTCCGTTTTTAGATTTGCTTACACCTATATAGTTACTATTGTCTTTTTCTTGATATACCATTACATCCTTTTTATTGCCATTTATTTGGTGGCGCATTATTTTTTCAGAAAGTAATGTGACTGGGTGATTCAATGTATAAAAAATAGTATTGTTATCGTTTGCCCAAACTCCATAACCGCTTGTTCCTTCGATATGGTCTGGCAATATTTCTCCTGTAGTGATATTTTTAACTTTCAATGTATATTGTCTTCTTGAAACTTCATCTATTCCGAATACCAGGAGATTGTTGTTTGGACTTACACTCATGCCGGTAACATTATAATAGGGTTTGCCCTCCGCCATCTTATCAACATCTAATAATATTTCTTCTTTAGCAGTTAAACTTCCTTTCTTTCTACAATATTTATAATATTGTTTTCCCTCCTCAACCCTAGTGTAGTAGAAATAGCCATTTTTAAATATAGGTACAGATTCATCCTTCTCTTTAATTCTGGCCTTCATTTCATTGAAAAGTTTGATTTGTAGGTCTTTAGTACCTGCCATCATTTTTTCGGTATAAGCATTCTCATCTTTGAGATAGTTCAACACTTGGGTGCTATCTGGTCCTTTTTTAAAATAGTCAATCATCCAATAATAGGGGTCTGGTACTGTGTCTCCATGTAGTATTCTGATATGTTCTTTTTGTGCAGCTATAGGTGCTTTTTCTCCTGGCCAATTATATGTATCTTTTTTCATATTAGTGTTTTCTGAACAACTGATTATCAACAGGATAACAGCATAAAAAGGGAATATTTTTTTCATGATTTGTTCGATTTCAAATGAAAAATAATTAAAAACCGCCATATAAAACCGAAAGAAATTATTTATCGTATATAAGCTGTTAAACAAGATTTATGGTAGCAATTATTTCTAAACAAAGAGCAGCATCACGCAGGTTGATTTATTTTGGTGCCGTAGCATTAACGGTAATTCTAGGTACAGGGGTAATAAACCATTCTAGGGGATTATGGTTGTCTGCATATATACTCTATAGTTTTGCGGCCGCTATTGGTGTGATTATGTTTTTAGACTATCTCGGATATAGTAAATATAAGAATGCAAGTTTGGTGGTTACCATTAATTTCTTTTTGAGTTGCATTACAATGGTGGAAGGACTAGATGCTGGAGGTTATCTGTTTATCATCCCTACTATTTTTGCGTTGGTTTTTATGCTGGGAAACACCAGAGAATACAAAGGGGAAGTAATTGGATATTTTGTAATTAGTGTATTAAGTTTTTCATTGTCAATTTTGTTTATACCCGAAAAAAGTAACTGGCAAAATATCACAGCTGATATTTATTCAAAAATGTTTACAACCAATGCTATAGCGGTTGTTGTTTTATGTGCTGTATTTGCGTATATCGGTATTTATTTTGAAAGACAAGTTTATGAGAGTTTAGTGAATGAGCGAAATAAAGCAAAGCACCAAGAGCAAATGATTAGAGAACAAAATGGATATTTAAGAGAAATTGCATTCATGAGTTCTCATACAGTACGTGCTCCATTGAGTAATATTTTAGGGTTAGCTGCTTTAATGAGAGATGTTCCAAATGATCCAGATACACATTCATTGGTAATGGACGGCATACAAAATTCAGCAAAAGATTTGGACAATGCCATACACCATATGGTGTCTAAAACAGGTAATTTAATTAGGCGATAATAGGGGATTGTTATAGCAAAAAAGTCCCGGCTTGCATTCGCAACCGGGACCAATTTTTTTTAATGAACTGTACGAATAAGTAAGCTCTTTTATTTGTCTGCACTTAAACTAGCACCTAAGTATTCTGAATTTAAACGTGCGATATTGGTTAATGAAATTTCTTTAGGGCAAGTTGCTTCACAAGCGCCAGTATTGGTACAAGCACCAAATCCTTCTTTATCCATTTGTGCCACCATATTCATAACGCGTGACTTTCGCTCTGGCTCTCCTTGAGGTAACAATGCTAAATGGCTCACTTTCGCACTTAAGAAAAGCATTGCAGAACTGTTTTTACATGCTGCAACACAAGCGCCACATCCAATACACATGGCAGCTGCAAAGCTATTGTCTGCATTGTCTTTATTAATTGGTAATGCATTACCATCTACGGCATTACCAGTATTAACACTGATATAACCACCAGCTTGAATAATTCTGTCAAATGCACTTCTATTAACTGTTAGGTCTTTAATTACAGGGAATGCATTGGCTCTCCATGGTTCTACCACAATAGTATCTCCATCTTTAAAAGCACGCATATGCAATTGACAAGTTGTGTTGGCTTGCCAAGGTCCATGTGGTTTACCATTGATATACATAGAACACATTCCGCAGATACCTTCTCTACAATCATGGTCAAATGCAACAGGTTCCTCACCTTCGGTGATGAGCTGTTCGTTTAACACATCGAACATTTCCAAGAAACTCATTTCAGAGGAAATATTTTTTACTTGATAGGTTTTAAAATCTCCTTTGGTATTGCTGTTTTTTTGTCTCCAAACTTTTAGGTTTAGATTCATATGATAATGTTCCATTATTGTAAAATTAATTCAGTTAAACAATGCTTTTTAAACGATTATTTGTAGTTACGCTGGGTTGGTTTAATTACTTCGTAGTTCAATGGCTCTTTATGTAATTCCCATTGGTGTTCGCCTTTTAATTCCCAAGCAGAAACATACATATGACCTGCGTCGTCTCTTAAAGCTTCTCCTTCAGGTGTTTGGAATTCTTCTCTGAAATGTCCACCACAACTTTCGTCTCTAGTTAATGCATCAACACACATTAATTCACCCAGTTCAATAAAGTCTGCTACACGGTTTGCTTTGTCTAATTCCGTATTCATTTCATTTACTTCCCCAGGAATTCTAACATCGCTCCAAAATTCTTTCTTTAGTGCCTGGATTTCTCTGATAGCTTGTTCTAAGCCTTCTTTGTTCCTAGCCATTCCACATTTGTCCCACATGATTTTTCCCAAACGCTTGTGAAAACTTTCTACTGTTTGTTTTCCTTTGATATTCATCAAATGATTGATTCTATCACTAACCGCTTTTTCGGCTTCTTCAAACGCAGGGTGGGTTGTTTCTATGGCTTTACTGTAAATTTCGTCGGCTAAGTTATTCCCTAGTGTATAAGGGATTACAAAGTATCCATCTGCCAAACCTTGCATTAATGCAGATGCCCCTAAACGGTTGGCTCCATGATCACTAAAATTAGCTTCTCCCAATGCATATAATCCTGGAACAGTTGTTTGCAATTCATAGTCTACCCACAAACCACCCATGGTATAGTGTACTGCAGGGTAAATACGCATGGGAACTTCGTAAGGATTCTCTCCTGTAATCTTTTCATACATATCGAAAAGGTTACCATATTTAGCCTTCACCACTTCTTTACCCATTGCAATAATCTCTTCCTCCGATACATTGGATCTACCTTGCTTTCCAGCTTCAATTTTACCATATCTCAAAATGGCATCTGCATAGTCTAAGTAAACAGCTTGTTTGCTGCTACCAACCCCGTAACCCGCATCACAACGCTCTTTAGCAGCTCTAGACGCAACGTCTCTTGGTACAAGGTTACCGAAAGCAGGATACCTTCTTTCTAAATAATAATCTCTTTCTTCCTCTGGTATATCAGTTGCTTTTCTTGTATCGTTTTGTTTTTTCGGAACCCAAATTCTACCATCATTTCTCAATGATTCAGACATCAAGGTTAATTTACTTTGGTGGTCTCCACTAACTGGTATACAAGTCGGGTGAATTTGAGTGAAACAAGGATTAGCAAAAGCAGCTCCTTTTTTGTGCGCTTTCCAAGCAGCGGTTACATTACTACCCATTGCGTTGGTTGATAAATAGAATACGTTTCCATAACCTCCAGAACACAACAATACTGCGTGTCCAAAATGTCTTTCCAGTTGTCCGCTCACTAAATCACGTGCAATAATTCCTCTTGCTTTTCCTTCTATGGTAACCACTTCCAACATTTCGTGTCTGCTGTACATGGTTACATTGCCTAATGCTACCTGACGCTCCAATGCTTGATAAGCACCAATCAATAATTGCTGACCAGTTTGACCCGCAGCGTAAAATGTTCTTTGCACCTGTGTTCCTCCAAAAGAACGATTGCTTAATAAGCCACCATATTCTCTTGCAAATGGAACCCCTTGTGCAACGCACTGGTCAATAATATTGGTACTCACTTCAGCTAAGCGATGCACATTGGCTTCTCTTGCACGATAATCACCTCCTTTAATAGTATCATAAAATAGACGGAATACACTGTCTCCATCGTTTTGATAATTCTTTGCTGCATTGATTCCTCCTTGAGCTGCAATTGAATGTGCACGACGAGGAGAATCTTGAAAACAAAATGCTTTTACTTTATATCCCAATTCACCCAAAGAAGCTGCTGCAGAAGCACCGGCTAATCCTGTACCTACAACAATCACTTCCAATTTCCGCTTATTGGCCGGGTTTACCAGTTTGCAATGTCCCTTGTAATCAGCCCACTTATTCTCTAATGGTCCAGAGGGAATTTTAGCATTTAACATAGATCCGAAGGTTTATGATGATTTGAATATACTTGAATGATCATGTACTTGTATTATCCTATCCAGCCCATTTTAAAACTAACTGGCATTAAAATAAATACCAATGCAATAATGATTGAATAGGCATATCCTATGCTGGTAAGCATAAGGGTGTATCTATTATTGTAGACTCCTAATGTTCTGAATGCACTTTGAAATCCATGTGCTAGGTGATAAGCCAATGAAATACAGCCTGCACTGTAGACAGCTATGATCCACCATTCACTAAATGTTGCCTTCATTAAAGCAAACATATTGTGCATTTCAATTCCATTGTAAGTAACTGGATCTAATCCCTGATGGGTGAAGCGAGCAGAAACCCAAAAATGGTAAAGGTGTAAGATTAAAAATATCAAAATCAATGTGCCCAAAAGCCCCATGCTTCTACTATACCACTTACTACCATCTTTATAAGTAACTGCATATCCTACAGCTCTTTTTTGCTTATTCTCTAGGGTTAACAAGTAGCCCTGGAAAATATGTAATAGGATGCCTGCAAACAAACCGATTTCCATGATGCGGATTAAAACGGTGGAACCCATAAAATGGGCTGCCTTATTAAACATGGCCCCATTTTCGTCTGGGTCAACTAGATCTGCAAAGATGCAGGCATTGATTCCAGCATGTACAATTAAAAACAAAACCAACGAGATACCGGTTAGTCCCATAACCAGTTTTTTTCCGACAGACGATGTAAAGACTTGTTTCCAGGTCATATAGCAAGATTATATTTGGTTAAATCTCCGCAAATTTAACTCATTTATATATACAATACGGTAAGACTTTGGTTGTGAGAAAATTGGCTTTTATTCAGCTGTTGAATTTGATATGGTCATTTTTGCAGACTACTTGAACATTGCTTTCAACCGTTTACATAAAAACAGCTGTATGGGAGTATTGATAAACCGTACATTTGAGTATGGTTAAATTACTGAGTATTTTATGGAACAGCTTCCGTATGGCTTTACAGGAACTGAGAGTAAATAAGCTAAGAACTTTCTTGTCATTGTTTGGCATAACCATTGGCATTTTTTGCATCATTGGGGTGTTGGCTACAGTTGACAGCTTAGAAAGAAAAGTTCAAAATGACATTAAAACTTTAGGTAGTAATACTATTTATATAGATAAATGGAATTATGGTGGTGGTCCTGATTATCCTTGGTGGAAATATATGAAGAGACCCAATGTAAAAATTGAAGAGTTAGATGTAATAAAACAAAAAAGCGAATTGGCATCTTTTGCAGCATTCTTTGTTAGTAGAAATGTGAACTTCAGTTACGAAGACAATATATTAAGTAATACCAGTTTATATGGGGTTACACCAGAATTCAATAGCATTCAAACGATTGACATTGAACAAGGTCGATATTTAATTGAGTCAGATTTTTTACGTGGGGCCGCAGTAGGTATTGTAGGGTATAAAGTTGCCGAAGAGTTATATGGGAAAGCAGAAAAAGCAGTGGGTAAGGAAATTTCTTATGGTGGCAGAAAAATATATATTGTTGGAGTAATTAAAAAGCAAGGACAAAGTTTAATTGGGGGTTTCAATTACGATGAATGTACCATTGTACCTTACCGATATTTTGCAAGTGTATATAGCCCTGAAACGAGCAATCCAAATATTATTGTTCAAGGTAAACCTAAGATTGCTTCTTCAGCTTTACAAGATGAATTAAATGGAGTAATGCGTCAGTTAAGAAAATTGAGTCCTACTCAAGAAGATAATTTCACTTGCAATGATGTAGCCATGTTTAGTGAACAAGTAAATGGATTCTTTGGACAGGTAACTGCGGGTGGTTGGGCTATTGCGGGTTTAAGTTTAATTGTTGGGGCTTTTGGAGTTGCCAATATTATGTTTGTTACAGTAAGAGAAAGAACCAGTCAGATAGGTCTTAAAAAAGCGATTGGGGCCAAAAAAAGTACCATACTAACAGAGTTTCTTTTAGAAAGTGCATTTCTATGTATTATTGGGGGATTAGTAGGGCTAACACTGGTTTGGCTCTTGTCGTTGGTGTTGAGTTCTGTACTTCCTTTTCCTATTTATATTGCACCCAATATTGTGATTTTAGGATTAAGTATTTGTATTGTTTTAGGGGTATTGGCGGGAATTATTCCAGCATCTATTGCTGCAAAAATGGATCCAGTGGTAGCCATCAGAACTAAATAGTATTTTTGCTAAATGAGCGTAACTATTCTGGCAATAGAATCTTCCTGTGATGAAACAGCCGCAGCAGTATGTAAGGATGGAATGATACTAAGCAATATCATCGCTTCTCAGTCTGTTCATGAAAAATACGGGGGAGTAGTTCCAGAACTAGCTAGTAGGGCACATATGCAAAATATTGTTCCTGTTGTAGATCAAGCAATCAAAAACGCAGGGATAACTTTAACTGATTTAAACGCAATTGCATTTACTCAAGCTCCAGGATTAATAGGAAGTTTATTAGTAGGTACACAGTTTGCAAAATCATTGTCTTTATCATTGGGAGTTCCTTTGATTGGTGTGCACCATATGCAAGCGCATGTATTGGCCAATTTAATTCCTGATGAAAAGCCCAGTTTCCCCTTTTTGTGTTTAACCGTTAGTGGTGGACATACGCAAATTGTGTTGGCCAAGTCTGCTTTAGAGCTAGAAGTAATTGGAGAAACAATTGATGATGCAGCTGGTGAAGCATTTGATAAAACGGCAAAATTATTGGGGCTGCCTTACCCTGGAGGACCTTTAATTGATCAATATGCACAATTAGGCGATCCACTTAAATTTAAATTTGCAGAGCCTCAAATTCCTGAATTGAATTTCTCTTTTAGCGGATTAAAAACTTCTGTCTTATATTTTTTGCAAAAGCAAACTCCTGAGTTTATTTTAGAGAATCGAAATGACCTATGTGCTTCCATACAATACACTATTGTGCAAATTTTATTAAAGAAGTTGGTGAAAGCCGTTAACCAAACCAATGTAAAGCAGGTATGTATTGCAGGTGGAGTTAGCGCAAATAGTGGGTTAAGGACAGGTTTAATTTCATTGGGTCAAAAAAAGGGCTGGCAAGTATTTATTCCAGACTTCAGTTTTTGTACAGACAATGCTGCTATGATTGCTATAACAGGCTATCATAAATATTTAAGCAATCAATTTGTTCCTTTATCGGTAAATCCCTCAGCCAGAGCGGAATGGTAATAATTTAAAGTTCATCGGCAGGTAACCCTTTAATTTTGTAATTTTGCAGCCGAAAAACAGCAAATTCAATGATTAGTGCACGGAATATCACCCTCGCTTATGGCAAAAGGGTTCTTTTTGACGAAGTAAATATCAATTTTACCAAGGGCAATTGCTATGGTGTAATAGGTGCCAATGGCGCCGGCAAGTCTACTTTTTTAAAAATATTAAGTGGGGAGATTGAACCAAATAAAGGAACGGTTGAAATTACTCCTGGCGAAAGAATGGCTGTTTTAAAGCAAAACCAATTTGAATTTGATAATTGTACTGTATTGAATACGGTATTGATGGGGCATAAAAGACTTTGGGATGTGATGCATGAGAAAGATGCATTGTATGCTAAAGAAGACTTTTCTGAGGAAGATGGAATGAAAGCAGGAGAACTGGAAGCAGAATTTGGCGAAATGGGTGGATACGAAGCTGAAAGTAATGCCGCGAGTTTCTTAAATAGTTTGGGTGTACACGACGATATGCACCAAAGTTTAATGAGTGAAATACCGAGTAATTTTAAAGTGAGGGTGCTTTTGGCACAGGCATTATTTGGGAATCCTGATATTTTATTATTAGATGAGCCTACCAACGGATTAGATATTGAAACAATTGGATGGTTAGAAAACTTTTTAGCAGATTACGAAAACATCGTTTTAGTAGTAAGTCACGATCGTCACTTTTTAGATACGGTTTGTACCCATGTTGCAGACGTAGACCGTTCAAAGATTAAAGTGTTTACAGGAAACTATACTTTCTGGTATGAGAGTAGTCAGTTGATGAGTCGCCAAATAAACGACAAGAACAAAAAGAACGAAGAAAAACGTCAGGCACTATTAGATTTCATTGCTCGATTCTCTGCTAATGCTTCAAAAAGTAAACAAGCAACTTCTAGAAAGAAAGCTTTAGAAAAATTAACTATTGAAGAAATTGAACCTTCAAATCGAAAGTATCCTGGAATTATTTTCCAACCATTAAGAGAAGTAGGGAATCAAATTTTGAATGTAGAGAATCTGAGTAAAACAGTTGATGGTAGAAAATTATTTGATAAGGTTTCTTTTAGCGCAAACAAAGGAGAAAAAATAGCATTCTTAAGTAAAGATCCACTTGCTATTACTTCATTCTTCGATATTATTACTGAAAATGCTCCAGTTGAAGGTGGAAAATATGAATGGGGTACAACCATCACCAAAGCATATTTACCGCAGGAAAACAATGAGTTTTTTAAAGAAGGATTAAGTTTGATGGATTGGTTACGCCAATTTGTTCCAGCTCATGTTACTGATGCAGACGAGCCTTTTATTCGCGGGTTTTTAGGGAAAATGTTGTTCAGTGGAGACGATATTCAAAAGAAAACAAATGTTTTAAGTGGAGGAGAAAAAGTGCGTTGTATGGTGAGCAGAATGATGTTGCAAAATCCGAACGTAGTGATTCTTGACCAGCCCACTAACCACTTAGACCTAGAGAGTATCCAAAGTTTTAATGAAGGCTGCCAAACCTTTCCAGGCATTGTATTTATCACTTCTCATGACCATACTTTTATGCAAACGGTAGCCAATAGAATTATTGAGCTAACACCTAAAGGAATCATTGATAGACTCATGACTTTTGATGAATATATGGAAGACGCAAGGGTTAAAGAATTAAGGAGTGAAATGTATTCGTAGATAATATTTTTCTTCAGTAACTTACCGGCAGAAATCCTTAGTAATGAAGAAATTTAATCTATTTTTTGCCCTCTTATTGATTGGGTACTTTGCACAGTCTCAAGACCTTTCTTATTATTTGCCTAAAAACGTGGTATACAATAATGCTATACCTACTCCTGCAAATATAATTGGTCATGAAGTGGGGGAATGGCATGTTACACATGACCGATTGGTCCAATATGCAAAAACAGTAGATCAAGCTTCAGACAGAATGGTGTTGAAGCCGATGGGTTTAACCAATGAAGGACGTCAACAACTGGCTTTAATTATTACATCTCCCGAGAACCACCAAAAACTAGAGCAGATTCGCTTACAACATCTTGCTTTGTCTAATCCAGATAATTCTAGTTCAATGAATACCGATGATATGCCTGTGGTGGTTTGGATGGGTTATAGTATTCATGGCAATGAAAGCAGTGGTGCTAATGCTTCTCTATTAGCCATGTATTATTTGGCTGCCGCACAAGGTAGTGCTGTGGATGCGTTATTAAAAAACACCGTTATTATTTTAGATCCTTCTTTTAATCCAGATGGATTAAACCGTTTTGCAAGTTGGGTAAATATGCACAAGAGTTTTACTCCAGTTGCCGATCCAAGTGCAAGAGAATTTAATGAAGTTTGGCCAGGCGGAAGATTCAATCATTATTGGTTCGATTTAAACCGCGACTGGTTACCAGCCCAACACAAAGAAAGTAGAAATCGATTGGCTTTATACCATCAGTGGAAACCCAATATTTTGACGGATCACCATGAAATGGGTAGCAATTCTTCTTTCTTTTTTCAACCAGGCGTTCCTTCAAGAGTAAACCCGAATACCCCACTTAAAAATCAGGAATTAACTGCTGCAATCGGTAATTACCATGCCAAATTCTTAGACAGTATTGGTTCCATGTATTTTACAAAAGAAGGCTATGATGATTTTTATTATGGGAAGGGTTCTACTTATCCTGATATTAATGGAGCAGTGGGTATTTTATTTGAACAAGCAAGTAGCCGTGGACATCTTCAAGAGACAGAGAATGGCTTATTAAGTTTTCCATTTACTATTCGAAATCAGTTTACTACTACTTTATCTACTTTGGCAGCTGCAAATGGTTTAAGAAAACAGATGTTGAATTATCAACGAAGTTTCTTTAAAGAAACAATAAAAGAGGCAGAGAGTTTCCCTGTAAAAGCATTTGTATTTGGGGATGCAAAGGATAAAGCGAAGACCAATATTTTCATTGAAATGCTTTTAAGACACGAGGTAGATATTTATCCGCTTCAATCAGAAATGGCTATTGATGGAAAGTCGTTTAAACCAGGTTCGGCGTTTATAATCCCAACAGCACAAAAACAATTCAAAATCATTAAGACCGTTTTTGAAAAAACATTTAATTATAAGGACAGTTTATTTTACGATGTTACAGCTTGGACAATGCCCTTGGCATTTGGGCTACCTTATGCTGAAATAAAAACTCCCGTTTCATATAGCAATGCAAAGCTTGTATCAATTGAACCTTTGAAATCAAATTTTTATGGTTCAAAAAATGCCTATGCCTTCGCTATTAAATGGAATGAATATTATAGTCCTAAAGTATTGTATAGGCTTCAACAAAAAGGGGTGAAAACAAAAGTTGCTACCAAATTATTTAAGATGCTTGTAAATAACAAAGAGGAATCTTTTGATTATGGAACAATTGTTATACCAACAAGCATTCAATCAATGGGAGCTGATGCACTTGAAGCAGTTATTAAGGATGCCATTGCTGAAACTGGCGTAGATGCTTATGCATTGCCTTCTGGTTTTGCAACTGATGGAATTGATATAGGGAGTAATAGTTTTGTTCATTTGAAAAAGCCTTCTGTAATGATGTTTGGCGGTGTTGGAACTAGTGCTACAGATGTTGGGGAGATTTGGCATTTGATGGATACTAGATTTAATGTTCCAGTAAGTATTGTTGATGTAGATCGTTTTGGTTCAATCAATGCAGATCGATACAATGTAATTATTATGCCTTCGGGTTCTTATAATAACTTGAACAAAAATGCACAGGATAAATTAAAAGATTGGATAGGAGCTGGTGGCACATTGATTGCTACCGAAGATGCAACCAAATGGCTGTCAATCAATGGGTTTACCAAAACCTTATTCAAATCTGGGGATGATAAAAGGGATACGACTTTACAGTTGCCTTATTATTTACGTTCTGATGAAACCAGGGCAAAAGATATGGCTGGTTCTCTGTTTGAAGCAAAAGTAGATTTAACGCACCCACTGGGCTATGGTTATACCAATCCATCTGTGACCATTTTTAAATCGAATACTTTATTTATGGATAAAAACAATGGGGCATATGATTCTCCCGTTATGTATACGGATCAACCTTTGCAAAGCGGGTATTTATATAGAGGGTATAAGAACGTTGTAAAAAATACTGCGGCAATTAATGTTGATAATATGGGAAGAGGTAGGGTTATTTCAATGGTTGACAACCTTAATTTCAGGGCTTTTTGGTTGGGAACTTCTAAGATGTTCATGAATGCGATTTACTTCGGAAATTTAATTAGATAGCATACTATGCAAACATTTTTCAAGCATTTATTTTCATTGGTACTGTTTTTTGGTATTGAGAAAAATGTATTGGCTCAATCTGGGTTGACCAAAAAAGAACAATTGGCATTTGATAAAAGAGAAAAGCAACTAAAAAAACAGTTTGAACAGGCATCACTTAATTGGCCTGCCAAGCAATTGTATATCAGAAGCTTTAAACAAGATGGGCAGTTAGAAATATGGGTAAGAAATACAATGACAGAACCATTTACATTATTTAAAACGTATAATGTTTGTGCACTTTCTGGCAAATTAGGACCAAAGAGAAGAGAAGGCGATTTGCAAGTACCAGAAGGATTTTATTATATTAATGAGTTTAACCCAAATAGCGATTATCATTTTTCGCTTGGAATCAATTATCCTAATCAAAGTGATTTATATTTTACTGACAGCAAAGCCCCAGGTGGAGAAATTTATATTCATGGTAAATGTGCAACAGTTGGTTGTATTCCTATTTTAAATAACCCAATTGAGGAATTGTATGTGCTGGCTAATATTGTGCGTAAACAAGGGCAGGACTTTATTCCAGTGCATATTTTCCCAGTTCGGTTTACCAATGAAAACTCATTTAAAGTATTACAATCTCATATTGCACAAAACAGTATATACCAAGACTTTACCAATCAACTGAAAGAAGTTTTTGATTATTTTGAACAATACAAACAATTACCAATTGTTGGGATTAACGAAAAAGGGGTGTACAAAGTGATTTCCAGATAAATTTATATCCGATTTTTTTGTATTTTGTGCTTGTTTTATTATCCTTTTAGCCGCTGGAGACCATTGGTTTAATGTTCAATTATTGCATTCATGAAGCGGGCAAAACTTTCTTTTTCAAATATCATTTTAATTATAGCGTGCTTAGTAGTGGTAGTTTCCATTCTCTTTTTGAATGTGATTAACACGCGTAATATCATCACTTTAAAAAACTCGATAGATACGCTGAGTATTGAAAACAAAAATATCAGTATTCTCAGAACTGCAAGTGATGTCTTATTAGAGGGGGAATTGATGTTTACTCGATTTACACAAACGGGTGAAGTTTCATTGAGTAAACTATCTGCAACTTCAATTGATAAAGCAATTGAACATTTGAAAGTGTTAAAAATGGAAAGTGATAGTGGCAGAGCAGCCCAAATTACTCTTCAGCTAAACAAGGAGCAATCTTTACCAAAAATGATTGCAGAATTTGAGTTGTTTTCAAAAGGGTTAAAGGAAAATCAAGTGGACCCAACGAATAGGAGAGAAGTAGATTCTTTAAGTAGTATACTCGCTAAATACAATCAGCAACTAAAAGGGGTTTTAGTAAAAGAAGATGCTTTTAGAGAAAACTTAAATGCTACTATCTTTAAAAATGCCGTGACAGGTACAGATGTTATTCAAAAATTCTTCTGGGTTTCATTACTTATTATTTTATTCATTGTAGGAGTTCTGGTTTATAATATTTATAAAATGGTGAACTATGAAAATGAAATATTAGAAGCAAGGGAAAGGGCACTAAAGTTGGCGCAGGTTAAAAGTAGATTCTTGAGCAATATGAGTCATGAAATTCGTTCCCCTCTCACCGCAATTATGGGGTTCACTGAAATAATTGATAAAATTGAGGTAGACACTGAAAAGAAAAACTATCTACATGCTATCAAAACTTCATCGGAACATTTGTTATCTACTGTAAATGATGTATTAGACTTTTCAAAATTAGATGCAGGTAAATTGAAATTGGAGAAACAGCCTTTTTATATTGCGTCTGCTATAGAAGAAGTTGCATTTGCACTTTCTTCAACTAGTGCTGCTAATAAAGGGATTAAAGTAGATTCCATTATAGAATTAGACAAAAATTTAGCAGTAAAAGGGGATTTATTCAGGTTAAAACAAATTCTATATAACTTATTGAGTAATGCCATTAAGTTTACCGAAAAAGGGAATGTTACCATTATTGCCAATATTTCAGGAACTACTGAGAAGCAAGTAATGGTTAAAATTGCAGTTGCCGACACTGGTATTGGCATACCCAATGATCAAATTAAAACGGTATTTGAAGAGTTTACCCAAGTAACCAATAATAGCACTAGTAAAGATACCCGTAGAGCAATCAAAGGAACTGGTCTAGGGCTTTCTATCTGTAAAATGCTGGTTGAATTACAGGGTGGTACCATTGGTGTAGAAAGCAAGTTAAATCAAGGATCTGTGTTTACCTTTGCCATTCCATACGAAGTTGCAAACGACAAAGTTGCGAATGAAAAAGAGTTAACAGCAATGAATCCTATTTCTTCTTCCTTGAAAGATAAGCGTGTATTAGTAATTGAAGACAATGATGTAAATATCATGTTACTTACCATGTTATTAAAGAAAGTGGGTATTGTATATGATATAGCAAAAGATGGTGAAATTGGATTGCAATTATTTAAAGATAATAATTACGATATTATTTTAACAGATATCAATGTGCCCAAATTAACTGGGGATGAAATTGCTATTATAGTAAGACAATATACTGATGAAGCCAAAAGGAATATACCCATCATTGGCTTAACGGCAACAATTGTTCAAGACGATTTAGATGAATACATTGCTTCTGGAATTAACGAGGTTTTGGTTAAGCCATTCAAACAAGATGAATTATATGCAACAATTGAAAAATATCTTTATTAGTTGTTAAGTAGTTCTATAAATACATTGTAGCGTTTCTTTGGTTTTTTGTTCTAATAGTAGGTCTTTATTAGCCATTAACTCATTCATTATTTCAACGTTGTAATGTCTGATCGTTAAGAGATTTAGTTGTTTTTCTAATTGTACATCAAATAGTATACTGCATTCATTCGCTAGCTGATTTATTTTTTCTTCGTGATCGTCTAAACACAACTGTAAACTGATTGCTCCAGTTTGAATTAAGTTAGGCTTCACTTTTAACACGCTAAAGATTTCATACAATTGGCTCATTGGCGCTTCTCCAATAAACGAAAAGTCTTTGGTTTTTAAATGCATCATAACCTGATGCGCTTTTATCACAATAATTGGAGGAAGATTTTTGACCAACTTATTATGAATAATGGTGCCTTCTAATTGGGGATCTAAAAAACATTTTACTAATAATGGGATGCTTTTATTTTGAAGCGGCTTGATTGTTTTTGGGTGAATAACTTGTGCCCCATAATACGCCATCTCAATTACTTCGTTAAAATTCAATTCGTGAATGAGTTGAGCATCGCTAAATGCTTTAGGGTCAGCGTTCATTACACCTTCTACATCTTTCCAAATGGTAAGACTCTCGGCATCTAAGATATTGGCGAAGATAGCTGCCGTATAATCACTGCCTTCTCTGCCAAGTGTAGTACTTTCATTGTCGTCTGTTGCGCCAATAAATCCTTGCGTAATGGTAATATTACCTTGATATTGTTTAATTGCCTGTTTTATTCTTTCTGCTGAATATTCAAATTGAACTCCCGCATCTCTGAAGTTATTGTCGGTTCTTAGTAAGTCTCTTACGTCTAACCATTGATTAGTTAATTTTTCTTCATTTAAATAATGGCTAATAATGCAAGTGCTAAATAGCTCACCAATGCAAACAATTTGATCGTAATAATAGTCATAAGACCTTACAGGTTTGTCGTGAAGCAGCCATTCTACTTCAGTAAAGAAGTCGTTTAACTGCGCAACACAATCATTATACTTGAATACCAACAAGTATTTTGCAGTTGTTAAGTGCTGATTTTTAACTATGTTGAATAATTCTAAAGATTCGTCTTTGTTTCCTCTGTAAAAGGCATTGACTACTTTTTCTAATCCATTGGTTGTTTTACCCATTGCAGAAACAATAATTACCAATGGTTCATTACTGAATTCCTGAACAATATTTTTTAAGTTTTTTATTCTTTCAACACTATTTACGCTTGCGCCGCCAAATTTGAAGATTTTCATAATCTAAAGCTTATTATACAAATCAATATACTTACAAATATACGCTGCGTACACGCCCAATTAGTATCTTTATGTAAACGAATTGCACCATATGAGTATTAATAGAAACGTATTAACACTAGACGAATTTACTTTACAACAGTTACGTCAGTTCCCAACTGCAACGGGAGAATTAAGCAGATTGCTTAGGGATATGGCTCTGGCTGCAAAAAGGGTAAATGTGGAAGTAAATAAAGCCGGATTAGTAGATATATTGGGTGATGCTGGTAGTATTAATGTGCAAGGGGAAGATGTAAAGAAACTAGATATTTTTGCCAACAACCAGTTTATGGGGGTACTTCAACACGGCATTAGTTGTGCCGGTATTGGAAGTGAGGAAATGGATGATTTTGTAGTTTTTGACGATGAAATAAGTAACAACAGTAAATATGTTGTGCTATTTGATCCTTTAGATGGAAGCGGAAATATTGATGTAAACGTGTCTATAGGTACCATATTTGGGGTGTATAAAAGAGTAAGCCCATTGGGTAAGCCTTGTACAAAAGAGGACTTTTTGCAACCAGGTAAAAACCAAGTTGCCGCAGGTTATGTGGTATATGGATCAAGTACCATGTTTGTTTATGCCACTCGCAGAGGCGTAAATGGCTTTACTTTAGACCCATCAATCGGCGAATTCACCATGAGTCATCCAAATATCACTTGCCCACCTTCGGGAAAATTTTATTCTGTTAACCATGGTAATTTCTTTCAATACAATGAAGGGGTAAGAAAATATATTGATGGTTGCCAAAGAAAAACCAAGGAAAATGGTGGGCCATATACTCAACGATATATCGGCAGCATGGTTGCTGATGTTCATAGAAATCTTATAAAAGGAGGGATATTTATGTATCCTGGAACCATTGAAAAACCTGGCGGCAAATTGCGACTTTTATACGAAGCCAATCCATTTGCTTTTATTTTGGAAGTGGCAGGTGGTGTTGCTACCGATGGAGTAGGAAGAATTTTAGACATAGTGCCCACTTCATTGCACCAACGTACTCCTCTTTTTATTGGTAGTAAATTAATGATGGAAGAGCTGGCTGCGATTGCTGGCGTAAAATAGGAACTACTATGATAAAAAAAATGGTGATTATTTTTATGGGTATTTTATTAGGGCAATCTGTGGTTGCACAGCAAGCATTGCTAAAGGGCAAGATGAGTTTTACTGCTATGACAAAGCCTAATAATATAATTTATAATGATAGCATCTATAAAGGGAGTACTCAATTTAAACAGTTATTTTATAGAACTGGTAATCCAGAAATAATTCAGTCCTTTCAAAAACATCAATCAAATAAAATAACGGGTCAAGTACTCAGTTTTTCAGGAGCTATTGTATTATTAATTGGGATCAACAATTTGTCGGGATCAAATAAAAGCATGGGGTGGACTTTGATTGGCAGCGGCTTCGCAGCATCCATTGCTGGGGGGTATTTTACATTGGTAGGCCAAAATCACCTACTTACAGCTGTTGACTTGTTTAACCAACAATATAAGAAATCAACTGTTTCATTAGGCTTAGGGGCGCAATCTGCTGGCTTGATTTATAAATTTTAATTATGAGCAATGTAATCATCAGTGTTAAAGACCTTCATAAAAAATACGGGAGTTTTCATGCAGTAAAAGGAATCAATTTTGAAGTGTTTGAAGGCGAGATTTTTGGATTGTTGGGGCCTAATGGGGCAGGCAAGTCAACCACATTAGAAATTATTGAAACTTTAAGAGATAAAACAAGTGGAACCATTCATGTTGCAGGGTTCAATTTAGATAAAGAGCCCAATGAGATAAAAAAAATAATTGGGGTACAGTTACAAACATCTGGATATTATCCAAATCTCAACTTAACAGAATTAATTCGATTATTTGCTGGCTTGTATAATCAACCAACAGATCCAATTGAATTATTAGAAATGGTTAATTTGACCGACAAAGCCAAAGCCAAATACAAAGAATTAAGTGGAGGGCAAAAACAACGATTTTCTATTGCAACCACATTGATTAATCAACCTAAAATTATTTTTTTAGATGAACCTACTACAGGTCTAGACCCACAGGCACGTAGGAATTTATGGGATTTGATTAAAGCCATCCGATTGCAGGGCACAACTGTAATTATAACCACACATTATATGGATGAAGCGGAAGTACTTTGTGATAGAGTTGCCATAATTGATAGCGGTAAAGTGATTGCAATGGCTTCACCAGATAAATTGATAGATGATTTGGTTGCAAGTGGTTTTGAAAGGCCAAAGCAGGTGAAGAATGCCAATTTAGAAGACGTATTTATTCAACTTACTGGTCATGAATTAAGAGCCGAAAACTAACGCTATGATAAATGAACGATATCCGATAGGACATTATGAAGCATTGCCCTTTTCTGAAAACCAAAAAAATAAATGGTTGGCAGACATTCAATTTTTACCAGAAGAGGTAGAACGAGCTTTATTGAATTTAGATGAGGCACAATTGCATATACCTTATAGAAACGAAGGTTGGACTTTGCACCAGGTAGTTCATCACTTAGCTGATAGTCATATGAATGCCTATTGCAGGTTTAAGTTAGGCTTAACAGAAGACGCCCCAATCATTAAGCCATACGATGAAAATGCATGGACATTGCTCAATGATGTTTCTCATCTTCCTGTTAATATTTCTGTTACCTTATTACATGCATTACATACCAGGTGGTATTTTGCAATCAAAGACCTAACAACCACCCAATGGGAGAGAACGATTTATCATCCTGGTAGCAAAAAAGAAATGAGTTTATGGTATCTGCTAGGAATGTATGCATGGCATGGTAAGCACCATACTGCTCATATAAAAATGTTAAGAGAAAAAAACAATTGGTAATGTCTTCAATCAACAAATGGAAACTTCTGCAGTCTGAACAATTAGTGAAAGACCAATGGGCAGATGTTAGAAAGAATAGTTATCAGAAAAATGACGGTTCAGTTATTGAGCCGTTTTATGTTTATGGTTTTCCTGATTATGCAACTGCAGTAGCTATAACTAAAAAGGGAACAGTTATTGTTGAAAAAATTTATAGACCAGGTTTAGATACTGTTGCATTAGAATTGCCAGGAGGTTGTGTTGATTCAACTGATACAATGCTAGAAAATGCAATTGAAAGAGAGCTATTAGAAGAAACAGGATATCAATTTGAAGAAATTATCTACCTGGGGAAAGTTTCTCCTAATCCAACTACAAATACCAATGTAATGCATATGTTTTTAGCAACAGGAGGGGAGGAAGACCCTTCGGCTATAAGAGATACAGAGGAAGAGGTAGAAGTAATAGAAATGGAATGGGACGATTTTATTACCCAGTTTAAAGAACAAAAGTTTATACAATCAATGCAAACTTGTACTATTTTATACGCATTGATGCGGCTAAATAAATTAATCGTTTATTAAATGCAAAATCCAATAAAACCCTGGACAGTTCAGCAATCTACTGTTGTGTATGCGAAAAAATGGATGCAAATAAAGGAAGAAATTTGTCAATTGCCAGATGGGCAAATCATCAATCCATACTTCGTAATTGAAGTGCCCGATTTTTGTAATGTAGTAATGGTGACTGCTCAGGATGAAATTGTAATGGTAGAACAATATAGACATGCTGCGGGTATTATATCGCTTGAATTACCTGGAGGAATGATAGAGCCAGGAGAAGATCCAATGCTTGCTGCAAAAAGAGAAATGGAAGAAGAAACAGGCTATCAATCCAATCATTTTGAATTATTATATTCAATTTATCCTAATCCCCCATTAGAAAATAATCGGGCTCATTTTTATTTAGCTACTCAACTTACTCTCACTGGTAATACTTCATTTGATCAATATGAAGACATCAAATTGGTTTTAGTAAATAAGCATGACTTCATGAATAAACTTTTACAAAACTCCTTCACACATGGAGCACAAGTAGGAGCAATGTTTGCTGCGGCAGTTAAATTAGGTTGGTTGAAGCCATAAAGTTAATTCTGATGACGATTTACTTCGGCAATTACAAAAACGCTGCCGCATACTAATATTAAATCGGAAAAGTCGGCGTTTTCTTTGGCTGCATCTATTGCACTATTAACATCGTTAAATGCAGTACCTGATAATCCAAATTCCTTTGCTTGGATTAATAATTCTTGCTCATCTAGTGCTCTGGGAATACTTGCTTTTGTAAAATAATATTTTGCAGTACTTGGAAGTAATTGCAAAACTGCTTGAATGTCTTTGTCTTTGACCATGCCCATTACCCAATGCAATTGTTTAAAATTGCTTAGATCTAATTGAGTTAGAATTGCTTTGATGCCATCTACATTATGACCAACATCTAATACCAGCGTTGGATTTGTTTGAATGATTTCCCATCTCCCTTGCAGTCCGGTCAATTTCTTAACATTGCTTAATCCTTCTTTAATATCATGTGATTGAATGTTCCACCCATTTTTTTGTAACACTTTACAAGCCTCTAAAACTGTTAAGAGATTTTTAGTTTGATAAAACCCAGTTAAGTCAAGTGCATAATGCTGGTATTCATTTTTGCTTTTATCTACTACTGTTACATTCAATAGCGGCTGTTGATACAACCAGTCACTTATATACCATTCATTCTCTGCAAACGATATAGGACTTGATTGAGCAGCTGCAATAAAAACTGGTAAGGTTTCCTTATTAGATTCACCAATTACCACAGGCACGAAGGGTTTAATAATTCCTGCTTTCTCTCCTGCAATAGCTGTTAGCGTATTCCCCAATAAATTCATATGATCCATCCCAATATTGGTAATGATACTTAATTCAGGTAAAATAATATTGGTACTGTCTAATCTTCCACCTAAGCCTGTTTCAATAATAGCAATATCAACCTCATTCTCGGCAAAATAGTCAAACGCCATTGCAACAGTAATTTCAAAAAAAGAGGGTGCAATAGTTTCAATTTGATGTTGAATTCTTTGTGTAAAGTTGATTACAAATTCTTCTGAGCAACAAACCCCATTGATTTTTATCCGTTCCCTAAAATCATATAAGTGCGGAGAAGTATACAGCCCTGTTTTAAAACCAGCCGCTTGCATAATTGCCGCCAGCATATGACTAGTAGAACCTTTTCCATTGGTACCTGCAATATGAATTGATTTAAATTTTTTATGTGGGTTATCCAATGCTTCACAAAGTGCAATGGTGTTGGTTAGGTCTTTTTTGTAGGCAGCTTCCCCAATTTTACTAAACATGGGAAGTTGATTAAATAAATAGGAGACGGTTTCAGCGTAATTCATACTGCTGCAAAGATGCAAAATTATTAATTCCTAAGTTTAAAATTAAACACCAAAGTGCCTGTTTGTTCATCGGCATTGCCTGCATTTAATTTCAGTGTTTTTGCTTTTTGAATAGCAATATTTCTGATTCGTTGATTGGTTGTAGTGGTGCCTTTAGGATTAATGACAGCAGCAATAACTCCGCCTGATTTATTTACAGTAATATCAACAGCCACTTTTGCATTCTCATTAAAGTCGTCTTCAAAAGAAGGCAATTTGGTAATTCTTCTACCATCTAAACCGCTTCTAATTGCTACACCACCAGCTCCGCCCAAACCGGCATTTCCACTTGATGCATTTCCTTGGTAACTATCAGAATTAATGTTTCCTGTTGGTTTTCCTTGATCTCCTTTTCCACCAGCAATACCTTGATTGGTAACTCCATTGTAACTATCTGCTAAATTTCCTCCAGTTCCTTTACTTTTATTTCCTGTAAATACAGCTTTTGGTTTGGGATTAGGTGGAGCAATGCTGCTAGAACTGCTAGGCTTACTAATTATTTTGGTGGTATTATTTGTTAGAGGAACATCTTCCTCCGATGAGTTGTTTGGAGAAATTGAAATGGTTTCTTCAGAAAGATTTGCTGAAGTATTTGTTTGTTCTTGACTAGCAGCTCCAACTGAAGTGGGCGGGATTGCACCATATCCAGTTTCAGCGTCGCCTAAATTCACTTCAATTCCTTCACCACCATTTGGCACTTGAATGACTGGCTGTTGATAACGCACATAAAAAAATAAAGAAAATAGAATTACAGTTATAACTAATGTTATGATGGTGGCTTTAAGTTGATCCTGTTTTTCTAAAACCTGTTCTTGATTCATACACATTAAAATTACAATAATACCCTAAGTAATATTGGAATAGAACGTTAATCCTTTAAAAAGATATCATATCCAAATCTTAGTAAAGTAGCCATCACAACCAATAAAAAGAAAATTCGGATGAACTGGTTGCCTTTATAGATGGCCAACTTTGCTCCTAATATCCCCCCAATTGCATTACACACTGCCATCGGAATAGCAACTGACCAAAGTATAGTGCCTTTTAACATAAATAAAGAGATGGACCCTAGATTGGTGGAAAGGTTGATTAATTTGGCATAAGTTCCTGCTTTTAAAAAATCAAACCCTAGTATGCCAATAAAAGCCATGATAAAAAAACTGCCTGCCCCTGGCCCTATAAAACCATCATAAAATCCAATCACTAAACTAATTCCTACTGCATATTTTAATTGAGTTTTATTGGATAATTCTTTGTGAACGGTTTGTCCAAAATTTTTCTTAGAATATGTGTAAACTGCAACAACTATTAAGACAATAAAAATAACTGGTTTCATGTATTGATTGCTAACTACAGAAAGCAATTGTGATCCTGCAAATGCTGCACTAAAAGCAATTATGCACATTAAGCCAACCTGTCTCCAGTTAACTGTAACTTTTTTTAGGTATTGTTTTGCTGCAAATGCAGTACCTGTGAATGCAGGAATCTTTAAAGATCCCATTACAGTTGCAACCGGAAATTGAGGCAAGAGCATAATCCCTGCAGGCAATTGAATTAATCCACCGCCACCTACAATAGCATCTACAAATCCTGCTAAAAAAGCAAAAATGCATAATAATATCAAGGTGTTTATGTCCATCTAAAGCTTATTTATTTTTAAATTTTAAATTAGCAATGATTAATCCCCCTATAACTAAAATACCACTATAAAAATGAATAGGAGTAATGGTTTCACCTAAAATTAAAATTGCTTCTATTGTACTGAAAATCGGTATTAAGTTCCCAAATAAGACTGTTCTGCCAGCTCCCAATTTTGATATAGCCAAATTCCAACACCAAAACGCTAAGACAGATGTTCCTACTCCAAGATATAGAATTGAACTAATTAATGCACTAGACCATTGAACAGTATCTTTCACAATGATTTGTTCTAGTATAAAAAATGGAAATAGCATTATGGTGCCTAATATGAAAATGATGAGCAAGAACGATAAGGAACTGAGTTGTACTGGTTTTTTTCGCACTAAAATATTGTATACTGCAAACGAAAAAGCGCCTCCTAATATCCATGCATCACCACTCGAAAATTTAAAAGAAAATAATACTTGCCAACTTCCTTTAGATATCAGCAGTACGATGCCCAAAATGCAAATAATCATTCCGATAATTCTATAAAAACCGAGACGTTCTTTTAAAAAAATAACAGCCATTATAGTTGCAAAAATGGGGGAGGAGGTAGTTCCTATTAAGGCCATATTGATTGCGGTGGTATTGTGGCCAGCTACATAAACAAATGTGTTAAATAAGGCAATTCCGGTGAGTGCAATCAAACTTATTATTTTCCAATTTGCTTTAAAATGGTTTAGTTCAGCGGTAGCTTTTTTATAAGCAAATGGAAACAATACCAATGAAGCACAAGCCCAACGATAGAAGGCCAAACTAATTGGACTAATGGTATTACTAACTTTTCTTGCGATAATAAAATTACCAGACCAAAGAAGTGTTGCAATAATAGCGAGTAAAAAACCTTGGACAATATGATTGCTTACTTTAGACTGCATTATTGTAAAGTAGCTCCCGCAAATTGGTGGTTATAATCCCCTTTAATTCTCTCCATGGGTGGATTGAAATAGCCAAATTTTACATTGGGGAATTCATCTTGAATTAAATCCATCATTTGCTTAACACCTAACATTTCACCTGTATCGGTCATTCCAATTTTGCCCATATACCAATCAGGGTCAATATTGAAATTTCTCCACTGAATCATATTTAAATTGGTATCGCTAATCAGTTTCCTCAACGCTTCATATTCAGCCTCACTATCTGTAATTCCTGGGAATACAAAATAATTGATGCTGGTCCATCCACCATAACTACGCATCACTTTTAAGCTTTCAATGATGTCTTCAAATGCATAATTATTGGGTCTGTAATAAGCTTCATAAATATGTTTCTGCGCTGAGTTGGTACTTACACGCATGCTATTTAATCCAGCTTTACAAAGTGCATCAACTGCTGCAGGCTTGGATCCATTGGTATTGATATTGATACTGCCTCTACTGGTATGCTTTCTGATTTCGATAATTGATTCTTTAATGGTTTCCCACATTAACAAGGGTTCGCCTTCACAACCTTGTCCAAAACTAATGATGGGGAATGGAGCATTGATTAAATGAGGAACTGTAAATTCCACAATTTCCTCTGCCATTGGCTTGAATGTAAGCCTGTCTTGGGTGCTAACGATGGTTTCTTCTTCCGGTTGAAATGAAATACACCCAATGCAATTGGCATTGCATGCAGGTGAAGTTGGAACAGGGCATTCCCATCTACCTAAGGAAAAATTTCTTGCTGCTGGACAATGATAAGTCATGCAGCAATTTTCCATCAAATGTTTAACCAATCTATTCTCGGGATATGCTTGTAACAAGTGGGCAGTTCCTTCCTTAACTTTTGTATCATCAAATCCAGCCGCTTCTTGTCGAATATCTTTCTCTATTCTAACCGCTGGCACATAATTTTTTTCATCCATCCAACCTACGGCTGTATAGCAAAACAATGGAAGGGTTGGCGCGTCTGGCATGGTCTCATATGCCGCAATAAATAAACCAGTATAGGCAGGCGGAATAAATGCTGCAACAGCCCATCCTTTTTCGCAAAGTCTCATTTCGCCCGTTTCAACATCAATTCCTATCCCTCTTCTTCCTGGTAGCTCATATAAGTTCCCGCCCTGCGGCAATTCTATCCATTGATCCGATTCTACTGGAAAGGCGTCCCATCCCGCACGTCCTACCGCATAAAGGGTTTCATCTTCGTAAATATTCCCCTCTCCATCGGAGTACAATAAAAATGGTTTAACTAACATATGCTGTTTTTTCTATGAGTGCTTTTGCAAATGCATTAAATTCTTCCTCGGTATTTTTTGTAGTTTCCGACTCCAATTCCTTTTGAATAAGTTTATCGTTTTTGAAATCTAAAGTTAATAGCCCATCTTTTAGTACTACGTTATTTAATGCACCCCACTCATATCTCTTTTTTGGAAAACTATTGAACACAATTTCATTTTCATCAAATGCAATTTCTTCAGGAAATTTTACTTGCTTTTCTAGCATTGCAGCTAATAAATAAATCAAAGCAATCCATAAGCCATCCTCCATGCTATACCAACCCATTGCGCCTAATAATAAACCAAATCTAAAGAATGGTGGGGTGCCTCTTTTCTTCTGCCAAATACAAAATATGCCCCATCCAGCAGTTAAGATTGCAAATGCTATTGAAGACACCCAATTGGTTGCACCGTTGGCTGCGTTTCCTATAAAAGCTATTATTGCTATTAAAAGCATTATTTGGCTTACATTATCTACCGTTGTATAGTTTCGTTTTTTTAAAACGATGATATAGTCAAATGTTTTCATTATACCATTAAGTTACAAAGTCTCCATAATATTCTTGCACCTACATTGCTGTCCCAATCTGTTTCACCTACTCCAATTTCAACCAAATCAAAGCCTATTAATTCTCTTCCACTCTCCTTGATTTTTTTAAATAAGTAAATCATTTCTTCACTTTCAAATCCACCAGGAACGGGTGTGCCAGTGTTGGGGCAGAGTTTTCTGTCTAAGCCGTCTATATCAAAACTAATATATACTTTCTGAGGAAGGTGTTGAATAATTTCCTCGGTAATATTTTTCCAAAGATGGCCTTCGAAAAGCCTTTCCTTAATATTTTTATCAAAATAGGTTATGACCCTGAAATTACTATTACAGATGTACTCCCATTCTTGCTCACAGTAATCTCTTACACCTACTTGAACCAATTTAGTTAGTTCTGGAATTTCATTTAAGGCATTGTACATGATGGACGCATGCGAGTAAGTAAAATCTTCATACTTTATACGAAGGTCACAATGCGCATCAATTTGTAAAACACCAAAACTGCCATGCTTTTCAGCTAGTGCTTTCATTAAACCTAGTGGCGTGCTATGATCCCCCCCTAAAAGTCCTACTATCTTTTGCTTATCTAAAATCGCTTTGCTTTGTTCGTACACCCAATTATTCAGGTAGTTGCTTCCCTCATTAATTTCCTTCACACTTTTGCACATGAACTTGTTTTTCAACAATTCGGCTCCTTGAGAAATATAGTCAATATAGAGTTCCGCTTCTTTTCTTAAATAATCACTTTTTAGCAATAGTTTTTTATCAATTTCTTTCATGAAAAAACCTTGCTTCCATCCAGCATTTCCATCCATGTCTAATAAGTCTACTTGCATGCTGCTTTTAAATACATGCTCAGCAGCTCTTGCTGTTCCTGCTCCATAACTTACAGTTACTTCCCAAGGAACAGGAAGTATAATCACTTTTGATTCTTCTTCTGTAAAAGGAAGTCCAAAAATATTGTTGTTGGGATTGGCAACCGCATTGGGATTAAAGCCAGTTAAATCGTTCATGATATACTGTATTGAAAACGGGGTGCAAGTTAGTTCCTTAATTGATACTACTTTACTATTTTATGGCTTATCTGGGCTCATAATACCTGTTAAATGAATCAAATAATGCTTTAAAGGGTAAAAAGGGGATGAAATACAGCAAATAAACTGGAGTAGCGGCTATATTTAATCCATAATTGAGCCAGTTGGCAGCCGCAAAAAGTATAACCAACCATTTATTTCTATTGAAGAGGGTAAATACTAAAGCTGGGTTCAAGCAAAAGGGGATTAATAAAGCCCACCAAATAAAGTTGTAAAATGCATTATTAGCGAGTTCAAAATAACTAAAATTGAAAAGGAGCATTAATAATGCAGTTAATATGCTCCATGCCTTAGTTGGGATAAAAAAACCTACCAAAACAGCAGTAGATGCCAAAATGCTTACAGTGGGTCTAAACCAGCTATTGATGTACCAGCTTGATTTTTCTAAGGGTAATTGATAAGGCATTTGATGTAATCCCATTTGTACAACCATTATTAAAAAAACTACACCAAATACAATTCTTGCCACAAATAGTCTAAAGTCTTCATTGTTTGGGGCGTTTTGATTGGTTGATGTAGGCATTTTTGTTATTTGTGGAAAGTTGAAAATTTTAACAGGCTTCAATAAACAACAAATCTGTTTACCTATTGTTTTTAAATTACCTTTGCACAATAAAATTAGCTATGAAAACTACTCATATTATCATTCTTGTTTTAATTGCCGCGGCTATAGCGGTTTTGGTTCAATACAGTGGAGACCTTACTACATACGAAACTATAGCATCTGCAAAAGAGAAAGAGGGAAAATTTGTCAATTTAATAGCCAAATTAGACACTACTCAAGCAATTGAATACGATGCAGTTAAAAATCCCAATTATTTAAGTTTTACTGCAATTGATACCTTGGGCAATTCTATTAAAGTAGTATACCATGACACTAAGCCCACTGATATGGAAAAAAGTGAGCGTATTGTACTAAAAGGTAAAGTAACAAATAATCAATTTGAGTGCGAACATATCTTACTCAAATGTCCTTCTAAGTACAAGGATGATCCAAATGCTATGAAGAAACAACTGCAAACTTCTAACTAACTGTTTTATACTTAAGAACTGATTCATGAATTATATTGGTGAACATTTACTGCCCGGTCAAATAGGTCATTTTTTTGCCATTCTAAGTTTAGTTGCCTCTTTGTTGGCAACTTTTGCATTTTTTAAATCGGCAAGTACACCTTTAAATGAAGATAAGCGTCCTTGGCTTTTATTGGCCAGATGGGCTTTTTTGGCCGAAACCATTAGCATCATTGTATTATTTGGCTGTTTGTATTATATCATTTCTAATCATTTGTTTGAGTATAAGTATGCTTATACGCATAGTGATTTGAGTTTGCAATTTGAGTATCTATTGAGTTGTTTTTGGGAGGGCCAAGAAGGCAGCTTTATGTTATGGAGTTTTTGGCATTGTGTATTAGGTTGGATACTCATTTGGAAAGCAGGTAAGTGGGAAGCCCCGGTAATGACCGTTATTAGCTTTGCTCAATTCTTCATGGCTACTATGTTGTTGGGAATGTATTTCTTTGGATCAAGAGTAGGAATTAGCCCGTTTGCATTGTTGCGTAATGAAATGGATGCACCCATTTTTAGTCAGCCTAATTACCTTGAATTCATAAAGGATGGTACAGGATTAAATACATTACTTCAGAATTACTGGATGGTAATACATCCACCAATTCTTTTTCTTGGATTTGCCTCTACAATTGTTCCATTTGCATATGCCATAGCAGGGTTAGCAAAGAAAGACCATGATTGGATTAAAGCAGCTTTACCTTGGGGGTCCTTTTCTGGTGCTATTCTAGGTACTGGAATTATGATGGGTGGTGCATGGGCTTATGAAAGCCTTTCTTTTGGAGGTTATTGGGCTTGGGATCCAGTAGAGAACGCTTCATTGGTTCCTTGGTTAACATTGATTGCTGGTTTGCACACTAACTTGATATACAAAAACAGTGGATACTCTTTAAGGCCAACTTATTTTTTCTATATCATCAGTTTTGTCTTGATTTTGTACTCTTCCTTCTTAACGAAAAGTGGAATCTTAGGTGATACATCTGTTCACTCTTTTACCGATATGGGATTGAATGCGCAACTATTATTGTTTGTATTGATCTTTTTTATACCAGCCATGGTATTATATTTTGTACGATACAAAAGCATCCCTTCCATTCAAAAAGAAGAAAGCACTTATAGTAGAGAATTTTGGATGTTTATTGGATCATTGGTTTTGTTTTTATCTGGTATGGTTATTATTGCAAAAACATCTACGCCAGTTTGGAATAAAGTTTTTGGAACCAATATTGCGCCACCGCAAGACCCTGAGTTTGCACACAATCAAATTCAAATTTTTGTTGCAATCATTTTAGGGATGCTTACTGCAACAACCCAGTACTTAAAATACAAGGATACCCCTAAGGGAATGTTTTGGAAAAAAATCCTAATCCCTACTATTATTGCAATCACCATTTCGGCTGCAATTAGTATTTGGGGTGATATTTCATATACTAAAAAAGGACCTGGATTTTTGGCTGCAATACATTTAGGCATTTTTGCTGCTGTTTATGCAGTTGTTGCAAATACGGCTTATTTGTGGTTGGGGATAAAAGGTAAAATAAAAGCGGCAGGTCCTTCTGTTGCACATATAGGATTTGGATTGGCATTATTGGGTATCTTGATTTCATCAGGAAAGAAAACGGTGCTGAGTTGGAATACAACTGGTGTAACACCTTTAAGTATTGAAAGTAAAGATGAAAAGGGAAATCCAGCAGGAGATCCTGCAGAGAACCTTACCTTATTTAAAGCAGTTGCAACAGATATGGGTAAGTATATGGTCACTTACTCAATGGACACTACCAATCCTAGGGATCGTAAAAGGTATTTTGAAATTGATTTTAAAGCTAAAGACGGTTCTGAGCAGTTTAAGTTGTATCCAGATGTGATAAAGAATAATAAAGGTATGGAAGGGTTTGCGGCTAATCCTGCTGCAAAACATTATTGGTATAAAGACATTTTTGTTTACATCACTTCTTTTCAAGAAAATAGGGCTGCTGATACAGTTAGTTTTAAAAACAAAACAGTAAAAGTAAATGATACTTTGTTCTATGGAAATGGTATGATGATATTGAATAAAGTAGCAGTTAATCCAACTGAATTAAAAGCAAAATATGCTGATGATGAAACTGCATTGTTCTTAGATATGACTATCATTTCAAAAGAAGGAAAGCAATACAGAGCCTATCCAGGGATTGCCTTAAAGGGGCAAGAATTAAGATCCTTGCCTGATAGTGTGATATCTCAAAGCCTTGTTTTGAAGTTTAATAAAGTGATTGATCAAGATGCAGGTAAATTAGAGATTGGGGTAAAAGAAAGTGGTAATATTACCGACCTGATCACCCTTAAAGTATATCAATTCCCAATGATTAATTTCTTATGGTTAGGAATTGTCATCATGGTGGTTGGATTTGTAATGTCGATTATTCAGCGTGTTAAACAAATTCAAAAGTCTGTTTTGTAGGTACGGCAGCGTAGGTTACTTTTTTGGTGTCATGGTATTAATATTAGTCTAATTTGACTAAATTGAATAACATTGAAGCCCAAACACAATTATATTATTTTATTGATTTTCTTAAGCTTAAGCTTTTGTCGATTGTACAGTCAAGAGAAGGGTCAATTTGACACAGTAAAAGTTTATGCTTATATAACTCCTGAAGGAGACACTATAGGAGAATCATGGCTGCCAAGTGTATTGGTTATCAAAAGGTTAACAGCTGCTCAAAAAAATTATTGGGCAGATTGGACTCGATTAAGAAATGCAGTGTATGTAACTTATCCTTATGCAAAAGCCGCAGCCAGAATTATTAATGAGATTAATATTCAATTAGTTAATGTAAAGGATAAGAAGATTCGAAGACAAATCATCCGATCCAGAGAAAAAGAAATGAAAAAACAGTTTACTGATCAATTAACGAAGTTGTCTGTATACCAGGGAAGGGTATTGATGAAGTTGATCAATAGAGAAACAGGAAATAATTGCTACGAAATAATTGATGAATATAAGGGTTTCATGACGGCGGCCTTTTGGCAAACAGTGGCTGTTCTTTTTGGAAGTAATTTAAAACAGGCTTATGACCCTTCTAGCAAAGATGCAGATATAGAAAAGATAGTAAAAGATGTTGCCCGAATGTATGGATATCCGAGTTAACCATATTTGGTTAGAAAATTTTTAAAATTATCTCTTGATATCATCGTTGCTCCAAGGCTTTCTAAATGGCTTGTATAAACTTGGCAGTCAATCAATACAATTCCTTCCATTTTTAATTGGTTCACCAACTGTATAAAAGCAAACTTACTTGCATTTGATACTTTGCTAAACATGCTTTCTCCAAAAAATAATTTGCCCATTTTGATCCCATATAATCCACCCACCAATTGATTATTTTGCCAAGCTTCTGCAGAATGGGCAATTCCTTTTAAGTGCAATTCATTATATGCTGATTCTACTGCATCGGTAATCCAAGTGCCGTCTTGTCCAATTCTCGGTTGATTTTTACATTGTTTAATTACTTTGGCAAATGCGGTATTGGTTCTGTACTCAAATAAATTCTTTTTAATAACTTGATGCATGCTTTTGCTAATTACTAAATGTTCCGGGAATAAAACAAACCGAGGATCAGGACTCCACCATAATGGGGTTTCTCCTTCATACCAAGGGAATATACCTTTTTGATATGCTAGAATAAGCCGTTCACTAGATAAATCACCTCCAATAGCAAGTAATCCATCTTCTAATGCATCTTCAATAGGAGGGAACCAAATAGTAGAGGAAAGTATATGCATTAATTGTTTTGTTCTACAGTAGCACCTATGCCTCTGTCTGTGATGCTATTACACATGGGTTTTAAAGTATCGTAGTCCCCTTTTTTAACTGCATATTTCCCCTTATGATGAACAAACAAAGCACATTGTTCTGCTTGTTCTAAACTATGCCCACATACTTCCATTAGAGTTTCAATCACCCATTCAAATGTATTAACCTCATCGTTCCAAACAACCAAACTATATGTATCAGCAATGGCGGTGTCAGTCTCGGAATCGGCGGATTCCCAAGTTTGAGGATTAGTAGCGAAATAGAAATTGGACATGATGTAAAATTATGGAATAGGCGCTTATTTCAAAAAAAATGAAATTTTGTTGCTAAAAAAACATAATTTTTTTGGGTAGTTTAATTCGAGACCCTATTTTTGCACTCCCAAACAATAAGGGAGCATAGCTCAGTTGGTTTAGAGCATCTGCCTTACAAGCAGAGGGTCCGCGGTTCGAACCCGTGTGCTCCCACAAAGGTCTCGATTTTTCGAGGCCTTTTTTATTTCTCCTCGACCTTACCTTAAACTCAGTCCATAAAAATCATTGATTACACCATAAATGCACGGTAACCATTAATTGGGTAAATTGTAATTAATTCAAAAGGTGAAAATGAAACGATTGCTGTTAATAGGTATTTTTTTTCTTCAGATAAATCAAATGATGTGTCAGGTTTTTCAAACAGCCAATAAAAAAGCCAGTTCAAAAACAGTTAAGCTGTTTAATAATCTATTTAAAGCCTTACCGGAAGGAATACTTTTTGGACATCAAGACGATTTGGCTTATGGTTTAGGATGGGAGTATATTCCAGGGAAAAGTGTTGTTCAGGATGCTGTTGGGGAATACCCTGCTATGTATGGTTGGGAATTAGGCGATTTGGAATTGGATGCTGTTTTTAATTTAGATAGTGTGCCATTTAATAAAATGAAAGAATTTATTAAGGAAGGGTATGAAAAAGGAGGGGTCATTACCATTAGTTGGCATGCTAATAATCCTGTTACGGGGAAAAATGCATGGGATATTGGAGGTAATGCAGTGGGGGCAATTATTCCCGGGGGAGAAAAACATGCATTGTATAAATCTTGGCTCGATAAAGTAGCCAATTTTATGCTTGACTTAAAAAATGCAAATGGCGAATATATACCTGTCATTTTTAGGCCATTTCATGAGTTTACTGGAAACTGGTTTTGGTGGTGTCAAAATGTTTGTAGTCCTGAAGAATATAAGGCATTATGGAAGTTTACTTTTGACTATTTAACCAATGTTAAACAAGTCCATCATTTGTTATATGCATATAACCCAGAAAAATTTGAAACAGAATCAGGATATATGCAATATTATCCAGGAGATGAGTATGTAGATATCATGAGTTTTGATTTTTATCAATATGGGGATCCTTCCAACAATAATGATTTTGAAAACACTTTAGATAAGCGGTTAAGCATATTAACAGAAGTAGCTAGAAAACATAAAAAACTTCCTGCATTTGCTGAAACCGGATTTATGAATATTCCTTATCCAGAATGGTTTACTAAAAAATTAATGAACGGAATCGGCAATCATCAAATTTCCTATGTGCATTTATGGCGAGATGGAGGATTGGTAAATGGTACGGGAAAATATCGGTTTGCTCCTTCACAAGATCATTTTATTCCTGTAGGAAGAGATCCATCATTCATGGATTTTTATAAATTGTATATTTCGAATAAATTCATTTTTGAAAAGAAAGCCCGTGATTTAAAATTATACCAATGAGACCATTTGTTATTTTACTGCTCTTTTTGTTTGTGAGTAAGGCTAATGCCCAAAACAATACGTATGATTCTGTACTTGCGAAAAAGTTGGGTGCCGATGAATATGGGATGAAGGGGTATATTCTAGTCCTTCTAAAAACAGGCCCTAATAAAACAACCAACCAACCATTCATTGATAGTTGTTTCGCAGGCCATATGCAAAATATGGGGGTAATGGTTAAGGCTGAAAAATTAGTGGTAGCGGGCCCACTTGGAAAGAATGATAAAACATATAGAGGTATTTTTATCTTGAATTTAACCAGTATTGAAGAAGCGGAAAAATTGCTTCAAACAGACCCCGCAATAAGTTCAGGATTACTCGCCGCAGAATTGTATAAATGGTATGGATCAGCTGCGTTATCTGAGTACCTTCCATTTGCAGAGAAAATCAGTAAGAATTCATTTTAATCAAGTAATGCGCTTAAATTTTTTAGTATGCAAAAATTAGTTCAATATATTAATGAGCTGAAAACCTATTTGCCTAGCGCAAATGTACTCAATGAAAAAGTGTCTTCATCCAATGTAGGTTGGCATATTGATCATTCTTTATTGGTTATTTCACAAATTATAGCCGCAATGGAAGTTTCTGATCCAAATAATTATCGGTTTCAATTTAATTTAAAACGATTTTTAGCTTTTAGTATGAATCGATTTCCAAGAGGAATCGCTAAAGCTCCAAAGCAAGTTAAACCAACAGAAGTATTTAATGAAGCCAATACAATTACCAGTTTTGATAATATAAAACATCGTTTATCTGTACTTGAAAATTTAGCTCCTAATCAGTTTTTTACGCATCCTTTTTTTGGGAAACTGAATAAAAAAGCTACTATAAAAATGCTTACAATACATACTGCACATCATATCTTAATTATAAAAGATATCATTCATAAACAAGCGTAGCAGTCGAAATTAAACTTTGTATCTTAGCAAAAACAAAATACTATGATACAAGCTAAAGGATATGGCGCTACAAGTAAGGAAAGTGAAATTGTCCCCTTGTCTTTTGATAGAAACGAAGTAGGAGCCACCGATGTCTTAATTGATATTCTTTATTGTGGAATATGCCATTCAGATATTCATACTGCTAGAGGGGAATGGGGGCCAGCTATTTATCCTGTAGTGCCCGGACATGAAATAGTGGGTAAAGTGGTTAAAGTGGGCGATCAAGTAACCCGATTTAAAGTGGGCGATATTGCAGGAGTTGGCGTATTTGTAGATTCTTGCAGATCTTGTGCGCCATGCAAAAAAGGATTAGAGCAATATTGTGAAGAGGGGATGGTTCCTACTTATAATGGGTATTATCGAGACAAGAAAACACCTACTTATGGAGGCTATTCCAACTGTTATGTTATAGACGAGAAGTATACTTTGCATATACCTCAAAAAGAAAATTTAGCAGGAGTTGCTCCATTGCTTTGTGCAGGTATTACCACTTATTCTCCCCTCAAATTTGCCGGAGTAGGTAAGGGGCATAAAGTGGCCGTTTTAGGTTTGGGTGGCTTGGGTCATATGGCAGTAAAGTTTGCTGCATCTTTTGGAGCTGAAGTAACTATGTTGAGTACTTCACCTTCCAAAGAAGCAGATGCAAAAAAATTAGGAGCACATCATTTTGCTTTATCCACCGATGCCGCTCAAATGAAGGCACTAAAAGGAAAGTTTGATTTTATTTTGAATACTGTTGCAGCAGTTCACGATATGAACAAATTCTTAGATTTACTTACATTAGAAGGGAAGATGATTATAGTAGGAATTCCTCCAGAAGATAGTGCCTACAATGCTGCTAAATTGATTTCAAAAAGAAGAAGCATTATTGGTTCAATGATTGGGGGAATAGCAGAAACCCAAGAAATGTTGAATTACTGCGCAGAACATAATATCTTTTCAGATATAGAATTAATAGGGGTAAAAGATATTAATACAGCATACGAAAGAGTTATTAAATCGGATGTAAAATATCGTTTTGTGATTGACATGAAAACGCTTTAGTTTTCAATTTCAACAATTAGTTCAACTTCAACAGCCATATTAAAGGGAAGTGTGTTGGTTCCAATTGCAGAACGAGCATGCTTTCCTTTATCACCTAAAGCAAAGACCATTAAGTCAGAAAATCCATTCATAACTTTAGGTTGTTCATAAAAATCTGAACTGCTGTTAACTAGCCCCAATACTTTTACTATTCTTTTTATTTTAGAAAGTTCACCGAGTTCTTTTTTCAACACCGCTAATTGATTAATAGCTGTAAGCCTTGCAGCTGCATATCCTTCCTCAATCGTTAAGTTCGTTCCTAGCTTTCCAGTGATGTATTTGCCTGATTGATCAGATGGCCCTTTACCAGAAAGAAATAATAAATTACCGGTCTTAACAACATTTACATAGTTGGCTACTGGGGCTGATAAATTGGGTAATAGTATGCCTGCTGCTGCCAATTTTTCTTCTGGTGTTTGTGCTATTGTTGTTTTGACAAATAAGATGCTTATCAATAATATTATCTTTTTCATTTAGGCATTGTTTGGTTTAATGATTGCTGGAAGTTGTTTAGGTTGATGAATTCGAAATTGCTTATGTGGAATAAATTCCCCAGTAACCAATTCAACAGACTTTTTTGATACTTTAAAACTCTTGGCCAAGAAATCAATTAAAAAAGCAGTGGCCTTCCCATTTTCTGGTGCAGTCATAATACTAATCTTTATTTGATTACCTTTTACTTTCCCCCATAAATTGGTTCTTGCTCCTGCACTAACCAATACATTCAAATTTAATACATCATTCTCCCAGCTGTAAAAGGATTCTGTCATGTATTAAAATTAGTGAATGCCGTACATTTTTTCGCCTGCCGTAACCGCAAATGGCAAAATATTTTGTGGTGGTGGAATAGGGCAAGTTGCATATGGAGTAAAGACACAAGGAGGATTATACGCTTTATTAAAGTCGATCATGAAATTGGGAGATTCTGCTTCTGTTTTTAGAATATACAAAAATCTGCCTGCAGCATAAGTAGATTGTCCAGATGTGGCATCACCCATTACAATTAATAAATAGTCCCCTTCAGATATAGCATCTAATGTGTAAAACTGTCCATTATATTCAAACCTAATTTTACCTATTAATTCTGTAGGATTTTCTTGACCTAAAGCGTTCTTTATTATTATATTCTGTTTAAATGCAGGCTTAATTAAATTGGCTTTAAAGCGCCAACTACTATCGGTTTCAAAATAATCAATACCTGCAAATTTTTTCAATTGGGGTGATTGAAGATTTCTTAGTCTAACCCCAATTTTTTCTCCGCGTTGGATAATGGTGAAGCGTAAGTTTCGATGATTAACTACTGCGGAAGGATTAGATTCGCTGAACAAAAGGGTTTTATTTTTATTGATTTTACCATTTATTTCGAAACTAATTCCATTGGCAGGTTTTAACCATACACTGTCTGATTTTCTAATTAGCTCGCCACCATTTGATACCATTGTTCCGGAAGGAAATACTAATTTATTTTGGGCTCCAGATCCAAATTTATTTGCACCTTCATCTAACCAAAGCAAACCTTCTAAATTAAGCCAGCCGTCTTCTGCTTTTAAAGCCCTTACACGAGCCCTTTTCCAATCTTCAATTTGCTCTGCATAAGTTTGATGTAATAAATCATTGGCATGTATATTAAAGCTATCTATAAATGCTTGATAGTAGGAACCAGTTGCAGGGCCAGCAAATCCAGCGTGAATATTTTGAATGGTTCTGTCGGAACGTATAAAAATAGTAGTGGGAAACCCTGTAAAATTCTTTAATAGCGGAAATGTTTTCATCACAGATTCCCCATTAGAAATTCCTCCAAAAACCTGCTGGTATTCAATACCAAATTTTTCTTTGAAGCGGGTCATTGTTTTTTGCGCATATCCTAATTCATCTTTTACTTCAAACTGCGCTGTAATTACTTCAATCCCTCTTGCTTTATTGGCCTTATACCATCCAGATAAATATTTGGCTTCATCAGCACAATTCGGACACCATGTTCCTCCAATAGTTAGGATTACCGGTTTATTGAAATACATTGAATCATCAAGACTAATTTTTTTACCTGCTATATTTGGCAAACTAAATTGAAAAGGTTGTTGATTATTCTTCAATTGAGTTAAGGTTGCAGGATTGGGTAGGGATGCTGCTTCGTTTTTGTAAGCCCTGATTAATTGAACCGATTTTAATCCTTGCTGAATGCCTTTTAATGAACCATCTACTTCTATGCTTCCCGTAAATAACAATGGCGAATAGCCAATAAATAAAGAGAATTTAAATTCATTTCCTTGAATAGAACCAAATGAGTACCTAGAATCTCCACTTGGTCTTAAAAAGGTTACGCCACCTTTATTGTTATCTTGGTTAAAAAGGCCAATAGCTTTTATTTGTTTACCTGAGTCATTGGTAAAAACAACATCATATTTTCCAGCAATATTTTGTGGAGTTGTTTGTTTATCCCATATGAAACGCGCTGTGTTGTTTTGTTCAACTAAAATAGGATAAGCATCTTCTCCATTTGTTTGCCTTCTCCAGATTCCCTTTAATATTTTGTTGTTCTTTATCCCAATGGTCATGAGCCTATCAAACTGATTGATCCATATTTGTAAACTATCTTTTACCTGTATTAATTGGCCACCATAATATTCTTCAGGGCCGTTTATAAAATAAACCACATATTTTCCTAAGCTATCGGTTCTAACGGAAAAATTAAATGGAATTTCTTCCCCATTGTATAATGGGAAGGTTCCTCTCCATTCACCTAATGGGTTAAATGAATTTTGAGCTTTAATTGATGAGCTAAATAATAGTAAAAGCGATAAAAAGATTGCTTGACGCATAATGGTCTATAAAATTGGTAGACAAAAGTAGGTTGTTCTAATTGAATTGAAGTGCTGGTAAACGATAGTGTTGGCTATCATAAACAAATAGCTCTTCAATTGAATAGGTCCAATATTTGTATAAAGGCGTTTTAACCAAATACTGGTCGGCGGCTTCTTTGGTATCTGTGTTCATAGTAATCCAACAAGTTTGAGTTTCCATACTAACCGCATAGCTGTCGATTATACCTTTATTCATTAAAAAATTAATATAAGTGCGATGAGCAGGAACCAGTGTCATGAACTGGTCATCCATTTTAAAGTGAATAATTGCTTGGAACTTCTTCATAAAATAATATTACAATCAAACTCTTCACAAGTTTTGTGCCTATCAACCAAAAATGGCAATTTGTCTTCAAAAATAAACATCTTCAAACATTTCGATGGAAACTGGTTGATTGTGTTGTAGCAAAATGGATATCACATTGAATTGAATTCTTTTGTATTGTGGGTGATTAAAATGATATACGGTGGCCGCTAGTTTAAGCCTTTTCATTTTTATTTTGTTAATACTTTCCTCTGGATATCCAAATGCAAGTGAATTTCTGGTTTTCACTTCAATAAAAACCAGTAAATCTTGATGGGTAGCAATGATATCAATCTCAAAATGTTTACAACGCCAATTTCTTTCTAGTACTATATAATCTCTTTTATCTAAGTAGGCAACTGCGAATTCTTCACCTGCTGCACCAGTTTCTAAGTGATTCTTTTTCATTTTAAACAAGATAATGGTCAAATACTCGTTAATAACAAGAATAAATACCTGTATATGCAGCTGAACGAACGGATTTTTAAATTAAAGGGAGTAGTACAACATTATGCTTGGGGAGGTCACTCATTTATCCCCGAATTGTTAAACACTGGTGCTAATTCAGATCAACCATCTGCAGAGTATTGGATGGGGGCTCATCCATCTGCTCCATCCATGATATTGGTTGGTAGTGATTGGGTCAATTTAACCCAACTGATTAAAGAAGATCCAGCAAATACTTTAACGACTTCGGTAATGAGTAAGTTTGGCGAATTACCCTATTTATTTAAAGTGCTGGATGTAAAAGACATGCTTTCTATTCAAGTTCATCCTACAAAAGCGTCAGCAGAAATTGGATTTGAGGAAGAAAATAACGCAGGTATCCCTTTAAACGCACCTCATAGAAATTATAAAGACCAAAATCATAAACCAGAAGTAATGGTTGCATTAAGTGAATTTTGGTTACTGCATGGATTTAAAAGTAAAGCAGCATTAGAGGAAGTTTTAATTAATACACCTGAATTAAAAATATTATTGCCCTTATTTAAACAAGGGGGAATTAAAGCTTTATATCAGTTTGTGATGGAAATGACACAAGCAGATGTAAATAATATGCTTGAACCGTTGGTTAAAAGGGCTATTCGACTTAAAAAGGAGGGTAGTATTGATAAAACCAATCCAGGTTGGTGGGCAGCCAAATTATATGAAGCAAATGGGATAACTGAAAACATTGATAGAGGTATTTTTTCTATTTATTTTTTCAACATTGTCAGCGTAAATAGGGGGGAAGCTGTTTTTCAAAAAGCAGGGGTGCCGCACGCTTATTTGGAGGGACAGAACATAGAATTAATGGCTAATAGCGACAATGTTCTTAGAGGAGGCTTAACACCTAAGCATGTAGATGTTCCGGAGTTGATGAAACATACATTATTTGAATCAGTTGTTCCTGATATTATGAAAGGCAACCCTGGAGAAGGGGGTGAACTGGTTTACCCATGTCCTGTTCCAGATTTTGGGTTGAGTAAAATTGCAATGAGTACTGGAGCAGCCTATCAGGCGAAAAGTTTTTCATTGGAAATTATTATAGTAACGGAAGGCTCTGTTTTGGTAAACCAAAGTATGGTTCTTAAAAAAGGAGAAGCTGCAGCAATTTTTGCTGATACCCAATATTCTTTAACCGCAACAGGAAACTGTACCATTTTTAAGGCTTTTGTTCCATCAATTTGATGATTATTCACATAATGGGTAAAAATGAAACCCTTTCTTTCATGAATAGGCTTATTTTTGTTTCCGAAATAGAATGAAATGAAACTGAATAAACAATTTATATTTTCTCTAGTATTAATGGTTCTTGCATCTGCAATTTACCGAGTGTTTCCAAATCGCCCAATGGGTTTTGCACCTCAAATGGCCATAGCGCTTTTTGCTGGTTCTCTTTTTGTTAAGAACAAAAAATTAGCTTTCTTATTGCCATTGCTTTCAATGTTCATATCAGATGGTTTGTACCAAATACTTTACATGAATGGCTTAACAGAGATTTCTGGATTTTATGGTGGGCAATGGAAAAACTACTTGTTGATTATTGGATTAACTAGTATTGGATTCTTGGTAAAACAAGAAAAAATAGCTTCAATTGCAAGTGCTTCAGTTGCAGCACCTACTATTTATTTTATCTTATCAAACGGGCTAGTTTGGTTAGGTGGTGGTGGATGGCATAGACCTAAAACTTTTGAAGGATTAATGATGACTTACGCGGATGGTTTACCATTTTATCCTAATAGTATCTATTCTACCATATTTTTTAGCGCAGTATTTTTTGGAGCTTGGTATTTAATCAAACGAAATGCAGCGAAATTGAATATAGCTTAAGCTTTTTCAGCTTCGTATACTTCATCAATCAATAAATGCTTTCCATCGGCTGCTTGAGTGGCTAACTCATCGCATCGATTGTTCATGGCGTTATCGGCATGACCTTTTACCCAAACAAACCGAACATGGTATAGCTTCGCTAATTCATGGTATTGTAACCAAAGGTCTTTATTCTTTTTGCCACCTTTGAAATCGGTTTTTATCCAATTTTGAAGCCAGCCTTTTTGTACACTATCAACAATATATTTACTATCAGTATAAATGGTAACCGGAATAGCTGTTTTGGTTAATGATTGTAAAGCAACAATCACAGCCATTAATTCCATTCTGTTGTTGGTTGTTAATCTGTATCCTGCAGCAATTTCTTTTCTCTTTTGCCCCCACATTAAAACAATACCATATCCTCCTGGTCCTGGATTTCCTCTTGCTGCTCCGTCAGTATAAATCATTAAATGATGAGACATTGCACGAAATAAATACATTTTGTGCATTATACCTGAAACACACCCGTATTGAATTTCTCCAAATATGGATTGTGGTTCGAAGCTGCAATGCTTTCAGCTATTAATTGTCTGGTATTAATTGGATCAATAATTTCATCTACCCATAATCTAGCAGCAGCATAGTAAGGAGTGGTTTGTTGATAGTATCTGTCTTTAATGGTATCAAGCAATGTTTTTTCTTCTTCAGGAGTTACTTCTCTTCCTTTTGATTTCATAGTTGCAACTTGAATTTGGGCAAGGGTTTTAGCTGCTTGGTCTCCACCCATTACTGCAATTTTTGCTGAAGGCCATGCAAAAATAAATCTTGGATCATAAGCTTTTCCGCACATTGCATAATTGCCTGCACCATAGCTATTGCCTATTACAATCGTAATCTTTGGAACGATGGAATTGGCCACTGCATTTACTAGTTTTGCTCCATCTTTTATAATACCACTGTGTTCGCTTCTACTGCCAACCATGAATCCTGTTACATCTTGTAAGAAAACTAAGGGAATCTTTTTTTGATTGCAGTTCATGATAAATCGAGCGGCTTTATCTGCACTGTCGTTATATATTACCCCCCCAATTTGCATTTCCCCTTTTTTACTCTTACATACTAATCGTTGATTGGCCACAATGCCAACAGCCCATCCTTCAATTCGCGCATATCCACACAAAATGGTTTTACCATAATCTTGTTTAAATTGATTGAACTCACTGTTATCTACCATTCGTTCAATTATTTCTAACATATCATATGGCTTCAAATTTCCTTCAGGTATAATACTGTAAATCTCTGCTGGATTTTTAACAGGTGCTACAGGACTAACACGATCAAATCCTGCTTTTTCTGGAGCCCCAATTTTACTAATTATTTTTTTTATATGGTCTAAACAATCATGTTCAGTTTTGAATTTATAATCTGCTATACCACTTATTTCTGTATGAGTTATTGCTCCCCCTAAGGTTTCATTGTCAATATCTTCACCTATTGCGGCTTTTACTAAATAAGATCCTGCTAAAAAGATACTACCATTGCCTTCTACCATTAAAGTTTCATCACTCATAATAGGCAAATAAGCACCCCCTGCAACACATGCGCCCATGACCGCTGCAATTTGAGTGATGCCCATTGCACTCATTCTTGCATTATTTCTAAAAACTCTACCAAAATGTTCTTTGTCTGGAAATATTTCATCTTGCATAGGTAGAAAAACACCTGCACTATCTACTAAATAAATAATTGGAAGCCTGTTTTCCATTGCAATTTCTTGCATCCTTAAATTCTTCTTTCCTGTGATAGGAAACCAAGCTCCTGCTTTAACTGTTTGGTCATTTGCTACAATTACACATTGCCTACCACTGATATATCCAATTCCTGCTACTGTTCCTCCTGCAGGACATCCTCCTTCATCTTCATACATGCCATATCCGGCGAAGCCGCCAATTTCTGTGAATGGTTGAGCTGAATCACACAAATATTCAATTCGTTCCCTTGCCGTTAGTTTATTTCTTTCTTTTTGTTTTTCAATTGCCTTTTTACCTCCTCCTAATGCAATTTTTTCCATGCGCTGTCTCATTTCGCTTAACATGAGTTTCATCCAATCTTCATTGCGGTTTTCATTCAAATTCATATACGAACAATTGTTAGTTTACAAATATAAGTGTACTTTAAGTATATTTAAGATATGACGTACGACTTTATCATAATTGGGGCAGGTTCAGCAGGTTCTGTGTTGGCATATCGGTTATCAGAAAATCCCGAAAACAAAGTATTGCTGATAGAAGCAGGTGGTCCTGATAAGAAAAGGGAAATTCATATTCCAGGGGCTTATGGAGAACTTCATCGATCTGAAGTTGACTGGCAGTTTTGGGGTACACCTCAGCCTTCTTTAAACAATCGAAAATTATATATCCCGAGAGGGAAAACACTTGGTGGTAGCAGTTCTACTAATGCTATGGCATACGTAAGAGGAAATAAGGCCGACTTTGATGAGTGGGCTGAACTTGGAAATCCTGGTTGGTCTTACGAAAAGGTATTGCCGTATTTTATTAAGTCTGAATTCAATGAAAATATTGAATCTGCTTTTCATGGTCAAGATGGCCCAATGTATATCAGTTATGCCAAGCAACCCAGTGTTTTTGCAGAAGCATTTGTAGAAGCTTGTGAACAAAATGGGATATCTAAAAATGAAGACTACAATGGTGCAGTTCAAGAAGGTGCTCATTTGCTACAATTTAATATAAAAAACAATAAGCGATTTAGTGCGGCTGATGCATTTTTAAAGCCTGCCATGAAAAGAAAGAATCTTGTTGTAAAAACCAATACCAGAGTTAAGCGGGTAATTATTGAAAATGGAAGAGCAGTAGGGGTTGAAGTTTCGTCTGCCTATACCCAATCTGAAAGAATCAATTGTAATAAAGAAGTTTTGTTATCGGCTGGAGCCATTCAATCTCCCCAATTATTGATGCTTTCAGGTGTTGGTGATTCAACTGAATTAAAAAGAGTAGGAATTGACGTATTGGTTGCTTTGCCAGGTGTTGGAAAAAACTTGCAAGATCATTTTTGGAGTGGGGTAACAATAGAAACCAATACACCATCGGCCAATTCATTATTAAAACCTTGGAACAAACGAAAAGCCATTTTACAACATCTTTTGTTTAAGAAAGGACCATTGGGAAATAGTCCATTAGAAGCAAATGCTTTTATACAATTGCAATCGAATCAAATTAGGCCAGATATACAATTTCATTTTGCCCCAATTGGTATTTCGCCAGATTATTCTACTGATATTTATAATTTAAAAACATTTCCTACTACGGATAGCATTTCAATTATGTCCATTTTGTTGCACCCAGAAAGCAGAGGAACGGTAGGCTTAAAGTCTGCTAATCCAACTGATAGCGTAATTATTAATCATCAAGCACTGAGTAGTGAAAATGACCAATTATTATTGTTGAAAGCCATCAGGAAATCAATCAATATTATGCAATCTCCTGCTTTGGAAGCCTATGCCAATGGAACGAGTTCTATTCCTGCTGCAGACGCATCTGATGAGCAAATAAAAGAGCATATCCAAAAAACACTGGAAACTTTGTATCATCCTGTTGGAACCTGCAAGATGGGTAATGATGCATTAGCAGTGGTAGATCATACTTTGAAAGTTAAGAAAGTAAAAGGATTAAGAGTGGTAGATGCATCTGTTATGCCTACCATTGTCTCAGGCAATACCAATGCAGCAACCATCATGATAGCTGAAAAAGCTGCCGATATGATACTTTCAGGTAATTAAAGTGTCTTAGTTACACATTGTTTACTATTTTAGCGTCAATAAATTTTTTACATTGGCTACTTCAAAAAAAACGATTGCTGCAAAAGGGGAACTTCCTGTTGTAGAAAAAAAAGCAAAAGCTATTGTTGCTGATCATACAACGATAGAAAAAAAAGCTACAGTAAAAAAAAGTACAGATAAAAAGGCTGCTCCCAAAAAAGCTGCTGTAAAAAAAACAGTGGTTAAACAAGCTGGGGAAACAACGGCAAAAAAAGCTGTTTCAACAAAATTGCATTTTCAGTTACGCTATCATACTGAGTTCGGGCAGAATCTTTTTTTAACTGGAAATCATGTATCACTGGGTAATGGTGATATAGCCAATGCAATACCCATGCAATACCTTAATGAACAGGCATGGACTGTTACTCTCGATTGGTTAGAAGATGCATCAAAAGAACCAGTACAATACAATTATGTTTTGATGAATGCAGACGGTTCAACAGTAGTAGACTGGGGCACTGACAGAGTCATTGATATTAAATCATATAAGGCAAATCAAATACAAATCATAGATACCTGGAATCATGCAGGTTACTTTGAAAATGCTTTTTATACAGAAGCTTTTCAAAGTGTATTATTGAAGGAGGCACAAACAGAAAATAAAACAAAAGCAGAAAAATCTTCCACACATATATTTAGAGTTAAAAGCCCCTTACTTTCCAAAAACCAAGTTGTTTGTATTTCAGGTACATTCAGTAAAGCCAATAATTGGTCTGAAGAAAATTTGGTGCTGATGCAGAAAAAATCAGAAAGTCCATTTTTTGAAATCAGCTTAAACCTTGGTAAAGAACAATTTCCCATCGCCTATAAATATGGAGTGTACGATCTGGAGCTTAAAAAGCTAATACAATTTGAATCTGGTGATAATCGAGTGTTACATCATCCAGTAGTAAAAAATCAAATTACACTTGTAAATGATGGGTTTACATATTTGCCGAACCAAACCTGGAAAGGGGCTGGTGTAGCTATCCCAGTATTTAGTTTGCGCACTCAATCTAGTTTTGGAGTGGGTGAATTCACCGATTTAATTAAAATGGCGGATTGGGCTTCAATGGTTGGATTAAAAATGATTCAACTATTGCCAGTAAATGATACTACAGCAACTAATACCAATAAAGATTCCTATCCATATGCAGCTATTTCTGCATTTGCCTTACATCCTCTATATCTTAATTTATCTAAGATTGCGGGAAAAGGGCATTCAAAACAATTGCAGCAATTAGAAAAAGAACGATTGCAACTAAATTCATTGCCTAGTGTAGACTATGCTTCTGTTATTAATTTAAAATTAGGTTTCGCTAAAAAAGTTTTTCAAAAAGTAGGTAAGGATTTGCCAGAAGATAAGTCCTTTCAAGTTTTTTTTGAACAGAATAAACATTGGTTGGTTTCTTATGCTGCATTTTGTTATTTGCGAGATGAATACGGTACAGTCGATTTTGGGAAGTGGCCTGCTTATAAAAATTATAAAGAAAAAGATATTGCTGAATTGACTAATCCTCAATCTGCTGCATACCTTGACATTGCTTTCTACTATTTTTTACAATACCATTTGCATCTACAATTAAAGGAAGCAACTGCCTATGCGCATGGAAAAGGGGTCATCATAAAGGGTGATATAGCAATAGGGGTGTTTAGACATGGCGCAGATACTTGGCAGCATCCAGATTTGTTTCATATGGATTTTCAAGCAGGTGCACCACCTGATGATTTTGCAGTGACAGGTCAAAATTGGGGCTTCCCTACTTATAATTGGCAACGAATGCAAGAAGACGGGTTTGCTTGGTGGAAACAGCGATTTGAGCAAATGAGTCATTATTTTGATGCATTTAGAATTGACCATATTCTTGGATTTTTTAGAATATGGAGCATTCCTTTACATGCAGTAGAAGGCATTATGGGTCATTTTGTGCCAGCAATTCCTATTACACTTTCAACTTTCGCTCAACTAGGAATATGGTTTGATTATGATAGATATACGAAACCATTTATAACCGACTCGGTACTTTGGGAAGTGTTTGGTTACGATAATGAGTTGGTTAAAAGTATGTTCTTAATCAATCTTAAAGATGGAACCTACAGTTTAAAACATGGGTTTGAAACACAAAGGCAAGTAGAGCAACATTTTGCTACATTAGATCAAGATGTTTATCATGAAAAAATAAAAAAAGGACTATTTAGTTTAATAAGTAATATTATTCTATTTGATGCAGATGGCACCCGTGAATATTTTCATTTTAGGTATGGGATAGAAAATACTTCAACATTTAAAAATTTGGAATACAGTACGCAACAGCAATTGCGTAGTTTGTATCTCAATTATTTCTTTAAACAGCAAGATGAGTTTTGGAAAAAAGAAGCGAATAACAAATTGCCTGCATTAAAGCGGGTCACCAATATGCTGGTTTGTGGGGAAGACCTAGGAATGGTGCCAGGCTGCGTACCTGAAGTTATGCAACAGTTGGGATTGTTGAGTTTAGAAATCCAACGTATGCCCAAAAATCCTGAAACTGAATTTTTCCATCCCAATGATGCCCCTTACTTAAGCGTAGTAACTCCTTCTACGCATGATATGAGTACAATACGCGGGTGGTGGGAAGAGGATAAAAACAAGATTCAACATTTTTATAATCACCAATTAGGACAATGGGGTGATGCGCCATATTATTGTGAAGCATGGATTAATAAAGCAATTGTTTTGCAGCACTTATATTCTCCCGCCATGTGGAGTGTTTTTCAAATACAAGACTTAATGGGGATGAATGAAAAAATAAGAAGGGAAGACCCATTAGAAGAACAAATTAATGTACCTGCAAATCCAAACCATTATTGGTGTTATCGAATGCATACAACCATTGAGGAGTTAATCTTAGCTGATGATTTTAATCAGGAGCTATTGGCATTTATTAAAAAATCAGGGAGATAAATATAAATAGTGGTACTTCAATTTACACAAACCAATCTTCCATTTGTAGACGCATTTACCATCTCTAATGGAAGAACAAAAACACATCAAACTGCATTGTTGGTAGCATTGTCTGTGGGTCCTTTTATAGGTTACGGTGAAGCCCCTGCAATTGCATATTACAATATCACGGTAGATCAAATGGTGGAGGACTTGACTAAGAAGCAAAAGTTGGTCGAAAAATTTGCATTAACTGATCCTGAACGTTATTGGCATTATTTGCACCACTTATTTCCGCAAAATCCATTTTTAGTATCTGCTTTAGATATGGCTGGCTGGGATTTATTTGGACAAATGAAAGCCAAGCCTTTGTACCAATTATGGAATACCGAATGGAAAGAAGAATTGCCTAAATGTGATTATACAATTGGAATTGATTCCATTGAAAAAATGGTTGAAAAAATGAAGGCTAAGCCATGGCCTATATATAAAATAAAATTAGGGACGCCAGACGATATCGGAATTATTCAAGCCCTCCGTAAATATACTGACGCCATTTTTAGGGTGGATGCCAATGCTGGTTGGACAACTGAGCAGGCATTAAAGCTTATTCCCGAGTTAGCACAGTTGGGTGTTGAATTTATTGAGCAACCATTAGCCAAAGATAATTGGGAGGGAATGAAAATTTTATTTAATGAATCTACTTTGCCATTGATTGCAGATGAGTCTTGTGTGAGTGAACAGGATGTGGCAAAATGTGTAGGTTTTTTTCATGGGATTAATATTAAATTGACCAAGTGCAGTGGCATAACTCCTGCAAGAAGAATGATTCAAGAAGCTCGTTCGCTTAATTTAAAAGTGATGATGGGAAGTATGAATGAATCAGTAATTGGTTCTGCAGCCATCGGACATTTCTTGCCTCAATTGGATTATGTTGATATGGACGGGCCCCTTTTGCTTGCAGAAGCAAATGCCAAAGGCGTTGAATACAAAAAAGGGAAAGTAATATTATCTAATAAACCTGGATTAGGAGTTTTCTTTTAATTGTTGAATTACCACTTTGTCAATAGGTAAGGTTACCGATTCTGTGGTTAATTGGTTTAAGGGGATCCACCTAAATACTTCAGACTCCCCGTTAGGATCAGCCACTTGTTCTTTACTAAAATTAAATGGGATCTCAGATGTTTTAATTTTAGTAGTATCTGCAGCATGAACTAAATAATAAATGGAGATGATTTGATCTTTGTTATTGAAAGCTGAAATCTGAAAAAAATCAGTCGTGTAGAAATGAGCCCCTACTTTTACTTCAATCCCAGTTTCTTCCATAAATTCTCTTTGTAAGCAATCTCTAGTACCTTCTCCAAATTCCAATCCTCCACCTGGTAATTTAGTAATATAGCTTCCTCTAATAAATTCATCTGTCACCAATAATCGTTGGTATTGATCAACTAACAAACCGTAAACACGCACATTAAATAAGGGCATTTAAAACCATTTTTTCTTGTAAAAATAACCACCAATAACAATTGATATGAAAAGCGAAATTATTACGGGTATATAAAACGCATGATTTGAATGCTGGTAGGGGAGGTCTACATTCATCCCATATATACTAGTGACTAAAATAGGTAAAGACAATATAATTGTAATTGATGTAAGCCGCTTCATTACATTGTTTAAGTTATTGCTGATGATACTGGCGAATGCATCCATTGTACTACTTAAGATATTGGTATATATATTAGCCATTTCCAATGCTTGGCTGGTGTCTACTATTAAATCTTGGAGAAATTCTCTTTCGTCTTCGTTTAATCCTAGAAAATTAGTACGCTCCATTTTCATCATGAGCATTTCATTACTCCTTAGGGCTGTTACAAAGTAAACTAAGCTTTTTTGTACCCTCATCAATTTTAATAAGTCTACATTACTGTTGCTATCGTATAAGCTTTGTTCGTATTGATTTCTATTGTGGTTGATTTCTTTTAAGTAATCTAAAAATGTTTGAACAACTTTCTCAAACACTTTTAATACCATCATATTTCGTTTGTCTGGATGTCTTTTCTGAAAAGTATTTAAGAACTTTTTGATGGCGCCATTATCGAAAGAGTTTACAGTAATGATTTGATTATGGGTAAGAATTATGCAAATTGGAATGGTAATATAAAATGCATCCGAGTCATTAAATGAATTGTTTTCTGTAGGGGTTTTTATGATAATAATTTTTACATTATCCTCCATTTCATAACGAGGGCGCTCGTCAATATCTAATGAGTCTCTTAAAAACTCAATGGGAATTTCTAATTCATTACTTAGTTCTATAAACTCTTCCTCTTTAAAGGGCGGAACTAAGTTTACCCAAACCCCTTGATCGGCTTTTGGAATTTCAATCGTTTGACCGTTTATGTTTTTGAAATACTGAATCATCCTTTAAAGCCTTTGGTGTTTATTTACAATGCAATAGTTCCTTTAAATACAAATGTTGCTGGCCCACAAAGCCATACGTTTTGAAAATGTTGGTTATCTGTTTTTTCAAACTCAACGCTTAATTCTCCCCCTTTTGTAATTATTGAAACAACATTGAATCCAATTAATGCATTTTTATTACACAAGGCAGCAGCAGTTACCCCAGTTCCGCAACTATAAGTTTCGTCTTCAACTCCACGTTCATAAGTTCTAACCATTAATTTCCCGTCCGGTTGCTCTTCTACAAAATTCACATTGATGCCCTCTTTCTTAAACTGGGTATTGTACCTAATTTTTTGCCCTTCCGAAAAAACATCTAATTCATTTAATTGCGTAACAGGTTTGATATAATGTGGTGAACCTGTATTTAAAATGAAAGCCCCATCTTGCTCATCAATTGTTTGAATATTATTCATTTTTAATTTAACCCATCCTGCTTTTTCAATGATTGCTTCATGTGTTCCATCAGATGCAATAAAATTGAAGTGACTTTGTAAGATTCCACAATCTTGGGCAAACTGAGTTAAGCACCTGCCTCCATTTCCACACATGCTCCCTTCGGCGCCATCTGAATTATAGTACTTCATTTCAAAGTCATAGCCTTCTTGCAAATTCAACAGCATTAATCCATCGGCACCAATTCCAAATCTTCTATGACATAAATGGGCAATCTGTTCTTGCGAAAGATGTACTTGCTTATTCCTATTGTCTATTACAATAAAGTCATTACCTGTACCCTGGTATTTATAAAAATCCGATTGCATATTGCAATTTAGGTTGAAATGCGGAAGAACAAGAGGATTAATTGCGGTAGCTCGATTGTATATTGCTTTCGCAGAAAATGAGGATTTGATCTAAGGAATTCTCTAGTGTAATTAGGTCTGCTGAAGTGAAATGCCCTAAAGTGATAGAGATTTTCATTTGGGTTTTGATTTCCGCATACACTTTAATAAAAAATTCGCTGTTCCTTTTGAGTGTTAATTTGGAATTACTTTCAGTGAATGCAGATAGTCTGTTACAAACATTAATGATTGACCTTCTCAATTGTGAAGTGAGCACAAACTGTTGTTGTATGGGCAGCTTGCAAGTAAGTTCGTACACTTCTTTTGCTACCAATATTGTTTGTTGATAAAGAGATATGTCGGGTCTTATAATATCAGACATTAATCAAATTTACTATCTATCCTTCTGATAAAAAAATAATTATTTGATACTAGACAATATTTCCAGGCTTTTTACGATAAGGCTTTCTACTGCTTTCCCACCATCTTTGCTAAAGGTTTGTTCCACTCTATTTGCAACTATTGCACTTAGGCTTAAGCAGTTATGATTTAATAATTTTCCTAATCCATAAATTGCACTGGTTTCCATCTCAAAATTGCTGATTCGATGTTGTCCAAATTGAAAATGGGTCAATTGGTTAATAAGGTCGGGAAATTGTAGCGGTAAACGCAAAATTCTTCCTTGAGGTCCATAAAACCCGGGGCAAGTAACTGTAATTCCTTGGTGAAATCCACTAACAAACTCTTTTAAAATATGAGTAGAAGCTGCAGCTATATAAGGTTGAAGCCCATTTTGCCCTATTTGGGTATGAACATTGAATGCTTGTAAAATTTGCAATTCTTCTTCATTGTTCAACAATTTATAAAAATTGAGAAGGTTGTCAATACCTAGTCCATGCGTACTTGCAACAAAACTATCTACCGGTATTGAAGCCTGTAATGAACCAGAAGTACCCATTCTTACGATGGTTAACTTTGTTTGATTGGGCTTTAGAGTTCTTGTTTCAAAATCAATATTGACTAATGCATCTAATTCATTTAAAACAATATCAATATTGTCAGGCCCAATGCCTGTGGAGACAACGGAAATTCGTTTATTGCCTACTAATCCAGTGTGAGTAATGAATTCTCTATGTTCGTATTTGCCCTCTATCTTATCAAAATACTTGCTTACTTCTGCAACCCTGCCAGGGTCTCCAACGGTAATAATCGTATTCGCTAACTCTTCTGGTCTAAGATTCAAGTGATAAACTGCACCTCTATCATTAATTATTAATTCGCTAGCGCCAATCTGGTTCATAATCCATTATTTATGAAGTAAAATTCGGTATTTCTTATTTAGAATTTTAAAATTAGTTTGTTTCCGCTATTTTTGCATCCCATTTAAAGGTCCTGTGGCCGAGTGGCTAGGCAGAGCTCTGCAAAAGCTTCCACAGCGGTTCGAATCCGCTCGGGACCTCCGAAGCACAAAAATGAAACCCTCGAGTAATCGGGGGTTTTTTCTTTACAATAAAGTGTAACTTTTGTAACCATTTCTCCCTAATTGTTTGTGCAACTTTGTATTCTAAATTTATTCTATGGTAATTATTGGATTTTTACTAGCAGCATTAGTAGGTATTTCACTTGGCTTAATTGGAAGTGGAGGATCAATATTGACTGTTCCTATTTTGGTGTATGTGATGGGCGTCGATCCTGTTTTGGCCACTGCTTATTCTTTGTTTATAGTTGGGTCAACGGCTTTAGTAGGTGGAGTACAAAGTGCACTCCAAAAAAGAGTTGACTTTAAAACAGTATTGATTTTTGGTATTCCATCTATTGCAGCAGTTTATGCAACTCGTTTATGGTTGGTACCATTAATACCTGCTGAAATAGTGTCAATTAGTGGATTGGTGATTACTAAACCAATTGCATTAATGTTATTATTTGCGGTAGTGATGATACTCGCTTCTGTTAGCATGATTAGACCTGGGAAAAAATCGGATGCGGATGAATCTGCTCCAATGGTATATAACTATCCTATGATTTTATTAGAAGGAGCAATCGTAGGAGTGCTTACTGGATTGGTGGGAGCGGGTGGTGGATTTTTAATAATACCAGCACTCGTATTACTGGCTAAAATGCCTATGAAATTAGCAGTAGGGACTTCTCTTTTTATTATAGCCGCAAAGTCTTTAATTGGTTTTACTGGAGACTTACAAGGATCTCAAGTAATCGACTGGAAATTATTATTAACTTTTACTGCTTTTGCGGTAATAGGAATTTTTGGGGGCATAATATTATCTAAGAAAATTCCTGGTGAAAAATTAAAGAAAGCCTTTGGTTGGTTTGTTTTAGTAATGGGAATTTACATCATTGTTAAGGAATTGTTTTTTCCTTCAGGAAGTGGGCATTAAATGCAACAAATGTTACCAAACTACTATTTTAACGAACAGATATTTGCAATATAATTTTAATCAAACTTAAATACGAAACCATATGTTTTTTCAACACGTTTACGACAAGAGTTTAGCACAAGCAAGTTATTTTATTGGGTGTCAAAAAGCAGGTGTTGCTGCAGTTATTGACCCTAAAAGAGATGTGGATACCTATTTGGAAATTGCGAAGGCCAATAATATGACTATTACGCATATTTTCGAAACACATATCCATGCAGATTTTTTAGCAGGTTCAAGAGAATTGGCTCAATTAACTGGAGCTCAATTATACTTATCTGATGAAGGTGGAGAAGGCTGGGAATATGAATTTCCTCATGTTGGGTTAAAAGACAACGATATTGTAAAATTGGGAAATCTTAGTTTTAAGGTTTTACACACACCTGGTCATACTCCAGAAAGTATCAGTTTCTTATTAACCGATCACCCAGCTAGCAACGAGCCAGTAATGTTGTTCACAGGCGACTTTGTTTTTGTAGGCGATATTGGTAGACCAGATTTATTAGAAAAAGCTGCTGGTATGGTAGGTACTCAAGATAAAGGTGCAAAACAAATGTACCAGAGCATCAAGAAGTTTAATGCATTAGCAGATTATATTCAAGTATGGCCTGGTCATGGTGCGGGATCTGCTTGTGGTAAGGCATTGGGTGCTGTGCCAAGTACAACGGTAGGTTATGAGAAAGCTCGTAACTGGGCATTTCAATATCCAACTGATGAGAATGGATTTACAAAGTATTTATTGGCTGATCAACCAGAGCCGCCAAAATATTTTGCAATGATGAAGAAGTTAAATAAAGTGGATCGTCCTTTATTAACCGAAGTTCCAAAGCTTAAAAAATTATCTATTGATGAAGTGAATTCGAATATGGCTAAAGGAGTAAAGCTGTTAGATGCAAGACCTAAAACAGAATTTGCAGCTGGCTTCATTCCAGGTAGTTTAAATATTCAAGGTAATAATTCATTTGCTACTTGGGCAGGTTGGTTTTTAACTTATGATGAGCCTTTCATGATCTTAGCTGACGAGTCGATGTTAGATGATTTAACTAGAAAATTAATGCGTATTGGTTTAGATAATATTGCAGGTTATTTACCTTCTGTAGCTGAATATAGCAATGCAGGTGGAACATTAGAAAAGGTTAATTTAGTTGAACTAGCAGAAGCAAAAGCATTAGCAAATGATGCTACTGTTCAGGTTGTTGATTTACGTGGAGTAGCCGAATTTAATGCAGGTCACCTTAAAGGAGCAGACAATGTATTTGTGGGAACACTGCCTAATAATTTAGACAAAATTAGTAAAGACAAAAAAGTAATGATTCATTGTCAAGGTGGAGATAGAGCTGCAATAGCTTATTCAATCCTTGTAAAAAATGGGTTCAAAAATATTGTTAATTATTCCGGAGGTATGAATGAGTGGTTGAATGCCGGTGAACCGGTTGTAGATTAGTGCATACCAAAGTTTAATTAGAGCTGCCTCCCCCAGGCAGCTTTTTTTATGATTATACTCATTTTTTAGCTACTTCTTGTCTTGTAATTTTGTAATATTAAAATAGTAAAATGCAATTAAAGTTAACTTTATTAGTCTTATTTATTTCATTTTTATTTGCATCATGCAAGAATAATGAAACTGATTCAACATCCACATTAACACCTGTAAAACATGGCTCAACTATGCAGGTTGTTCATTCAGATTCTGCCCCAAAATTCACCCCAGATATGGTTAGCAATAAAAGAGATTTTATTTGTGGAATGCCAGTGATAGCAGGAATAGCGGACACCGCACAGTACAAGGGTAAAGTGTATGGTTTTTGTGCAACAGAATGCAAAGATGAATTTCTGAAATCCCCCGAAGCCTACACTGCAAAAAAATAATTCAGCTAAAGTATATATGTAACTTTTGATACGGTGTGTTAACCGATTGTTTCAGAAATTTACTATATAAATAATACAAAATATTGGTTATGAAAATTGAGCAAATATATACTGGATGTTTAGCCCAAGGTGCTTATTATATAGTTTCAAATGGAGAAGCTGCAATAGTTGATCCATTAAGGGAAACCAAACCCTACTTGGATCGATTATCAAAAGACAATGTACAACTCAAGTATATTTTTGAAACACATTTTCATGCAGATTTTGTGAGTGGTCATGTAGATTTAAGTAACAAGACTGGAGCTCAAATTGTTTATGGCCCTACAGCAAAAGCTGCATTTGAATGCATTACAGCAAACGATGGCGATTTATTTAAAGTGGGAGATATTACTATTAAAGTATTGCATACACCAGGTCATACCATGGAGAGCAGCACTTTTTTGTTAATTGATGAATCGGGAAAAGAGTATTGCATTTTTAGCGGAGATACTTTGTTCCTTGGAGACGTTGGTCGTCCTGATTTAGCGCAGAAGGCGGCAAATATGACAAAAGAAGAATTGGCTGGAATGTTGTACGAAAGTTTAATGAATAAAATAATGCCTTTAGCGGATGATCTTATTGTTTATCCAGCTCATGGCGCTGGCAGTGCTTGTGGTAAAAATATGATGACTGAAACGGTTGACACTTTAGGGAATCAGAAAAAAGTAAACTACGCTTTAAATCAGCCAAATAAAGAAAGCTTTATTAAATCAGTTACTGATGGGTTATTGCCTCCACCCGGATATTTTGGAATGAATGTTGCAATGAATAAGCAAGGGTATGCTTCATTTGATAAAGTATTAACTGAAGGAACTAAACCTTTATCTGTTAATGCATTTGAAGCAGCAGCAGAAGAAACAGGGGCCCTTATTTTAGATACTAGAGATCCAGACCTTTTTTTCAGAGGCTATATTCCTCAGTCGGTAAATATTGGATTGAATGGTGACTTTGCACCTTGGGTGGGTGCGTTAATAGTCAATGTTAATCAACCCATATTGTTAGTTTGCAATGAAGACAAGCAAGAGGAAGCAATTACTAGATTGAGTAGAATTGGATTTGATCATGTGATTGGATTTTTATCAGGCGGATATGAAGCCTGGTTAAATGCAGGTAAACCGGTAGATACAATAGAACGAATTGATGCAAAGTTGTTTGAAGAAAATTATGACCCAACAACAGACCAGGTTATTGACATAAGAAGAGAATCAGAATTTGCTGCTGAGCATATTGAAAATGCATATAATAAACCATTGTCTTATATTAACGATTGGATAAAAGATATTGATCCTAAACAACATTTTTTTATGCATTGCGCAGGTGGATATAGAAGTATGATTGCCGCAAGTATACTACAAGCAAGAGGGTATAGAAACTTCACAGAAATAGCGGGCGGGTACAAGTCAATTCTCGAAACAGCTATTCCGAGAACTGATTTTGTTTGTCCTTCAAAACTTATGAAAATTTAATCATTATGAATAACGCACATCATTACGAAGTTGATTTGGTTTGGACAAGTGATAGAAAAGGAACAATTAGTTCACCCGTATTAAATAGTTCAATTGAAGTGGCTACTCCACCAGAGTTTCCAAAAGGAATTCCAGGAATATGGTCACCAGAGCATTTATTGGTAGCCGCAGTCAATTCTTGTTATATGACTACTTTTTTAGCCATAGCTGAGAATTTTAAATTAGCGTTTGAATCGCTTGATTGTAAAGCAGTAGGATTATTAGAGCAGCCTGAAGGTAAGTACCTAATAACCACAGTGCTTTTAAAGCCAGTTTTGGTAATAAATGATGAGCACAATGCAGAAAAGGCAATGCGTGTATTAGAAAAAACAGAAAAAGCCTGTTTGATATCTAATTCAATCAAAGCAACCGTAAAATTAGATGCAGTTGTAAAAGTTTCACACAATTAATCAATGCTGTAGTGATGGATAAGTCCTTTGCTTATATACTGGTTCTAATCCAATTTTCTTCAATTGGTTGGTTAGTGCAATCGGCTTATCCATTTAACTTAAATATAATTGGTCTTATCCTTTCTACATTTGCTATAGTGCTTGTTGCATGGTCATTATGGGTAATGCGCATTAGTAAAATTCGAATTTTACCCATGCCACATTTAGAAGCACAGTTAATAACTAGTGGTCCGTACCGTTTATTGAGGCATCCAATGTACACGGCTGTATTGTTATTTACTGCTGGCATTAGTATTACCTATTTTCAATGGTATAATTTGTTTATTTGGCTGTTATTATTACTCGTTTTACTAATTAAACTTCATTGGGAAGAGCGAATGCTCAGTCAGCGGTTTCCCCAATACCAAGATTACCAGCAGCATTCATATAAGTTGATCCCCTTTATTTATTAGCCTATCTAGGTAACTTTTGTTACCAAAAAGAGCATATTTTAATTCTACCTTGCTACCTATTAGCCCAATATGCAAGGATTAAAAGAAAATAAAACACAATTTCTATTATTGGTATTAGTCAATGCTTTTGTAGGAGCAATGGTTGGTATGGAGCGGTCTATTTTGCCTGAATTTGGCAAAACGGTATTCTCTTTATCAGCAGCATCTGCATTAACTAGTTTCATTGTAGCTTTTGGAATCAGTAAGGCAATAAGCAATTATGCAGTTGGAATTTTATCTCGAAAATTCACTCGTAAACAAATATTAGTGACTGGTTGGTTATTGGCATCTCCTGTGCCATTTATTTTAATGTACGCCAATCATTGGAATTGGATTATAGTTGCAAATATTTTTTTAGGGATAACCCAAGGGCTTACTTGGAGCACTACTGTAGTAATGAAAATAGATTTAGTCGGCAGTAAGAATAGGGGATTAGCCATGGGAATTAATGAATTTGCAGGTTACCTATCTGTAGGCTTGGCTGCTTATCTTTCTGCACAAATAGCTTCGCAATTTGGATATGCATTTTATCCTTTCATTCCAGGCTTATTTTTTGTTCTAGCTGGATTAGTGATTTCACTTTTTTGGGTAAATGATACAGCTTCATTTATTCAAAAGGAGACCGCGCAAAGTAGTATTCCATTACTTAAAAATATTTGGGCTTCCACAAGTTGGAAGCACCGGAATTTAGGTTCGGTAACTTTAAATGGGTTGGTGAATAATTTAAATGATGGAGTAATGTGGGGGTTGGTTCCTTTGCTTTTAGTACAAAGGTCTTTTAGCATTGCAGAAGTAGGCATTGTAGCTGGTCTTTATCCAATCGTTTGGGGCATTTCTCAATTATTTACAGGAAAAATGGGAGATCTTTTTTGTAAAAAGCAATTGATAACGTTCGGTATGCTATTGCAAGCTTTGGCGATTGTTTTATTAGTGCTTTTTTCATCTTTTGCTGGCGCGATTATAGCCGCCGTTTTACTGGGATTAGGAACAGGATTGGTTTACCCCAATTTTTTAACAGTAGTTGCTGAAAATGCACACCCCACTCAAAGGGCTGAAATAATGGGCGTGTTTAGATTTTGGAGAGATGGGGGCTATGTTATTGGGGCATTATTAAGTGGTTTTTTGGCAGATTGGATGGGATTGAATTGGGCTTTGTATGCTGTTGCAGCTGTAACAGCTGGGGCAGGTTTAGTTGCAAATATTCGAATGTGCTGCACGCTAAAGCTATTTTGGCGCTCACAGGAGTGTATGCCAGCTGTGTAACCTTTGTTACCAATTTGCCCGTTTAGCTATTCTACATTTGTATTCAATTATATAAGATCCATTATGAAGGAAGTATTGTTTAACAATTGGAGTTTTATGCGCATTGTACGCTTATTAGCAGGAATGGCCATTATTATTCAAGCAATTGCTAATAAGGATGCGGTATTTGGAGTGGCAGGTTTTTTATTCACTATTATGGCCCTTTTTAATACGGGTTGTTGCGGAACAGGAGGGTGTTATACACCAGTAAAAAAGACAACTAAAACAACAGAGGAAATCAGTTATGAAGAAGTGGTTAAATAATAATAAGCTTTACTTGATAGGGTCATTATTAGGCGCTATTGGAGGATATATTTATTGGCAACAAATTGGGTGCGATTCAGGAACATGTGCAATTACATCGAAGCCACTAAATAGTACACTATATGGTGCATTGATGGGAGCTTTACTACTAGGGATGTTTAAAAAAGAAGAAAAAACAAAAACGGCTAATCAATAAAATAAAGTGTTATGACATTTAATGAAATGATACAATCGGATAAACCTGTTTTGGTAGATTTTTTTGCAGAATGGTGCGGCCCTTGTAAAATGATGTCGCCTATTTTGAAAGAAGTGAAAGACAGTTTAGGAGACGAAGTAACTATTATAAAAGTGGATGTAGACAAGAATCCACAAGCAGCAGCTGCTTATCAAGTTCAAGGAGTTCCTACCTTGATTGTTTTTAAAAAAGGAGAAGCAGTTTGGAGACAAAGTGGGGTGGTTCCAAAAGCAGGATTAGTAAATATTTTACAACAATTTAAATAATAAAGTCATGAGTATATTTAGTCAAATTTTTGGAGGTGGGCCTTCTGTAGATTTAAAGTCTGTAATAGCTGAAGGCGCTTTTTTAGTAGACGTAAGAACTCCTGGAGAGTTTGCGGATGGAAGTGTTAAAGGATCAGTCAATATTCCGCTAGACAACCTAACAAAGGAAATTGCACGATTCCAAGACAAGAAAAATATTATTGTTTTTTGTAGAAGTGGAAACAGAAGTGGTATGGCCAAATCATTGTTAGAGCAACAAGGATTTAAGAATGTAATTAATGGCGGTACTTGGCAAAATGTAGCCCAATTTGTTCACTAACCAAAAAAATGAAAATGGAAACCTTGAAAATATTAATACCTACTGATTTTTCTGTTCAATCTGAATTTGCCTATTTGATGGTAAAAAAATTAGAAGAGAAAATAAATACAGAAATACATTTTTTACATGTTTTGTCTGTGCCAGATACGGTTACCATGGACTCAGTTGGTAATATAAGTACTTGTGGAGAAATTGACGTAACGTATGTTGAAAAGCAAAAAGAAATAGCCGAAAGGAAATTGGCCAATTTGAAAACCCTTTATGGATCAGCTATCAATACCCACTTGTTATTGGGTAAAACCACTGATGCTATTGTTGATTATGCTCAATCTGCAAGAATGGATTTAGTGGTAATGGGGACAAAAGGGGCATGGGGTTTAAAGGAGAAGATATCTGGTACATCTACCCAAATGGTCGCTCGAAAATCTACTATTCCTGTATTGTCATTAATGTGTGACCGATCTGATTTGACCATTAATCATTTATTATTAGTACACGATTTTTCAAAGCCTGCTGCAGAGAATTTAACCTTGATGCACAAGATTTTGAAAGCATTTAATCCAACATTACATCTATTGCAAATTGTTTCTGGTGAAGTTGTTTCAGTTAAAGCTGAAATTGAATTAAACATGCAGCAGTTTGCTAATTTAAATTCAATTAACAAATTTGAATGTCATATCATTAACGATAAAGATGTTGAGAATGGAGTGATTCATTTTAATCAGATGAATAATATGGATATGATCTGTATTGGCACTCATGGAAAAGGTGGTATACTTCACCAAAGTGCAACTGAAAAATTAATCAACCATTTATTTAAACCAATCATTTCTTTTCATCTTAAATAATAACCATTTTATATGCGTGAAATAATTACCCAAACTTGGGCTTGGTGGTTCTCTGGGGCCATGATTGCCAGCATCATGTTTTTCCTATTGTATTTTGGACAGTCCTTTGGATTCTCATCTAATTTGCGCACTATTTGCGCAGCAGCAGGATTGGGAAAGAAAACTAAATTCTTTGATTTTAACTGGAAGGCACAAATATGGAATATTGTTTTTTTAATTGGGTCAATTATTGGTGGTTATATTGCTTCCCAATTTTTATCTAGTGGTCAACCTGTAGAAATATCGGCTGCTACCATTAACGACTTAAGTAAGATGGGTATAGCTGCACCAGCATCTCTGCAGCCTCAAGAGTTGTTTGGATGGGACGCTGTATTCAGTTTAAAAGGCTTTTTAATCTTAGCGTTTGGTGGATTAATGGTTGGATTCGGTTCTAGATATGCAGGAGGATGCACATCTGGACATGCCATAAGTGGTTTATCCAATTTACAATTACCCTCTTTAATTGCAGTTATTGGATTCTTCATTGGAGGATTAGCAATGACTTATTTAATCATGCCTTTAATTTTTTAAATAATGAAATTCATCAAATTTTTATTGTTAGGGATTGTGTTCGGGATTGTAATGGCAAAATCTGAAGCCATTTCTTGGTTTAGAATTCAAGAAATGTTTCGATTCCAAGCTTTTCATATGTATGGAATTATTGGGACTGCTGTAACCCTTGGTGTAATTGGGGTTGCTTTAATTAAGAAATTTAATATTAGAGATTTTCATGGTAACCCAATCTTGTTTTTACCCAAAGACAAGTCTGTTGCAAGATATTTAATTGGAGGAACCATTTTTGGATTGGGATGGGCTTTAAGTGGTGCATGTCCAGGGCCAATGGTAGTGAATATAGGGTATGGATTTTTATCAATGGTAGTAGTATTCTTTTTTGCCATTGTAGGTACTTATTTATATGGCGTTTTCATGAAAAAACTACCTCATTAATCAATAAGATAATTATAATAAAATGGAATCTGAAAAGCCCAGTTTTAAAGAGCAAAGTCTAATCAAAATGATTCAGCGAATGCTGAATCTGATTATAGTATTAGTTGCTTTTATAATCATATTGCCATTGCTTATTTATAATGCTGATACTATTTCAGGTTGGTTCAAATCTTCTAATGAAAAAGCAATAACACCTGCATTCCCAGAGGCAAAGCCGGAGAAGGGAAATGCGGTTGCAACAACAGTGGCATATTGGCAACCAAAAGCAATGGATGCGATAGCAGACCCTACATTAAAAGAACAAGTTTATTATGGAAGAGAATTAATTGCACATACTGCAAAGTATTTAGGCCCTAACGGATCTGTTTTGCAAATTACCAATGGGCAAAATTGTCAAAACTGTCATTTACAAGCAGGAACAATCGCATTTGGAAATAATTATGGATCAGTTGCTTCTACCTATCCTAAGTTTAGAGCAAGAAGTGGTACTGAAGAAAATATTTATAAAAGGGTGAACGATTGTTTTGAAAGGAGTTTAAACGGTAAAGCATTAGATACATCTAGTAAAGAAATGCAAGCTATTGTGGCTTATATCAACCATATTGGATCGAATGTTCCAAAAGGCGAGAAAGCAGTAGGATCTGGGTTAAAAGACCTGGCTTTTTTAGATAGGGCTGCAGACCCAATAAAAGGTAAAACCGTTTATGAAACAAAATGTCAGAGTTGTCATCAAGCCAATGGAGAAGGAGTATTAAATCCCGATAAAATTGAATACAGTTTTCCGCCGCTTTGGGGTAAACATAGCTTCAATGACGGAGCAGGGCTTTATCGAATTACCAACTTCGCAAAGTATATTAAATACAATATGCCATTGGGTGTAACGCATGAAAATCCGCAGTTAACAGACGAAGAGGCTTGGGATGTATCGGCTTATGTGTTAGCGCAATCACGTCCTCATATTGCAGTACCCAAAGACTGGCCCGATATATCTAAAAAACCAATTGACCATCCATTTGCTCCATACGCAGATCCCTTTTCAGAAAAACAACATAAATACGGTCCTTTTAAACCTATTGCTGAAAAAGCAAAAAAATAATTCCTATGTCTAATAATAGAAGAAAATTCATACAACAAATAAGTGCTTTGGGTGGAGTTGGATTGGTTTCAGCAGCTGGGATTAATGAAGTAGCTGCATCAGTGGGCCATCAAAAAAATACTGATTTTATTGATGCAGACGGAGTAACTACGTTGACAATATTACAAACTACTGATGTTCATTGTCAGGTTCATCCACATGATGAATTATTTTGGGAGAATGGGAAAGCGGTATTTAGAAAGACGGGCGGGTACGCACATTTAGCTACTTACTTAGCGAAAGAAAAAAAACACCATCCAAACAGTTTTTTAATTGATACAGGAGATATGTTTCAGGGCAGTGAGTTGTCGGTTAAAACATTAGGCAAAGCGATGGTTCCCATTTTAAATGCTTTAAACTACGACTTGTATTTGCCGGGTAATTGGGAAGTAATTTATTATAAAAAAGCGATGCAAACTTTATTAGGAGCTTTACATGCTCCCAAAGTTTGTGCTAATATGTACCACGATTTGGGCCAGGGTAAAAAAGGCGAATTAATATTCCCTCCTTATCATATTTGGCATTCTAATGGAATCAAAATTGGTTTTATTGGTTACACAGATCCATTGGTACCATTGAGACAATCACCCAATTACAGTAAGGGAATCATCTATACAAAGCCAGAGGAAAATTTAGCGCATTACGTGGATGTACTAAGAAACCAGGAGCAATGTGCGGCGGTTATGGTGATTGCCCATTTAGGATTATCTCAACAATTGCATTTAGCCAATCAACCTGAATGTGAAGGGGTTGATTATATTTTAGGTGGTGATACACATGAACGTGTTAGAAAACCTATTGTATGTAAATACGCAAAAGTGGTAGAACCAGGGGCATTTGGTTCTTTTGTTGGAAAGTTACAATTGAGTTTTAAAGATGGAAAATTAGTAAATGATGAATATCATTTGGATGAAGTAAATGCTTCTGTTTACAAAGCCGATAAAAATTTGGCTGCATTAATTAGTCAATATGAGCAACCATTTGCCAATCAAATTTATAAAGTAGCTGGGTATAGTACCATTCCTTTGTATCGATATTTTGTAGTAGAGAATCCCATTGATACAATGATCCTAAATGCATTGAAATGGAAATTACCTGAAACGGATATTGTATTGTCAAATGGATTCCGTTTTTGCCCACCAAGAACAACCCCCGATTCAACAGGCAATATTCCAATTACGGAAGGATTTATTTTTGATATGCTCCCTGTAGATAGCACTGTTAGAACAGGCGCAGTAACCGGAAAGCAATTATTCGATTGGTTAGAAAAAGAAATGAATAATGTATTTGCAAAAGATGCTGTAGAAAGGTTTGGAGGTTGGGTTATCAAGTTTAAGGGGATGACCGTAAAATTTGAGGCATTTGCAGAAAAGGGAAAGCGTGTTAAAGAAGTTAAAGTAGGTAACCAGCTTTTAGACCTCAATAAAACCTATACCATTTGCGCTTGTGAAAGAGATGGTGACCCTGAAGATATGTTGTGCAGAATTCGAAATGTTCAGCAGCCAAAAAACACACCTTACACTTTACATAGTACAATGTTAGATTATTTGAAAAATAATTCACCAGTTACGCCAACACCTGAAAGGAATGCAATTATTCTTGATGGTCCACAAGACTTGTTAACCCAAGTAACTGGTGTAGACTATGTGTTTCGTTAATGACTAAATAAATTTGTATGCGTCTTATATATACAGCTATAGCAATAATGCTATGGACAGCTAATACTTTTGCCCAACACCAAGAAATAACTGCTAAGCCAGATATGTGGAAGGGGAAACAGGAAAATACGGTAGATACCAGTTCATTGTTGTATGCGTTTAAATCTGGAACAGTGAATGGGCATTTTCGTTATTTTTTTATGGCAACTGATAATGCTAAAGGATTAACTGATTTTCATGCGAATGCAGCTGGAGGCGGAATTCGTTTTGAAACAGCTAAGTTTAAAGGCTTTCAATTTGCAGTAAGTGGATTTTATATTTTTAATATTGGTTCTTCAGACTTAGCAAAAAAAGATCCTTTATCTGGGCAGGGAAGTAGGTATGAAACCACGTTATTTGATATAGAAGATCCACATAATACAATGGATTTAGATAGACTTGAAGAGTTTTATTTAAAATACAATTTTAAAAAATCATCTGTAACGCTTGGACGACAGTTGATTAATACCCCTTTTATCAATTTGCAAGATGGTCGTATGAGGCCTACTGGAGTTGAAGGTATTTGGGCAGTTATTAATGATGTTCCTAAAACAAAAATTGAAGGGGGGTTATTGTACGCCATTTCACCTAGAGGAACCGTAAAATGGTATGGTGTAGGTGAATCATTCGGAATTTACCCTTCAGGGGTTAATACGGATGGTACAAGGTCTGGTTATCCAGGACATGTAGAAGCCAGTAACTTGGTACAGATAGGTATTCATAGAGAACTTTCTAAAAAGACTACTTTACATGCTTGGAACTTAACGGTACCAACCGTTTTTAATGCGGCTTTATTGCAATTAGATTACACCATCCCTGCACATCAAAAAGGCTATGAATATTATGGTTCATTGCAAGCAGTTAAGCAACATGCTTTAAAGGATGGTGGAAACGAAGATCCAGCAAAAAGATTTATAGAGAAAGACAATGGCTCATTTAGTTTTGGTGCAAGAGTGGGTTATAAAACTCCTGTTTGGGATTTCTCTTTAAACTACAATCGTATCACTAAAGAAGGTCGTTATTTAATGCCAAGAGAGTGGGGGCGTGATCCATTTTTTACTTTTATGCCTCGCGAAAGAAATGAGGGATTTGGAGATGTTCACGCGGTGGTTGCTAAAGCGGCGTATGCGATCCCCCAGAAAAGATTAAAGTTTAATTTAGCAGGAGGGTACTTTAAATTGCCCGATGTAAATAATACCCTCTTAAACAAATTCGGGATGCCTTCATTTGTACAAATCAATGCAGATATTCGCTACTCATTTGCTGGATTTTTACAAGGGATGGATGCACAAATATTGATAGTTGGTAAAATCAATCAAGGAGAAACCTATCAACAAACAAAATATGAAATAAATAAAGTGAACATGGTTCTATATAACTTTGTACTGAACTATCACTTTTAAGGATGAATAAAAATGTCACGCCATTTGATGCCATATTTGAACCAGCTTTGGTTACAGAAATGTACCAGTTTGGTGAAGTAAGGCAGTTTAAGGAGGGGGATTTAATCATGGATTACGGAAAGTATATCCGATATATGCCATTGATTTTAAAAGGTACTATCAAAGTTTTGCGAAAAGATGAAAATGGCAAAGAACTATTGTTGTACTATTTGTCTAGTAATGAAAGCTGTTCCATGGCCTACAGTTGCTGTGTAGAAGCAAAAAAAAGCGAGGTAAAAGCCATTGCTGAGGAAGACGTTGAGTTGCTGGCCATTCCTCATATTAAGTTAGAAGAGTGGTTGTGTAAATATCCAAGCTGGAAAAATTATATCATGCGCAGTTTTAATGAACGGTTCTTAGAATTGCTGAAGAATATTGAATCAATTGCGTTTCACAAATTAGATGAGCGCTTGATTGCTTATTTGCGCGATAAAAAGCAAGTGACAGGTTCCAGTGTTATCAAAGCCTCCCATTATTTAATTGCCGATGAATTGGCTACATCTAGAGTGGTTATTTCGAGATTGTTAAAGCAATTAGAGAATGATGGTCGCATCTTATTGTACAGAAATGAGATTAAATTGCTGAAAGACTTTTAAGTTAACTTTGCAGTACAATTGAAAAAATGAAATATTCTCAAACCATTGGATTTATAGCTGTTATATTGGCCATTTTGGTATGTTTTATGCCGTTGGTTTACATTGAAAGTAAAAGTTTAACCATCACTGGTTTTAAAGCAGAAGGAACTCGATTTGGAAGGCCAGGAATGTTTATTGTTTATATGGGGAGTATAGCCGCCCTTCTATTTTTGATTCCCAAAATTTGGGCTAAAAGGGTAAATGTTTTTTTGACTGCCATGGTTTTTGCATGGGCAGTAAGAAATTATTTACTTCTTACTACTTGTTCTGCAGGTGAATGTCCGAAAAAACAAATAGGATTATTTCTCCTACTTGCTTTCTCGGCTATTACGATGGTCATGTCTTTCTTACCTAAGATAGATCTTTCAAAGAAGCAGCAATAATAGCGACGCATTCTAAAATCTGTTCTTGATTAATCACCAAAGGAGGGGCAAAACGAATTTTATCTCCATGCGTTGGTTTTGCTAATAAACCTTTGTCTTTTAAAATTAAACAAAGGTCCCAAGCTGCTTCTGGATTGGGATGATTAATTACGATTGCGTTTAATAATCCTTTTCCCCTGATGGTTTTGATATATGGTGAGTTGAGCTTACTCAATTCATTGCGTAATAGTTGGCCCATTGCTTCTGCATTCTCTACCAACTTTTCTTCTTTGATTACAGTTAATGCACTCATAGCAACTGAACAAGCCAACGGGTTTCCGCCATAAGTTGAACCATGTTCTCCTGGCTTAATATTCATCATGATAAAGTCGTCTGCAAGTACTGCTGATACAGGTAAAACCCCGCCACTTAGGGCTTTCCCAAGAATTAAGATATCTGGTCTAACGCCTTCATGGTCGCATGCAAGCATTTTACCAGTTCTTGCTAATCCTGTTTGAATTTCATCCGCAATAAATAATACATTGTATTGGGTGCATAATGCTCGAACTTTAGTGAGGTATCCTTCGTCTGGAATAACTACTCCTGCTTCTCCTTGAATAGGCTCTACCATAAATGCTGCCACATTAGGATCTTGCAATGCTTTTTCTAGTGTAATTAAATCGTTGTATGGAACCAATTCAAAACCTGGCATGAATGGACCAAATTGGTGGTAACTACTAGGGTCGGTTGACGAAGAAATAGCAGCTAGTGTTCTTCCCCAAAAATTACCTTCAGCAAAAATGATTTTGGCTTTATTTTCTTCAACACCTTTTTTAGTATAAGCCCATCTGCGAGCTAGTTTGATGGCAGTTTCTCCACCTTCTACACCCGTATTCATGGGCAACACTTTATCGTAACCAAAATAGGTTGCAATAAACTGCTCGTATTGGCCTAATAAGTTATTATGAAATGCACGAGAAGTGAGGGTGAGTTTTTTTGCTTGATTAACCAAACTCTCAATAATACGAGGATGGCAGTGGCCTTGGTTTACCGCTGAATAGCCACTTAAAAAATCATAGTATCGTTTTCCTTCAACATCCCATAAAAAAACGCCTTCTCCTTTTTCTAGAACCACAGGTAGGGGATGATAATTATGTGCACCATATTGATCTTCTAGTTGCAAGTATGCAGCAGTAACTGGCGACAGTAACGCAGTTTCCATTGATAAAAATTTATGAATAAAAGAATAAGTTGTTCAGTGTGCTATGGTCATAAAACAATGAGCATGCAACTGTTTATACAACAACAAAATGGACAGGGTTATTTATCTAGTACCCGCAGGATGGTCTAGAAAATCTAAGTTGAAGTGTAGAAAATGCATGTTTAGCATAGATGCAAGATAATTAATTATATTCAATCTCAAATTGTACAATATGAGATTGATAAAATTGATATTTATTTTCTTGGTAATCATACTTGGGGCATTGTCGGCTTACGCAGTTTTATTTGATAAGACCTATTTATTCAAGGCTGCCTATTATAATTTTTCAGCCATTGACGATTATACCATTTTTGAAAACAATACAGTGGCCAAAGCCAAAGAGGTAAAAACATGGCCCTTGGCTAGTGAATACAATAAACAAGCTTACCCAGATAGCTTGAATAATTTATTAGAAGACTTGAGAACAGTGGGGGTATTAATGATTAAAAACGATTCGATTTTATTTGAAAAATATTGGGATGGCTATAGTGACAGTTCATTGTCGGGTTCCTTTTCTGTTGCAAAAAGCATTACGAGCATTTTAATTGGGGCAGCTATTAAGGAAGGTAAAATTCAATCTATAGAACAATCGGTTGGGGATTTTATTCCTGCATTTGCAGTGGGGGATAAAGCAGCTGTTAAAATCAAAGATCTACTAACAATGAGTAGTGGTACCGATTGGAATGAAAGTTATTGGAATCCTTTGGCTGTAACTGCTGAAGCCTATTATGGTGCAGATTTAAATAAGACTGCAACAGCATTGAAAATGATTAATCAGCCTGGTACTTTACACAAATATAAAAGTGGAGATACACAACTATTAGGCCTTATTTTAGAGAAAGTAACTGGTAAAAAATTGAGTGAATATGCTGCAGAAAAATTATGGCAGCCTCTTGGAGCAACACATGATGCATTGTGGAGTACAGATGGTTCTAATGGAAATACCAAAGCATTTTGCTGTTTTAATACCAATGCCAGAGACTTTGCACGAATTGGTAAGTTCATGCTCGATTCTGGAAAAATAAATGGGGTGCCAGTAATAGACAGTACCTATTGGAAGCAATCTATCACCGCTTGTAAGATCAAAGATGAAAAAGGACTAGCCTGTAATTATTATGGATTTCAATGGTGGCTTGATCCACAGCATTCCGAAATTTTTTATGCAAGAGGAATATTGGGCCAGTACATTATTGTAATTCCTTCTAAGAAAATTGTCATAGTAAGATTAGCGCATAAAGCTTCTAAAGAACGGGTACAAACTGTTCCGAGAGAAGTGAGGGCATTAATTAATTGGGGACTGAATAGTTAACCATTTTGATTGTACTTTCGCCAAAATACTGATTTTGACCCCATCTGTTGCAGTAGTAATATTAAATTATAATGGTAAAAAACACCTTGAGCAATTTTTGCCCTCGGTAATGGCAAGTAATTACCTTAATTTAAAAATTATTGTTGCAGACAATGGGTCTACAGACAATTCAATCTCATTTGTAACTGACACCTATCCGCATATTCAAATTCTAGATCATCATACCAATGAAGGATTTGCTGGTGGATATAATTGGGCTTTACAAAGGGTAGAAGCAGACTATTATGTGTTGCTTAATTCGGATGTTCAGGTTAGCAATGATTGGATTAATCCAGTGATTGATTTAATGGAGAAGGACAAAACAATTGCTGCAGCTCAACCTAAAATGCGTTCTTTTCATGAACCCAGTTTATTTGAATATGCTGGAGCGGCAGGAGGATGGATTGATTATTTAGGTTATCCTTTTTCTAGGGGCAGGGTTTTTGATGTATGCGAAACAGATGAGGAGCAGTTCAATCAAAGTGAAAATATATTTTGGGCTTCGGGTGCAGCTATGTTTGTACGAGCTTCTGTTTTCCACGAAATGAAAGGGTTTGATCCTTATTTTTTTGCGCACCAAGAGGAAATTGATTTGTGTTGGAGAATGCAACTAGCTGGATATAAAATAATGGCTTGTCCTTCATCGGAAGTATTTCATGTAGGAGGGGGAACATTACCAAGAGGGGGAAGAAAAGTTTTTTTGAATTTTAGGAACAACTTGATCATGTTGGCCAAAAATTTGCCATTTACTGAATTGGTTTGGAAATTACCTTTTCGGTTTTTCTTAGATGCAATCTCTGCTTGGAAAGGGTTATTAACAGGCGATATTTATTTTTTTACCGCTATAATGAAAGCACATATGGCTTTTAGCTGGTGGTTTTTAACTCGTTATTGGAGTGCCCCCAAAGTAAGTATCCCCATGCTTGAATTGAATGGAGTGTTTGGGGGATCGGTGGTTTGGAACTATTTTATTCGGAATAAAAAACGTTTTCTAGAAATTATATCCACAAAGGGATGATAATTTTAGTTGCTTACCCTATTTTTGCAATGCAATAATCTACTATGTCACAGGAAATAATAGAACACAAAGAAAAAGACATTAAGACAAACTGGGTGAATTCATCTAGATTCTTATTTTACCTACAAGTATTTTGCATTCTTGCATTTGTATTAGGCGGTTGCTACCGTATGTACAACCAGCGCTACAAGGGAAAACCTAAAGTAGAAGTACAAAGTAGCTCTAAATACAAGCCTGAGTATAAATAGTCCAAAAAAAATTTTGTTATGAACTAGAGATTGCTATTTTTGCACTCCCAATTTAGTTCTTACAAACCGCGGAAGTAGCTCATTTGGTAGAGCACGACCTTGCCAAGGTCGGGGTGGCCGGTTCGAGCCCGGTCTTCCGCTCCAAAAAAATCCCGCTCTTATTGGGTCGGGATTTTTTCATGGCAGCCCCGGTGGTGGAATTGGTAGACACGCAGGACTTAAAATCCTGTTCGCCGCAACGCGAGTAACGGTTCAACTCCGTTCCGGGGCACAAAGCCTCTCTGAGAATTTAGAGAGGCTTTTTTATTTGTGAGCGACGAAAGCTTGCTTTCGGAAGTGAACAAATAAAAAAGCCTTCATCGCCGAAGGCGATGAGGAGGCTTTGGGTAAGACCCACTATTCGGTAATCAGCGAGCGAAGCGAGCTAATCCGTTCCGGTATTTTTCTAATCCGCTCCGGTATTTTTCTAATCCGTTCCGGTATTTTTCTAATCCGTTCCGTTATTTTTCTAATCCGTTCCGGTAATTCAACAAAAATTTACTGATCAAATTGATTCGGCCACTTAGACTTCATGCCTGCAGCTTTTTCTTCAACCGCATGTTTCATATCTGTTTTATAGTTGGCCATTTTAGTTGCAATGCTTGCATCAAAAGCACCAATAATTTGTGCTGCCAAGAGCCCCGCATTTTTTGCTGCATTTAGTGCCACTGTTGCAACTGGAACACCATTAGGCATTTGTAAAATGGACAAAACTGAATCCCATCCGTCAATTGAATTAGAAGATTTAATAGGAACACCAATTACGGGCAATGTAGTTACTGAAGCAACCATGCCAGGTAAATGTGCAGCTCCACCAGCACCAGCAATAATCACTTTTAATCCTCTATGTGCAGCTGAAGATGCATAGTTGATCATTCTTTGCGGCGTTCTATGTGCAGACACAACAGTTAGCTCAAAAGAAATTCCCATTTCTTGCAAAACCAATGCTGCAGCTTCCATCACTTTTAAATCGCTATCGCTTCCCATGATGATGCCTACCTGAGGTTGATTATTCATATTGTGGTAATTAATGCGTTAATTGTCTTTTATATAATTGTACGGTGTTTTCTAATCCTAAATAAATGGCATCACATATTAATGCATGCCCAATACTCACTTCGTTTAGCCAAGGAATTTCTTTACTAAAATAACCCAAATTAAACCTATCTAAATCATGACCTGCATTCAATCCTAAACCCAATGATTTGGCTGCTTCTGCGGCTTCTTTAAATGGAGCAATCGCTTTTTCTTTTTGACCATTGGCAAACTCAACTGCATAAGATTCTGTGTACAATTCAATTCGATCTGTGCCGGTTGTTGCTGCGGCTTCTACCATTGAAACATCTGCGTCTACAAAAATAGAAACCCGAATACCAGCATTTTTAAAAACAGCAATGATGGTTTTTAAATATGCTTGGTGTTCAATGGTATTCCACCCATGGTTACTCGTTAATTGTCCTAATGCATCTGGTACCAATGTAACTTGGGCTGGCTTTGAAGCCAACACTAAGTCTACAAATTTTTGTTCTGTAGGATTCCCTTCAATATTGAATTCAGTATTCAATACTTTTTTCAAATCGTACACATCGGCATAACGAATATGACGCTCGTCTGGTCTGGGGTGAACCGTGATTCCATCGGCACCAAATTGCTCTATATCTAAAGCAGATTTTACCAGGTTGGGATTATTGCCTCCTCTACTGTTTCGGAGTGTTGCTAATTTATTGATATTGACACTGAGCTTTGTCATGGCACAAATTTACTTAAACTATTCGCATATCAACTTTTGCTGTTTAGCTTTGTTAGTATAATATGAACTATCCATCACTCGAAGCCTGTTTAATTGATCTGGAAAAAAATGGTCAATTAATTAGAATTAAAGAAGAAGTTGATCCTTTTTTAGAAATGGCCGCAATCCATTTAAGGGTATATGAAGCCAAGGGACCGGCTTTATTATTTGAGAATGTGAAAGGAAGCAAATTCAGAGCAGCATCCAATATTTTCGGCACCCTAGAAAGGTCTAAGTTCATTTTTAGGGATACGATTGCTTCGGTTCAACAATTGATTGAATTAAAGAATGATCCCATCAAAGCCATTAAATCTCCATTGCAAAATGCATCTGCTGCTTTGGCTGCTTTAAAAGCATTGCCATTAAAAAATCCATGGTCTAAGCCAGTGATGTATGAAGAAATCAAGATCAGTGACCTGCCGTTGATTCAACACTGGCCTATGGATGGGGGCGCATTTGTGACTTTACCTCAAGTTTACACAGAAGATATTGACCAGCCAGGTATAATGAAATCTAACCTTGGCATGTATCGAATACAGCTGAATGGGAATGATTATATAAAGGATAAAGAAATAGGCTTACATTATCAATTGCATAGAGGCATTGGGGTACATCAAACCAAGGCCAATGCAAAAGGGCAGCCGTTAAAAGTGAGCTGCTTTGTAGGAGGTCCGCCATCACATACTTTATCGGCTGTAATGCCATTGCCTGAAGGAATTAGTGAAATGACTTTTGCTGGTGTATTAGGTGGAAGAAGATTCAGGTACACTTATGATGATGGTTATTGTATCAGCACCGATGCCGATTTTGTTATTACTGGAGAAGTTTATCCTGGAGAGAACAAGCCAGAAGGACCATTTGGCGATCACTTAGGATATTATAGTTTGAAGCACGATTTCCCATTGATGAAAGTGCACAAAGTATATGCTAAAAAAGATGCAATCTGGTCTTTTACAGTAGTGGGAAGACCTCCACAAGAAGACACCAGTTTTGGAGAATTGATTCATGAAATTACTGGTGCTGCTATTCCGCAAGAAGTGCCTGGATTAAAAGAAGTACATGCTGTGGATGCAGCGGGTGTTCACCCTTTGTTATTAGCTGTGGGAAGCGAGCGCTATACTCCCTATACACCCACCAAGCAACCCGCAGAACTTTTAACTATTGCCAATCATGTGTTGGGAACTGGTCAATTAAGTTTGGCTAAGTTTTTATTTATTGCAGCAGATGATACCAATCAATTAAGGGCACACCACGTGTTCGATTTCATGAAATACATTTTAGAAAGAATCAATTTGCAAAGGGATATTCATTTTTATACCAACACCACTATTGATACACTCGATTATTCAGGAACAGGTTTAAATACAGGTAGTAAAGTGGTATTGGCTGCTTACGGAGAACCTATTCGAACACTCGCCACAGAAGTTCCTAAAGTATTAAACGATTTAACTTCATTTGAGCAAGCTAAAGTTGTCATGCCAGGTGTGGTTGCAATAAAGACCAAGCCTTTTACAAACTATGAAACGGTAAAGGAAGAAATGAAAATGCTTAACTACCAATTATATGATTCGGTTGAACAGTTAAAAGGAGTGGCTATACTGGTAGTTTGCGATGACTCAGCCTTTGTTGCTGCTAATATGCGAAATTATTTATGGGTCACTTATACCCGTTGCAATCCATCGCATGATATGCATGGTATTAAAGAAAGTTTTGTGAACAAACATTGGGGTTGTGAAGGACCCTTGGTCATTGATGCTAGAATTAAACCCCATCATGCACCGCCCGTTGAGAAAGACCCCTCTGTTGAAAAACGAATAGATCGAATTTTTGCCAAGGGAGGGAGCTTGCAGAATATTGCGTAATCAACACTTCTGTTTGCGGTTGTTTGCGTATTTTAGGTAAAATTATCAAGCATGAACCAATATATTGCTCAATTAGCTCGAATGGGGGCTACTGAAAAAAGGACCATTATTGGCTTAATGAGTGGTACATCCTTAGATGGATTGGATATTGCTTTATGCGAAATTGCTGGAAGTGGTATGGAGACAGAAGTGGTATTGAAAAAGTTTACCACAGTTCCATTTGAAGAAGATTTTAAAACAGCCATCCGTTCTATTTTTTCCAAGAAAATGGTTGACTTTGAACAGTTGTGTTTATTAAATCCTTGGGTTGGAGAAAAACATGCATCCATTATTTTAGCCACTTTAAAGGGTTGGGGGATTGATCCCTCCAAAATCGATTTAATTGCTAGTCATGGGCAAACGGTATACCATGCACCAAAAATTTTGCACGGAAATCCAGTATTTGGAAATGGTACTTTGCAAATAGGAGATGGGGATCATATTGCTGTAAAAACCGGCATTATTACTATCAGTGATTTCAGGCAAAAACATATTGCAGCTGGGGGAGAAGGTGCACCATTAGCTGTATATGGAGACTATTTTATTTTTAGCAAAAAGGGAGAAGACCGAATCATGTTGAATATTGGCGGTATTGCTAATTATACATTTTTACCAGGGAGTTTAGATGCTTCTAAAATTTTCAGTACTGATACAGGTCCTGGTAATACTTTAATGGATCAGTTTGTACAAAAACATTTTGATTTGCCTTATGATAAAGATGCTGCCATTGCAAAACAAGGTAAAGTGAATGAGGCTTTATTGACGGTTTTGTTAGAAGATGATTTTTTTGCAAAACCTTTTCCCAAAACTACTGGGCCTGAATTGTTTAATCTAGCTTATGTAGAAAAATGCATTGTTGCTGCTGGGCAAATTGGTATTTCTCTATATGATATAATGGCAACGCTGAATAGATTGACTGCAGTAACAATTGTAGCAGCCATTCAAAAAGGACAAGAAATGATTGGTCATAAGCAATTGTCCATTTACAGTAGTGGTGGGGGAATGCATAATCCAATGATTATGCAACATATTCAATCTTGCCTGCCAGATTCAAGCTTTTTTACAACCGATGCATTGCATATTCATCCAGATGCAAAAGAAGCAGTATTGTTTGCTGTTCTAGCAAATGAGCATGTAGCAGGTGGTGCACTTGAAATTGGTGGAGGCAAAGCAGGCATACCTGCCGTTACGATGGGGAAGATCAGTTTCCCCAAATAAAAAGCCACCCCTTTTGGGGGCGGCCTTTCATCTTAAACCATATTGCTCTGAGTACTACTTCCTTGTATTAGAAAAAATGCTTACTTCACCATATTCTGTAATGGCTAAAACCAAATAGTCGGTTTCAGTTGTCATAGAAACATAATAGGTTGCCTCATTGTATCCATTCGTAAATACAATACATTCTTGTAGATTGTATTCTGGGAATGTATACTTACTTGTGATGGTTTTAATTGCATTCTTGGGAAGCTTATCGAAATCTTGGTAACGTGTACTTCCAATTAAATCTCCTTCTTGGTTGTAGAATACTTCTACTTTTTGTTCTTCAATAACCACACTTGCTTTTTCAAAATTGGCTGCAGATTTCCATTGAACATTGGAAACTTTACCCAATAAGCTTTTCAAATTGCCTTTGTCGTTTGAACTGGTTGTTGTAGTTGCGAAGCTACTGGTACTTACTAAGATAGCTGATGCAATTAAAATCTTTTTCATGGTGTTTTATTTTTTGTTAGTTGTTTAATTTTTACAAGTCAAAACTACTTGCTTGCCTATATCAGACGAAGCCGATTGTGATAGGTTACATGGCAATAGGGGGCATTTAGATGAACGGTAAGGCATGCGGTGAGCAAGATTGTGTTAGACTTGCTAAAACAGGCTACAGTAGCGGTTTTGGTAACATTTGTTCAAGAAATGTTAAGGCGCTTCGGGCTGTGATGAGAATTGTTAAAGGATCTTTCACACTTGATAAAAGGTTGGTAAATAGCCTGTTTTAGGGTTAATTTTGAAAAAAATGGAAAAAAACCTTTTTTACTCTTGTTATTTTGGTGGATTTACTTACCTTTGCCGTCCGAAAAAATCGGAAAAAAACATTTGAGTCATGGCAAGAGTATGTCAGATAACCGGTAAAAAGCCAATAGTTGGTAACAGTGTTTCTCACTCGAACATTAAAACCAAGCGTCGTTTCTTACCTAATTTGCAAAAAAAGCGTTTCTTCTTTGCAGAAGAAGATCGTTGGGTAACAATGAAAGTGTCTACGGATGCTCTCAGAACCATTAATAAAAATGGTCTTAGTACAGTAATCAAAGAAATGAGGGCCAACGGCGCTAAAATCTAACTAAACACAGTAAACTACCTATAAAATGGCAAAGAAAGGTAACAGGGTTCAAGTAATATTAGAATGCACTGAGCATAAGACCAGCGGTCAGGCCGGTACAAGTCGTTATATTACTACCAAGAACAAGAAGAATACGCCTGAGCGTATTGAATTGAAGAAATTCAACCCAATTTTGAAAAAAGTAACCGTTCATAAAGAAATCAAATAATCATGGCTAAAGTAGCTTCCAAAAACGCGAAAGTAAAAGACTTAAAAGCAGCAGCTGAAGCAAAGAACTGGACTAAAGTAATTAAGGCCGTTCGTAGCCCTAAGTCTGGTGCATACACTTTCAAAGAGCAAATCATACACAAAGACAAAGTAAACGAGTTCATCTCAGCGAAATAGTCTTTTGTTGTCAATAATCTTAAAGCTTCCTTCATTACAGTCGGAGGCTTTTTTGTATTAAACCATAAATACCTCTACAATGGGTTTTTTCGATAAATTATTTGGTAAAAAAGAGAAAGAGAGCCTTGATCAGGGATTGCAAAAAACCAAGGAAGGTTTCTTGTCTAAACTCACCAAAGCAATTGCCGGCAAAACCACTATTGACGATGAAGTGCTGGATAATTTAGAAGAAGCATTAATTGGCGCAGATGTAGGTGTTGAAACCACTTTAAAAATTATCAAGCAAATTGAATTGAGGGCTAAAAATGATAAATACCTCAATACTAGTGAGTTAAACACGATACTTCAAGAAGAAATTGCATCTGTTTTAGTAGACGCCCCAGCAGATTCCTTACAAGGGTTTTCGATTCCTGCTAACAAGAAGCCTTATATTATATTAGTCGTTGGCGTAAATGGAGTAGGAAAAACAACCACCATTGGAAAGTTAGCTTCCCGATTTAAAGCGGCTGGTAACTCCGTTATCTTAGGTGCTGCTGATACTTTTAGAGCTGCAGCAGTGGATCAATTAACCATCTGGAGCGAACGGGTAGGTGTTCCAATTGTAAAGCAAGCCATGGGTTCAGATCCCAGCGCAGTTGCTTATGATACGGTGGCCAGCGCGGTTGCTAAAAATGCAGATATTGTCATTATTGATACGGCTGGTCGTTTACACAATAAAGCGCATTTAATGGATGAGCTTAATAAAATTAAACGGGTAATACAGAAAGTAGTCCCAGAAGGACCTCATGAAGTATTACTGGTATTAGATGGGTCTACTGGACAAAATGCAGTAGAACAAGCACGCCATTTTACTGCCACTACCAATGTAACTGCTTTAGCAATTACTAAATTAGATGGTACTGCAAAGGGAGGAGTTGTTTTAGCCATTGCTGATCAATTTAGTATTCCAGTAAAATATATTGGTGTAGGCGAAAAAGTAGAAGACTTATTAATTTTTAATAAAGAAGCTTTTGTAGACACTTTATTTTCCATTCAAAAATAATCAAAATGAAAAAAGGGATCATTCTATTGGCCATTTTGGCTATTGTTTCAACGGAAACCAACGCTCAATTAGGAAATGTTTTAGACAAAGCTAAATCGGTGGCAACTAATGCTGGTTTTGATGTGAATACATTAACTACTGGAATTATGGGAAAACTTTCTCCAGCATTAACATTATCTGCTGCACAAAAACCCAAAGTAACCAATGCCATCACCGAGTATTTAAGTCAGAAAGCACAGTTTATTGCCAAGCAACAAACCAATCCTGCAGAGTATAAGCAGCGTCAAATGGGTATTTTTCAAGGATTAAAATCAAAGTTGGCCGGAATATTGGTCAAGAATCAAATGAATAAATTCCTTGGATTAAAGCCCGCAACCAATGATCCGGCCAACGTACTGTCTCAATTATTTTTTTAAATAGTTCAGCGGTTTTTAAAAAGTATAGCGAATCGCTAATCCGCCCCAACCACCTTCAAAATAATTGTACCCAATAATATTAAAGGAGGGCTGCCAATCAAAACTGAGATTGAGCGGTGCTCCTTTAATTTTATAGTCCAATCCTAATACGCCATCTACACCTATGGCCAATCCGTCGGCTCTTGTTGGGTACCTGCTTTTCCAGCTATCACTCCAAACCCCAATATGGCCACCTCCGCCTACATACCACTGTAAACCTTCGGCTCCTGCAATGGGAAAATGGAGTTCATATAATCCAGTTAGTCTAAATCCATCTGAAGAAATATATCCCAAACCTTCAATGGCCCTACCTTTTGCTACAAAATGTTTTACAGAAACTGCTCCCGGGTACATTTTAACCCCTAGTGCTGTTTGATAATTGGTGCCATTATTTTGGGCATAGATTGTACCGCCAATAAATAGGGCAGCTAAAAGTGCAAATGCTCTTCTCATGTTCTTTGTTTTACGTTATGCTTATAAAATCATGCCAATCATCAACCTAAGTAGTAAAAAAAATGTTAAGCTCCTGAAGAGTTCCATTTTTTTATAATTAGGTTTGTAGCATGTATTCATTTAAAGATTTAGTTGTACAGTTTAGTGAACGTTTTGCTTCTGCTCATTTTGACAGTGAGCCAGCATCATTGTATGATCCCTGTAATTATTTTTTAACGATTGGTGGTAAAAGAATCAGACCCATTTTATGTTTAATGGGAAATGAATTATTTAATGAAATTGATAAGGATGCTTTTCATTTAGCTACTGCTATTGAGCTCTTTCATAATTTCACATTGATTCACGATGATATTATGGATGCGGCTGCTTTAAGGCGTGGCATGGAAACAATTCATACCAAGTATAATAACAGCACTGCAATTCTTGCTGGTGACGTAATGATGATTAAATCTTATGAGTACATCAACAAGATGAATGGACCTTACTTACAAAAGATCTTACGCATTTTTAATACCACTGCTAAAGAAGTATGCGAAGGACAACAACTTGATATGGATTTTGAACAAAAAGAGGTTGTTACTTTAGATCAGTACATACAAATGATCACTTTAAAAACTTCAGTTCTATTAGCAGCGAGTTTAGAAATGGGGGCCATTATTGGAGGTGCAAGCGAAGGGAATTGTAGGCATTTATATGAGTTCGGTAAAAATTTAGGTATTGCTTTTCAAATACAAGACGATTATCTAGATGCTTTTGGTGACCCCGAAAAATTTGGTAAAGAAGTAGGGGGCGATATTCGTCAAAATAAGAAAACCTTTTTATTGTTACATACTTTAGAAGTTGCTCCTGAAGAGCAAAGAGCGCAATTGTTTCAACTAATGAAAGACCAATCTTCAGACAAAGTGCAGAAGGTATTAGCTATTTACAAAGCTTGTGGAGTAGATGCATGGGCCAATACTTTAAAAGAACATTACTTAAATACCGCACTAAAACACCTTGATGATATTGCGGTGGTCTCTTCAAGAAAATTACCATTGAAAGAATTGGCTAACTTCTTGATTCAACGAGATGTTTAATTTGCTTATCTTCCTACCTAAATAATCATACATGTCTTCTTCTTTATTTAGAAAGAAATCATTGGATAAAATTACTGCAGATGCAGCTGCTGGTATTAGCGATTCTCATTCAAGTGGGCTTAAAAAAGTTTTAGGTGTTAAAGACCTCACTTTCATGGGAATTGCAGCTGTTATTGGAGCAGGTATTTTTTCTACTATTGGATCTGCCGCTTATAATGGTGGGCCAGGAATTGCCATCTTATTTGTTATAACAGCGATCACTTGTGGATTCAGTGCATTATGTTACGCTGAGTTTGCCAGTAGAATTCCAATTTCGGGTAGTGCATATACTTATGCGTATGTTTCATTTGGTGAAGTTGTTGCATGGATTATTGGATGGGCTTTAATTTTGGAATATGCCATCGGAAATATTGTAGTAGCGATTAGTTGGAGCGGCTATTTTAATAATTTATTAGAGGGCTTTCATATTCATTTGCCAGGTTGGTTAGCAACCAATGCCAGTAATGCCCAGCTAGGGTATGAAGAAGCAGTAAAAGCATTGGCTGCAGGAGAAGCTCCAGAAACCATGACCAAACATGCAAAATTGGGTTATGACGCAATCATGAATGCACCAATGATTGGAACATGGAAGGTTATTTTGAACGTACCTGCATTTTTTATTGTGATGTTAATTACCTGGTTAGCATATATCGGAATAAAGGAAAGTAAGCGTAGTACCAATATCATGGTGATTTTTAAATTAGCGGTAATTGTAGGAATTATTATTGTTGGATTTTTTTATGTAGATACCACTAACTGGACCCCATTTCTACCCAATGGATTTGGAGGAGTCTTGGCTGGGGTTTCTGCTGTATTCTATGCCTATATTGGTTTTGACGCTATTTCAACAACTGCAGAAGAATGCAAGGATCCACAAAGAGATTTACCAAAAGGGATGATGTATTCCTTATTAATCTGTACGGTATTATATATTCTCGTGGCACTTGTTTTAACAGGAATGGTGCATTATAGTGAATTGAAAGTGGATGATCCTTTGGCTTATGTTTTTGATAAACTAAACATGAATAAAATTGGGTACTTGATTTCTGTGAGTGCGGTAGTAGCTACAACTAGTGTATTATTGGTTTTCCAAATGGGGCAGCCTCGTATCTGGATGAGCATGAGTAGGGATGGATTATTGCCTAAGAAATTTGCACAAGTGCATCCTAAATACCAGACCCCATCTTTTTCTACTATTGTAACCGGTTTATTAGTCGGTATTCCTTCTTTGTTTATCAGTAGTGGCTTTATGACCGACCTTACCAGTATCGGCACTTTATTTGCTTTTGTATTGGTTTGTTTTGGGGTTTTAGTGTTACCTAAAATAGCGGAAGGCGCTGGAAGAAAAGGATTTAAACTTCCTTATATAAACGGCAAGTTTATTATTCCTGCAATTGTATTACTCATTACTTTTTTGTTTAGGAGTAGAATAAATGATGCTTTCTTAAACATTGGAAATGAGGGATCACAAGAGATATTGTTTTTGATTTTTATGGTTATTGCTTTAGTAACCGCATTTTATAGTTTTATTCGTTCTTATTCATTTATACCTGTAGCAGGTGCGCTTTGTTGTTTATACCTGATGATTGAAATTCCAGCTATTAGTTGGCTTTGGTTTTTTGGATGGATGGCATTGGGATTAATTATTTATTTCTTTTACGGCAAAAACAAAAGCAAACTGGCTCAATCATGAAGTACCAAATCGGAGATGATATTTTAGTGTTGCACAGCAATGAAGAAGGTAAGGTAATTGAAATTATCAACGACAAAATGGTGATGATTGAAGTTAGAGGAGTGAAGTTTCCTGCTTATATGGATCAGATTGATTTTCCGTATTTTAAAAGATTTACAGAGAAAAAAAATATTCCTTCCAAAAAAATTGAACCCAAAACTTATGTAGATCAGGTTCCAAAAGAAAAGCCACAACCCAATCAAATCAAAGTATCTGATGGAGTATGGCTGTCTTTTATCCCAAAATTTGCTTTAGATGATTTTAATGACGAAGTAGTAGAACTACTAAAAATACATTTGGTTAACAAAACCAATCAGGGTTATCAATTTATTTATCGGCAATATTTTAATGGGGAGGAATTTTTTTCATTGAAAAATGAGGTTCAACCTTTCCATGATTTTTATTTGCACGATATCAAATTTGAAGCGGTGAATGATACCCCTTCTTTTTCTATTGATTTTAGTTTACAAAATCCACAAAAAGGAAAAGCAGAACATTTTGAAGTTCAATTAAAATTGAAACCTAAACATGTATTTCAAAAAATTGAAACATTAAAAGAAAATAATGAGCCCACTTTTTCTTATTCCCTTTTTAATGACTATCCCGATAAAGCATTAGAAGCATTGCCATTAGATAGTTTACGTGCTAAAGGGTATAAAGTATATGATGCTGGCCGAGTAAAAGAATTCTTACCTCCTGCAAGATCTGTAATTGATTTGCATATTGAAAAATTGACCAATGAGCATGCTCAAATGAGCAATTTTGAAATGTTAACGTTACAATTAGCTGAATTAGAAAAATGGGTGGATTTGGCAGTAGCACACAAACAAGCGGAACTTGTCATTATTCATGGGGTAGGAACTGGGAAACTCCGTGAAGAAGTACACGAATTACTTAAAACTCGAAGAGAAGTAAAGCATTTTTACAATCAATATGATGCCCGTTTTGGATATGGGGCAACACAAGTATTCTTTCAATATTAGTTTTTCGGCATTAATTGATGTATAAATTATACCAAGTATTGGGTATTTTTTATGCCTATCTGCTTATTCAATCGTCCTATAGACCACATTGGCCACTCAATACGTATCTTCGTAAGTACTATAAACCCGAACCATCGCTCCAATTTATTGGGGAGGAAAGTCCGGACAGTATAGAGCAACCCACCGGTTAAGCGCCGGCTTCTCAATTTATTGGGAAAGAGAGAGTGCCACAGAAAATAACTACCATGGTAAAACATGGAAAAGGTGAAAATGTGAGGTAAGAGCTCACGATGACAAATGGTAACATTTGTTGAGGGTAAACCTTGGGTACTGTAATGCCATGTAAAGGATTGTTGTAGAGTTGCTCGCTCTCGTTTCCAATTTATTGGAGCGCAATCCAGGGTAGGCAGCAAGATCACAGCAGTAATGTTGTGGCTAGATAAATGATGGAGTTGAAACAGAATCCGGCTTACGAGGTTTATGGTATTTTTAACCGCACCCTATCAATTGCTGTAATACAGCATTGGAACAATTATTTTGTCATAACCAGAAATGAAGTTGATGTCTAAGACAAGTATATATTGTGTAAAAGGGTTTATGGCCATGTTGCTAATTTTTGCAACACAGCTATTAACTGCGCAATGCGTATTTGTAAGTATCTCGGGTCCTAAATGCGCTGGAGAAGGAACCATAACGGGTACATTTAGTCGAAGTCCTTACCAAATAGAGTGGATTCTCAATGACTCTGTAATTCAAAAAACAAAAGCTTCTTTAAGTACGGTTGCTACTCCTGTAGTAAGTGGTAATATTGCCGGTAAACCTAAGGTTTCCGGAACCCACGGTATAGCAATTGACAATAGCGGAAATATTTATGTTTCCGACACCATTAATAATAGAGTTGTTGCTTATAACAAGAATACACCTGATGGAGTAACAGTTGCAGGGGGAAATGGTGGAGGCAATATGCCTAATCAATTAAACAAGCCTGCGGGATTATTTATTGATGGCTTTGGAAATTTATTTGTAACCGATCAGTATAATAATCGAGTACTTCGTTTTGCACCAGGATCTAGCAATGGATTTTTGGTAGCTGGGGGTAATGGGAAAGGTGCTGGGGCTAATCAGCTAAGTGATCCAAGAGACGTTTATGTAGATGCACAGGGTTTTGTGTATATAGCTGATGCTGGAAATCATCGTATACAAAGATGGGCACAAGGTGGAGCTTCAGGGTTAACTGTTGCAGGTGGCTTCGGTGCTGGATCAGACTCTCTGCGTTTAAATAGCCCACAAGGTGTTGCGGTAGATCGCAATTTGAATATTTATGTAGCAGACTCTGCAAATAACAGAGTACAACGATTTCGGTTGGGAAATTCTGTTGGAACTACCGTAATGGGTCAATTAGGAAAAGGTACAGGTTACGGATATTTATTTCAACCAGTAGATGTTTTAGTGGATGCTTTTGGAGATGTATATGTTATTGAAGCTGGCAATAATCGTGTTCAAAAATTATTTAACAATGGTGTAGGTATGGTTACCATTGCTGGGAGCGATAATGGTAGCAATGGCTCAGACAACAATCAATTTAATTACCCTACCGGTATTGCATTTGATGCATCAGGTAATTTATTTGTATTAGATCAACAAAATGCAAGAGTGCAGCAATATGGGGTGGTTCCAATCAATACCGAATTAAGACCTTACCAAGGGGGTGTTTATATGGCAAGGGTTAATTCTTTTTCAGGTTGTGTTCAACAATCAAATATCATATATGTAAACCCTAAGCCAGATATAAATATTACTGGTAAAACAGCCATTTGTACTGGTGATGTGGCTGAAATAAAATTAACTGGAAGTACCAATTATACTTGGTTCCCTAATACTGGAGTTAATAAAATAAATGATAGTACTTATTTACTTAAACCTGATTCAACTACTTTTTATGGAATTAATTCTTTAACCGATAGCGGTTGTGTTTCATTTAGAGCTTTAACAATTAATGTTGGTTCAAGATCAATTCCAGTGGTAACTCCTACTATTTGTTTATCTCCTGATGCTACAAAAATTACTACCACCATTTTAGGTGAGCGACCAGCTAGTTTAAATTACTTTAGGAACAATGGAATTAAAGCAGGTAGTTTTTTCCCAGAATGGAGTAAAATTGGAACTGCTTTTGCAGGAGGCAATGGTATTGGAAATGGTGCCAGTCAATTTGGCTTACCCATGGGAGCTTTTGTTGACCCTAAAGGAAATGTTTATATAGCAGATGCAGTCAATCACAGAATTCAACTTTGGAAGCCAGGCGATTTGGTGGGCACCACTGTTGTAGGTGGAAAAGGAGAAGGTAGTGCAAACGATCAACTTAATTATCCCACAGGCGTATTTGTGGATGTTGCAGGTAATATATATGTAGCAGATCAAAACAATCATCGTATTCAATATTTTGCGAAAGGAGCAACTATTGGAACTACAGTAGCTGGTGGATTAGGTGCTGGTAATAGCACTTATCAATTAAATTTCCCTGCCAGTGTTTTTGTAGATAGTTATGGAAATATTTATATAGCCGATGCGGGTAATCATCGGGTACAAAAGTGGAGCAATTCTGGTTCGCAAGTTAAAACAGTTGCAGGAACTGGCATACCTGGAGGTGATGGGGTTAGATTAAATAATCCACAAGCTGTTTATGTAGATCAGCGGAATAATTTATTTGTGGCTGATGCAGAAAACCATCGAATCATGTTTTATGACCAAACAAGTTTGGTAGGAGCAGTTGCTGCCGGTAATCGAGGCCCTGGTACATTACCCAATCAATTAAACTTTCCAGCTGGAATTTTTGTAGATGGAAATAGCAATATGTTTATTGCAGACAGAGGTAACAATAGGATTCATCGCTGGGCCTTATATGATACTGTAGGAACTACTGTAGCAGGATTAGCAAACGGAAGTTCTGGTTCTGCATTAGATCAATTGCAATTACCCAATGCTGTTGGAATTGACTTAGAAGGAAATATGTATGTGGCAGATAGCAGGAATTATCGGATACAAAAATATACCATAACAGCAGGAGCAGATACCGTATTACAAACAGGAATTTCAGGAACTTATACTGCTTTATCTGCATCTTTCTCTGGTTGTGTTACTGGATCGGGCAACGCGTTTGTAGTTGTAGCGCCCAATTTGAAAATCAAAAATGATACCACCGCAATTTGCGAGGGCGGTCAGGCCAATCTTATTGTAACTGGATCTAATAATTATAGGTGGTCGCCTGCAGCAGGGTTAAGTGCAACCAACAGAGATACCATTATTGCAAGGCCTTCTGTAACAACTAAGTATACGGTTGTTTCATCAATTGGTAATGGTTGTAACTCTACTGCGGATGTAACGATTACTGTATATAAAAAACCAGTGCTGAATATTATCAGTCCTACTTGTGTTTCAAATGAACCAATGAAATTGTCTAGTAACCCAAGAGTAAGAAATGTTCTATGGACGCTAAATAACGACACATTAATTAATATGACCACTGGCTTTAGTAAAACTGCTGAAACGGTTGCTGGTAAGCTGGTTGGTGGAACAGACTCTACTCAATTTGGTAGACCCAGTTTTGTTTTTGTAGATGAAAAGAAAAATATTTTTGTATGTGATCAATGGAATCATCGAATACAAAAATGGGTTCCTGGCGCTAAAGCAGGAATAACTGTTGCGGGCGGAAGGGGTGCAGGTAAAAGATTGAGCCAATTAAATAATCCTACGGGTATTTTTGTAACAGCCGACGGACTTTTATACATCGCTGATACAGACAATGATCGAATATTGGTTTGGAAAGAAGGTGATACAACAGGAACTGTTGTTGCTGGCGGAAATGGTAGAGGTATCAAGCCCAATCAATTGTCTTATCCAACAAGTGTGTTTGTAGATGCATATGGATCCGTTTATATTGCTGATGCGTTAAATGCTAGAATTCAACTTTGGATTAAAGGAAGCATTGCAGGTAAAACGGTTGCTGGAGGTAATTTTGCCGGTGCCGGGGCAAATCAATTGAGTAATCCCTTGGGTGTTTTTGTAGATCAAAGAGAAAATATTTATATAGCCGATTCTCAAAATGACCGAATTCAAAGATGGAAATTAGGCGATATTAGAGGAACTACTGTTGCTGGTGGAAAAGGCAAAGGGAATAATGCCAATCAAATTGTGTCTCCTTTAAATGTTTTTTTGGATGCCAATAATCAATTAATCATAACTGAGGGAGGAACTGCCAACAGAGTCAAGAGTTGGAGAGTTGGAGCAGACTCAGGGCAAGTTATTGCAGGCGGAATTGAAAAAGGAACTGGGGCTGATCAATTGGATTTACCCGGAAGTAGCTTTGTTGATTTAGACGGCAATTTATTTGTTGCTGAGATGAATAATTTTCGAATTCAACAATATAGTATAACTGATACCATTTTCTCCATTCAACCTAAAACAAAAGGCGTTTATAATGCATTGGCCACTAGCTTTAGCGGGTGTTCGGCTAATTCAGATGACTTTAGATTAGACAGCGGCTATACTCCAGCTAAACCTGTGGTATTTGATATACAATATTGCCTAAATGAAACAGCAAGACCTTTGGGAGCTTTAGGTGATAGTTTGCTATGGTATACAAGGGCGAATGGTGGAATTGGTGCAACAACTGCACCTACTCCAATAACAAGTACTGTTGGTACTGCAACTTATTGGGTTTCTCGCACAAATACTTTAGCAGGTTGCGAGAGTGTTAGACAGAAAATTACAGTAAACACCAAGCCATTACCTGGCGCAGCTCTTGCCATTCTTGGGAAACAAAATATTTTACCTGGAGATACAACTAGATTAATTGCATCTGCAGATTCAGGAAAAGTGATTAGTAAAATTTTATGGTATAGAAATGGAACACAATTGAATGCTATACCAGATACAACCGATAAATTATTTGTTTTTTATTCAACCATTGGCCGATACAATATTGCGGTAACGGATACCAATCTTTGTACCTCTATTTCTGATACCATTGATATTAGGGCCGATTTAACCACAGAGCAACAAATTTATTTTTTCCCTAATCCAGTAATCAATTCTGCCAAAATTATTTTTACTCCTTTAACCAATAGTAGTACTTATCTCAAAGTCATATCTAATAATGGGGTGATTATGGTAAATAAACGAATCATCACTGGTACAACAACAGGTAACTTTGTTTACGATTTAGAGTTGGCTCAATTGCCTAAAGGAATTTACAATCTTGAATTAGTTACAGGGGCAGGAAGGATTATTGCTCGAAATAGGTTTGTGAAACTCTAACACAAATCCTGCAACATCTTTTGTACTTTTGATACATGACAATAGAGCAAGTTAAATATATGAGGGACCGCGTAATGGTCCTGAGGAGGTTTCTTTGACGTCGATAATAGATTATACAAAGTAGAAACCGATAGACAACTTTCCCTTTCACCTGGTTTTTGGGACGACAATGCCCGAGCAACTTCGGTCATGAAAGAAATTAAGGTAAATGAATACTGGCTGAAGCTGTATAAACAGTTAGAGAATGCAGTGGAAGACTTTGTTCTTTTATTCGACTATTGGAAAACTGGTGATGCTTCAGAAGAAGAAACTAAAGAAGCATTTCAATCTGCACTTTCTCAAATTGAAGAAGCTGAATTTAAAAGTACACTCAATAAACCGGAGGATGAGTTGCCTGCAGTGCTACAAATTAATCCTGGAGCAGGTGGTACAGAAAGCCAAGACTGGGCAGAGATGTTGCTCAGAATGTATCGCATGTATGGAGAGAAGCAAGGATGGAAAGTGACTGAACTTGATTTTCAAGAAGGGGATGGTGCTGGTATTAAAAGTGCAACATTACAATTTGATGGAGACTTTGCTTATGGGTTTTTAAAAGCTGAAAGTGGCGTACATCGCTTAGTGCGTATTTCTCCATTCGACAGCAATGCAAGAAGACATACTTCATTTGCATCTGTATTTGTGTATCCTCTTATAGACGAGAGTATAGAAATAAATGTAAACCCTGGTGATTTGGAATGGGCTTTCTATAGAAGTGGAGGAAGTGGTGGCCAGAATGTAAACAAAGTAGAAACGGCTGTTCGGCTTAAACATATACCTAGTGGTATAATTGTTGAATGTCAACAAGCAAGAACACAAGGAGAAAATAGAGAGTTGGCAATGAAAATGTTGAAGAGCAGACTATATGAAGAAGAGTTGAGAAAAAGACAAGAAGCCATTGATGCCACCAATGCCGGAAAGAAAAAAATTGAGTGGGGAAGTCAAATAAGGTCCTATGTGTTTCATCCTTATAAAATGATAAAAGATCATAGAACCGATTATGAAGTGGGCAATATAGGGCCTGTAATGGATGGGGAAATTGATGGTTTTATTAAGGCTTATCTCATGATGCAACAAGAAAATAATTAAATTATAATTATGTCTTTGGAACTGGAACAACCTAATTTATTTGAACAATTTGAATTATTAATTCAAAACGATGATCCCTTAGAAATAAGGGAATTTTTGAACGATCAAAATATTAGTGATGTTGCAGATTTGATTAATGAATATCCAGAATACGAAGCAAGAATTGTGGCGAATATGGCCATTCACAGGGCAGCCAGCGTATTTAAAATTTTAGATATTGCACAGCAAAAAGACATTGTAAAAGAATTGCCTTCTGCAAAAACAGCAGAATTATTAAATGAGTTGCCGGCAGATGATCGAACAGATTTTTTAGAAGAATTACCCAAAGCAGCTATTAGAGATTTAATCAAATTATTAGATCCAGAAGAAAGAAAAATCACCCTTTCTTTATTGGGATATCCAGAAGATAGTGTAGGCCGATTAATGACACCAGATTATGTATATGTGTATTTACACAATACCATGTCTGAAGTATTCGAAACCATTCGTAAGTATGCCAGAAACAGTGAAACCATTGACGTCATTTATGTAATTGATGAAAATGGGTTATTAATTGATGACGTTCGAATAAGAGATATTATTTTGGCGGCTCCAGAAAAAAGGATTGATGAAATAATTGATGGGAGAGTAGTATCTCTACAAGTAAATGATGACCAAGAAAATGCCAGCCAAGTCTTTAAGATGAATAACCGGGTAGCTTTGCCCGTAGTAGATGAAAATAATATCTTATTGGGAATCGTGACCATTGATGATATGTTATGGGTAGCTAATGAAGAGTTTAGTGAAGACATGCAAAAAATGGGAGGTACTGAAGCGCTGAATGAACCCTATTTAGATATTCCCTTATTAAAATTGTTTAGAAAAAGAGTAGGCTGGTTAATCATACTATTTATTGGTGAATTATTAACAGCCACTGCAATGGGACATTTTGAAGATGAAATTGCCAAAGCTTTAATATTGGCCTTATTTGTTCCCTTAATTATTTCAAGTGGAGGCAATAGTGGGTCTCAAGCATCCACCTTAATTATCCAAGCGATGGCAGTTGGAGAAATTTATATTTCCGATTGGTGGCGGGTATTGAAAAGAGAAATTATAAGTGGAATACTATTGGGATCCGTATTGGGATTATTGGGCTTTTTTAGAGTAGCTATTTGGCATTCTATTATCCCTAATGTGTATGGACCTCATTGGGCTATGATTGGTGCAACTGTAGGCTTTTCACTTATAGGAGTGGTATTATGGGGTACTTTAACTGGATCTATGTTACCCATTTTATTAAAGAAACTAGGAGCCGACCCAGCCGTATCATCCGCCCCTTTTGTAGCAACATTAGTGGATGTAACTGGGCTGATCATCTATTTTAGTTTTGCTTATCTTTTTTTAGAGGGATTGCTTTTATAAAAGTCTGCATTGATTTTCCTAAGTTTAGGAATAATTCATGCATTATGACTCGTTTTCTTCTAATTTGTACTTGTTGTTTTTTTGTATTTACACTTTCTGCTCAAACAGTCTTAATACCTGCCTATACAGGGTATGCTTTGCCTGCTGAAAAAGAAAATATTCAGCTCTTTTCAAGTAAAACAGGATTGCAAAATTGGGTAGATCCACAACAGAAAATAAGCTGGTTTTTTTATGTTAAGAATCCTGGAGAGCTACAATTAAATCTATTGTCAAATAAAATAAATACAGGTTCTACTATTGAAATTGCTTTAGCTGGAAAAACTTTTAAGATTAAAATGGCTTCAAGTGCTGCACTCAAAAAAACTGCAGTGGGGAAGGTCGTTATTGCTGATACTGGCTTCTATTCAATTACTATTTCATGCATTAATAAAGTAGGTAAACTGATTGCGAACATTCAATCGCTTGAGCTAAAAGGTCCTGCAACAGAAGGCATACATTTTAACCCCGTTGAAAGAAGAAATGCTGCTTCTGTTCATTTAAAATACCCTCTTGCCGACTCAACAAAAGCCATGGCTTTTTACAATGAAATCATGGTTCCTGCAGGGGCAGACCATTTATACAGCTATTATATGGCTTGTGGATTCAAGCGAGGGTATTTTGGTATACAAGTCAATAGTCCAACTGAACGAAGAGTTATTTTTTCAGTTTGGGATGCAGGCAATGAAGCAATTGATCGAAGCAAAGTACCAGATTCAAATAAAGTTAAATTATTAGCAAAGGGATACAATGTGGTAGCGAATGATTTTGGCAACGAGGGTACAGGAGGTCATAGTCATTTTGTATATCCTTGGAAAACTGAAGAAAAATACCAATTCATGGTTTTCGCATTAACGGATAGTGCAAAAGCAAGTACCATTTATTCTGGATATTTTTTTATACCGGAAACAGGTAAATGGAAACTAATTGCAAGTTTTCGCGCACCCAAGGATGGCAATTATTTGCAAAACCTGTATTCATTTAGCGAGAATTTTTGGGGAATAAATGGTCAGTTAGAACGCAAAGCCTATTTTGGTAACCAGTGGATACAAAAGTCAAATGGCCGTTGGGAAGAATTGCTAACCAGTAAATTTTCTTACGATGCAACAGGAAAAGCGGGTCATAGAATTGATTATGGTGCGGGGGTAGAAGGGAAACAGTTTTATTTGAGCCATGGCGGATTTAAGCCGGCTAATATTCTATTTGGTCAAAGCTTATTTAGGCAACCAACTGGTCAAAGACCCAATGTAGATTTAAACAGAAATTCAGATTCATTGGTTCAAGCTAAAGTAGATGAGGAAACAATTAAAGCTGCTGTAAGTAAAGGGATAATTGATACAACAGGAAATGAGTCATCTGTTTATTATCATATAGTTAAGCAAGGGGATGGAAAGCCAATCAAAGTAACAGATACTGTAACAGTTTATTACAAGGGTTCCCTGCTTTCCGATGGTAGTATTTTTGATCAAACCAAAGAGAAACCTGCTACTTTCCCATTAAATAGATTAATTAAAGGTTGGCAGTTGGCTGTTCCAAAAATTAATGTAGGCGGCAGTATCAAAGTAATTATTCCATCTGGGTTAGCGTATGGCATTAGAAGCAGAAGTAAAGACATACCTGCCAATAGTGTACTGGTTTTCGATATTGAAGTCTTGGATGCTCGGCAATAAATTATTTAACTTAACTTGAATTCAAATCCAATATAATAAGTAATATGAGAAAGTATATTTTCATCTTTATTTTATTTGTGCCTATTTCATATCTATTCGCACAAAAGACTGCACCTATTACTGAACCAACACCTGCAGGGGTTACAGTAGTAACTACAAAGAACAGTGTTACCATTGCTGGGAAAAAAGTAGATTATACCGCTTTCACAGGATATCTGCATTTGAAAAATGATACAGGTAAGTTGATTGCAAAAATGTTTTTTACTTATTACAAAAAAGACGGGGAGGATGCAGCAAAGCGTCCTGTTACATTTACTTTTAATGGAGGCCCTGGGTCATCATCTGTTTGGTTACATATGGGTGGATTAGGTCCTAAAAGAGTGCAGTTCAACGACGAAGGATTTTCTGAAGGTCCTCCTTACAGTTTTATTAGTAATGAATATAGTTGGTTAGATAAAACTGACTTGGTTTTTATTGACCCAGTTTCTACTGGTTTTAGTAGACCTGCTCCTGGGGAGAGTCCTAAACAGTTTCATGGGTTTAATGAAGATGTTGCATCAATGGCATCATTTATTAGACATTTTTTATCGAGGTATGAAAGATGGGGATCTCCAAAATATTTAGCTGGTGAAAGTTATGGTACTACAAGAGCTGCTGGGTTATCTAAATATTTACAAGATAGACATCGCATTTACTTGAATGGCATTTTTATGATATCAGCCGTGTTGAATTTTGGGACCAATGATTACTATGTTGGGAATGATTTACCAAGGGCTTTATATATTCCTTCTTATACAGCGGCTGCTTGGTACCATAAGAAACTAGCTCCTGCATTACAAGCGAATTTGCAAAATGCATTGAAAGAGGCTGAAGCATTTGCCATTGGACCATATGCATCTGCCTTAATTAAAGGTGGTTGGTTATCAGAATCAGAGAAGAATGCCATTGCCGAAAAAATGAGTTACTATACTGGTTTGTCTAAAGAGTATTGTTTGCAAGCAAACTTACGAGTAGAAGAGAATCGTTTTTATAAAGAACTTAGAAGAAAAGATGGGTTAAGTATTGGCCGGTTAGACGCCAGATTTACTGGTAGAGATATTGACGATGCTGGAGAAGTGAACAGCTTTGATCCATCCTTTGCCAATATTGATGGACCATTTACTGCTACGATTAATGATTATTTCCAAAGAGAATTAAACTTTAAGGAAGAAAACGGGTATAATATTTTTGGAGATGTTTATCCTTGGAATTACAGTAATGTTCAAAATCAGTTCTTAAATGTTGCTGAAAGTTTAAGAGATGCAATGAGTAAGAATCCAGATTTAAAAGTATATATGGGTGCTGGTTATTATGATTTTGCTACTCCTTATTTTACTGCGAAGTATGATATTGAACATATGTTTTTACGACCAGAACAAAGAAAAAATGTGCAATTCTATTTTTATGAATCAGGTCATATGTACTATATTCACAAACCATCACTAGTGCAATTTAAAAAAGACGTAGATGCATTCTTCGAATTCAGTAGGGGGAAATGAGGAAATTAAAGATTTGCTGGTTGCCATTGCTTATAACAATGATCAATCGGCGTTTCGCTCCCTATTTATTCAATTGCATGGGAAATTAAAACAATTTTCTTTTTCTATTGTGAGGTCAGAGGAAGAAGCAGAAGACATCGTTTCAGAATTATTTGTATTGATAGTACAGCGGAAAGAACAACTTTGTCAGTTGGAATCTCCGCTGTATTATTTTTATACCACTGTTCGAAATATGTCGTTGAATTTACTGAAAAAGCAAAAGAGAAGAGCTGGCCTTTCTATGGATCAATGGCAGGTTCAACTAAATAGTATTTATTTTAGGCCAGATTTATTGATGATTACAGAAGAAATGGTATTGAAAATAAAAATGGCCGTTAATAGCCTTCCTAACCGATGTAGGCTAATTTTTAAGCTGATTAAAGAGGATGGTTTAAAGTACAAAGAAGTAGCTGAACTATTGGATATTTCCATTAAAACGGTGGAAGCCCAAATGGCCATAGCAATGCGGAGAATGGCCCAAAGTATGCAGGTTGATCTTCAATCAAAACCTATTTTAGAAAAAAGGGTCAAAAAATAATTTATTTTCTTAGGGGTAAATGTATCTCTCAGTTGTTATAGAAGTGGAATCAACTATAACGATGAGTCAGGAAAGATTTTGGGTATTAATTGCTAAAAAGATTGCAAAGGAAGCCAATGAGCAAGAACTCATTGAGCTTAACCAATATATTCAGGATCATCCTGAATGGCAATTTGCCATTCAAAACCTAGAAAATATCTGGGAAATTCCACTCCCCAATAATAAAGCAGAAGCAGAAGATGCATTCATGCTTCACCTCAATAAAATTGCAGGAAACAATACAAATGATTTTTTAGAAGAACAAAACACTCCTAAAAATTCAATACGAATTATTCCTAAATGGGTTTATTATGCAGCAGCTTCTCTAGTAATTGTTGTAGGATTCACGTATTCCCTTTTTAAACCATCTTTTTCTCCTGCATTGGTAAAAGTTCAACTTGAATCTAATGAGGTTTCTACTCGATTGGGTTCAAAAACGCAAGTAAAGTTACCAGATGGGTCTATTGTTTGGTTGAATGGAGGAAGTAAGCTTGTGTATCAAAAAGAATACGGCAAAATCTTGCGAGAAGTTAGTTTAATAGGGGAAGGTTATTTTGATGTGGTAAAAAATAAAGAAGTCCCATTTATTATCAATACTAAGAGTATAAAAATAAAAGTTTTAGGCACCATTTTTAATGTGAAAGCATACCCTGAAGATAAGCAGACAGAAACCAGTCTTATTAAGGGCAAGATTGAAGTGACCATCAAAAATAGACCTGATAATAAAATTATTTTATCTCCTAATGAAAAGTTGATTGTAGAAAATGAACTGATTGAAGCGCAAAACAAGCGTAAATCCATTGAACTAATTCCTGCGGTTTCTATTAACAAATTAAAATTCATTTCACCAGACAGTTCTGTTGCAGAAAATCAATGGGTAGAAAATAAATTAGTTTTTAGAGATCAAACTTTTGAAGAGTTGGCATTGATGATGGAGCGATGGTATAATATCAAATTAGAAATTCAATCGACTTCATTGAAGTCTACAAGAATGAATGGAAATTTTGAAAAAGAAACCATTGATCAGGCTATAGAGGCTTTGAAGTTAATAATACCATTTAAAACTTACCAAAAAGGGAATACGATTATTATTTACCAATAAAATTGCTGCCTTATGAGATTAAGATTGAATTCAACTTAAAAATGGGCGAAGTTCCGTTGGCGCGGAACCCCGCCAGGTTTAGAAAAATACAAACTGTACAATCTGAATGTAATTCATAACCCTTTCAATTTGAAAATATGAAAAATAATGAAACACCTGATGTTTCACACAAAGATCTTTTTATACAAAAGCTTGCCCGAATTATGAAAATCACTACTGCGTTACTGCTACTTGTATGTATGCAAGTTTCAGCAATTGGCTTTTCTCAAAGCCGTATTACAATAAAGATGGCTTCGCTAGATTTAAAAAAAGCATTATTTGAAGTGGAGAAAAAAACCGATTATCGGTTCTTATTTGCTGAAGAAGTAGTAAAAGGCAAACCAAAAGTTACTATTAACATGGTAGATGCTACTTTAGATGAAATCATGGGTAAGCTATTGGTAAATACAGGTATCAACTACAAAATACTGGGAACAAACTTAGTGGTTCTAAAGGAAACCAATAGTGCTACCAAAGATCTTGCGGAGATTGTTGTAAAAGGAAGAATAACTTCTGCTTCTGGAGAGTCTTTATCTGGTGTGTCCATACAAGTAAAAGGCACCCAAGTTGGTACAACTTCAGATAATACTGGTGCATTTGCGATAACTGTTGCAGATGAAAACGCAAAATTATTGATCTCTTATATTGGATACGAACCACAAGAAATTTCAGTTGCCGGTAAACGAGATTTGAGTATCATATTAACCACGGCTGTTAATAATTTAGAACAAGTTGTTGTAACTGGTTATGGTACACAACGTAAAAGAGATCTTACTGGCTCTGTTACAACTATTAAAGGGGAAGAATTGGCAAAAATGCCCAATACCAATCCTATTAGTTCATTACAGGGAAGAGTTGCAGGTTTAACAGTTGCTAATTCTGGAGTAGCAGGTGCTAGCCCAGTAGTTAGAATAAGAGGTGTCAATAGTACCAATAGTGCGAGCCCTGTTTATGTAGTAGATGGAATTTTGCAAGACAATATCGATTTCTTAAATCCAGCGGATATTGAAACAATCGATATTTTAAGAGATCCTTCATCAATAGCTATTTATGGTTTAAGGGGTGCGAATGGTGTAATTGCTATTACATCAAAAAAAGCTGCAAGAGGTCAAACAAGAATTAATTTTCAAAGCACTGTTGGATTTCAAAAAGTGACAGATAAAATTAAAGTAACAGATGCTGCTGGGTTTAAAAAACTGTATGATGCACAATTAGCCAATATCAATGCTGCTCCATTTGATTACAGTAATTATACTGCTAATACAAACTGGCAAAATGAAATTTTGCAAAATGCATTGCTTACAACAAATAACTTGAGTGTTTCTAATAATTCTGAAAAAAGCAGTACTTATTTAAACATTGGTTATAATAAACAAGATGGGGTAGTTAAGTATAATAGCTATGAAAAATTCATGATTCGTTTGAATCAAGAAATTCGTTTCAATAGTAATATTAAAGTTGGTGGAGAAATCAATGCTTCACATTGGATACAAAATCCTGCAGGGGTTAGTTTAACGAATGCATTATGGGCAGCTCCAATTGTGCCAATTCAACAGAATGCAACAACCTACTACAGTATGCCTTCTTTCCAACGGGCACAGGTAGGTAATCCAATTGCAGCACTGAATAGAAATAATGGAACTAATATCAATAAAGGTTTCCGCTTTATTGGATCATTATACGCTGAAGTTAAATTCTTAAATGATTTTACTTTTAAGTCATCAGTATTTGCAGATTTAGGATTTAATAATTCTAGGTCTTATACTCCACTTCCGTTCACTTTTATTAACCAGGGTGAAGGAACAGCGCCAACTACAAGCTTTTTCGACAACACAGTAAGAACAGGGGTTAGTCAAGAAATGGCTGAGTTTAAGCGTTATCAACAAGATCATACACTTACTTATGACAAAAAATTAGGGGATGGTCATAAATTAACTGCATTGGTTGGTTTTACCTCTATTTACAGTGTTAGTACTAATATAAATGGTAATAGAAGAGATACTTCTGTAAACGTACCTAATAACCCAGATTTCTGGTACATCAGTACTATTAATGCAAACAATCCAGGATTGTATGGTGGTGGTGGTGGAGAGAGTGCCATCATGGGTATGTTTGGTAGATTAAGTTATGCTTATCAAAATAAATATTTGGTAAACGCTACATTAAGAAGAGATGGTAGTTCAAAGTTTGCACCACAGAATCGTTGGGGTACTTTTGGATCAGTCGGTTTAGGTTGGATTGCATCTGAAGAATCATTTGTAAGAAAGTTCAACTTTATTAATTTCTTAAAATTAAGGGCTGCTTGGGGTGAAACAGGAAATGCTAATGGATTTGCAGATAACTTATTTAGACCTGGTATTTCAAATGCATCAACGGCTATTTTTGGTAATAATGTCTACACGGCTATTCAGGCAGCTTATATACCTGACCCCAACTTGCGTTGGGAAGTAGTAAGAGGTCTTGACATAGGTTTCGATTTGAAAACTTTACGCAATCGATTGAATGTAGAGTTTACTTATTATAATAGAACCACATCCGATATTTTAACAGCGGTTACATTGCCTAATGAAACCAGAAGTTATTTTACCAATTTGGGTAAAATAACCAACCAAGGGATAGAATTGAGCTTAAACTGGACAGATAAAATTGGTAAGGATATCACTTACTCTATTGCCCCCAATTTTAGTTACAATAAGAATACGGTTAACTCTATTGGAGACAAAATCAATTTCCAACTTTTTGGAAATGGTGGTGCTAACTTAACTGAAACTGGCCAGTCAATTGGTTACTTCTTTGGATACAGACAAATAGGCATTTATCAATCAACTGCTGAATTGGGAAAAATGGCACGTTTTAATAACTCTTTGCCAGGAGATATTGCATATGCAGACATCAATGGAGACGGTTTATTAACGCCAGCTGATAGAACCTATTTAGGAACCCCATTCCCTCCATATAGTTACGGATTAAATATTAATGTGGCGTATAAAGGATTTGATTTTACCATTGAAGGACAAGGAGTAGCAGGTAATAAGATTTATACGCAAAGAAGAATTGCCAATTTTGCAACATTGAATTATGAAGCCAATAGATTGAATGCATGGACTGGCGGTGGTACAACAAATGTTGAACCCATTCTTGATAATACAAGAGGTAATAATTTCTTGTTCAGTAGCTATTATTTAGAGCCAGGCGATTATTTCAGATTAAGAACATTGCAAATTGGATATACTTTTTCTGAAGGATTATTAAGACGTGTGGGTATTTCTAAAGCTCGTGTTTTTGTAAATGGACAAAATATTAAGAGCTGGAGTCAAGTTACTGGGTATTCTCCTGAGGCCCAGATTGGCAGCATCTTAGGTGGGGGAGCCGACAATGGAACTTTCCCTGTACCTGCAGTTTATTCTATGGGTATTAATGTTACATTTTAATTGAACTAATAAAAATATTCAAAAATGAATAATTTAATTAATAAAAAAAGCTTTGGTAAATGGATGCTACTGCTTTTAACCGTATCGGTTTTTACAGCATGTAAAAAGAATTTTTTAGATACTGCAAGACAAGGGGGATATGATGAAGAAAACTACCCTTACCCTGGTGGTTCTGGTCCATATGATCAATATATTTTTGGTGCATACAATAGTTTAAGAGACTATAGCGTCCATGTAGATGGTTTTATTAATGCTACTAGTATTAGAAGTGATGATGCAGATAAAGGCAGTACCCCAAATGATGGAGGCGCAGATGTAATTAGTATGGATAATTTCCCTGTACTTCCAAATAGTGGTAGAGCCAATGCACTTTGGACAGGATATTATGGATTAATTAATAGGTGTAATAATACTTTATTTCAAATAGGATCAAACAAACAGATAGTTGCAACTGATGCTGTTAAGTTACAATCACAAGCAGAAGTAAGATTTATTCGTGGCTACTCTTATTTCATGTTGACTAGATTGTTTGGTAAAGTTCCAATCATCGATACTTTATTTTCAGATCCTGCAGCACAAAATAATGTTCCTCAAAGCTCTGTTGACCAAGTTTATGCATTTATAGAGCGTGACCTCAATTTTGCAGCCGCGTATTTGCCCGCATTTTGGGATGCCGTTAAATTCCCTGGAAGAATAACTAGTGGTGCTGCAAACGGATTGTTGACTAAAGTATACTTGACACAACAGAAATGGGCACAAGCTATGAATACTGCAAACATGGTTATGAATTCTGGTCAGTATAATTTAAGTACACCTTATAACACAATTTTTGGTGAAGAAGGTGAAAATAGCAAAGAGTCTATTTTTGAAGTGCAAGCAAGAGCAGACGCTATCAATCCAACTTCTCAGGGGATACAGTATACCAACTTGCAAGGAGTTAGAGGTGCAGGTCCTTGGGATTTAGGTTGGGGTTGGAATTCGCCAAGTGCAAACCTTGCAGCAGCATATGAGCCCAATGATCCAAGAAGAGCAAGAACTATATTATTTACAAGTACTCCCACAACACCAGGTGTAACTATTTACGGAGAAGTTACTCCTATTGGGTTGCCTAATCCTCGCTACAATCATAAAGTACATACAAACCCAGCAACAAGAGCTGCAGTAGGTAATCGATTTGGATGGTGGAATAATGTGCGTATTCTTCGTTATGCAGATGTAGTATTGATGTATGCAGAAGCCGCCAATGAATTAGGAGGAGCAAATAATATTACCGCTGCTAAAGCGGCACTTAATAGTGTTCGTTTTAGAGCAAGAGCTGGAAACAATGCTATTCTTCCTGATGTAACTACCAACGATCAAGCGTTATTAAGAGATGCAATTAGACATGAAAGAAGAATTGAGTTGGCTATGGAACACGATCGTTTCTTTGATATTGTTAGATGGGGTATTGCTCAAAATGTAATGAATGCTGCTGGTAAATCTAATTTTAATGCTGCTCGAGATGTATTGTTACCAATACCACAAGCGCAGATTGATTTAACTGGAGGGGTATTAAAACAAAATCCAGGATATTAATTGACTTTTAAACTTTATTATATGCAAATGATGAATAATCATATTAAGTTTTCCCTCATCACTGCTTTTGCTATCAGTAGTTTGATGATTTCTTGTAAAAAAGATGGGAATCCCAATAATCTTCCATCTGTTTCCACTGCAGACTATGTTGGAAAAATTGATGGCTTTAATTCTTCTGATGAAGTGTTCCCTGAAAGCTTGGTTGCCTACTGGCCTTTTGATAATTCAAAGAATGAGGTCAAGTCTAATACAGCACCTGGTACTTCATTGAACGATAGTTATATTGCAACAGGTGTTAAAGGGCAGGCATTAAGATTAAATGCAGGCTTCTTATATTATCCTACTCAGTTTAATGCATTTAAAACAGATGCGTTTAAAAGTTTTGCCATTAGTACATGGATTCAGATTTCCAATAATGGGTCTAAGCGGACGATGCTTTTTCAGTTAACTAGACCAGGTGTATTTAATGGTAGTTTAAACTTTGCTTTAAACACTCAATCCTTTCCAGCTTCAAATGTAACTGATCTTAAAGTGCAACCTACTTTTATTACGATTGGAGGAGGAACGCAAGACAATATAAATACACTAAGAGACGCTCCTGGGGCTCCTAATTATATGCCATATATCACACCCCCAATTGGCCCAGATAAATGGGTTCATTTAGCCTTGAATTATAATGCGAGCAATGGGTTCTTTGATATTTGGATTAATGGTACAAGAGCAGGCGCTTTCCCAAGTAGAGGAACTGGAAATAATAATTTTAAAGCCTATGAGCCCAGTGAAGTAATAATTGGTGGCAATTATAATGTTATCCCAGGTAAATCAGTAAGCTCCGATGTGAGTTTTGCTGCAATGACTGGAGTGATAGATGAAATGCGGATTTATAATATTGCACTACCCGATGCACATATACGCGCATTATATAATTTGGGTAAGGCAGGCAAATAAACAATAGTTTTTTAGGGTTGAATACTGGGTTTATTATTGACTAATACCCGCCCAAGGGCGGGTATTTTAAATTGATTAAATTTTAACATGAAAAAATATTTACTGCTGATTGCTTGCCTTTTGGGAACTACTTTATTCGCACAAAAAAAACGAATAAGTGTAGATCCGATTTCGCCTAGTGATACCGCTTTGTTTAGAAAAGTACAAGCTGCCACTTTTCAATATTTTTGGTCTGGGGCAGAACCTACTAGTGGATTAGCTAGGGAAAGGGTTCATATGGACAATATTTATCCGCAAAACGACCAAGATGTAGTAACAAGCGGTGGAGGTGGTTTTGGTGTAATGGCCATTCTTGTAGGAATAGAAAGAAAATTTATAACAAAGGCAGAGGGAATAAAACGGTTAGAAACCATTTTACATTTTTTAGAAACAGCAGATCGTTTTCATGGAGCATGGCCACATTGGTGGAATGGTAAAACAGGAAAAGTAAAACCATTTAGTAGATATGACGATGGAGGTGATTTAGTAGAGAGCTCGTTTATGTTACAAGGTTTATTATGTGTTAGGCAATATTTTAAAAATGGGAATAAACAAGAAAAAGCATTAGCAGAAAGAGCAGATAAACTTTGGAAAGAAGTTGATTTTAATTTCTATCGCAATAACCAGAATGTATTGTATTGGCATTGGAGTCCTAACCATGAATGGAAAATGAATTTTCCAGTAAGAGGATATAATGAATGTTTAATCATGTATGTTTTGGCTGCATCTTCACCCACCCATGCAGTGCCTGCTGAAGTTTACCATGAAGGTTGGGCAATGAATGGCAAGATTAAGGAAACTAAAAGATCCTATAATTTACCACTTGACTTAAAGCACCAAGGTAATCCACCCAATGGTGGTCCTTTGTTTTGGGCGCATTATTCTTATTTAGGTCTTGACCCAAGAGGATTAAAAGATCAATATGCCGATTATTGGAATGAAACAGTAAATCAAGCTAAAATCAATTATGAGTGGTGTGTACAAAATAGTGAAGGGTATAAAGGCTACGGCCCCAATAACTGGGGATTAACTGCCAGTTATTCTATAAAGGGGTATGCTGGTCATGCCCCAAGTAAAGAGAGAGATAAAGGGGTTATTTCTCCTACAGCGGCACTTTCTTCCTTTCCATATACGCCAAAAGAGTCTATGCAAGCCATGAAATTTTGGTATAATGAATTGGGTAATAAAGTTTGGGGGAATTATGGTTTTTATGATGCATTTAGCATTCATCACAATTGGTTTGAGCCTAGGTATCTTGCAATTGACCAAGGTCCAATAGTGGTAATGATGGAAAATTATCGAACCGGCTTATTGTGGAAATTATTCATGAGTAGCCCTGAAATACAACAAGGATTATCTAAGTTGGGATTTACAAGCCCTTATATAAAAAAGTAAGTATGAAAAAGTATTTGATTTGGGTTGCTACAGTTTTATTTGTCACTAATGGTAGTGCACAAACAACCATCAAAGCCATGTCATTTAATATTCGTTTAGATGCTGCATCTGACGGAGAAAACAGATGGGATTTGAGAAAAAATAGGGTAGCGGGCCTTATGCAGTATTATGAACCAGATTTTATTGGTGCGCAAGAAGTATTACATCATCAGTTAACTTATATAGACAGTATGCTGGTTCAATACAGCTTTATTGGCGTAGGTAGAGATGATGGTAAAACACTTGGAGAATATTCTTGTATTTTTTACAATCAAGAAAAATATATCCCAATAAAGCAATCTACATTTTGGTTAGCACCTAAATCAGACTCTGTTTGTATGGGTTGGGATGCTGTATGCAATCGCGTTTGTACATATGGGTTATTTAAAAACAAAAAAACCAATCAAGTCGTATGGGTATTCAATACACATTTCGATCATGTTGGCAAAACAGCCCGAATTGAATCATCAAAATTGATATTGAAAAAAATAAAAGAACTGAATGTTAAAAATGACCCAGTGATTTTATTGGGAGATTTTAATTTGAGACCAACCGAGGAGCCTATCCAAAATATTGCGAGTGAAATGAATAATGCAAGGGATATTAGTAAAATGGTTTATGGCAATATAGATACTTGGAATGCTTTTAAGTTTAAGGAAAAGCCGAACGGCGGAATTGATTATATATTTGTGAATAAGCACCAGAAATTAGTGGTTGAGAAATTTGCAACTATTACAGATTCATATGATTTAAAATATCCAAGCGATCATTTCCCAGTAATGGCTACCATCACTTTGTTAAAATAATAGTAAATGAAATTTATAATTAAGTGTGTTTGTACCTTTTTTGTTTTTTTACAATTTGGCTTTGCTAATTTTGTTAAAGCACAACCTTTTATTAAAGAGATAAAAGCTTTTCAATCAGCCGACAGTACGTTAATGCCTCCCCAAAATGCAATTTTATTTGCAGGCAGTTCTTCTTTCCGACTTTGGAAAAATATTCAAGAAGATTTTCAAGGGTATACTATAGTCAATAGGGGCTTTGGTGGTTCTGCCTTGCCTGATGTTATTCGTTATAGGGAGGAAATTTTATTTCCATATCATCCAAAGCAAGTAGTGATTTATTGCGGTGAAAATGATTTTGCCATTGACCCAAAATTGCCAAGTGATTCAGTAGTGGAAAGGTTTAAAACCCTTTTTAAAATGATTAGAGAACGTTTTAAAAAAACTAATATTACTTATGTGAGCATGAAGCCAAGCCCTTCAAGATGGAAAATGAAAGACCAAATGATGGCAGCTAATGAAGGGATTAAAACATACTTAAAGTCTCAACGAAGAACAAATTATGTAGATGTTTGGACACATATGTTGGCAGAAAATGGGGAACCAATGAAAGACTTATTTTTATCTGATAATTTGCATATGAATGCAAAAGGCTATGCTATTTGGAAAGAGGCAATTACGCACTTTTTAATCAAATAGGAGCATTGCATAACTGTTTTTGTTTAACTTTATGCAATATTTTTACTTCTAAAGTGTAGCATGAACATTGAAGTCGACACGTTACTAGCTTATGGTGCCACGTCCAAAAAATGGATAAAGGGAGAACAGATTTTTACGCAAGGAAATGAAGCTAGGTATTATCATCAGATTGCGGAAGGATCTGTGAAAATGATAACTTCTGCTAATTTATCTAAAGAGTTTATCCAGGGCCTTTTTTTTAAGGGTAATAGTTTTGGGGAGCCTGCATTAATGATTGGGAAACCTTATCCAGCAAGTGCATATGCAGAAACCGACTCACTCATTTATCGGTTATCGAAAGAGAAATTTTTAATACTTCTGGAGGATCACCCATCTTACTATAAAAATTTATTTTTAATTTTCGCCGAGCGGCTTTACTGTAAGACCCTTACAGCAAATATTTTAATGAATAATTCTCCTGAAGAAAAAATTATTGGGTTATTGGAGAAACTAAAAATAGAGAAGAAGCTGAACGAACAAGGATTGGTTCCATATACACGACAGCAAATCGCTGATTTTACAGGATTAAGAGTAGAAACTGTGATAAGAACGCTTGCTAAACTGGTAGAAAAGAGGCAAGTAGTAATTATTAACCATAAAGTATTTTATTTATGAAGATTAATCAGTTATTAAAGGTTGGATTGTACAATTTGGTAATAGTGGCCATTTTAGGGGTTTTAATGCGTTACAAAATTGGGTTCGAACTCCCCATTGTTAACCAAAAAAACCTTCAATTGGCCCATTCTGGCTTTGCGTTTTCAGGCTTTATATCAATTGTGATTATGAGTCTGATGGTAAAAACGAACCTAAAATGGTTATCAGCTTCGCAAGTTAAGTTTTTAGAAAGCCAAATTTCCCTGAGCTTGTTTTCAGCATATATTGCTTGTATCGCGTTGATATTTTGGGGCTATGGAGTTTATTCTGTTGTTTTTCAGGTAGCGGGTTTACTTTTTAATATGCTTTATATTATAGCCTTCATAAAGACGCTGCATCAACATCCGAATAAGGATACTGCAAACTGGTACAAAGCTGCTGGTATATTCTTTTTCATTTCTGTATTTGCAAGCTTTTGGTTGATTTATATGCTGTTTTCTGGGAATAAAACCCAGCATTCTTATCTAGGAGCAACTTATTGGTTTTTACATTTTCAGTACAACGGTTGGTTCTTTTTTGCTTGTATTGGTATGTTTTTTCAGTGGTTAGATCAAATGAATATTGATACGAAGCTTAATAGAACTACTTTTTTATATTTCGCCATTAGTTGTATTCCTGCGTATGGCTTGTCTGCACTATGGTTGAATTTACCCGTTTGGATGTATTTATTAGTCGTTATTTCGGCTATTCTACAATGTATAGGTGTTATAAAATTCTTCTCCATAGTATTCAACAAAAGAGTGGTTAATGCTATTCATCAGAACCCGGTTGTTAAGCTATTATTTATTTTTTCTTTTGGCGCCTTGCTAGTAAAAATATTACTACAAATGGGTTCTACGATCCCGTTCTTAAGCAAATTAGCATTTGGTTTTAGGCCAATTGTAATTGCCTATTTACACCTAGTGCTCTTGGCTTTTACCGCATTATTTCTAATTGCCTATACACATCTGACTGCTGGGCTTAATTTTAGTAAGGCTGCTATTTTAGCGACTAAAGTATTTGCTATTTTTGTAATTTTAAATGAAATGGTATTAGGTGTTCAGGGAATAGCTTCTCTTAGTTATCAGGTAATCCCTTTTGTAAACGAAGCATTGCTAATAATAGCTGGAGGTATGCTTATTGCTTCAGTAGTTATGATGCCTAGTTCTCAAAAAATAGGATAAAAATTATCTTAAAATGTGATTGAAATCATATAACTATTTAATGCTATTTTAGAACTTCGCTTAAACAATAAACATATTTTATGAAAAAAAATGCAATCCTTTTATCTGGACTAGTTCTACTTTTTGCTACCGGATGCTCAAACGGAAATACAACTGAAACGGAAAATGCAAGCCCTGCAACCGTTACTGAAACTGGCGCAGGTCAATCTGCGGTACAGGATGAAACATCTAATCCTAATATTGTTCAAGTTGCTGTTGGCAGCAAGGACCATAGCACGTTAGTTGCAGCAGTTAAAGCCGCAGAATTGGTGGATGCATTGAGTAATGCCGGTCCATTTACTGTATTTGCTCCAACAAATGCTGCTTTTGAAAAATTACCAGCTGGAACAGTAGATGATTTATTAAAGCCTGAAAAAAAGGCAGATTTAAAAAATATATTAGAATACCATACTTATGTAGGTGTTTTAAAAGCTGAATACATGCAAGATGGTCAAGAATTTGAACAAGTAAACGGCGGTAAAGTAAAAATTACCAAGAAAGATGATAAGGTTTTTGTAAATGGTTCTGAAGTGGTAGCCTCAATAGTTACTTCTAATGGAATCATCCATGTAATTAATGATGTTCTATTGCCTAAATAGATTAACTGAACATTTTTATTTGCATTACAGTAGCAATGCTTGTTGCCCTTTGCTTTGCAAGTTCACTAGTATTTCCTTCAAATAATTCATCTACTGTTTCTGTAAATAAATGAATCCATCTTTGAAAATGCTCCATCTTCATGGGGCATTTTTGATGTATATCCCTATGCTTGGCCATGGGATTTCCTTCATACTTTCCTGCGTAGAATAAGATATTATCCCAAAAGTCATACATGACAGGTAAGTGTTTTTCCCAATCAACAGCTACTATTTCAGAAAAGAAAAATGAAATCAGTTCATCTTCTCTGACTTTATTATAAAAGCTATTGACCAATAATTCCACATCGGCTCTGTTGCTTATATCTTTTTTCATTGGATGATTTTAACAAATAAAAATGTTTATTATAAATCCTTTTTCTTGAATTTCTTTAAAGAGACTAGAAAAGGGATAGTTGACCATAATATTAAGAGGGTAAACGAAATACTCATGCCAACGGTATTGCCAAAAAAGTTTCTAAAGATGGCGCCAGTATATCCCATGATTGCTGTAGAATCTAGTTGCAGCAATAATAAGATTCTAGATAGGTCTAGAGGGCTTAATGCAGTCATTAATACCATTGGTTTCTCAATAGGGTAGTCGGCAAATTGGAACATTAAAAACAACAAAAGGCCATCAAACAACAACGCAAAATATATCCAGATTAATATAGTTAATCCAATTCCTTTTGCCTTATCTCGGTAAATAATGGTACTCAATAATGCCAATGAAACGAAAATAACCGTAATTAAAATTCCAACAACAAGCATTAGTAAACTGATGGTGAATTCTGCGAATAATAATAATGGAATTCCTGCACCAATTATAAATGCTGTTACTAAGCTTCCACATAACCCCCAATAGAGGCTTAACCATATCTTACTTCTTTTTATTGGATGACTAACCAATAGTTCAATGAACTCACTACTATTGTAAATATAAATGGCTGAAAAAAGAACAGAAACTAGCGGAACGGTTAGTAAAATCAGATTCAATAAGGTGAGCATTCCTTTAGCACTATTGTCTTCTAGGGTAAATGCTGACCAGGCAACGAGTGACATCATTACCATATAAGCAATTACAAACTTGTTTTTTAAAATATCAAGCATTACATATTTAAAAATTCTACCCATCTATTTATTTTTTAAAATTTGTAAAATAGCACTTGAAATTTTCGCTGTTTGAGTTGATTCTTTAAGTGCTGTTACTGCTCGATGAAAAATAATATTCCCCTCTTGCATAAAAATGATTTCACTAACCATATCATCTAATTCACTTAATAAATGAGATGTTATAATGATTAGTTTTCCATTTCCTTTTTCTTTAATGATTTTTTGTTTCAAAATTTCTGCTGCAATTGGATCCAAGCCAGCCGTTGGCTCATCTAGAATAAGTATACTAGGATTGAATAAGAAGGAAAGTACTGCGCTTACTTTTTGCATTGTTCCACCACTGAGGGTACTCATTTTCTTGTCTAATAACTTGTCAAGCTCGTAAGCTTTATATAATTCTTCGTCTAATGGTTTTTTTTCGTTTCGAATACCTTTCACCATATCAATAATTTGACCGATGGTCATATTTTGAGGGTATCTTCCAATTTGTGGCATGTAGCCTATATGCTGTTTGTATAATTCGCTCTTAGTAATAGACTCATTATTTACTAAAATACTGCCACTGTCAGCCATTACCATACCTAAAATGATTTTCATTAAAGTGGTTTTGCCGCAGCCGTTAGGACCTATCAATGCAATGCACTCACCTTTTTTAAGTGTAAGATCAATCCCATTTAGCACAACAAGTTTTCCGAATTTCTTTTTTATATTTTCTACAGTAATCATAATCTTAAAGCACTCATAAGTGGTTTATTGTCAATAAAATTTTCAGGTGTTAAACTTGGAATCTTTTTTTCTGATTGATCTAAAAGCGACACAAAAAAGCTTCTGAACAAAATCATAGCAGTGGGGTTGCTCTCCACAATAACAGAGTACAGACTTAGTGGTCTATATGGAACATCTCCAATTTTGTCTTTATTTAAATCGTAGCCACTGTATTTATCCCAATAGTTTTGTGAAAAAATATTTAATAGCAAAGTGCCATTGGTACTAACATCAAAAGTGTTTTTAATAAAATTATTTTTTTGGATAATATTGTCCATGCAATTCGCTTGTATTTTCAATCCCCATCCATTATTACTAAAAACATTATTTTCTACAATCGTTCTATTGCTGCCATCCATGAAAATGGCGGCCGTATTTTTGTTAAAATGATTTCCCGATAAATGACAGTCAGATATTTCTTTGAATAATAATCCGTATGCTGCGTCTCCCCAATTTTCATTGAAAGTATTGTTCATCATGGTAATTTTTTTAGAGAACATAACGGCCACTCCAGCGCCATTTCTACTAAAAATATTGGTGAAGTATGAATCATTATTTGAATTCATAAAATGTAATCCATAACGAATATTATCAGTAACAATATTTCTCCATATCACTGAATTATTTACAAATTCAAAATAGACCCCATCTCTACAACCATTGATATTGTTACCTATAATTTGTAGGCTATCACTTTTCCAACAATGCACTCCATTCCCAATTGTTTGTTCTTCTTTGCCAAATGCAATGATGGAGTTGTTTTTAATGAGGCAATTGGTACTGAATTGAATGTATATGCCAAAAAAATTGTCGAATAATTCATTATCGATAATGGTAACTTTCGTTGCTTCGTATACTTTTATCCCTCCTGGGTCGTCTAAGCTTGCATAACCAGAGTGCTGAACCCTCAATCCTTTTATTGTAACATAGCTCGATTTGATTGATAATACTTCATATTTTTTGTCGCCATCTAATATTGGTCGATCAATACCTATGATCGTTATGGCTTTTTGAACAATTATATTTCCTTCCTTATATAGACCTTTATGGATATAAACAGTGTCACCTTCATTGGTTACTGCCAAAGCAGATTTAATGGTTTTATATGGATGCTGCGCACCAACGTGGAATACTTTTCCTGAAGCTGATAATCCTTTAAATAGGAGTAGAACAATAAAAAAACACTTCATTTTATTGAATTATATTCTCCCAGGAAATAATTGAAACAACAGCAGACTTTGCCAAATTCTCAGCTGCTTCTTTTTGCGCAAATGCGGCTGTATTGCTACCCATAGGACTTTTAATGGTTTCATGCTTTACATACCATGCTTTGGTGGCATCAATCAAATGATTATCGGCATTGTAGTCATTTACAAAATATTGTTTTAGGACAATTTTCTGATTGGATTTATTAAATGAAATCATGCAGTTTAAATCATCAAATTTGTAAATTCTTCCTTTATCGCTGATTGCTTCTGCACCAAATCTTGCATCTGCAACAGTCATCTTGCAAAACTCGCATTGGTCTTTATTTAAAACCAATTTTTCAGGTTGTGTATTTCCACATGCACTAAATAAAAACAGCAATAAAACGGTGGTAACTACTTTGGGTTTTATTATTTTTTTTAACCACCCTGCCTCGATTGCTACAGCAAGTAAACATAAAAGTCCAGCACCAATAAATAGCCATCCGCCCATATCTGGTATAGAATAAGCTCCAAAGTTGAGTAATTGTTTAAATCCAATGAGTGGTGGTTGGTAAGCCATGCCTGGAACAATAATGGCAGCATTCGGGTCTAAGTTATGGCCATAGTTATATTCCCATCTCCAAAAATCAACCATTGCAACAATGCCAAATACTACAAAAGCAATAAAAGTGGTGTAAAGCATTTTTCTACCACCCTTAATTCCTGTGATGAACATTAAAATAGCATAGAAGCCAATAATATAGGGAAGAAGGGTGAATTCAATAAAGTTTTCTTCATGTAAAGTTTGCATCCCTATATAGTGATTCAAACCATTAATTATAGCAACATCACCTCCTAATTTGTAAGAAAATATTTTTAAGCCTAATCCCTCTGGATATTGCGGCGCATCTAGTTCAATTCTCCATATTGGTAACACAATTGATACAGCTAAAAAAATACCACTAATGATTAGTAACCATTTTGATAATTTTGATATTTCTATTTTCATCTTTCTATTTTTAAAATAAAAAAGGAGCAGTTATGATTTACTGCTCCTTTTTGTATAAACTATTTACTTAGTTTCTGGAACAGGTTTTCCTAAACTAAAGCTAAGCGGCACATTGCTTCCAGCAGGAGAAACTCTGATATATCCTTGCATTTCTTGGTGTAATGCACTACAGAAGTCTGTACAATACATTGGGAACATACCAGGTTTTTTAGGTAACCACTTTAAAGTAGTCGTTTCACCTGGCATAATCAATAATTCTGCATTGTCAGCTCCTTTGATAGCAAAACCATGCGGAACATCCCAATCTTGTTCTAAGTTAGTTACGTGGAAATACACTTCATCTCCAACTTTGATTCCTTCAATATTATCAGGCGCAAAGTGTGAACGGATAGAGGTCATATAAACATGCACTTTATTTCCTTCTCTGGTTACTTTAGCGTTTGCTTCACCTTGTGTTACATAAGGGTGCTTGTTATCAGACAATTTATATAATTTCAATTGTCCATTATTTCTAATGATATCCGCTGGTGCAGACTGAGCATAGTGTGGTTCACCAATAGTAGGGTAGTCTAGAATCAGCTGCATTTTATCTCCACTAATATCATATAGTTGAGCACTTTGTGCTAATTCAGGACCAGTTGGTAAATAACGATCTTTAGTGATCTTATTGTACGCAACAAGGTATTTACCATTTGGCTTTTTAGTGTTACCACCAGGGATGCTTAAGTGACCAACAGAATAATAAGTTGGAACACGGTCAAGCACTTTTAAATCTTTAATATTCCATTTAACAACTTCAGAAGATACAAAGAAAGAAGTGTAGGCATTTCCTCTACCATCAAATTCGGTATGCAAAGGTCCTAAACCTGGTTTTTTTACTTCACCGAATAATGCAGACTCGTATTTAATTACAGGAATACCTTCGTAATCTCCATCATAAGATTTAGCAGCGATAGATTGTTGAATTTTATCAAAGCTAAATACAGGGATTAAGGCAGCTAGTTTACCAGAACCAACAATGTATTCACCAGTTGGATCTACGTCACAACCATGTGGAGATTTAGGACAAGGAATAAAGTAAACGATGTCTTTAAATTCTTTTACATCTAATACCAATACTTCTTCTTCCATTTTAGAAGTTGCAGTGTGAGTAGCTTCATTCCAAGTGTTATGGGCATATTTAGTTTTTACTTTTTTGCCTTTACCTGCTTTGATGTATTCCTCTGCTTTTTTCCAGTTTACTGCCATTATAAAGTCTTTATCTTTTTGAGAAGCATTGACTTCTAATAAAGTACTTGCTTGTTCAGTATTGTAGCAGCTAAAGAAAAACCAACCATGTGATTTGCCTTTGCCGGCTCTAGCCAAGTCAAAGTTTACGCCAGGTGTTTTTAATTGGAATGCAACTTTCATTTCCCCTGTTTCTTTTGCAACGCTCACAAAAGAGATATGGCCTTTAAAGTTTTTCTTGTAAGAATTGATAGGAACATCACCGTTGTCTTCATCAGAAGGAACGCTAAAACGTGTTCCTGCTACAATGTATTCAGAGTTTTCAGTTCCAAAAGGAGAACTGTGGTTTCCAGCACTATTGGGAAGTTCTATTATCTCAGCAGTTTTGAAAGTTTTCAAATCAATTCTTGCTAAACGTGGCGTATTGTTACCATTTGCAAAAACCCATTTACCGTCGATTTCACCATTGGTCTGGCTCATTTCGGTGTGGTGTAAATCGTCCCAAGGAACAAAACCATGAGAAGTATTTAGCATTGGTTTTGTTTCTTCGCTATATCCCCATCCTTTTTCAGGATCAACAGAGAATACAGGAATTACCCTAAGCAAACGGCCACTAGGTAATCCGTATACACTCATTTGTCCGCTGAATCCACCAGATACGAAATTATAGAATTCATCGTATTTGCCAGGTGCAACATAAGCTTTTGCAGCAGCGTCTCCACTTACTGCACTACCTGTGCTTTTGGGTTTACACGAGAACAATGCAGCAGCAGATATCACTGCAGCAATCGAAGTTGATTGTATTAGTTTCATGTTGATTTAATTGGTTTATTATTTATTTAGCGCCATCATTTTTACGCATAAATTCAAGGATTTCTCTAGCCTCATTGTCTACCAAACCTTGATTAGGCATTCTAACCAAACACAATTCTAATTGTGCTTGTACTTTAGGATCTTTTTCAATCATTGGATCTGGGTTTGAAATAAAGTTCATAATCCAATAAGGAGTATTGCGGGTAGTTACACCTTTCCATCCTGGTCCTACTAATCGCTCTTCAGTAAGTTTATGACAAGAGGTACATTTTGTTGCTGAAATGGCTTCTCCTTTTGTTGCCATTGCATTATCTAAAGCGCCAAGTGTAACATTTGACTCATTGAATTTACCTTCACCTCTCTTAGGGTCATAATCAGAGGGAGTGGCAGTTGTAGTTGTTGCAGCTGCATCAGTCTCTGTTGCAGTTGCTTCGGCTTTAGGACCTCCACCACCGCAAGCAATTACAGCTAAGCAGAATGAAGTCATTAATAAGAATACGATAGGTTTTTTATTCATAACATAAATATTTAGCACAAATTTAGGTAGACCAAATATCCTATTTTATGATTATGGTCATATTTCAAAACTATAATATAGCTTGCACTCAATATTTTTTTTTATGTCCGCAATTTTTATTATATTAAGTACTTCAGTTACTTGGTTAGATTCGCTTTTAAAAGCAGATCAGGAATTGTTTTTAAAAATCAATACTGTTTATATTCATCCATTACTTGATGCTGTTTATCCTTGGTTTAGAGAAGGAAATACTTGGATGCCTTTGTATTTATTTATCATTGTGTTGTCCTTGGTGAATTTTAAACATAAGGCTTTTGCTTTTATTTTATTTGCAGTAGTAACAGTTGTATTAACCGATCAAATAAGTAGCAGTATAATAAAGCCTTTTTTTGAAAGACCTAGACCTTGCAGAGATCCTATTTTGATGAATCAAATTCGACTATTACTAAACGGTTGTTCTGGAGGATATAGTTTTACTTCCTCACATGCTACTAATCATTTTGGTTTTGCTATTTATATATGTTTAACGATGGGAAATATCATTGGCAAGTGGAAATATGCTTTTTTAATTTGGGCAGCAACAATTGCCTATGGTCAAGTATATGTTGGGGTGCACTATCCATTAGATATTTTTTTTGGCGCAATTCTCGGGTCTTTAATTGGATTCGTAACGGCATATTTGAACAATAAAACTGCTGGAAAAATTACTTCAGATGACATTCAAAATAAACTAACACATGGTATCCAATAAATTCTTTTATGCTGTTATTGGAAGTTGTATTGTTATTTATATAATTGGAATATTTGCAATTCCTCTAATGGATATTGATGCTTCTCAATATGCTTCAATAAGTAGAGAAATGCTAGAGCGGGATAGTTTCTTGCAAATTTTTGACCAAGGGCAAAATTATTTAGATAAACCACCTTTACTATTTTGGTTGTCTGCATTCAGCATGCATATATTAGGCGTTTATGATTGGGCATATAGACTGCCTTCTTTATTTGTGCTGTTGGGGGGTATTTATGCCACTTATCAATTTGCGAAAATGTATTATGGAGATGCGATTGGTAAACTGAGCGCAATGGTATTGGCTTCTTCTCAAGCAGTATTTTTAATTAGCCACGACGTAAGAACAGATACCATGCTGATGGGTTGGGTAATGCTTTCTATTTGGCAACTAGCGGTTTGGTTTAAACACCAGCGCTGGGCAAATTTTGTTTTGGCATTTATTTTTATAGGTTGTGGATTGATGACCAAAGGGCCTATTGCATTGATGGTTCCGGGTCTAGCTTTTGCTAGTCATTTTTTAATACAAAGAAACTGGAAACAGTTTTTTAGGTGGGAGTATATAGTTGGAATCTTAATAATTGGAATCATCCTATTACCCATGTGTATGGGGCTTTATCAGCAGTACGATTTACAGCCAGGTAAATTAATAAATGGAAGACCGATTGAGTCTGGTCTTCGTTTTTATTTTTGGACACAAAGTTTCGGCAGGTATACAGGAGAAAATTTTTATCATGAAATGAGCCATTTTACATTCTTGTTAGAGAATATGTTTTGGAGTTTTCTGCCTTGGATTTTTTTCTTTTTGCCTGCACTATTTTTTGCAATCAAAGCACTAATAAAACAACAATTGCGCATAACGAATGAACAAGAATTTATTACTACAGGCGGTTTTATATTAACCTATTTAATACTAGCAAGAAGCCAGGCCCAATTGCCTCATTACATATTTGTAGTTTATCCTTTGGCTTCTGTTATCACTGCTAAATTTTTATATGACTTATTTTACTTGAAAAAGTGGGTGAAATGGGAAAAAGGACTTTACTATTTTCATTTATTTATTTGGGGCCTACTATGGATCGCTATTATTGCTATCACTAGTTTAGTATTTGAGGAAGTCTCCAAAATAGTTCCAGTAATGGCAATAGTTGGGCTGGGTATATTTATTTGGGTTGCTGCTAAAAAAACGGCTTTAATCCCAACGCAGTTGGTCATGGCTTTAATGACAAGTATTGGAGTAAATATTTTTTTGAGCACTACCTTTTATCCGAACTTACTCAAATTTCAAATGGGTAATGATGCTGCAAAAGCCATTAAAGAAAAGCGGCTAAATGTAAAAGAGATTAATTTATACGGGATCCACAATAGCAATGCACTTCATTTTTATTCAAAGCATATATTCCCCTATAAATCCAATAAATTATTGTTCAAACCCCAAGATAAAGTATTGACAAGTAAAGACAGTGTTGCCGTTTTCAAATACCTATTTCCTTCCGCTACTTTAGTTCATGAAGGAAATCAATTTGCTGTTTCATTATTAACCATTCAATTTTTAAACCCAGCAACTAGGGGAACGGAGACTCCCAAGTATGTCATTTTAGATTTAGATGGTAAGCCTTAGACTGCTTATTTTTGCTTATTTTTACCAAAATGATGGAATTTTTTCTGATACTCTTTTTAATAATTGTCAATGGGCTTTTTTCCATGGCTGAAATTGCCTTAGTGTCTGCCAGAAAAGCACGCCTTGAAGCGCAAGCAGCAAAAGGAGATGAAGATGCGGCAAAAGCACTCAAATTGGCCAATCACCCAGATACTTTTTTGTCTACTGTTCAAATTGGCATTACTTTAATAGGAATTTTAACAGGTATTTTCTCGGGAGATAAGTTTAAGGAACCTTTAGCGGCTTGGTTGTCGGGTTTTAGCGGTTTGGCTGAGTACAGTACAACAATCTCTACTACTATTATTGTGATTATCGTTACTTATTTATCGTTGGTTTTAGGTGAATTAGTTCCTAAAAGGATTGGGTTAAGTAATCCTGAAGGTATTGCCAAATCGGTTGCGGGGCCAATGCGTGTTGCTGGCTGGATTACTTTCCCGTTTATTTGGTTATTGTCTAAGTCTTCGCATTTAATAGTCAAGATGCTTCGAATTAAAGCCAATGATAATCAAGTTACCGAGGAAGAAATTAAAGCAATTATAAGTGAAGGAACAGAACAGGGAACCATTGAAGAAGCAGAACAAGAAATTATTGAAAGGGTTTTTCATTTAAGTGATCGCAATATTACTTCTTTAATGACGCATAGAAGTGATATTGAATGGTTAGATGGAGAAAAGAAAGTAGGAGAAATAAGGGCTCAGTTGCAAGACATGATCCACTCTGTCTATCCAGTTTGCGAAGACGATATTGATCATATTAAAGGGGTGGTTTCAATAAAAGACTTGTTTACTGCAGATGAAAATGCAACCATTTTCTCCATCATGCGGTCAGCTATGTATGTGCCTGAAAACAACTCTGCATACCAGGTTTTAGAAAAATTTAAGCAGACCAAAATACACCAATGTTTTATTGTGGATGAATATGGTAGTGTTCAAGGACTAATGACTTTAAATGATATTTTAGAAGCTATAGTAGGAGATATACCTCAAGAAGAGGACGAAGATTATGAAATTATTGAACGCGCTGATGGCTCTTATTTAATTGATGCGCAGATTCCATTTTATGATTTCCTAAGCAAATTTGATAAAACAGAGTGGATGGAGAAGTGGGAGCAAGACTTTAATACGCTAGCTGGTTTTATCATTCATCATTTAGAAAGAATACCTAAAACTGGAGAGACTTTAGAATGGGAATCGTTTACTTTCGAAATAGTAGACATGGACAACCATCGTATTGACAAAGTGTTGGTTACAACAACAGAAGCTTTATCAAGCGAGGATTAAAAACTAAAACTGGTTGTTTTATTGGGGTAATCCAATTTATAGCTCTTTTGATTCCCTTTACTTTTCACATGAAATAAGTTGATCTGGCTGGTCTCGAAATCATGTAAAATGGAACAATTAATATCTACGGCATTCATTTCTTTTATATCGGTTACTTCAAAATAAGACCAAGTACTCTCCTTAATGATCTCGTAGCCTATATAATTGAATTTAACGGCTTTCCCATTAATCTTCAGTTGTAGCTTCTGACCGATATACTGACTAATTTTTTGGTCAATAAGGGCTTTGTTTGTTGGCTTAATGATATCAATGGTGCCGGTACTTTGTTTCTGTAGGGTTTTCTCCAAATCATCTGTGAATATTCTAACACTTATTTCTGCTGTTGCGTCTTTTGGATTATGCTCAATTTCGATTACAGAAACAAAAAAAGGGTGCAAAATTGCTATACTTGCACTTATTAACCATTGAGCGAATATTGTTGCCATTAAAACAATTTATTTACTGCAAATGTCGGTTTTAATTTAAATTGCTCCAATGAATGATTTTGGTCTCTTTTTTGAAATGGGTTACCAGCATATTGCTGACTTAAAAGGAATCGACCATATTTTATTTGTACTAGTATTATGTATACGCTACCAGTTTGCAGACTGGAAAAAGTTGCTTTGGTTAATTACCGCTTTTACCATTGGTCATTCTATAACCCTAGCATTAAGTGTTTTCAATATCTTAAATTATTCTACCAGTTGGATTGAGTTTTTGATTCCAGTAACAATTCTTATAACTGCAATTAGTAATGTGTTTGTTAAGAAGTTTGTATACAAAGCAAAATTCCCCTTAATCTATTTCTTTGCCCTCTTTTTTGGCCTTATTCATGGATTGGGGTTTAGCAATTACCTCAAAAGCTTATTGAGTAAAGGGGAAAATATTATTCCAGAACTCTTGGCATTTAATTTAGGATTAGAAGCGGGGCAACTCTTGATTGTATTATCCATTCTGTTTATTTCACTTATATTCGTAAACCTTTTTAAAGTTAATAGAAGAGAATACATTCTGTTTATTACAGGGGGTGTTTTTGCAATTGCACTTCAAATGACTTTGGAAAGAATTCCATTTTAATAAATCAGCACTATTATGAAGAAAATTACGGTGTTATTTTTTGCTTCTGTACTCGCTTTAAGCAGTCTGGCGCAGAACATCATGAACAACCCCACTTCTAATCACGGTAACAAATTTGAGCAATTAGGTACTATTTTGCCTACGCCCAATGAATACCGAACTGCAAGTGGTGCTCCTGGTCCTAAGTATTGGCAACAAAGAGCCGACTATGTTATCAAAGCAGAGTTAGACGAAGCCAATCTTAAATTAAAGGGAACAGAAACAGTCACTTATTTTAATAATTCCCCTGATGTGTTAACCTATTTATGGTTACAGTTAGACGAGAATGAGCACAGCAGTAAGAATAATGCGAACTATCAAGATGCATCTTTTATGCCACGCCAATTAACAACTGCTGCTTTAGACAATATGGCTGCAGCAAAAACAGACAATGGCAATGGTCATATCATTTCATCATTAACAGATGCTGCTGGTAAATCTTTAAAGTATACCATCAACAGAACAATGATGCGAATTGATTTGCCAAGTCCTTTAAAGCCTGGCCAAAAATTCGTATTTAATGTTGCATGGAGTTATAAGGTAACCAATCGTATGACTGTTGGAGGAAGAGGTGGATATGAAACCTTAGAAGACGGGAATAATTTATTCACTATGGCACAGTGGTTCCCACGTTTATGTGTATATAGTGATTTTCAAGGATGGCAAAATCAGCAGTTTACAGGCAGAGGAGAATTTGCTTTAGCATTTGGTAACTACGATGTAACACTAACAGTACCAGCTGACCATATCGTATTAAGTACAGGTGTTTGTCAAAACTATGCTCAGGTGTTAACACCAGCTCAAATGGCTAGATGGAATCAAGCCCAAACTGCAAAAGAGCCTGTTGAAATTGCTACTCTAGCTGAAGCCAATAGCAAAGAGAAAACAAAGAGCACGCAGAAAAAAACTTGGGTGTACAAAGCAGAAAACGTTCGTGATTTCGCTTGGACAACGAGCCGCAGGTATATCTGGGATGCAATGCCAGTATATGTAGAAGGAAAGAAGATTATGTGTATGAGTGGCTATCCTAAAGAAGCATATGGCTTATATAGAAAATATTCTACTAAGGTAGTTGCACACACTATCAAATCTTATTCTAAGTTTTCTATTCCATATCCTTACCCAGTAGCTCAAAGTATTGAAGCTTCTAATGGTATGGAATACCCAATGATTTGTTTTAACAATGGTAGAACCAATAAAGATGGGTCTTACAGTGAGCAAACCAAAGTAGGTATGATTGGCGTAATTGTTCACGAAGTAGGGCATAATTTTTTCCCTATGATTGTGAACAGCGATGAGCGTCAATGGAGTTGGATGGATGAGGGTATCAACAGCTTTGTTCAATATTTAACAGAAGAATTATTCGATAATAAATATCCATCAAGAGGTGGCCCAGCTTGGGGAATCGCAGGTTATATGCGTTTGCCAAAAGAGCAGTTAGAGCCTATTATGACCAATAGTGAAAACATTGTTCTCTTTGGACCTAATGCGTATACTAAGCCAGCAACAGGGTTGAATATACTTCGCGAAACCATTATGGGACGTGAATTATTTGATTACGCTTTTAAAGAGTATGCTAGAAGATGGGCATTCAAACATCCTACACCAGCAGACCTATTCAGAACTATGGAAGATGCCAGTGCAGAAGATTTGGATTGGTTCTGGAGAGGATGGTTCTATGGAATTGATCCAGTAGATATTGCCATTGATACGGTTAAACATGCAGTGATGAATCCAGATGCAGTTCCAACTACACCACAAGCTCCTACTCAAACGATGTCTTTAGCAAGACCTTTGTTTAGTGGACCTGCTGCTTTTGACGATATTTCTAAGCAAAGAAATAGAAACGATAAGAGCATTGTTTTCCAAACAGATGTAGATACCAGTTTAAGAGATTTTTATTGGAGATATACAAGAGGCATAGAGCCTTATGATTCAACTGTTAAATTCTCTTTTCCTGCACCAACAGCACCAACTGCATTAACAGAAGAAGAGAAAAACAAATACAAGAATGTAAATTTGTATGAAGTTACTTTTTCTAATAAGGGTGGATTAGTAATGCCGATTATTGTAGAGTTCACTTTTGAAGACGGAACCACCGAAACTCAAAAAATCCCTGCTCAAATTTGGAGAAAGAATGAACAAAAAGTAACCAAACTCTTTATGACTACTAAAAAAGCAAAAGGCATTAAAGTAGATCCAATGAGAGAGACAGCAGATATTAATGAAGGGAATAATAGCTGGCCTAAAAATGGCGTTGCACCTGAACCAAGCAAATTCAGCTTATTCAAGGGTGCTGCAGGTAGAGCTCGTGGAGTATCATTTGGCGTAAATCCTATGCAAAATGCTATGCAGAAAGCCAATAAGTAATTGATTAAATAGATAATTGAATGCCACCTGTTTAAATACGGGTGGCATTTTGTATTTTAGCCATCCTTATGCTTCTGACTAAATAAACCATTATGAAAAAAATTGTTTTTGTTCTCTTTGTTTTAATGATATCTGTGATTGCACATGCACAAAATATCATGAATAATCCTACCTCTAATCATGGCAACAAGTTTGAACAACTTGGAACCATTTTGCCTACTCCAAATGAATATAGAACAGCTAGCGGAGCCCCAGGTCCAAAATACTGGCAACAAAGAGCTGATTATATTATTAAGGCAGAATTAGATGAAGCTAAATTGCTATTAAAAGGAACAGAAACCATTACTTATTATAACAATGCTCCTGATGTACTAACGTATATATGGTTGCAGTTAGACGAGAATCAACATAGTACAGTGAATAATGCCAATTATCAAGATGCATCAACCCTTGAGAATGCAATTGCTACCAATCAATTGGAAAAATTGGCGGCTGCAAAATCAGACAATGGGTATGGTCATAAAATTGCTAAGCTAACCGATGCTTTGGGTAAGCCATTGAAGTACATTATTAATAAAACCATGATGCGTATTGACTTGCCAGCTCCTTTAAAGCCTGGTCAAAAATTTGTTTTCAATGTTGCATGGAGTTATAAAATTGCTGATCGAATGACATTTGCTGGAAGAGGTGGTTATGAGATGTTAGAAGACGGCAACCATTTATTTACCATGGCCCAGTGGTTTCCTCGTTTATGTGTGTATAGCGATTTCCAAGGATGGCAGAATCAACAGTTCTCTGGTAGAGGTGAATTCGCCCTAACATTTGGTAACTACGATGTTACAATAACTGTTCCTTCTGATCATATTGTGTTGAGTACAGGCGTTTGTCAAAATTATAGTCAAGTATTAAGCCCAGCACAAATGACTCGCTGGAATCAAGCACAAACAGCAAAAGAACCTATTGAAATTGCAACGCTAGAAGAAGCCAATAAAAGAACAGAAGGAAAAGCTACTTCATCTAAAACTTGGTTGTATAAAGCAGAGAATGTTCGCGACTTTGCATGGACTTCTAGCCGAAGATATATTTGGGATGCAATGCCTGTTTATATTGAAGGCAAAAAAGTAATGTGCATGAGTGGCTATCCAAAAGAAGCGTATGGTTTGTATCGTAAATATTCTACTAAAGCAGTAGCACATACCATTAAAACCTATTCTAAATTCTCAATCCCATACCCATATCCTGTAGCACAAAGCATTGAGGCATCCAACGGAATGGAATACCCAATGATTTGTTTTAACAATGGTAGAACCAATAAAGATGGCTCTTATGCAGAAGCAACTAAGTATGGTATGATTGGTGTTATCATTCACGAAGTTGGACACAATTTCTTTCCGATGATTGTAAACAGTGATGAACGCCAGTGGAGCTGGATGGACGAGGGGTTAAATACTTTTGTTCAATTCTTAACAGAGGAATTATGGGATAATAAGTATCCTACAAGAAGAGGTCCAGCTAGATTAATTACCGATTATATGCGTTTGCCTAAAGATCAGTTAGAACCAATTATGACTAATAGTGACAATATTATTCAGTTTGGTCCAAATGCATATGCAAAGCCTGCCACCGGATTGAATATTTTACGTGAGACTATTATGGGACGCGAATTATTTGATTATGCTTTTAAAGAATACGCAAGAAGATGGGCATTTAAACATCCAACTCCTGCAGATTTATTTAGAACGATGGAAGATGCAAGTGCGGAAGATTTAGATTGGTTTTGGAGGGGTTGGTTTTACAGTATAGAACCTTGTGATATTGCTATTGAAAATATAAAGCATGCGGTTGTAAATACTACCCCTAATACGGATGCGCCAAGGGCTACTAACCCAATGACACGCGGATTAGACAAACCCTTATTTAGTGGAGCAGCTGCTTTTGATGATATTTCTAAACAAAGAAATAGAAATGATAAAAGTATTATTTTCCAAACAGATGCGGATACTAGTTTAAGAGACTTTTATTGGAGATATACAAGAGGATTGGAAGGGTATGATTCAACCTTTAAATTTCAAGTACAAGCAAATTCTCCAGCATCACCATTATCATCAGAAGATTTAGCCAAATACCAAAACACCCATTTGTATGAAATAACTTTTGCCAATAAAGGTGGATTGGTTATGCCTTTGATTGTAGAATTTACATTTGAAGATGGCACAAAAGAAACAGAAAAAATTCCAGCACAAGTATGGAGAAAGAATGAAAATAAAGTCACTAAACTTTTCATGACTACAAAAAAAGCGGTGTCCATTCAATTAGACCCATTAAAGGAGACAGCAGATATTAATGAGTCGAACAATAAGTGGCCTAATGGAACAGTATCTGAGCCTTCTAAATTTAATATTTTCAAAGCAGGGGCGGGTAGAGGTAGAGGCCAATCTTCAGGCGTTAATCCAATGCAACACGCAATGCAAAAAGGGCAGTAAAAATGAAGAAAGTTTGTTTGAGTTTTTTATTAGGATTGGTCAGTTGCATCATTTATGCAAAAACAGATACCATATCTGTCTACAGCAAAAGCATGAATAAGCTGATTAAAGTAGTGGTTATTCAGCCTGATAATTTAATAAAGGGTAAGAAACTTCCAGTTGTTTATTTATTACATGGGCATGGAGGTAATCATCGAGCTTGGTTACAGTCGGCACCTCAATTGGAAGCCAAGGCAAACCAAATGAATATGCTACTGGTGATGCCAGATGGTAGCAGAAATAGCTGGTATATGAATAGCCCAATCAATCCTGCAGTACAATACGAAACCTTTATGGTTAAAGAATTGGTGCCTTATATTGATTCAGCTTATTCCACTAATTTTAAAAGGGCCATCACTGGATTGAGTATGGGCGGACATGGGGCTTTTTATTTGTCTTTTAGAAATAAAGGAGTATTTGGTGCAGCTGGAAGTATATGTGGTGGTGTAGATATACGCCCTTTTCCAAAGAACTGGGAACTCAGCCAGTTATTAGGAGATATTGCTGAACAACCATCAAATTGGGATGCTAATACAGTCATTAATATTGCGGAGAATTTGCAACCTGGAGATTTGCAACTCATTTTTGATTGTGGGTATGGAGATTTTTTCCTAAAAGTAAATAGGGATTTGCACCAGAAGTTATTGCAGAAGAAAATTCCTCATGATTACACTGAAAGACCAGGGGCACATAATTCAGCCTATTGGGGGAGTAGTATTGATGGGCACCTTTTATATTTTAGTAAATTTTTTAATCAGTAATCTTAATCTATGAAATTTTGGACAGTCATAATAGTAGGATTAATTTTTAGTGGAAGCGCATTTGCTGCTCAAACAGATACCTTGGCTGTGCCAAGTGCCTCTATGAAGAAAAAAATTCCCACTGTTATCATTTTACCAGAGGGATATACTTCTTCTAAGCAATCATTTCCTGTTATTTATTTGTTACACGGTGCTGGGGGAAGTTATCGAAATTGGATAACTCGTGTACCACATATTCAACAATTAGCCGACCAAAACCAAGTAATTATTGTTTGCCCTGATGGAGCAGTAACCAGTTGGTATTTTGATAGTCCAATTGATAGCTCAGTTAGATATGAAACATTTGTGGCAAAAGAGTTGCCTGCATATATTGACCAACAGTATAAAACAATTTCAAATAGAAATGGTAGGGTAATTACTGGATTGAGTATGGGTGGGCATGGTGCACTATTTTTAGGATTTAGACATTCCAATACTTTTAGTGCTGCAGGAAGCATGAGTGGTGCATTACATGTAACCGTCATTAGGCAAGGATATGGCGTAGAGAAAATATTAGGGGATACTGCTGTAAATCGAAAATATTGGAATGACTGGAGTGTGTTAAATGCCATTGAACAAAAGCCCACAGACTCGTTGTCAATAATTATTGAATGTGGAGTGGAAGATCGTGTATTGCCTATGAATAGGGCGGTTCATGAGAAAATGCAAAAGCTGAATATAGCACATGAATACACAGAGCGACCAGGAAATCATGATTGGAAATACTGGTCTAATGCCATTGATTACCAAGTTTTATACTTTAGCAAGCATTTTAAAAGAATGCAAAAACCTAGTTAGCCTTTACGGTGGGTTACTTCATGCCGCATTCAATGGCCTAATAATCCCTTTAGTGCATCAATTCTAAATTGAATAACTGGTTTCATTTTAGCAGGTGACCCTTGAAACAAATAACCAAGGGCTAAGATGATAGAAGCCGCAAATTTAAAAAGGTACTCTGCAATTTTTTTGAAATAGGTTATCTGACTGATGGATTGTGTTCTTACTTTTTCGCCTCTGCCAATTCCACTGGCTACTCTATACATGTATTCAGGGGTAAGCTTTTGGACTTCCACTACATGGTCAACAATAATGTAAGGGTGGTAATAAATGGTTTTCCCTAAAGCTTTCAATTTTAAGAAAAATTCTTTTCCTTCTCCGCCAATTCTTAATGTACCCTTAACGCCAGGTAGTGCGGTATTAAATCCGTTTACTAAATTAAAATCATCCCGTTTGATAATCATATTAGACTCTAAGGGATATTTATTAGGACTAAATACACAAATCTCTTTACTATAGTCGAAATTCCCTACCAATGACGAAACAAAATGGCTCATCCAAACAGGTTCAGCAGGTATATACTTTGGAATAATTCTCCCCCCTAAACCTCCAGCATCTGCATGCGATTTAAAAAAATCAATAATTAGTGACAAGTAATTGGGATGCGCAATTGCATCATCATCCATAAAACAGAGTAGGGGAGATTGTGCAATTCCTGCTCCAGTATTTCTGGCAAAAGAAGCTCCTTGATTGGGTTCATTTAGATAAATAAAATGGGCATCTGTATGCGTTGCTATAAAATGGGTGCAAACGCTTTCTGTGTTATCTGAAGAGTTGTTGTTGACTACTATTACTTCATAGCAGTCTTTATTGATTTGCTGATTATACAGACTATCTAATGCCGCTGGTAAATAGAGCGCTCTATTATACGTACAGATAACGACTGATATTTCCAGCTTGCTATGATTCATTTAGGCAAATATAAAATGGATTCTCGAACTATAGTAGCCCAGTTAAATGCTTTATAAAACGCGTTTGAAGTATCATATAACTTGTTTAGGGGTAATTGAATCATTGCGTTTGCAAAAGCATCCCAATTATAGTCTTCAATTGAAATAAGTTGTTCTTTTAATAAAGTTCCACTGAATCCATCACAACTTTTTTTACATGCAATTACTGGTAAGCCTGAGGCAAGTGCATCCGTAATTTTGGTTTTGACACCAGTACCTAAAGTTACTGGACAAATAAAACAATGTGCCCCTTTATAATGTAAATCAATATGCTCAACAAAGCCTTTAAAAATAATAGTTGGACAAGCCAATAGCTGTGCTTCCCAATTGGGTTTGATTTGTACTCCACAAATCAATATTCGATAATTTAATTTTGTTTGATTAAGCCTTGGTATTAATTCATTTAAAATAATATATAGAGCGTCTTCATTAGGGATATAATCAAGGGTTCCGTTAAATAAAAATAATTTGGTATCTGCTGAAAGTGAATGGCCATTCAAAATTGTTTCTCTGCTTTCACTTTTTTCTAATTGGCTATAGGGTTCTTCTATATATGTTCCATAAGGTACCGTAAAAGAAATGGTTGCATTAACGTTCCAGTGTTCAATAGCAAATAGTCTTTCTTCATCGGAGATAAAAAAATTTCTATCAGCATGTTTGAGTACCCATTTTTCATACATTTCATAGAATTTCCATCCCCATCTCCCCATATCTCTGAAACGGTATGCTTCTAAGTTGGCAGATTTAATAATTAATTTTTTACCAGTTAAAAAACGAAGCAAAATACCTAACCAACCATAATAGCTATGATCAATGATGATGACATCTATTTTTTCTTTCTTGATTAGTTGAATCAATTTTAAGCAATAAAAAATATTCAAGAATCCATACCAATGATTAAATAAAAAAGGAAGCAGGTTCAACGATGTTTCGGTTGAAGCGGCTTCCTTATTATCTTTTGAGACTGCTAAAACAACTTTAGTTTGTTTAGCTAGTTCTCTATAGTAATCAACAATATATTTTTGTCCTCCCATTAAAGCAGGGAAAACTTTAAATGAAACAATTCCCAATACATTGGGCTTTTTGGAATACATTAAACGGTTTTCGTTTTTTTGAAACCGTTAATAATAGCTCCTAATAAAAGCAACCAGATAATGATAGATGATCCTACTGCTGCTTTAGAGCCAATAGCATAAGAAGCAGGTTCAAATTTGAACTCAATCGTATGATTACCAGCAGGAATTTCCATCCCTCTTAATACATAGTTAGTTTGTAAAATAGCGGATTCTTTTCCATCAATATAAGCTTTCCAACCCGCGTCATAAAATACTTCACTAAATACAGCAAATTGATTGGAACTAGATTTGTATTGATATCTAGCAGCATCATTTTCGTTATTTAATAATTGAATGCTTGCAGTACTATCAAATTGAATCGGGCCTATTCTAGTTTTGTCTTTTTGATCTAATAATGCCGTTTCAGCAGGATTAAAACTGGATAAGGATTGCATGATTGCTGCTGGGCCATCCTTAAATTCAACTGATTTTACTAGCCATGCCGCTCCCAATGCGTTGGGGTTTTGCTGAACGGTTGCTTGACCAGTTTGTGGATCTGGCATAATCAAGTATTTGGTATTCAGCATATTTAAGGAAGGCATACAATTAGGGAACTTATACAGCTGATTCTCTATTAAATCTTGGTAGATACTCAGTTTTGCAGGATGATATCCTCCAACTGATTTATGGAAATAAGCGGTAAGTGCACCGCCATTAAATGCATCAGATATGCCTTGAGTAAGATTCAAAACTCTGTAATAACCAGTGTCTTTTAAAATTTCCTGATCTGCTGCTGAAGGCGCAAAATTATTTGCGTACTCTGTTGCATCTTGGTAATTGTCTGCATTCAGGTATTTGGCATTAATACCAAATACATCAATCATTGCAAATAATCCAATTACCGCAATGATGATTAGCGAATTTATTTTTTGTTTGATGGCCGCAAATACAGCAACTCCAGCTACTGCACAGAAAAGGAGTGTTCTTAATAAGTCTCCTAATACCAAACTTTTTCTATCTTCTCTTAAACCATCTACAAATGATTTTACAGGTGCTTCAATTTGAGCGCGTTGGGTAGCGTCTGAAATATTACTGATTAGCCCTAACAAAGTTTTATCACTGGAATTACTAAAGTCAGCGGTTAAATAAACCAATACTGCAATTCCAAAAACTGCAGCAACCACTATTAATCCTTTCTTGTACTTTTCCCAAAGAAGGGTTTTGTTTTCAGTGTTTATGATGGTATTCAAAGACAAAGCCGCCAACATACAAAGTAAAAAAGTAGGCACAACCAAAATCATACTGGGTGCTCTAAACTTATCGTAAACAGGCAAGTATTTTAACATGGCAACATTAAAGCCCTCCAAGTATTTACCCCAACTCAACATTAAAGTGAACACAATGGCTGCTCCCATCCAATAAGTATATTTTTTATCTACAATCACCATTCCAATTAACGCCAGGAAACATACGATGGCACCTGCATAAGGAGGGCCTGATGTACCAACACCGTCAATCCCCCCCCAATAAAATTGCATGTACCTTTGTACCTGCTGTGCCAATTCTTGTGGCATTTGTTGCAATGCAGCTATGGCCTGAGACTTTTCTTGTGCTACCTCAAGCTGACCACTGCTTCCTCCATAAAAACGAGGGAACATCATTACCAATGGCTCTGTTTTGTATACACTATAGCTTAAAGCATAATCTTTACTCAGTCCTGTTTTAGTTACATTCGTAGTACTGTCTGCTAAAACACTTCCACCTCTAATGGTTTTTTTAGCATATTCATAAGTTGTAAATAAAGTGACTGCATTAACTAAAATCCCTAAAAGAGCGGCCATGATGGCTAAGCCAGCAGATTTGCCTAAATGTTTCCAGTCTTTTGCTTTAATACAGGTAATAGCAAAAGCAACACTCATAAATAGGATGATTAAAAAACCATAATAAGTAATTTGTAAATGGTTGGCTCCTAAAAGAAGTGCAGTGAATAGTGCTGTTAATGCAGTACCTGCAATATATTTTTTATTATAGATTAAGATTAATGCGCCAATTACTGCAGGTAAATAAGCAATCGCATTCATTTTAGTGTCGTGGCCTGCTGCCAATATTATTGGGTTATAAGTTGCATAGGTATATGCCAAAGCGCTAAATATTCCAATATATGCATTGATGCTCAAAACCTGCGTTAAAAAGTAAAAACACAAGCAGGCTAAAAAGAAAACACCCACAGGCTTGGGGAATCCTAACAAAATAATATCCCCTAAATATCCAACAGATACTGGGTTTTCACTGATGCCTGTGATTTGATAAGCGGGCATACCCCCAAACATCCCATTGGTCCAAAGTGGAAAATGACCAGTACGTTCTTTTGCTTGAAAAGAATTTTGTGCCATCCCTTTCCATTGGGTTACATCGTGTTGTTGCAATACTTTACCTTCCAAAGCTGGCTTGCAATAAATAAGGGCAACTAATAAGAAAATCACCACCGCAAGTGCATGTGGCATTAAAGCTTTCCAATTGATCCTGTTCATAGAATTTAAAATATGCAGCAAACCTAATAACTTTATGGTATGAGACCACTTTTATTTGCCACAAGAATGGCTTTTATCTGTAATATGCTATTTATTTTATGTTTAATCATACAAAGGACCTATGATTTTATACCCAGTAAAGACCTAAGTTCTATGGTAGTATTATTGGGTTGGATTGTAGCCCCTATCCAGAATTTGATTGCGAACATTTGGTATGGATTGGTGTTAGTCAGCAAGTCATCCATACGTTTACCACTATGGATTGCTGTGACCAATATGGTATTACTAATTATCCAATTTATAGTATTTATAATTCTTCCTTAGTGATAAGTAAAATATTAAATGATCGCCCAACTAAACTTTTTTTGGGAATCACCGCCTTCTTTGTTGCCAATGCATTAATTGCCGAATGTATTGGTGGTAAAATCTTTTCACTGGAAAAGCTATTGGGAATAAATCCGTTTAGTTTTAGCTTTTTTGGACAATCCGGTTTGGCATTTAATCTCACCTGTGGAGTACTTTTATGGCCACTTGAATTTGTAATAACAGATATTGTAAATGAATATTATGGCCCCAAATCGGTCAAAAGAATTAGTTATACAGCCGTTGTATTAATTCTTTATGCGTTTATAATGTTTTATGCTGCTATGGAAATTCCTCCTGCTGATTTTTGGATAGGTTCTGGAGTAGAGAAGGGTATACCTAATATGCAATTGGCTTTTGGGGGCATATTTGGTCAGGGTATGTGGATTATTGTAGGGAGCTTAACAGCTTTTTTGGTAAGTCAAATAGTAGATGTGACTGTTTTCCATAAGATTAAAAAAGCAACCGGTGAAAAATGGGTTTGGTTAAGGGCCACTGGGTCAACAATGGTTTCCCAAATGGTAGATAGCTTTGTAGTATTGTTTATCGCCTTCAAAATTGGAAATGGATGGAGTTGGCAATTGGTATTGGCAATTGGGGTGGTGAATTATATGTATAAGTTTACGATGGCCATAATATTGACACCTTTAATTTATTTCATTGAGCAAAAAATCGAAAACTACGTTGGGAAAGAAACGGCTCAAAAAATGAAAAGGGAAGCAATGGGGTTAGCCAACGAATAACGAAACTTATGCTACTGCACTTTTAGAAAGACCGCCATTATTGCTTTGATCTAAATGATCAATAATGTAATCATAATGTTCTCTTTCTAGTCTTTTTTGGTCTACTCTATGTTTTACTAAAACCCCTACGCCGTAAATCAAGTAGGCTGCTTGTATATAAACCAATAATTGAAATATACCCAAAGCAAGTGTATTGTAATAGGACCATTTTTTATAAGCAGGCAATTCACCCACATAATATCGCCACTTAATATTTATAGGTAACGCATAGGTATAAATAAAGAGAATGGTAGCAATTAATAAACAAGAGAAGAAAACATGTGCCCATGATGCAAAAAAACTTCTTTGTCCTAAATCCCTTAAAACAGAATGCATCATAAAAGGAATAAGCATTGTTAATAAACAAATACCAATAAGGGTAGGGAATGTTAAAATGTAATAGTTTTCGTCTATGTATAGCAAAGCCACATCGCTGTATGCAGCGTAGTTGGCCAATAGGCCAAATAGTATAGGTACCGCCCAGAGTAAGTTCTCTGCACGGATGAGTCTTGCTGTCATAGGGTTGACGAACGGGTACTGTACAAAAATATATTAATAAATCAAGACTAAATTGCAATTTTGCTCCAATACCTAGCTATTTGCCGCAAAATACCAACCTGTTTGTACCATTATGACACCAGAAAGAGCCAAGAAATTAGAAGAAGTAATTACTAAACGCCAGCATGGCCTTACCGTGGTAATGGAAAATGTACATGATCCTCATAATATTTACGCTGTTATGAGAACCTGCGATGCAGTGGGGATACAAGATATTTATGTGTTGAATACCCAATTACCTAAGGAAGGTTATTTTGGAATTAAAAGCAGTAGTAGTGCAAATAAATGGTTGACCATTCATTCTTTTGATAATGTTAGTGATTGCTTTGCCGAATTGCGAACAAAATATCAATCCATATACACTACCTATTTAGGTGAGTCAAGTAAATCGGTATATGATATTAATTTCACCAACAGTATTGCGTTGGTTTTTGGCAATGAACACAAAGGAGTAACTAAAGAAGCAAGAGACTTGGCAGATGGAAATTTTATTATACCTCAAGTTGGAATGATTCCAAGTTTAAATATTTCTGTTGCTTGTGCGGTTGCTATATATGAAGCGTTTAGGCAAAGAAAAGCAGCTGGATTGTATGATCATAATGCACAGCCTCATCCTGAAGCAGAACAGATAAAAACTTTATGGGCAAGTTTCTCAGCTAGTTGATTCTTGTAATTTTTTCCTTTGAGCAGCATGTTGGGTTAAATAAGTAATACTCACGTTTAATTCAAAACCAATTAATAGAATCAGTGAATTGATGTACGCCAAAATCATTAGTATCATGATGGTACCAATTGATCCATATACCTTATTGTAATTTCCAAAATTATTAACCCAATACGAAAACAACAAAGTAGTACTTAAAATAAGTGCTGTGGCTAATAGGGAACCAGGAGAAATCAGTTTCCACCTGATTTTTACTGATGGAGCATATTTGTAAATAAATGCAATTCCATAAAAAAATAAACCAATAATCACCACCCATCTAATGCCATTGAGCCATGCTAGATTTGATTTTTTTAACCCCAATAATTTGCTTAACAAATAAGTAAGTTGCTCTTGTCCTAATAAAATTAATGTTGAGGCAATTAATAGTAATATAATTATTGTAGTTAGTTGTATCGCTTTCCAACGCTGATGAAGGAAAAATCGTTTGTGCTCCATTATGGAGCGATCAAAAGTAATAATGAGCGACATCATTGCATTTGAAGCGTAATACACCACCAATAAAAATCCAAAAGAAAATACTCCCAAACTTCTCTGCATAAGGTCGTCCATCAAATTGGCAATGATTTTATATGTATTTGAATTAGGACTGATGTCTTCAAATAGCGCAAGCATTTGTTGCTTAATGTTCAGGAATTCGGGGAAATAAGGGAGAATTGAAAATAAGAATAATATGGTTGCTGGCAGCGCCATAATTAAATTGAATGAAATAGCTGCAGCACGTTCGTTCAACCCTATTTTGTTTACTTGTTTAATGAAGAACACTACTACATCATACAAAGGAATACCCTGAAAACCTGGTATATATAAAGCTTTGCTCTTTCGAATAACAAAAGCAATAGGAGGCCAATTCAGTATAATTCTTTCGAGTTTAGTCATGCTATGGTTTTTCAGCCCTTTTCTTCATCATGTATTCATCTAATTTTTTCTGGTATTCTTTTGCTCTGCTATTGTGCTCTTCGTAATTATTGCTAAAATGATGATACCCACTAAAATCACTCTTTGCCACAAAATAAATATAGTCTGTTTGAGGCGCATCTAGAACAATATCAATGGTTTTAGGAGAAGGGGTGCAAATAGGGCCAGGCGGCAAACCTTTAACTTTGTAGGTATTATATGGGGAAGGGTTGGTTAAATACTTTTCATAAATACGTGTAATAGTAAAATCATTCATTGCATATTTAATGGTAGGACATGCCTGCAAAGGCATTTGTTTCTTTAGTCGATTAATATATACACTAGCAATTTTATATTTATCAGAATCGTAATTGGTTTCTTCATCTACAATAGAAGCAAGTATATAGACTTGTTCCGGTGTCATATTAATCGCAGCCGCTTTTTGGAGTCGATTATTTTTCTCCCAAAAATTTTTTGAACCATTGCTTAGTTTTTGCAGAATGGTTTGCATAGACGCATCAGCAAAGTAGTTATAGGTGTCTGGTATAATTTTGGTAAATAATAAGGTTGTATCTGACCCAATAATTGCTAATGAATCATTTGAGCTCAGGTATTCCATCACTTTGCTAGAATCGGTCATGAATTGTTTGCTGATTAACTTCGCTAACTCTGCTTTGGTTCTAACCCGATTGATCACTAATTTCACTTCTGCCAATCTTCCATTCTTAAGCATTCTAACAATATCAAAAATACTTTGCCCTTTCTTTATTTCATACCTGCCCGGTTTCATTTTATCCCAAATATTCAAAGGCGCGCCCGCAATGCCTAAAAGACTAGGAAATTGTAGAATTCCGGCCTCTTCAAAAACTTTTAAAACAGCAGATTTTTGGGTATTGTCTTTTTCTATAGTAATCATTCTGCTTTTTTCATCAAAAGCAGTTGCTGATGTAGCAAATAGCCAATACAGAACAAAAGCAATTAATACAATTGCAATAGCAATAATGAACAAAGGTTTTTTAGCCTTGTTCGTCGATTTTGGAGCAGGTTGTTTTTTTCGAGCCATAAGGTAAAATAAATAAAAAACCCTGTCTTTTTTATAAGGCAGGGTTTAAAATAAGTGGAAATATATTTATTTCTTAGAAGTATCAGTTTTTGCAGGTACTGTAGCGGCCGGTGTTTGTTGAACACCAGTAGCGGCAGGAGCAGGAGTAGTTGTGGTGGTATTGATCTTCTGAAGAACTTCAGTATCAACATCTGTTGAACCTCCTTTTAAAAACAACGTAGAGAATAATGCCAAAAGTGCTATGATAGCGGCAAAAATCCATGTGCCTTTCTCTAAAACATCGGTTGTTTGCTTAACACCCATTAATTGGTTGCTGATTCCCCCCACATTACCGGCTAATCCACCGCCTTTGGGATTTTGAATCAATACCATAAAAGCCAAGCCAACAGCTGCAATAACAATCAGAACCAAAAACAGATAAATCATTTTAAATACCTTTTAATTGTTGAATTTTGTCTGCAAAATAAGCGGTTTTTTCAGGATTAGAGAAACTTAATTTGATATAAAGCTGAATTGCTTTATCAATTTGGCCTTGTTTAGCTAGAACTTCGGCCATGGTCTCGGTCAAAATTTCTTTAGACTCATTTGAAACCAAGGCTGTTTCAGCTACTTTTTTCTCTTGTTCTGGGCTAGTACCAAGGTCTTCGGGGTTTGGACTATGATTTTTCATGTCCTTTAACCAATCGGTAAACCTTCTCAGTTTGGTTGTTAGTTTGTCCTGAGGAATCTTACTCAAATCAATTTGTATACCCTGTGAGGCAAAATAATCAATGGTATGTAATTTATCTTGCACTGGCTCAATGGTCAATTCAGTCTCTTTTTCAATTGGTTTTCTAAATTCGGCCAACTGGTTAGATAAAATACTGGCTATTTTGGCATCACTCTTGTCTTGATCTGGGTGGGTGATGGTACTGCTTGTTTCTTCTTCACTGTAATCCTGCTCTGGCAAGAGGGGCTCAAGGTTAGATTTCTTGGCTTCAATGGGGGCAGGGGTATTTAGTGGCTCGGGGTTGTTTAAAGCACTAAAAACGGGGTCAAATGGTTCGCTAGTAGGTACTTCTGGTAGGGTATAGTCTACCGGCTCCGAAGGCATATTTTCCCTGATAACTGGAATAATAGTTCCAGGTTTATCTATTGGATCAATGCCTTTCATTAATTCTCTCACGCTCTCAATTGTTGGAATGGAGATATCGGGGTTTGGCAGTTCAGGTGCTTCAAAACTTTTTTCAGCAGATTCAAGTGTTTCTTCAATTTTTGGCAAGCTGATCATTTCATCCCACTCAATGTCTTTTTGACGAATAGAACGAAGTAATGCAGTATCTAATTCTTGCTTCGGTGCCTGATCAATTCCTGGATCCTTTAATGCCTCTAATTGAAACTGAAGCCAATGTGGGTTGGTGAAATACAAAGCCGTTTTCATTGCTTGTGAACCAACCAATGGGTGATCTTCTTTTTTTAATTTAGCAGCAAATAAGTATTGTCCTGGAGAAAAGAAGGGATAGTCATGTACCAATTTTTCTATTGCTTCCATTTTGATGGAAGAGAGGTCGGCACTGCCTGTTAAATGAACTAAAGCTTTTTCCTGCGTAAATTTCATAAAGAATAAAGATACAACTCTCTTACCAGTTATTAAATATGCGGTTGAATATTTCGTCTGTTAAGTTCCTAACAACTTCATCTAATAATTGCCCTTCTGCTTGCTGCAGGGTAAGATTTGCAGAGAAGTCAAAACTTCTAGAAACATCAAATTCCTCTACTTTGTTTTCTAAAGTTTTGCGAAGTATTATATGAACAGTAACAGTTAATCGATTGGTACTGGCTTGTTGCGCAGAAACCCCCACCGTTTGACTTGGATCATAGTTGGTAATGGCCCCATTAATTACATAATCTGCATCATCATTATTGGTTCTAGTCAGTTTGGTCTGTCCTGTAATTTTTGATTGTATCTTATCGGTTAATTTAGGGCTCAATTGTGGGTTAACATACCTCGCCCTATTTTCAATAAAACCAATCTTAACAGTTTTTACATTCGTAGGAATTACAGCGTCATTAAATTTATAGACAAAACAACCACTTATTGAAAACGTAACTAATAATAGTAGTGTGGTAATTCTTTTCGTCATCCAATTATTCATCAATATCATATTCTTTCAATTTGCGATATAAAGTTCTCTCACTAATGCCAAGATCCAAAGAAGCATCTTTTCTTTTACCTCTGTGCTTTTTAAGTGCTTTAATGATGAGTTCTTTTTCCTTGTCCATTATATTTAAAGACTCTTCCACTTCTTCATGCACTTGAATGTCTTCATTGTTTAAAATCACAGGTAAAGATCCGTTGTTATTGTTCGCAGGGAGTAAATTGTTTTGCCCATTGTTTAATGAATTTACATTATTGTTCGAATTCATTACAGGCATTTCATTTACATTTCCTGCATAGTCATTTAAGATAGATTCCTTAGTAAAATTTGCTGCTGCCCCAGCTAATGACGGATTTTGTAAAATTTCTACAAACATCTTTTTTAATTCTGTAACATCTTTTTTCATGTCAAAAAAGAGTTTGTACAGTATTTCTCTTTCGTTGGCAAATTCCCCAGTACTAGCTCCATTACCAGCCAACATGGGCATTCTATTGTCTTTCTTTTCAGGAAGAAATATCCGCATTTCTTTGCCGCTAACTTGATTGGTAGGGCTTAGTACAGAAATTTGTTCAGCTATATTTTTCAACTCTCTAATATTACCAGGCCAAGGATATTGAATCAGCATTTCTTTTGCTTCTTCATCTAATTGAACTGGTGTTGTTTTGTAGCGTTCTGCAAAATCAACTACAAACTTCCTGAACAACAAAAGAATATCGTCTTTTCGATCTCTTAATGAAGAAACCCTTATTGGAACAGTGCTTAAGCGGTAATACAAGTCTTCTCTAAATCTACCTTTCTGTGTAAATTCCAATAACTCCCTATTGGTTGCAGCAATAACCCTCACATCTGTTTTCTGCACTTTGGAACTACCTACCCGAATGAATTCTCCAGTCTCAAGAACCCTTAATAATCTTGCTTGAGTGCCTAAAGGCATTTCCCCAATTTCATCCATAAAAAGGGTACCTCCATTCACTGTTTCAAAATATCCTTTTCTGCTATCTACTGCACCAGTGAATGCTCCTTTCTCGTGACCAAATAATTCAGAGTCAATAGTGCCTTCGGGGATAGCGCCGCAGTTTACAGCAATAAATGGATTGTGCTTTCTAGATGATAATGCATGAATGATTTGTGAAAACACTTCCTTACCCACACCACTTTCGCCCACAATCAAAACTGTTAAATCGGTAGCAGCAACTTGCACTGCGGTGTTAAGCGCATGGTTTAAAGCAGGGGAGTTTCCAATGATCCCAAATCTATTTTTAATACTTTGTAAATCCATAATAAATGGTTTAAGGATGATCCACAATTGTTCCTAAAAGAGTAGCTCTGGTGCAATCGTGAATTTTTACCCAAACATAATCACCCGGTTGTTGGTTTTCATTTGATTTGGGGAATACGGTTATTTTATTTTGACTGGTTCTGCCTGTCCAATCATTGGCATTTCTTTTTGAACGAGTCTCAATTAATATTTTAAAAGTCTTGCCAATATCGTTTAAGTTACTTTTGGTAGAGAGTTCTCCTTGTTTGTCTACAATTTCTTGTAAGCGACGTTTTTTATCTTCTAATGAAATATCATCCTTAAATCTTCTAGCAGCTAAAGTACCCGGACGTTCACTATAAAAATACATATAGCTCATATCGAAACAACAATAATCCATAAGGGTTAAAGTGTCTTGGTGTTCTTCTTCTGTTTCAGTGCAAAATCCTGCAATCATATCAGATGTTAATCCACAATTGGGTAAGATTTCTCTAATGCGATCCACTTTAGCTAGGTACCATTCTCTAGAATAGGTTCTATTCATTAATTGTAATACCCTTGTATTGCCACTTTGAACTGGAAGATGAATGCACTTACAAATATTTTCGTATTTGGCCATCGTATATAACACATCATCTGTTATATCTTTTGGGTGCGAAGTGCTAAATCGAACCCTTAAATCAGGGCTAACCAATGCCGCTTGTTCTAATAAATTCGCAAACGTTACGGTTTCGTTACCCGTCTCATTTACCCAATGATAACTGTCTACATTTTGGCCTAACAAAGTAATTTCTTTATAACCTTCAGTAACCAATGATTTAATTTCTTCAATAATGGAATTGGCTGACCTACTTCTTTCGCGGCCTCTGGTAAACGGAACTACACAAAAGCTGCACATATTATTGCATCCTCTTGTGATAGATACAAATGCGGTAATTCCATTGCTGTTTAATCTAACGGGAGCAATATCGCCGTATGTTTCATCTCTACTCAATAATACATTCACCCCTCTTTGTCCACCAGAAGCTTCTTTAATTAAATCAGGAAGAGATCGATAAGCATCTGGCCCTATTACTAAATCAACTAATTTTTCTTGTTCTAATAATTGCGCTTTTAATCTTTCGGCCATACAACCGAGTACGCCTATGAGCATTCCGGGCCGAGTTCTTTTAATTTTTCTGAATTCAGTTAATCGTTTCCTGATTGTTTGTTCTGCTTTTTCTCTTATAGAGCAGGTGTTGATTAAGATTAAATCTGCTGCCTCAAAATCAGGGGTGGCACTAAACTCATTTTCTTGCAATATAGACGCCACCACTTCACTGTCAGAAAAATTCATTGCACAGCCATAACTTTCTATATAGAATTTCTTGCCATCCAATAAAGGTGTACCAATCGCTTTAAACGCTTCACCCTGTCTTGCTTCGTCGTGTTTTTTATTCAATAATTCAGCCAGTTCCATCCTTTGTTAATTAAGCTACAAATGTACTGAATATCCTCAATCTATGCCAGTTTGTCAGCGATAATACAAGAATAATTGCGTGGGTTTCCTATATTTGAATTGAAAAATGTACACATGAGTAGAATTTTCCTGTGGTTAGCTATACTGTTAACAACCGGATTTATTGTGAAAGGGCAAGACAATGTGGTTCAGGCATTGAAACGAGAGATCAACCGAACAATAAAAAAGGACAATGATACAACAGGCTGGAACTGGAAACGAGGAGGGTTATTTAGTTTCAATCTAGCGCAAGGTTCGTTAAGTAACTGGGCGTCTGGGGGAGATAATTTTTCTCTAACCGCCAATGGATATATGAACTATTTTATTTTGTACAAGTATAAGAGACATTTTTGGGATAATTCCATAGATGTCAATTTAGGGTATATTCAAAGTACCAGTTTAGGAAGTCGTAAAAATGATGACCGTTTAGATTATTTGAGCAAGTATGGTTATAAAATGGATTCTTTAGGTAAATGGTATGTTTCTACCCTTATAAATTTCCGATCGCAATTTTTTGATGGGTATACTTTCAATAATAACCAACCCACTTTTACCTCTTCTTTATTATCACCAGCTTATATCATCTTATCAGCAGGATTTGATTATAAACCAGACCAATATCTATCCATTTTCATTTCACCACTCACATCAAGGTGGATTGTGTTGGCAAATAAATCATTATCAGATAAGGGAGGATATGGGGTGCCCGCAGGTGCAGGAAATTTTAATCAAATAGGAGCTTTTATCACTTTAAATTACAGCAATACCATTGCTAAGAATGTTACCTATAAAGGCAAAATGGATTTGTTTTCCAATTACCAAAGTAGACCCCAAAATGTAGACTTATTTATGACGAATTTATTCTCTTTTAAAATCAATAAATTCTTCTCAGCAACCTATAGTTTAGATCTTATATACGATGATGATGTAAGATTATTTGGCCCTTCAAAAAATTCCCCAGGGCTGCAAACCAAAAGTTTAATTGGGATAGGTTTTTTAAAGCCATTAAATACCAAAAGAAGCTAATTGGCTTTAACTCTAAGCGTATTCTTTATCTTATTTGCTTTATGTGTTAAGTCTTGATAATCTTTGTGCATAATGGTAACATGTCCCATTTTTCTGCCTGGCTTTGTGGTTTGTTTGCCATATAAATGAACGAAAGCATTGTCTGTTTTAAGTACATCTTCTAATCCTTCATAAACCGCATTGCCACTATAACCATCTTCCCCAATAATATTTACTATTGCAGCAGGAAGAATGGGGTCTGTATTGCCCAATGGATATTGCAACATGATTCTCCAAAGCATATCATATTGACTGCAGTAATTGGCTTCAATAGTATGGTGACCACTATTGTGCACACGCGGTGCCGTTTCGTTTACCCATACTTCATCATTTTGGTCAATAAACATTTCTACAGCAAACAATCCTGGGCTATTTAGCGCTTTAACTAATTTAATGGCAACTGCTTCAACCACCCAAAGTACTTTTTCTGGGATAAGTGCCGGACTAATTTGGTAGTCTAATAAATTCAATGCAGGGTTAACCATCATTTCAGATGCAGGAAATAGTGCAGTTTCTCCTGTATCATTCATTGCAACAATGAGCGCTATTTCTTTTTTAATGGACACTTTTTTTTCTAAAACACTTGCAGCACTGAAGGCTTTGTCTACATCAAATTTATTGTTAATAATTTGTACGCCCTTGCCATCATACCCTCCCTCACCAATTTTGTGTACTGCGGGTAAGAGTGAAAGATGATTTAATACATCTTCCTTGGTTTCTGTTATTACAAACGCTGAACTTGGAATGCCGTTGTCTTTGTAAAATTGTTTTTGGGTGATCTTGTTTTTGATAATGCGAATAGCGGAAGGATGGGGGTACACTTTAACTCCTTCTGCCTGTAATTTTTCTAGTGCATCTACATTAACCGACTCAATCTCAATAGTTATAGCATCTAAATTTTTACCAAACTGGTATACTGCATCAAAATCAGTAATATCTCCTTTGGTAAAAGAATGACATAAATGCGCCGATGGACAATTGGGGTCATTTTCTAAAACATAGGTTTCTACTGTATAATTAGCTGCTGCTTGAAGCAACATTCTACCTAATTGTCCGCCACCAAGAATTCCAATTTTCATAAGCCCAAAGATAACTAAATTTGCAACGATGCTACCCGATTATCCTCATAAACGATTTAGTGATAATAGAATTGAATATTATCTATTGATTGAAGCACTTACCATCAGTCATTGACTATTGGTTGTTTAATCTATGTCTACTTTATTTTTCAATTTAAATTTTCATTAATTATGAATATATCTTCTGCATTGCCTTTAAATGCTGCTTTAAAGCAGGGCGATTTTTTACCTTTACAAGGGACCGACTACGTAGAATTTTATGTGGGGAATGCTAAACAAGCAGCACATTTTTATAAAACTGCATTTGGTTTTCAAAGTTTGGCTTATGCTGGTCCAGAAACAGGTATCAAAGACAAGGTAAGCTATGTCGTAAGACAGAATAAGCTCACTTTTGTATTTACAACTCCACTTAGGGCGAATAACCCTATTGCTGATCATATTTATAAACATGGGGATGGAGTAAGGCATCTAGCATTAATGGTAGAAGACGCTGCTGACGCATGGTTTCAAACAACCAGTCGTGGAGCAATATCAGATTTGGAACCCATCAAACTAACAGATGAAAATGGAGAAGCTGTTATCAGCGGAATTAAAACTTATGGCGATACAGTTCATCTCTTTATAGAAAGGAAAAATTATCAAGGTGTTTTTTTGCCAGGGTTCAAAAAATGGGAGTCTTCTTATAATCCTACTAGTACAGGATTATTGTATGTAGACCATTGTGTTGGAAATGTAGGTTGGAATCAAATGAATAAGTGGGTTGCATTTTATGAAAATGTACTTGGGTTTAAAAATATCTTAAGCTTTGATGATAATGATATTTCTACGGAGTATTCAGCTCTAATGAGCAAAGTCATGAGTAATGGAAATGGCTTTGTAAAATTCCCAATTAATGAACCTGCAGAAGGAAAGAAGAAGTCTCAAGTAGAGGAGTACCTTGATTTTTATGATGGGGAAGGCTGTCAACACGTAGCATTGGCTACTAATGATATTGTTGCTACTGTTACCCAATTACAACAACGTGGCATTGAGTTTTTAAAAGTACCAAACTCGTATTATGATGATTTAATTAGCAGAGTGGGTAAAATTGATGAAGACCTTGAACCATTGAAAGAATTAGGCATATTAGTAGATAGAGACGATGAAGGTTATTTACTGCAAATATTTAGTAAGCCAGTTGAAGATAGACCAACACTTTTCTTTGAAATTATACAAAGAAAAGGAGCTAAAAGCTTTGGTAAAGGAAATTTCAAGGCTTTGTTTGAAGCATTAGAAAGAGAACAAGATTTAAGAGGAAATTTATAAAAATAATTATTTAGCAAAGCGTCTCAGTTAGTATACTAATTGAGGCGCTTTTATATTGATTTGTCTTTATAATCTTTTACGGCAAGCGCTATTGCTTTGCAAGAAGAGTACAATTCTCTGTTCAAGTTAAATAAGGTAGCAATATCTTTTTCTTTAAGCATGTTTTGACCTGCATGAAAATAAATATGATTAATTCTTTCGTCAAAATCGGTCTTATTTTTTTCTAACAAAGACGATATGCTTTCTAATCCATTATTCATTTCTTTGTTTGTAAACGATACATACAGCAGTTTGTAGAATTCACTTAACTCAGACTGAAACTGGTGGTACATTTCGTATTTCACTTCGTTAATTGAATTACTAAATTCTGTTTTATCTTGGTAAACATCTTTCATTCCCTTGGCTGAATACATTGCATTTCTAAGGGCTTCTATTAATTTGTTTATTCTAACTATTTCATCAGACTGTTTCATTTGAGACATCACTTTTGAATAATAGGTTAAAATTTCTCCTTCAGACTCTTTTAGTTGTTGGTATTGTTCAGGCAATTCTATCGAGTCGTTTTTAGCATATTGGCTTTGATAAATGAACTCAAATTCGCTATTGATAAGCCAATTAGGCTTAATATGGAAGCTGGTTAAATTAAAACGTATTACTCTTTCAATGTATAGGCCTACTTCTTTATTCAACATATCTGTGATAGTAGAAGGCACTTCTACACTTGCATTTTGTAGAAACTGAAGTACCGTTTTTTTGTCTTCTTTAAATTGGTTCTCTAAAAAGTTGCCATATTTATTCAAGAAAAAATAAATCAATATAACCCCAGCCAAATTAATAAATGTTTGAAATGCTACTAGAACCAAAATAGGATCTTTAATTAAGAATGTTTGGGTAATCAACTGTATAATCGGGTCAATAAAAATAAAGCCTGCAGCAGAAGTAAGTACGTTGAATAAACTATTACCCAATGCCACTCTTTTTTTAGCAGAATTGCCACCAATTGCACCTAAAATTAATTTAACAGTAGTACCTAGTTCTGCACCTAAAACAACCGAAATAGCGGTTTCAATAGGTATAACATGGGCATATAAAGCAGTTAATACCACAACAACCGTTGCAGAACTTGTTTGAACAATGGAAGTAATGATAAATCCTAATAAAAGAAAAATAATGCGTGGATAGGATAGGTAAGGAGTAAAATCAAATTGGGTCATCATGGCATCCATACTCTGCTTCATCAATTGAAGGCCTAAAAAGAGCATACCCAAACCCATACAAAAAAGGGCTATTTGATAGATTGTTTTTTTTTGTTTAAAAACGATTAAGCAAATGCCACCAATTCCAATTAATGGCAAAGTGACATTATTTAACTCTACTTTAAATCCTAATAATGCAACTAGCCAACTATTAAATGTTCCTCCAATATTAGCTCCTAAAACCACTGCTATCGCATTTCGCATAGACAAAATGCCAGCTCCCACAAAAGATAATACCATTAAGTTTACAATAGAACTGCTCTGCAAAACACCTGTAACGATTGTTCCACTCAGTATTGCCTTAAATTTATTTTTAGTATTTTTTTGTAGAAATAACTTAAATGAACGGCCTTCCATTTGCTTCATGGAGTCTTCTAAATGAAACATACCATAAAGGAATAATCCCAGTCCGGCTATAAGCATCCAAATATCTGTCGCGCTCATAATGTAAATTTAAGCATGCTTTCTCATGCGTTTGGGCCCATACCAAAGCCAAAACCCAGTAACAGTAAATAGTATTAATGCGAGTCCCATAATGCTGGTATAGATTAGTTTAAAATATCCATCCCAACCAAAATAAAAATCAATAATAGAGCCATCATGAATTTTTTCTATGTAGTCTGCTCTTCTTTTTTCAATATGTAATATTTGTCCTGTAGCGCCATCAAGTTGTAATCCTGTAAAGTGATTGGTGAAAATAAATTTAACCATTCCCTTATCTTTTCTTATATCTATTCTATCAACTTCTGTTGACAGGTCCGCTGAAACAGAGTCTCTTAAATAATTGCAGGCATTTCGATATAAACTATCAATTGAAAGCCAATCTTTTAATTGTGTTGAACTTCCCTTGTATGATTTGGCCATAATCATGCCTCCACTATTTTTTTTCCATCCTAATAATGAACCTGTGATGGCTACAATAAAAAAGAATACAAATAACAAAGCCCCAGTAATTCTGTGCAACTTTCTAAAGTTTCTTAATATTTTGGCTTGTGCTGGCCTATTGTTAGATTCTCTCATGATTTTTTATTCATCTTTTGAATTAGTAGCATCCCATAAATTTTGGTCAATTTGGTATTGAAAATTTAACCGATCAGGTTCGCCGTAGTAAGGCATTAGTACTTCACCTAATTTGACCGCCCCAAGCTTTTCCATCGCTTTTTGGGAGCGAATATTTTCAGCACCCACAAAGAAATGAATAGTGTTTACTTTTTCAAGGGCATAATTGATCATTAGTTGTTTGGTAGATCTGTTATATCCCTTGCCCCAGTATTTTCTTGCATAAAAAGTATAACCAATTTCAATCGATTTTTTTTCTGCGTTGAAATTGCAAAACCGACTACTACCAATTGCTTCATTGGTTTGAGCATCCGTTATTAGAAATGCTCCTTTAGAAAGAATGGCTCCCTCAAAAAAGTTTTTAAAAACCGTTAGTTGGTATCTATTCTTATTTGGATGCTGCTCCCAAATGAGTGGATCTGATGCAACAGCATACAATTGTTCAAAATGGGTTTCAGCAAGTGGTACCAACTTTACTAAATCATTTTCTAAATACTCTGGTTGCCAGTTCATTTTATTGGGGTTGATAAATTGATTTTTTGCCAGCAATAAAACTAGCTATAAAGGCAATAACAAAAGCATAAAATATATATTCTTTCCCAAATAGCTCATAAGCTAATAGTGCTGTTGCCAAAGGGGTTTTTGAAGCGGCCCCAAAAACAGCCACCATGCCCATTCCGGCTAAGAATGAAATGGGTAAGGGGATGATTAACGAAAGTGCACTCCCCAGGGTGGCACCAATAAAAAACAATGGAGTTACTTCACCTCCTTTAAATCCTATAGATAGAGAAAAAATAGTAAGCAATAATTTTATTAAAAAAGCAAATGGAATTGCTGGTGCTGAATAAGCATTTAAGATATATGGAATACCCAAACCTATAAAATCATCAATAGCTGTAGAATAAATAACCACTGCAATTAATATTCCTCCTGATACCGCTCTCCATGATTCATTTGGAATCAATTTTGCCGTTGAATATTTAGTAAATGTTAAACCAGCTTTAAAAACAAATGCAATAACGCCAAATAGGATTGAGGCTAATAAAATTTGTAAGCCAGAAAGCAAATTAAAGGCGGGTAAATGAGTAATAGAATATACAGTATGTTGAATACCCCACCAGAGTGTAACTTGGTCTGCTAAAAAGCCGCAAATAAAAATTGGGGCTATATTTTTGGTGAAATGAATTTTCTTATCCGCAAACTCTAAGGCAAATAATGCACCAGCTAAGGGAGTGCCAAAAACAGAGCCAAATCCAGCAGCCACAGCTGCTTTAAGCAGAATTGCTCTTTCATAGTCACTTAGTTTGAATGGTCTGGTTAGTTGATCGGAAAGTGAGGCAGATAGTTGAAGTGCAGTTCCTTCTCTACCTACGGAAGCACCACATAGATGGGCAATTAATGTGGTGAATAAAATGAAAGGGGCCATTATCCACTCAATTAAGGGCTTAGATGGGTGTTCTATGGTTGCCACAATTAGTTGGTTCCCTTTAGCAGATTTTTTCCCAATTGTTTGATAGAGTATTACAGAAATTAATGCTGCCATAGGCAGCAAAGCAATCAGGCCGGTATATTTTGTTCTTAATGTTGTTACAGAATCCAATAAAACTAAAAATAACGCCGAAGCAGAACCCGCAAATAATGAAATCAGAATACATAAAATGCCCCATTTAAGTAAAGACCTGATTATTGTCATTTATTTTAAACTTTAACTTGAATAACTTTAAGTTATAAAACTACAACATAATGGAAAAACACGACTTACACCATGAATTCCCTGAATTTGATTCGAGAATTTCTGAATTTAAAGTGGCTAATGCGCATTTTAAAAAACTTTCAGACGAGTATGATGAAGTGAACCATGCAGTGCATAGAATTGAATCAGGAGTAGAGACTCCAGCTGATGAAGTATTAACAGAATTGAGAAAAAAACGACTGCATTTGAAAGATGAGTTGTACGCTTTATTAACCCAATAGCATTAGGATAAGGGTAGTTCTACTGTAAAAGTGCTGCCCTTTCCTTCTTGGCTTTGTACATTAATGGATCCATCATGTGCTTCAACAATGCGTTTGCAAATATTTAAGCCTAATCCATAAGACTTTTCTCCATCTGTTCCTTTCCGTTTCCCTGATTTTGAAATATTAAATATTTCTGGAATTAATTTTTCAGGTATGCCAATACCATTATCGGCTACTTCAATAAAGACTTTATTGCCAACGGTTTTTGCTGAAAGTATAATTGTAGTGTCTTTTTTACTAAACTTAACCGAATTGGTTACAAGGTTAAAAATAACTCTTTTCATTTTCTCAGGGTTCAACATGACCGTTGTGTCTAAATCTGGTAGTTGTACAATGAGTTGTTGATTTTTCTCTTTTACTTTTAACTCTAATATTGCGGCACAATCATTAATAAACTCATTGAGTAAGGTGGGTTCTTTTTCAATATTTTTATTACTAATATCTGCTGTAGCCATAATTTCTGCAATCAATGTTAAAGAACTATTGCATGCAGATTTGATCATTTCAAGGTATTCTAATTTTTGTGCTTCATCTTCTTCAGCAATAATAATTTCAACCATTGTTGGTATGGAAGCAACTGGAGTTCGTAAATCGTGTGCAACTAATTTTAATATACTGTCTTTTTCTGAAATGGTTTTTTGCAAAGCACTCATGGCTATTTCTAACTGTTCATTTTGAGTACTAACTGTTTCGTTGAGCTCTTTAAGTGTGCTAATATGTTTTCTTGAATGAAGCCAATTTCTTCCAAGGATTATACTTAATAGAATAATAAGGAAAAGTATTACAGCAATTGAAATTAGGTAAGTTCTGGATACTTCATTTTCGTGTTGAGCAATATGAAGTTGGTTTTGTTGTTCTAATAATTCTAACTGCTTATTGATATCTACTTCATAAATTTTTTTGTTTATTTTTTCATCTGCATCTTGAAGTTCAAGAAATTTAACAAGGTAATCATGGGCTTTTGCTTTTTCATTGTTTTGCTCAAAATATTTCCAAGATAGCTTATTCCATTTGATTTCACCTTTTGTATTAGGGGTCTCGTTCATTGAAATTCTAATCTCTGCTAGAGCATTTCCAAGTTTTGTAAATTCTTTTTTTTCTGCGTATAACTCGGCTAGTTTTAAATAACTGAGTTGTGCATCAATCGTTTCTCTTCCAGAATGTAAATTGATATCTATGCTCTTCTTAAAGTTGCGCTCAGCTTCTTGAATATTTCCTGATTTTTTATGTATGTCCCCAATATTCCCATACACTACTCCTTTAGCCATTTCATCATAAAAAAAAGTAGTGGTATCTGCCTTTTGGTGAGTACTAATGTATTCAAGCGCTTTATTATAATAAGTTAAAGCGCTATCGATATGGTCTAATTTGTAAAAACATAATGCGATATTATTGAGTAATTCCTGTTTTCTGTAATAATTAGAATATTCATTATTTTTTTCGCACAATAAAGCTTCCGAAAAACTTTGTTTAAAGTTGTCGGCTGCATTTTTAAATTCACCCTGGTTGTATAAAATCATCCCAATTCGATAGCTATACTCTTTTAATGCACAATAGTCTTTTTTTAGCGTGTTGAATTGCCTTGCTTTAAAGTAGTAGGTATATGCTTCATTAAACTGGTTGTTTGCATACATTGCATCACCTATGGTATAATAGGTGTAGGTAAATGCATTTGGATAGTCATTAGGATCTTTATCTTTTAAAAGATAATTCATAGAATCTGCATACAACTTTGCGGAGTCAAGTTTTTGTAAATAGTAGCAAAAAAGGCCAGATTTATAGGCGTATACTTGTAACTGTTGTTTTAGACTTAATGATTTTTTCTTTATTGCAGAGTCGAGAAACATAATCTCGCTCCTTTTTGTTGTGTTCTTTTGTTTACTTATTTGATTCAATACAGAATCTACAAAGCTTTCATTGTTGTCCCAGTCTTTAATGTCTTGATTGGTTGAACAGCCCCATATAAATATTGATAAAAATAAACCAAGAAGGTTTGCATTATTTTTCATTGTGTTAAAATTACACTTCATTAAGCCGAGGGGGAATTGTAAATTTTTCTAAATATATTAAAGTATATGCTAATTATAAAAATGATTGTAATCATAAATGATATAAAAAGCTCACACAAATAAAAACGCCCCGAGTAAGCTCGGGGCGCCATATTATTCTAAAATAAAAATACTAGTAACGATACATATCAGATTTGAAAGGACCGTTTTTGCTGATACCTAAATAGGCAGCCTGCTCATCGGTTAATTCATCTAATTGAGCACCCACTTTTGCAAGGTGTAAACGTGCTACTTTCTCATCTAAATGCTTAGGTAAAACGTACACTTTGTTTTCGTAGTTCTTGTGGTTTAACCACAATTCAATTTGTGCTAAAGTTTGGTTACTGAAAGAGTTACTCATCACAAATGATGGGTGACCAGTAGCACAACCTAAGTTTACCAATCTGCCTTCAGCAAGAACAATAACGTCTTTACCGTCAATATTGTATAAATCTACTTGAGGCTTAATGGTATCTTTTGTATTGCCATAATTTGAGTTCAACCAAGCCATGTCAATTTCAATATCAAAGTGACCGATATTACATACGATTGCTTTGTCTTTCATCAAACGGAAATGCTTTTCAGTAATCAAGTCTCTACAACCTGATGCAGTTACCACTATATCAGCTTCTGCAACTGCTACTGCCATAGGTTTAACTTCAAATCCGTCCATTGCAGCTTGCAAAGCACAAATAGGGTCAATCTCCGTAACAATTACTCTACAACCTGCTCCACGAAGAGAAAGTGCAGATCCTTTACCTACATCTCCATATCCACCAACAACGGCAACTTTACCAGCCATCATTACGTCGGTAGCTCTGCGGATTGCATCAACTAAAGATTCTTGACAACCATATTTGTTATCGAACTTAGATTTAGTAACAGAGTCGTTCACATTGATTGCAGGAATTGGTAAAGTACCTTTAGCCATGCGCTCATATAAACGGTGAACACCAGTAGTGGTTTCTTCAGATAATCCCTTAATATGAGCAATTAACTCAGGATATTTATCAAAAACCATATTGGTTAAATCTCCACCATCATCTAATATCATATTTAATGGACGATCAGCACCGCCGAAAAACAAAGTTTGCTCAATGCACCAATCAGCTTCTTCTTGAGTTTGACCTTTCCAAGCAAATACACCAATTCCAGCAGCAGCAATAGCAGCAGCAGCTTGATCTTGTGTAGAAAATATATTACAAGAGCTCCATTTAACTTCGGCACCTAATGCAACTAATGTTTCAATTAAAACCGCTGTTTGAATGGTCATATGTAAGCAACCTGCTACTCTTGCACCTTTCAAAGGTTGAGAAGCACCATATTCAGCACGTAAAGCCATCAATCCTGGCATTTCCGCTTCCGCTAAACGAATTTCTTTACGACCCCAATCGGCCAAGCTAATATCAGCCACTTTGTAAGGCAAGCTGAAATCAATTGTAGATGTTAATGTAGACATAATAGTATTTTATTGTAGCGCAAAGCTAATTTTAAAGAATAAAAGCGCATAATTATTTATAAATAAAGAATAAATGTCTATTTTGTGTCAATATTAAAGAATATAATAGGATAATGCCATGCCCAGACCAATTAAAAAAGCCGAATCCACTGTTTCTCTTTCTTTAGATTCAAAAGACATTGCCATTTTAAAATTATTACAGCAAAATGCCAGAGCTACCGTTAAGGAAATTGCTGATCAAGTTCATTTGAGTACAACCCCTGTTCACGAGCGTATTAAGAGAATGGAAGAATCGGGTGTAATAAAACAATATGCCACATTAGTTGATCACACTAAGGTAAAAAAGGGATTAATGGTTATTTGTTATGTCTCTTTAAAGCAACATGATAAAACCGCAGGTGGAAAATTTATTAAACGAATGCACGAATTAAATGAAGTAATAGAGTGTTACAATATTTCAGGTGAATTCGATTTCATGTTAAAAGTGGTAGCAGAAAGTATGGATGCTTATTATGATTTTCATGTAAACAAATTGTCTCAAGCAGAAAATATAGGACATGTGCAGTCGGTATTTGTAATGGGCGTGATTAAACAAACCCATGTATTGGTTCATTGATTAACTAATTTGCACTAAAATAAGTTCCATTGACTAGCGCTATTTTCAATTTTAATACATCGTACCAATCATTAGGGGATTCATTTTTTGAATTAGTCAATCCCACAACAGTTCAGTCCCCTAATTTATTGCTGTTCAATCAAGCTTTGGCAAAAGAATTAGGACTTCAACTTGAACAAACGGAAGAAAGCGGAGGTGCTTTTGCTCAGATCTTCAGTGGAAATCAATTAGCGGAAGGGTCGACCCCTATGGCACAAGCATACGCTGGTCATCAGTTTGGCTATTTTACCATGCTGGGAGATGGGAGAGCCATTTTATTAGGGGAACATATAACCCCTGCTCATCAACGATTTGATATTCAATTGAAGGGATCAGGTCCTACACCTTATTCAAGAAGGGGAGATGGGAGGGCAACGCTTAAGGCAATGTTGAGAGAATATCTCATCAGCGAAGCAATGCATGGATTGGGTATTCCAACCTCAAGAAGTTTGGCTATAGTAACAACTGGTGAAAAAGTGTATAGAGAAGAAATTCAAGATGGTGCAGTTTTAACAAGGGTCATGCAAAGTCATATAAGAGTAGGTAGCTTCGAATATGTCAATCATTATTTGACCAAAGATGATTTAATAGCCTACACCAATTATACGCTCGCAAGACATTATCCATCAGCTGCAGTAGAAAATCCTGCTTTATCCTTATTAAAAGAAGTTTTAATTCAACAAGTACATTTAATAGTGAATTGGATGCGGGTAGGATTTATTCATGGGGTAATGAACACCGATAATATGTCTATAGCAGGTGAAACATTTGATTATGGCCCATGTGCATTTATGAATGCATACGACCCATCAAAAGTATTTAGTTCTATTGATACCAATGCTAGGTATGCATTTGCCAATCAACCAGGAATTGCACATTGGAACTTAAGTTGCCTTGCTAATGCTTTGTTACCCATCATTCACGACAATCAAGAAGAAGCGGTTGAATTGGCAAAAGAAATATTGAATTTATTCCCCGATTTATATACACAAGCGTATACTGCCATGATGGGCGCCAAGATTGGGTTCCAAAAAAATCAATTGTCTGATGAAGTAGTTGAGTTAATAAAAGAATTATTAAACTGGATGAAAGAAAATCAAGCGGATTATACCAATTCTTTTTTACAAATTCAATCTGTTCTTTTTCCTGAAGGGATTTATGCCGGTTCATTTTTTACAGATTGGCTAAAAAAGCGAGAGGCTTTATTGAATAAGCAGGGGAGTAGTGTTGCCCATGCTAAAGAATTAATGCAGTCGCAAAATCCGTTAGTGATTCCAAGAAATCATTGGGTAGAAAAAGTATTGGATTCTGTAGCGTTTACAGGAGATTTAACTTCCTTTAATGCTTTTCTAAAAGTATTGCAGACGCCTTATGTATCAACGCAAAATATTGAAAATTATCAGGCACCTCCTGAAAATGGGGATGGTTTTTATGCTACTTATTGCGGAACTTGATTATAAATCAATCCCCATGATGAAGTCATCCATCACAAACCCTTTTTCTAACTCAAAAATATTTTCAGATAGTATGCTTAGCCCTTGTCTTTTGTAAAATTCAATTGCAGGGTTTTGCTTATTTACTTGTAGGATCAATTTTTTGCCTCCGTTTTGTACTGCGTAATCTTTTACTGCAGTTAAAAGGGCTTTACCTGCACCAGTTTTTTGGGCTTCAGGAACTATATAGAGTTTATTTAATTTAAAAATGCCATCCAATTCAGTTGAAACAGAGGCAAATCCCATTATTTCGTTTTCCTTAGTGGCTGCTGAATCGCTTTTTGCAAATAAATAAAATTGGTGCCCTTTAGTCATTTGTTGTACTAAAGATTCTGTGCTATACATTAAGTCTAACATATAATTAATCTGCTCCTCAGATATAATGGCTCCATAAGTAGAAGGCCAGGTATTATAAGCAATTTGCTGAATAGCGGGTATATCGTCTAGTGTTGCAATTCTAATCATTACAATGATTTCAAACTTTCTTCAATTGTTTTAATTCTTGCTTCCGCGTCAGCTTGTTTTTTTCTTTCTAAAGCAATGATTTCTGGCTTTGCATTTTGTACAAATTTTTCATTGCTCAACTTTTTCATTACTGAGGCAAGAAAATTTTGTTCGTAATCAAGGTCTTTTAAAAGACGATCTTTAATGGCAGCAGTATCCAATTGTTGTTCTGCTTCTATAAAGAATTTGTCTTTCTCCATATTAACCACAATGGTATTTGCTACAGCAGTTGAAGTATACATTACGCTGCTGGCATTAACCTGTTTCATCAAAATGGGTTCAATGGCTTTATACCCGTTGGTGTTTTCTGCCATGATATGCAATACTACAGGGTCTTTTGGCTTTAGTTGGTTTTTATTTCTAGCGTCTCTTAGTTTAGTAATTACGTCTTTTAATAAACTTCCTGCTGCTAAAATAGTCTCATCAGCAGGGATGGGTTTTCCTTGTAATTTTACGGTGAGATCTTCATTTTGCTCTTTTAATAAATGGAATATTTCTTCCGTTATAAAAGGCATAATAGGGTGTAATAATTCCATTAATTTTTCGAAGAATTCAATGGTTTTATTGTAAACTTTTGGGTCTACTGGTTGCTCAAATCCTGGCTTTGCCCACTCTAAGTACCAACTGCAGAAATCGTCCCAAATTAATGAGTAAATGGTTTTCAGTGTTTCGCTCAATTTAAATTGAGTCATCAATTCATCCACTTCAGCACTTACTTGGTTTAACCTATTTTCAAACCAATTAATAGCAAATGTTGCTTCTTCCGAGTCGGCACCTGTTGAAGAGCTGGCTAAACGGGCTTCCCACATTTTTACCAACTTCAACGCATTCCAGAGCTTATTATTAAAGTTTCTGCCTTGTTCTAATGAAGACTCATCAAATAAAATATCGTTTCCTGCTGGAGAGGCTATTAAGATTCCAAACCTTACTGCATCGGCTCCATATTGATCAATCAAACCAAGTAAGTCCGGAGAATTTCCTAGGCTCTTACTCATTTTACGCCCTAGTTTATCTCTTACAATGCCGGTAAAATAGACGTCATTAAAAGGTTTAGCGCCTTTGTATTCATAGCCAGCCATGATCATCCTAGCAACCCAAAAGAAAATAATTTCAGGAGCAGTTACTAAAGTGCTAGTAGGGTAATAATAATTTACTTCTTCATTATTGGGTTTGCTTAAACCATTAAACACTTCAAAAGGCCAAAGCCAACTACTGAACCATGTATCTAAGCAATCCTGGTCTTGGTAAATATCTGCAATGGTTAAAGTGGCGTTGCCTGTAACAGTTTTTAATTCTGTTAATGCTTCTTCTGCGGTTTTAGCAACTGTAAAAGAACCGTCTTGTGTATACCAAGCTGGTATGCGATGTCCCCACCATAATTGTCTGCTGATGCACCAGTCTTTTACATTTTCCATCCAGTGGCGATACAAATTTTTAAACTTTGCGGGATGAAAATGAATTTCATCATCCATTACAGCAGTTAATGCTGGTGCTGCTAACTCTTTCATGCTCACCCACCATTGTAAACTTAAACGCGGTTCTACCACTGCGTCTGTTCTTTCACTAAATCCTACCTGATTGGTGTACTCTTCAATTTTATCAATATGGCCAGCCGCTTCTAAATCGGCAACAATCTTTTTTCTTACTTCAAAACGATCAAGCCCAATATACATTTGTGCAGCATCACTCATTGTGCCATCATCGTTCATGGTATCAATGATTTCCAAATTGTATTTCTGCCCCAGCTGATAGTCGTTCATATCATGTGCAGGAGTCACTTTTAATGCACCTGTTCCAAAATCTAGGGTAACATATTCATCTGGAATGATTTTGATTTTTCTATTAATCAATGGAACAAATGCATATTGTCCATGAAGGGATTTGTACCGCTCATCTGCAGGGTTCACGCATATTGCTGCATCGCCCAAAATAGTTTCAGGTCTTACAGTAGCAATAGTTATAGTACCCCCATTTTCGAGATGGTATTTTACATGGTACAATTTGCTTTGTACTTCTTTGTAAATAACTTCTTCATCACTTAGGGCTGTTTTTGCTTTTACATCCCAGTTAATCATTCGCTTCCCTCTGTATATATAGCCCTTTTTATAGAGATCTAAGAATACATTAATAACCGAATCGTAATAATCGGGGTCCATGGTAAAACTGGTTCTATCCCAATCTAAACTACAGCCCATTTTACGCAGTTGTTGCAAAATAATGCCACCATATTTTTCTTTCCATTCCCATGCATAATCTAAAAACTCCGACCTGCTTAAGGAAGATTTAGCAATGCCTTTTTCGCGCAACATGGCTACCACTTTTGCTTCAGTAGCAATAGAAGCATGGTCGGTTCCAGGAACCCAACATGCATTTTTACCTTGCATTCTTGCTCTTCTAACTAAAATATCTTGTATGGTATTATTAAGGCAATGACCCATATGTAACACGCCCGTAACATTGGGGGGAGGTATTACAACGGTATAAGGTTCTCTATCATCTGGTTTACTGGAAAAATAATTCTTATTGATCCAATGTTTGTACCATTTAGCTTCTATTTCCGTAGGGATATAATTCTTGCTCAGCTCCATAAAATCGATTGGCTGCAAATTTAAGGAAACTGTAGGAGCTTGTTGTAATCTTCTAGATGATTAGGGGCTATTTACCAAGTAGAAATGATTTCTGTTTTGTCAGAAATTGACTCAGAAAACGAGGGCGGACGTAAAAATTGTTCCAATTCCGATAAACAAGCTTCAGAATCAAGTTGGCTGGGTAAACAAAGCTGGGTTACTTTCTGGGTAGCTTTTTTGCCAATTATTTTTGCAGCCCGCTCTGGAGAACTACAAGCAAATAGGCCGAATACTAGTCCAGCCATAATGATGGGGCTTACAATTAGTTTGGGGGTTTCAGTTTTGCAGTATCTCATAACAAGTATATAAACGGTTGGTTGACTTATTTGTTACAACTAAGAGCTTATTTTTTATCATTAGTTGTAATTTCAATAAGAATATTACAAATCTTATCTTGCAGCCATGCGATTTGCGGTAGTGGATATTGAAACAACAGGGGGATTCCCTAGTCAGCATGGTATAACAGAGATAGCTATCGTGTTGTACAATGGTTCCGAAGTAGAAGGGGTTTATGAAACTTTAGTAAACCCACATCAACCTATACCTCCCTTTGTGATTGGAATGACGGGCATTACCAATGCAATGGTGGAAGCAGCTCCTTCCTTTCATGAAGTGGCTCCACAAATTTATAACCTATTGAAAAATAGAGTATTTGTAGCGCACAATGTCAATTTTGATTTCAGCTTTGTGAAGCATCATTTAAAAGAAGCTGGGTTTGACTTGCAAACTCCAAAGCTTTGTACCATAAGATTAAGCCGAAAAGTTTTTCCAGGGTTTCCTAAATATGGGTTGGGTCATTTATGCAGACAACTCAATATTGAAATTGAAAACAGGCATCGTGCTGGGGGAGATGCTAAAGCTACTGCCAAAGTATTAGACTTGGTTTTACAAAATAATGGGGAAAGATTAGTAAAAGAGATGTTGCAGAAAGAAAACAGGGAACAATTAATGCCTCCTAATTTACCTGGACATTTTATTCAATCTTTACCCGATTCTCCTGGGGTATATTATTTTCATAATAAACTGGGTAAAGTCATCTATGTAGGTAAGGCAAAAAATATAAAAAAAAGGGTAGTTAGCCATTTTACTGGGTTAGACTTAAGTAAAAAAAGACAGGACTTCTTGAGAGAGATATATGAAATTTCCTATACGGAATGCCCCACTGAATTTATTGCCATTCTATTTGAAAGCATAGAAATTAAAAGACTATGGCCGGCATTCAATAAAAGTCAGAAAAAGTTTGAACAGCTTTGGGCCATCTATCAGTTTGAAGACAATCGGGGATATTTACGATTAGCTATAGATAAAAAGCATAAAAATGCACAACCTGTGCAATCATTTTCATTATTGGCAGATGCCCACCGTGAACTTTGGAAATTGGTAAGAGAATTTGAACTGCATCCAGCATTGTGTTTTTTAGACAAAACCATTCCAAATGAATGGCCCGATCCAATTATTCATAATGAACAAGTAAAAAAAGCCCTCAATTATATAACAGCTGAAAAAGCATCTTATATTATTAAAGAAAGCAATACAGCCATACTAATTGAAAAGGGAAAATTTATAGGAATGGGCCCTATTGATCATTTAGAAATGGCTGAACCTTCGGCTCCCGCTTATATTGCTGCAATAAAAGAGGCAGTAATACCTTATGCCGAAAATGAAGTCATTAAATCTATGCTTCGTAAGTATTTAGAAAGATATCCTCATCGTGTGGTGCGTATAATGGAATAATCTACTTTCGCCTCCCTAAAAATTGAATTTTATATATGTCGTTTGCTCCAATTATTGCCGCAAAACTTGGTTTGCGCGTTACTCAAGTTGAAACCGTTTTAGATTTATTAGCTGAAAGTGCTACCATTCCTTTTATTGCCCGTTATAGAAAAGATAGTACGGGTAATTTAGACGAAGTGCAAATTCAACAAATTCAAGATGAACAAAAAACCATTCTTGCTTTTACCGAACGTAAAACCTTTATAGAAAAAACCATTACCGATCAAGGTAAAATGACGGAGGGTTTACAAGCTAAAATAAATGCTGCTACTACAATAGTTGAATTAGAAGATATTTATTTGCCATACAAAGTAAAGCGAAAAACAAAAGCTGTAGTTGCAAGAGAAAATGGACTAGAACCATTAGCTAATTTTTTATTGGAACAGGGCCAGGAAGATCCTGAAAAAGAAGCAACTAAATTTTTTAATGAAAAAATTACCACTATAGAAGAAGCACTTCAAGGTGCAAGAGATATTATAGCAGAGCAAGTAAATGAGCAAGCTGAAATTAGAGCCCAATTAAGAAAACTATTTGAAGATACAGCTACGCTACAGAGTAAAGTACTTTCCGATAAAGAAGCAGAAGCCATCAAATACAAGGATTATTTCGATTTCTCCGAGCCCATTCATAAAATACCTTCTCACCGTATTCTGGCTATTTTAAGAGGATTCTTAGAAGGATTTTTACGAATGACTATTGCACCAGTTGAAGAAGATGCAATTGAATCTATTGAAGCCTTTTTTATAAAAGGAATGAGCCCTTCGAGTAACCATATTAAAAAAGCCATCAAAGACGCTTACAGAAGACTACTGCAACCCAGTTTAGAAACGGAGTGTAGAACTGCTTTGAAACAAAAAGCAGATGAAGAAGCCATCAATGTTTTTGCAGAAAATTTGCGTCAATTATTATTGAGTGCTCCTTTAGGAAGCAAGCGGGTATTGGCGATTGACCCCGGTTATAGAACGGGCTGCAAAGTGGTTTGTTTAGATGAATCAGGTGAATTGCTTACTACAGATTTAATTTATGTTCATGAAGCCAATAAAATATACGATAGCGAGTACAAAATAAAACAACTTGTAAAGCAATTTGACATACAAGTATTCGCTATTGGGGATGGAACTGCCGGTAGAGAAACAGAACAGTTTATTAAAAAATTAAATCTTGGTTTACCCGTGTTTTTAGTGAATGAAGACGGAGCTTCTGTATACTCTGCTTCTGAAATTGCAAGAGAAGAGTTTCCTGATTATGATATTACGGTAAGAGGCTCAGTAAGCATAGGCCGAAGACTCATGGATCCCTTAGCAGAATTGGTAAAAATTGACCCTAAAAGTATTGGGGTAGGGCAGTACCAGCATGATGTGAATCAGTTTAGACTAAAAGAAAAGTTAGACCAAACGGTAGTGAGTTGTGTAAATACCGTAGGCGTAAATTTAAATACCGCTAGTAAACAACTCTTGAGTTATGTGAGTGGTATTAATGAATCAGTTGCAGAAAATATTATTAAACAAAGAAAAACTTTGGGTTCTTTTTCTAGCAGAGAAGAATTGTTAAAAGTCCCTCGATTAGGTGCAAAGGCTTTTGAACAATGTGCAGGATTTTTGCGCATTCCTAAAGCAAAACATCCATTAGATGCAAGTGCTGTTCACCCTGAAGCATATCCGATTGTTGAAAAAATGGCTACTGATTTAGGAACCAATGTAGCGTCTCTTGTTGGGAACGAATCCATGTTAAAAACGATCAATACGCAAAAATATGTGACTGATCAAATTGGGGTTTTAGCATTGAATGATATTATTAAGGAATTACAAAAGCCTGGGTTAGATCCAAGATCAGAATTAGAGCAATTTGAATTTGCCAATATTTATTCTATGGAAGAAGTTACTGTTGGGTTGGTATTGCCGGGGGTAGTAACCAATTTAACCAGATTTGGAGCATTCATAGATATTGGCGTTAAGCAAGATGGCTTGGTGCATGTGAGCGAAATAGCCAATCGATACATATCCGACCCTAGTGAGGCATTAAAACTTGGGCAAAAAGTACAGGTAAAAGTATTAGAGGTAGATTTGAGCCGCAAGCGAATTGCGCTCTCTATCAAACAAACAGAGGCCGCACCTGCTGCGGGTGTGGGGGGCAGGAAAGACTTCAATCAACACAAGCGCTCTAATCAACCTGTAAAAAAAGAAGAAGATTTGAGCAACTTAAATGTGACGGATGCTTTACAAGCTTTGAAGAAGAAGTTTGGCAAATAACGTACCTTAGAATAAATCAATTGTATGAAATACTTTTTTTTAGTTTTCGCTCTACTATTCAGCACATCAATGGTTAATGCACAAAAAGTGGTGCGTCCATTTATTTCCCAATATGGAGATGTTACAGAAGTGCCATTTGCAGTTGATGTAATTGACAAAAAAGCAGACTACAAAATATTGGTTGATATTGTTAGTGCAGCTCCTAATCCAAAAGAAGTAAGTGAGTATTTTGAAAACATAGCTCGCATTGCCAATTTGCATGTTGCCGGGGGAGTTAATCCTAAAAATTTAAAGATGATTGCTGTTGTACATGGTCCTGCAGTACCATTTATTTTAAATAATGAAACCTATAAGCAAAAATTTGGAGTTGATAATCCAAATCTTCCTTTGTTTAAAGCTTTAAAAGAGGCGGGCATTCCGTTATACGTTTGTGGTCAAACGCTGTTTAAAAGAAAAGTTGATCCTTCAACGCTTGCTCCCGAATTTCAAGCTGTACTTTCTGCAATTACTACTATTACTACCTATAACGCAAAAGGGTATACCGTGTTGAAATTTTAATTATGACTAAACTAAACGATAGTAAGCAAACACTTCAAAATTTGGGTATAGCTGCATTAAATGAAATGCAGGAATCTGCGGTAAGTAATATTATACACCATAAGAATGTGTTGTTACTATCTCCTACAGGATCAGGAAAAACCCTTGCTTTTTTAATTCCGTTGTTAGAGCATTTGAATCCTAAAGGGAAATTGGTACAAGCTTTGGTATTAACTCCATCTAGAGAATTAGCCATTCAAATTGAACAGGTTTGGAAAGCCATGCAAACTGGATATAAAATCATTTGTTCCTATGGTGGTCATGATATGCCAACAGAAATTAATAGTATGGTTGAGCCACCTGCATTATTGGTAGGTACACCTGGTAGGATTGCCGATCATCTTAAAAGAAGAACTTTCGATCCAAAGGGAATTCGATTGTATATTTTTGATGAGTTTGATAAATCATTGGCGCTGGGGTTTGAAGAAGATATGGAATACATCACTAAAGCCTTAAAACCTGAAGTGCAAAAAGTATTTGTTTCTGCTACTGCATCTATTGCCATTCCTGCATTTGCTGAACCAAAGCAGTTGGTGGTATTAAACTTTTTAAAAGGTCGGGATGAAGCACCTTCTTTTGAAATGCATACAGTATGGTCTCCTGAAAAAGACAAAGTGAATACGCTGTATGATTTGATTTGTACTTTAGGAAAGGTTCCTGTCATTATTTTTTGCAATCATCGAGAAGCTGTGGAAAGAACTGGCAGTTTATTAGCCGAATTAGGTATAGCTAATACCATTTTTCATGGAGGAATGGAACAGATGCAAAGAGAACAAGCATTAATCAAATTTAGAAATGGAACAGCTCAATATTTAATTGCTACTGATTTAGCAGCAAGAGGGTTGGATATTCCTGATATTGATCATATTGTTCATTATCATTTACCCTCTACCAATGCAGAATTTACTCATCGCAATGGTCGTACTTCTAGAATGAACAACAAAGGGAATGTATATCTCATTTTGCACGAAGATGAAACCCTGCCGAATTATTTACCCGAAACGCCTCCTACTTTTTCTTTAAAATTACATGCACCGCCTCCTGCTGCTTCAGAATGGGGTACTGTGTATTTAAACGGAGGTAAAAAAGACAAACTCAATAAAGTGGATATTGTGGGTTTGTTTATTCAAAAAGGCAAGATAACAAAAGAAGAATTGGGTTTAATTATTGTGAAAGACCATAATAGTTTTGTGGCGGTTAAAAAAACAAAGATATCATCATTGTTGAAAGGGGTGCGTGACGAAAAAATTAAAGGGAAAAAATTCCTGATTATGGAAGCTCGTTAACATGGATGCTTCTGAACTAATTTGCTTATTTTGAGTCTTTAAATATTTGCTATGAGGATTGTACCATTGCTTGTATCGGCCCTATTAACTTGGGGTGCTGTTCACTTATTTAATACCCAATTAGCTGTTGGGGGAAGTAAAACCCCGAGGCTGGGTTATTTTTTATCTCCACAACATGGTTTTTGGCAAAACGCAGAAGCCACTGATGTTAATTACAACGATAATATACAACTAGAGGGGCTAGCTGGGAAAGTTGATGTATATATAGACGATCGATTGGTTCCACATATTTATGCAGATGAAGATAATGACGCATACTACGTTCAGGGATACTTGCATGCTAAGTTTAGACTCTGGCAGATGGAATTTCAGACCCATGTTGCGGCAGGTCGTTTAAGTGAAATTGTAGGGAAAGAAAGAATTGGTACCGATAAATTTTTTAGAAGACTTGGAATGGTTTATGGGGCTGAAAGAACCAAGGCGTATGTAGAGAAAAATAATCCTGAAATGCAATCTGCCATTGACGCTTATGCAAAGGGAGTGAATGCATATATTGCTCAATTGAAGCCAGAAGAAATTCCATTTGAGTACAAATTACTCGATTATAAACCTGAAGCTTGGACTTCTTTAAAAACTTATTTGTTCCAGATGTTTATGTCTTATGACTTAACAGGAAGAGGCGCAGTAACCGATTTGCAAATGAGCAATGCTCGAAACTATTTCAGCTATAAAGATTTTGATTTGTTGTTTACCGATGTACAAGATTCTTTGGATCCAATTATTCCTCGAGGTACTGTTTATGCAAATCCTGCTATCAAACCCGTTGCTCCTGCGGATGTTCAAACTGCTTACTTAGGTGATACTGCAGGAAGCTCAACAGCATTGGCTCCTTTTATTCCAAATAAAAGCAATGGAAGTAATAACTGGGTAGTAGGTGGAACAAAAACAAAATCCGGTAGACCCATACTTGCCAATGATCCACACTTAGGGTTGAATTTACCATCTCTTTGGTACGAAGTTCAAATATCAACCCCTACCCATCGTACTTATGGGGCTAGTTTCCCAGGTTCACCAGCTGTTATCATTGGATTTAATGATAGTATTGCTTGGGGAGTTACTAATGCTGGAAGAGATGTGTTAGACTATTACGATATGAAATTTAAAGACACTACTTTAAATGAATATTGGTTTAAAGGTCAATGGGTGAAAGCAGAAAAAAGAATCGAAACCATTAAAGTAAAAGACAGCGCTACTATTCAAGAAAACATTGCAATAACGGTGTTTGGACCTACTATGTACGACCATAATTATAAGAATAGTGGTTCAGGTGGTAAAAATCTTGCTTTAAGATGGACTGCTCATGATGGTGGAAGTGGTTTATTAGCATTTTATAAACTGAACCATGCGAAAAATTATGATGATTATTTAGAAGCTATTTCACACTGGAATAGTACTGGTCAGAATTTTGCTTTTGCCTCTAAAACAGGCGATATCGCATTAAAACAACAGGCCAATTTTGTAGCAAGATGGTATAGACAAGGCGACTTTATTTTACCAGGACAGGATAGTGCTTATGCTTGGCAAGGTTTTATTCCAACGGAAGAAAATCCAATGATAAAAAATCCGGAGCGTGGTTTTGTAAGCAGTGCCAATCAAAAATCGACAGACCAAACGTATCCTTATTATTTAGGGGCAGCCAGTAATTTCCCGGTTTACCGAGGAGTAATCATCAATAGAAAGTTGACTGAATTAACTAAAGCTACCCCGCAAGATATTCAGCGTCTTCAAATGGATAATTACAATGTTTTCGCTGAAATGGCTCGTCCAATATTATTAAAATACATTGATCAATCTGCATTAACTGCTGATGAGAAAAAGTACATTAATATATTAAGCACTTGGAATTTAATAAGCGATGTGAATGAAAAAGGAGCAACAGTATTTAATGTGATTTGGGATAGTTTAGAAACAACCATTTGGTCCGATGAATTTTCAGGGGCTACCACTAGCTTGGGTTGGCCAGATGAAATTACTTTGTTAGAAAGTATTAAAAGAGATAGCCTTTACTCTTTTGCAGATAACATAAAAACACCAAATAAAAAAGAAACCATCGCTGATGCAGTCATGGAAGCAGTTAAAAAAGCCACTGCTGTATTGGTAAAAGCAGAAAAAGAGGGTAAATTAGAATGGTCGTTGTTTAAAGATACTCGGGTTTCTCATTTACTAAAAATTAATGCTTTGAGCTCATTGCATTTGCCAATTGGTGGCGGGAAGCATATTATTAATGCCACCACAGAAACACATGGCCCAAGTTGGAGAATGATTGTACATATGACCGATGAAATAGAAGCCTATGGGGTATATCCTGGTGGCCAAAATGGTAATCCAGGAAGCAAGTACTACGATACTTTTATGAAACATTGGGCAACTGGAAAGTATTATCCAATTCTATTTATGCACCTTAAAGATGCACCAAGTAATAAACGCATCAAGTGGTTAATGACATTTACCCAAGCTTAAAAACATTTTATGAAATTTATAGTATCCTTATTTTTAACGGCGTTATTGGCTTTTGTAGCAGGACTTTTTACTCAATTGCCTTGGTGGGTTTTTGTGGTTACTTCTTTTGTTGTTGCTGCACTATTGCATCAGACTCCCGGTAAATCTTTTTTAAGTGGGTTTCTAGGGTTATTCTTATTATGGGTAGTCTTAGCTTTTATTAAAGATGCAGCCAATGAACATATCCTTTCCGCAAAAGTGGCTTTGATACTTCCATTGGGGGGCTCATATATGATGTTGATATTGATTACCGGTATTATAGGTGGATTAATCAGTGGTTTAGCTGCATTAACAGGGTCTTTTGTAAAGAAATAGGTATGAACTTATTGAATCAATTCCAACAGAATTGGCAAACCTATTTTGCTTCATTGATATTGTCAGGACAAAAAATTTTGTTGGCATTGAGTGGTGGAATAGATAGTACTGTATTAGCACATTTATTACATCAATCAAAGATTGAATTTATTGCTGCTCATGTAAATTATCAATTGAGAGGCGAGGAGAGTAATCGAGATGAAAAATTTGTTGTTTCTCTATGCGAAAGCCTTGGCGTCCCTTTATTGATTAAAAGAATCGACACCAAAAAGTATATGTTGGAGAAGCAATTGTCTGTTCAAGTAGCTGCCAGAGAAATCAGGTATGATTGGTTTGATGAAATTCGTTTAAATGATATTACACTTAAAAATGCTTGGGTAGCTACTGCACATCATGCGAATGATTCTGTGGAAACCAGTATGATGCATTTTTTTAGAGGGACTGGTATTGAAGGACTAAAAGGGATTTCAGCCCTTCATCAATCAAAAAAAATATTGAGACCCTTGCTGCCTTTTTTTAGGAGCCAAATTGAATTATATGCTGAAGATAATGGGATTTCTTTTATTGTAGATTCTTCAAATTTAACAAACCAGTATACCAGGAATTTTTTAAGAAATTCAATCATTCCTGAATTAGAAAAAGTAATTCCATCTGTTCAAGAAAATATTTTTCAAAATACACAACGATTCTCTGAAGTAACCATTTTGTATAAGCAAGCAGTGCATCAACAACTAAAAAAAATGCTTGAGCAAAAGGGAAATGAATGGCATATACCTGTTCTTAAATGGAAGAAAGTGAATCCCATACAAACCATTACTTGGGAAATGATAGAGCCTTTTGGATTTTCGGCAACTCAAATTTCTGAAGTAATCAAATTACTGGATGGAACAAATAGTAGTTTTATCCAGTCTCCTAGTCATCGAATCATAAAGAATAGGCAATGGATGATTATTGCCCCAATCGCACAAAATGAATCTAATCATATTGTAATAGTAGGGGTAGGGAAGACCTTATTTATAGAAGGGGAACTTACTATTTCTTCACACGATATTGCTGATGTTTCAAATGAATTAACCAAGACTAGTTTGAAAAGCAAACAATTCAATATTGAGTGGTTGGATGCCCATGCAATACAGTTTCCCTTGCTGTTAAGGCAATGGGCGTTGGGTGATTATTTTTATCCATTAGGGATGTCTAAGAAGAAAAAAGTGGCTAAGTTTTTAATTGACTCCAGATTAAGTAAAACAGATAAAGAAAAAATTTGGGTACTTGAATCTAATAAAAAAATTATTGCCATTATTGGCTTACGCATTGATAATAGATTTAGGTATACCGCGGCTACCAAACAATTATTGAAAATTCAGTATGCCCGTATCTAAAATGATCCGAGGTATAATTGAATAGCGTTTAAGAAGTTTTCTATTGCATTAAACTTGGTCATAAAACTAGTGGTGATTATTACAAATACAATCCCAAATATAGCCCCCCAAATATGCGCCGAGTGATTAATATTTCCATGCCCTTTTTTTGCTAAATACGCAGATAAGATTAAATACAAAGGGCCAAATACAAATCCTGGAATATGAAATGGAATCGGGAAAATTCCCATTCCCATTGTAGGATATAAAAATATACCAGCAAATATGACTGCAGATACTGCTCCAGAAGCACCTAAACTTCTATAATGATAGTTGTTTTGATTGTTCAAATAAGTGGGTAATAAACAAACAATCAACGAAACAACATATAAAACGATGTAGATGACTTTACCTGATTCACCAAAAATTTGAACGAATGTTTTTTCAACTAGGTCTCCAAATAAATAAAAGGAATACATATTGAATACCAAGTGCATGATATCTGCATGAATTAAACCACTCGTAATAAAACGGTACCATTGGTTTCTATTGGTAATGGCAGGCGGATAAAAAATTAAATCATCCAACACTTTTTGGTTTGAAAAAGCTGTAAACGAAATAAGACTTGTTAAGAGTATTATGCTGATGGTTAAGGTAATCATGGGTTAAATATGGTGGTATTTTTCGTTTCTAATGATGGTGCAAGCTCGGTATAATTGTTCTGATAAAATTAACCTGGCTAACATATGTGGAAATACAAGCGGTGATAAACTCCAAACTAATTGCGCTCTATTTGTTACAATTGGGTCAACTCCAAAAGCACCTCCTATCAAAAATACCAATTGCTTATTGCTTTCATTGGCTCTTTGTTGTATAAATTGAGCCAGTTGAGGAGAGCTAAATGATTTTCCTCTTTCATCCAATAAAATCAAATAGTCGTCTTTTTCAATTTTGTTCAGTATTAAACTTGCTTCTGCCTTTTTAAGTTCCGTTTCAGATAAACTTGGCGCAGTTTTTGGAGTGGGTATTATCAACCAATCTGCTTTGAAATATTTGTTTATCCTTTGAGTGAAATCGTTGATTCCCTCTTTTACATAGGGCTCATGGGGTTTTCCAACAGAAATCAAACTTAGTTTCATTGGTTAAAAATAGTCAACAAAACAATGGTAGCCAATTTGTGCTGCTTTGTAAGTTGCAACAGACAAAGTATCTTACAGTTAAAATTGTACAAAGCATGAAGTATCTTAAGGTCTTAATTGGGTGTTTAATATTGTTGGCCTCCAAGCAAGTTGCATTTAGCCAACAACTAGACTCAATGATGAATGTATATGCAGAAGGGGCTCCCAAAGAAAAAATACATCTCCATTTTGATAGACCGCGGTATAATACCGGTGATACGCTGTTTTATAAAGCCTATTTATTAGCGGTAAACGAGCCCAGTATTTTAAGCAAGAATTTATATGTAGAATGGTACGACACAGCCGGTGTTTTAGTAAAACAAACCGTTTCGCCTTTGTATCAGTCAACTGCCAAAGGGAGTTTTGAAATTCCATCCAATTATAATGGAGGATTTTTACACGTAAAAGCATTTACAAGGTGGATGTTGAATGATGATATTGCTTTTTTGTTTCAAAAAAATATCCCAGTTAATGGAGGGAACCTGGTTAGTGCAAAATTACCTGCACCTACCAAAGTTGATGTATTCCCCGAAAGTGGAATGTTAGTTGAAGGACTAAATTCTCGAGTTGCATTTAAAGCATACCATAATTCTGGCCTTCCAGTAAAGATTAAAGGTGTTTTGATTGATGCCCAAAAGAAAGTACTTGATAGTATTAAAGTTCAACACGATGGGATGGGGGTATTTGTGTTAAAACCTATTGCAGGTCAACAATATCAATTAAACTGGACCGATGAATTTGGAAGAAGCGGTGTTACTAAAATCACAGATATCAAACCTGAAGGAGCAGTATTAACGGTTAGAACCAATAATGAAAAAGCTTTTCTTCAATTTGAACGATCCCTAAATGCTGGTCCAAGTTTTAAGCAAATGAATTTATTGGTTCATATGAATCAGTCCTTAATGTACAAAGTAGGGCTTAAAATGGTCGACAAGAACTATCAACGGGCCGAAATACCAATAGAAGAGTTGCCTACAGGTATTGTTCAGTTTACATTATTTACTTCTGATTGGATTCCAGTAGCAGAGAGAATTGCATTCATCAACAATCATACACATGATTTTAGTGCTAAAATAAATTCACTTACGACTAATCTGAATAAAAGAGGATTAAATCGATTTGAAATTATTGTTTCAGATACTACAATGACCAATATGTCGGTTGCCGTAATTGATGCAAATGCAAATGAGACAGATCCTCATTCTATATATTCCAATTTTTTGTTGGCTAGCGAAATTAAAGGGTATGTGCACAATCCTTCTTATTATTTCCAAAGTGACGCAGACAGTATCACCAGCAAATTAGATTTAGTAATGATGACCAATGGATGGAGAAAAATTAATTGGGAACAATTAAAAGCAGGGGTTGGTCCTCAATTAAAATATATGCCAGAGAATGATTTCATGTCTTTAAAAGGCAGTGTGTTTGGAATTAAACCTGGTATGGTTAAAGACCAGCAACTCAATTTTGTATTGGCTGCAAAAGACAGTAGTAAAAACCTTTTATTTGCGCCTATTGATGCCAATGGGAGTTTTGAACAGCCGGGTTTGTTCTTTTATGATACCGTTAAAGTATATTATGGGTTCAACAATAATTCAAAACTAAGTAGTGCTACCCAAGTAAAAATTGAAAATGGCTTACTTCGAAAAGAAAATGGAGCAAAAGTTAATTTAGGCACCATTCCTCCTGTATGGGGAGGGGTAGACTCAATGGCTATAGCTAGAATGAATTATTTTTTAAAAGAACAAGAACGAGTTCGAAAACTAATGGAGTCAGCTACTTTGTCTGAAGTTGTTGTAAAAACTAGAACAAAAAGTAAAATTGAAATATTGGATGAAACCTATTCTTCAGGATTATTTTCAGGAATGAATGGGTATAGTTTTGATTTAACTGATGGAACAGTAGCAGCATTAGACATATTTACTTTTCTTCAAGGACGAGTTGCAGGATTACAGGTTACAGGTAATGGACCAAGTGCAACATTAACTTGGAGAGGGGGAGCTCCTGATGTTTATTTGAATGAACTAAGAGCAGATGTTCCAATGGTTGCAAATATTCCCCTTGCCGATATTGCCTATCTTAAAGTATTCAGACCTCCATTTTTTGGTACAGGCGGAGGTGGTGCAAGTGGCGCAATTGTAATTTATACAAAGAAGGGTGGAAGTTCTTCTAAGGGTTCTCAAAATGTGAAGGGAATGGAGAGTACTATTTTAGCGGGGTATTCTAGATTTAAAGAGTTCTATAATCCAGTATACGATAAATCTGCCGCTTCATTCAATCCAGATACAAGAAACACCCTTTACTGGAATCCTTATATTATGACAAATAAAAGGTCGCCAAGGTATCCTGTAGATTTTTATAACAATGATGTTTCTACTAAATTAAAAATCGTTTTAGAGGGTATAAATGCGCAAGGTAAAATGACCAGGGTAGTAAAAATATTAGAATAATTATCTAAGAGCAGAGTTGTTAGATATATTGCTCTTGTCTATTGATTTTGCATCGGTGATGTACACTAGAACTGTTGTTAGTATAACCAAAATCATAAGTGCTGCCACACCATGCTCAGTCCCATTAAAACTTTCTGGTGGGAAATTGGTCACTAAAATTGGAGATAGATTGCTCTGATAAAAAATACTCAATGAACCAAGGCTATACATGATAGCAACATAACATTGAAAGAGCAGAAACAAATAGATTAAAGTGTTTACAGTTGCATTTGTGTGCACAATTCCAGGGTTAACCGCATCATCTTTAATGATTTTATACAAGCACACGATTAAGTAGGTTAATATATGTACAGGAATAATCAGTAGTAGAATTTGGGGTTCAATTAAAAGAATGTTATCTGGGTTTACCATTAGCAATGAGCGATTGTTTAATACTGCTCTTGCAAAAATGATTTTATTTTCTGTGCTACTAGTAATCCAAGGAAAAATGCAAAAGATAAAGATGATGAATGGTATAAAATGAACCCAGTCTTTTTTAAGATTGATTTCCTTGTGATTCAATAATATCCTAACATAGAAATATAAAATAGGGCCAAGCAAAAAGAATAAAGTACTTGAAGTAAAAAGAGTATAGGTTAATATTTTTTCACTTGTTCCATAAAATTGGTAGTAATGCGAACCAACTATCGCCAAAAAAATGAACAAATAAATGCTAATACAAGTAGTTCTTACCAATTTGTATCTTTTGATTAAATAGACCAATAAAATGCTGGCCAAACCAACAAATCCAGATGATAGTAATAGCATTTGTAAATTAAAATAGGGTTCAGAAAATATGGGTAAATTTCTGTTTATTCAATTTGGAATATGATCCCTTATATCAAAATCTAGTATTAATTATCAGTCATTTTGCATAAAAAAAGCCCCGTTCCAATTAATTGGAACGGGGCTTTAAGATTATAGTAGTTGTATTATTTCACTATCACTACAGTAGTAGGAGCGAACTTAACACCTTTACCTTCTAATGTTAGGAAGTGTGTTCCAATCACACCGTTGTTCAATCTTACCGGAACAGCGTTAGGACCTTTGACTACGTTTACTTGTTTAGAGTAGATAGAACGTCCTGTTCCATCATTA